>Ga0302325_10035724_pt1 | contig 10145 bp, 11 predicted proteins | sample Palsa_T0_2_FD_201948 | JGI IMG/M metagenome (GOLD analysis project Ga0302325, IMG submission 201948) | Peat permafrost microbial communities from Stordalen Mire near Abisko, Sweden - Palsa_T0_2 | ecosystem: Environmental > Terrestrial > Soil > Palsa > Peat permafrost | place: Sweden: Abisko... | reverse complement strand
CGCCAATGTTTTCATGAACACAATAAAAATAACTCAAAACTCGATGACTCGCCACACTGTCCCCAGTATCACTTACTGAGTTCATCTCCCTTCAATGTGAGTCCCGTAATCGTGTACATAAACACAATAGCCCACTCCTCTACCACCGCCATCCCAAAATTAATCCACGGATCACCCCCCGTAATCGAAAACTTCGCATCATGCCCAAATACCGCGATCAAACTCCACGACAACCTGATTCCAAGGAACGGAATAGCAGCGACAATAACCCAATAAAGCCTATTCTCTCCTCTTGGCGCATTCCCAACATCGCTAACCGTAACTGCAACAAGTGCAATAAGGCCCACGTATGCAATCAAGAAGATCACAATCCCAGCCTTGGTGAACGTTATCTTGGCATCCGTGCCTCCAAGAATACAGAGCACGAGTCCAATGACGATAGGGATTTGCGCCAACTGGATGATCCTAGAACGCAAACTCACAGCAGTCGCGCGCTTCGCGACTAGCTTTCCGAGTTTTCCTCCTGGCATCACGGTGCGTCCTGCTTCGGGATCAGATTGTACACTGTTCGTGACGAGATCAGTGATTCGTTTGAGGAGACCCAGGCTTGCGAGTAAGAGAGGAGACAGGCCCACGGATTGAAGAATCGCGGCCCATTTTTGGTCGTCGACGTCGGAGGGGTTTGAGACGCTTTCGATCTTGATAGCAGAGCCGGCGATGCGGACGATGCAGAAGAGGGCGAGGTAGATCCAGCCGGATTGCCGTGCGAAGCCGTGGTAGAAGACGACGACGAGAGTCAGGAGAAAGATGGGGGAGTAGATGCAGAGTTGGGCGATGGCAATGCCTTCTTGGGTTGAGTGCATGGTGGTGGAGGTTGTGTTGGAGGATTTGGGTTATTGTAGATAGGATCTAGGGCGGAAAGGATTTGGGCAGGAGAGGAGAGGGGAGTGATGAGTGTTTGTGGAGAACGGTTATGAGAGAGAAGGGGATGAGAGGATTGTTGAAGGAAATCCAGCTGCTCTTTATACATGATGAGAGTTCTGTTTGGCCTACCTTCCTTCGCATTCCAGAGTGAAGCCGCATGTCGTAAAACCACGGGAGACTGAACATCGAAAACAGCCACGACATAAAGTTGGCCTAGGCCCACTTTCCAGGCAGTGATTGGATATCGTAAAACACCCATCCCATAGTTCTCTTCAGCCCTACATTCAGTATCTCTGGAGTAGGACGTCGTAAAACCCTCCCAATCCATTCAAGGGCCAATTTCTGCGAGACTGCGGCGCAGTCTGCACCCCCATTTTCACGAAACGCTTGGTAGCTGCTGTGTAACATGAGCCAGAATTGATGGGTAGTAATGGCGGGGGAAGCGGACCAATGTACTCGTGCCACCAATAAGTCTGCTACTCTGGCTTGCGGATAGCTTAAATTTGGCTGTGAAAGTGGATCGCTTTGTTTATGGCGTTTCTTTATTTGTATGTATCGGCGCTAGCAAGGGTAACAGGGGCAGCACGAGTAAGGTCTGAGGCACTCTACGGGGGGGTGGTTATACGAGGAGGGGTGCATAACGAGAGACTGACGCGATTAGCACACTAGTACCGACAAGAACTGAATCGCTTGAGACCCTTTCCTCTTGCACCCTTTTTCCAAGGTTCAATTATTTACTCCAAAAAATCCAAAACTTGCAGGGTGCAGGTCGTAAGACGGATATGTTATCGACTTAGCTCCGGGTCGTTCAACCTGATCGTTCAAACTGCCCCTAATTCAAGTAATAAGCTCAAGGCGGTGAAGTATAGCTTACCCCGCACCACGTTAAAGGCGGTGACTGCAGTGAGTAGTACTTACTGTACTCACTGAGAACAGTAAGTGCAGTAAATATAATAAGTATGATAAGTGCAAGTGTGCGCTATAAATATAGGTTTTCGTGCGCTATGAGTACAAGCTTTCGCGCGCTGCGAATAACTAGTAAGCTCTCTTGCGCTGTGGGTATCCGTTTAGCTGCCACCAGTTGTGCCGCTCGGTACTGCGTACTCCTTTTCCCTTATCTTTCTACTCGAATAAGTCTCCATAGAATAATTTAAAATCTAAATTCTCAAATAAAATCGCGAATAATGTTTTACGTAATAATTGTATTAAAATTTTCTTAATTTTTATAAATGTAATGCGAAATAAAACAAGTTTAAGGACCGGGATTTTTTTGATGTTCTTATGATTTTAGCGAGCGGCAAACCTGGTGGCAGCTGAACGGATAGGCTTCCCCGCGCTATAAGTATAATCCTTTTTAAATAATAAATATAAGCTCTTATGATTTTAAGAAAAGCAAAGGGGCGGCGAAAGCCTGGCAAAATCGATAATAATATTCGGCTCTGTTAAAGGGCAAATTCAACAAAGAAGGAAGGCTTATTAGGGGCAGTTCGAACCGTTGGGTCGAACGGCCTGGAGCTAAGTTGGTAATATTAGTTTATTGTTGGCTCGCTGTTCCACTAGTTTTAAACTCAGGACCATGCATGCAGCCAGCCAGTTATTGCAAAGATATGCTGTGATATAGGAGAATATGAGAAGGGTTTAAAGTGTAAACAGGTTTTCACCGTGAAGTCATTATACAAGGGAATGGGAAAGGAAATGAGAAGGGCCAGATTAAAATCCAGGTTCGCAAAGTGACACTCTATTTTACGGTGGATAATTAGGTAGCAAGATGATATATCATTAAAAATTATACGCCCATTCGTCACAACCAATTCAACTAAAAAGTATTACAATTAGCTGAGCTCGCGTTTCTCACAATCAAATATGGACACTTACCGAAGCAATAATTATTTTAATAGTAGAACCTTGGGATTTCAAACCCACCGCCAGTAAGGAATTCCCTCCATGCCTACAAAATCGTTCGTTGGGGGAAGGTTATAGTTTTCCCACTGCTGTGCTGCTATCGTATCTGTCATGCCTCGTCAGCGGCCTTCTCGTCAGCACGCTTGGACGCCATTTCAGCTATGTCGTTCTTTTTGCCTTGAACTTTGGAACTTCCAAACTTAGGCGAAATGGGAGGGGTCAGTGGGATGGTTGATTGATTTGGGTGCGGAAGCCGAACACCTTGTGCCCAGTCGAAATAATTATCCTTGTCCCAGATTTGCTTGACTAGCTGCAGTTTCTTGCTATTGCTGCCATAGTATGCTATTTGAGCAGCGTCTGGACCTAGTGATGCGTCGGGGAAATTGATAAATGCGGCCTGCCCCGTCGTGGAAAATGACCTTAATCTTGCCTTGAACTTTCTGCAGAAGTCCCTCATATCATCCCCCATCCACGGATCATCCCACTGGACCATTATATATGCGTGATAAACGGCATCTCGCCAGCGGAAAGCAGTGTCCGAGCGTTGCCTCTTAGCTGCCTGACCCCCGGAATGAATGAATGTAACTTGCGCTAAGACCTGTTCCCCTTTGAACTTGTCTCTGAAGGCTTCCAGCTCTTCTTTAACAATAGAGGTAATGCTCTCGATTCTGGCTTGATCGTTCTCAAAAGCGAAGGAACTATAAACACTCCAAGACTTGCTTTCGGGAAGTGTTTCCTCGGTATCCTCTCTCCACTGAGCCGGGAGCGATTCGTAAAGCCATTGACTAGATTTTTCGGCCTTTGTTCGACATTTTAATAGATTTCCTAGCTCTTTGTGTACAATGGATTTATTGATTTGGTTGTTGAAGTGGTGCTTGTTGCCATCGTAATAGACAATGAACCGAACTCCAAGATCCGGGGAGTCCCGGAGGTCGCACAGCCAGGTGCTGTCGATGGTCATTTGATCTGGCCAGTTGGTTACATAGAAACGATTCATCGTCGTGAGAATGTCCTCTGGCAACGACCTCCACACGAATCTCCCAGCCACCACAATACCATCCTTGCTCTGCAACTTTTGAACCACCTGCTTCAGCTCAACTACAACACCAAAATTTCCACCTCCGGCACCGCAGAGTGCCCAGAAGAGTTTGCCTTTTGGTGATTCTGGATCATCGGTGTCCTTAACAGTAACCGCACATCCGTCAGCGGTAACAATGGTAGCCTGTTTCAAAGTGTCGCATCCCATCCCAAAGCTTCTTGTGAATGGACCTAGTCCTCCCCCCAAAACGTATCCACTCACTCCCACAGTGGGGCATCGCCCGCCGTTGACGATATACCCATCATGATGACCTTTGGCCAAGTCCTTGTATGCGTGACCCCATTTCGCACCACCCTGTAATGTGATGGTCATTGAATCCATATCGAGGTGAACCTTACTCATATTTTTGAGGTCCAATAAGATACCTTTGTTGGCAGTGGATGATCCAGCAAAAGAATGACCGCCATTTTTAATCGTGATGGGAATATTTTGTAATTTTGCTTGCTTGACAATGTACTGAACATGAGCAGAACTCTCTGGTTGCACAACGCAAGCCGGTTGCGAGAAGCGGAACAGACGATTTGCAGTGGCAATAGAACGCTGGTAAGCTTCCTCCCCAGGTCTGTATACCGCAATCTTTTTGTATGCCAAAATGTCAACGATATCGGGGTTCTTTTTCTTGGTTGTGACTTTCCTCTGCTGTGCTGGGGTTGTCTTTTTGACACCGGCGCCTGTTTTCTTCCCCGGAGCTGTTTTTGCGGTTGAGGCACCCCGCGTGGTGGGAATCCCCATCTTGGGGCGTTGTACGAGAGCGGTTGAAGTTATGGGAGGCACAAGGTGAAATCGTTGACTTGCGCTTCGCAAGAAAAATGACAGCTAATGAAGATAAATTTGGCTTTGTTGGATATTCCTTGGAAATAAAAACTGATATGCCACAATGATGGATAGGCAGCTTCGGCTTGATGATCTCCTATATAGAAGTCCTAAAAGCGCGAGACAAAGCCCCTCTGTTTACAATCGTGATATAAACTCCTTCCGTTTGCAGTAGCAATCTGAGAGCCCTTTGTTTACAGTCGCGATCCAAAATTTTCCCGTTTGCAGTCGCAATACAAAGACCCTTTATTTAGAGTTGCGGTAACGTTTATACTACTCCCCTAAGTTTCCATACTGCACCCTGAACATTCAAACCGCCTAGAAAATTACGCGAACTGTAAGGCCTGCTATCACTTGGTGGTCTGCAACCAGTAAGAATGAAGCTTAGAACCCATGGCAGAGCACTAAAACGCCGGGTGCAGAGCTGTATGGGCAGAAGCTCAGATTTAAATGTCGCAGGTAAAAGTGAAAACATTGATAACAGAACTCCTCCAATTTCTATGGAATTCTTCACTCTTGTCCTAAATACAGTGCCCACAGCGACGAGATTCTCCTCTTTCCTTAATAATAAATACTACCGTCGTAACCGCCGCCATTGTGCTCCATTATACCGATCCTCTCCTCCTTCCTGTTGGATTTGATATGGAGGCCTTAGGTAGATCATCTGATTCGACAACAGTCTTCTCAAAGGCGTTTGGGAATGGGCTTTTCCTAGGATGGTCGTTTTCCGTCGAATCATGAGAGAAGAATCGTAAAAGTGTAAGCTGGAAAGCAGCATAGGACTCTAGAGCTCGGAGTGCTTCTTCTTGGTCATCTCCTCCATCTCGCCACTCCCTCGAAGCTAACTTTCCCGTCCCTTGGATTTCACTGTCTATGCGGTGGGTTTGAATATTATCGGAAATTTTCAAAGGCCGAAGCTGGTTTTTCGCGTCTCCTCTACCTCTTTGTAACTGGCTAGAATGAGAATGAGCTCGGTGTAGGTGGTCGGAAGTCTCGGGAGATGATTTGTGGATGGGAATCGTGGAATCGGGTTCCTGGGATGAGGCCCGAGGTTCCGCCTTAGCGCTACCGAGACTAGGCTTTTGCCGGTGGGTTGATGTGTCCATAGTAAAGCAGAGATTCATACGTTGAATTTTAAAAACATAGTATTCCATTCACAGAATAGAAAGAAACAGGAAAGGGGAAGTTGCAGAGAGTTGATACGAGCGAAGAAACTTTCATGGCAAGAGAAGATCTCTTGCTCACAAGAAGTAAGAGTGTCCGACCATCCGCTTAAGTTCAGGCTGTGCAATTTGATGATCTCTCAGGTGTCGTATCGCTGAAAAGTTGTCTATCTTCTTCCACGCCTCGGCTGCGAAACGATTGCCTCTTCCGCTGCCTATGAAAACTCGTTACAATCTGAATACAGTAGCTTCTGGCCGTGGGAACACGTCGTACGATGACATGCATATATGTTGCTCAATCTGTGACAGATTTACGCAAAATAAGTTGCGTAAATTAAATGTGTATATCCTAAATCCTGCAATAATGGATACTTCTCGTCGCCTCGGCCAGAACCGAGGAGTGACCCCTTGATGCATTGTGTACGGCATGAGAAAATAGGACAAGGAAGTCGCACTCTAATCTCGTTGTTCAAACGCCACCATCTGCAACCTAATTGGGTTCTGCGTAGCGTGCTCCAAAAGCAGTTAGTGTTGCTCGCTCGCTTGTCACCCCTTTTCGCTATTCGCTAGAATTTGTTCACCGTGCCCGATTATTCTGTCCACTGCGTACTTGCGGGTCTGCTCATGCAAGCTTCCCCTCATTCAATTACGCGATACGAGATCCAAAATTCCTGGGCTGATACTGGACTATTATACGAAACGTGCTCTATTGTGTAACCCTTTAGTCATCATTAAAATGTGACACAAGCCCGCAGGGGGGTAAACCCGTGACTATGCAGTCATCGAACCGAGCCTTGACTTCTTCGACGAAGGGGCAATAAACTTAATTCCGTCGTAGTAAAAGCTTTCCAAATCTAGAGGAAAATTCGACATTTATCTAAGCTCAGTATCATCGAGTGCCGCCATGGTGTTTCACGGGAAGCCTAGCAGGGCTTGTGCGGAGTGTAGGCGGAGAAGAACACGAGTACGTCTTGAGCAGACAAGTATTGCGCTGCACATACAAAATATCCTGTCCTAGCCTACTAATGACCCTAGTGCGACCTATCTAAGCCGTCGTGCTCACAATGCCTCCGAGCAAATCGTGCATGTCCCGGATACCGTGATGAGTTGGTCATCCATGACGAATCTCAGCTTCTCTCTGCCAAGTACGCAGCTAGAGATAAGAAAAAAGAAGGGTCTCCATCGTCATCAATAACATCACTGGCACCGGCTGCAAATTCAACATCGGCCTTTGCTTTTTCTATAGCTACATCGAGACTGGACGGCAACCTCGAGCCGCAGAACTGGATTCCTGCCATGGTACTAGCTCCAAGCACATCAGCTGAAGATCAAGCCACGTGTTTCTTCTTTGGAAACTACGTCTCGGGTATGGGAATCCTTGATACCTGTGGCAACTACCAGTACCTGTCCAGCATCTACGCCGAACAACCAGTCGGGATACCTTTACGTCAAGCGGTCGCGGCTGTTGGTTTGGCAGGACTCGCGAACTTCTGGAATGCTCCAAACATCCTTTCAAAAGCGAACACTGCATACTGTTCGGCTCTGCGGCTGGTCAATTCGGGATTAGGAAACATAGAGGAAGCTAAAAAGGATCAGACTTTAGTGGCTATCATTCTACTCGGGCTGTATGAGGTAAGGGCGTCGTTCTTCCTATGCTATCCCTTCTTGGCACTAATATAAAGCCGAATATACTAGATAAATACTTCTAGTGGCCCACGATCCATGAAATCTTGGACAGAGCACATACTTGGTGCAACGGCTCTTGTACAGTTGCGTGGGAAGGAGTCTCTCTCAAATTCTCTAGGGCGCAACATCTTCGTTCACTTACGGAATGGAATTGTATGTATATTAATGTCGAAGATCTTAGCCTGCCTACTGAATGAGTGTCCAGATTGCAAGTTGCATACAAAGACACACGGCTGTTCCAAACAGCATAACGGAATTGACGAAAGTCTCACTACAATATGAAAGCCCAGTTGAAGCAGCCTCAACCAAACTTGGCCTTCTCATCACGGAACATGCAGCACTTCGGGCTTCTATGAAAGAGGCCCAAGACTACGAAAATGCCTCTAGCATCGTCGCATCACTCTGGGCGTTGGATTTAAACTACCTCGAATGGACGCAAAACTTACCTCCTGAATTCGCCTCGACCCAAATTCCCGTCGGTGCTGGTTCACAGCCTAAAGAAGTCTATGGCAATCATTACCGAGTTTACTCAAGTATATGGATCGCTGGCATTTGGAACAACTACCGTTGTGCTCGTATCCTTGCCAACGAACTACTCCGCGGCCAAGTTTCACATCTTCTACAATCGAACAATTCGTATAACGATGAAGAACGAGTTTCCTACGAAAACATCCTGGATTCGGCTATCGCAGCAATTCATACGCTCTCAAATGACATTTTTGCATCCGTGCCATTCTTCCTCTCCGCCAACACAAATGTTCCTCCCCGAGCACTGGCCGGAAATCTGCTCATGTGGCCACTATACCTTGCTTCACAAACGAGCACTGCATCAGATGAGATTTGCCGATTTGCTGCGGACCGGTTGGCCTTTATTGCTGAGAATATTGGACTTCGGCAAGCGGCTTCAATGGTGCAAACATTGAGAAGGAGGCTTGATGTTGAAGAACTTGTGGACTCTGTAGCAGAAATGAGCATGAAAGAAGCACTGTGATGGTGGAATACATTATATTTAAGATTATTGGGTTTGAGAGGGCTTGACGATGGAGCATTGGGGAGGCGAGTAGTGATCGTTTGGTTGCAGGCGAGGAGAAAGGGAGGGTCTTTCAGAAGCGAGAAGGCTGAAGTTGAATCGGGAATAGACCCCTTGGCAGGTTAGTCAGCAAATAGACGTCTGCCCCAACCATTAACGACGAGAACTGAGTCACTCATTCCATCCTAGCATCCCTACATTTCTTCACTTTTTTGCACGCCAAAACAGACCACCTCAACGACCTCAACTATGGCTTCATTACAGCTCCGAGAGCAGGATCTGGTGGGTAAGGTGGCAGTGATCACTGGCGCATCCCGAGGCATCGGCCGAGCTGTTGCCATGAACCTTGCAACAAGAGGATGTTCTATACTCGGAACATGCTCCAGTTCCGATAACATTGGGTTAATAGTCTCAATGAATCAGGAGATCCAAGCCCTATTCAAAGAAGCAAATCACAATCGCAGTCCCCAAATTATCGGTATTAGTGCCAATATCCTCTTACCAACATGCGCTCAAACAATCGCCGAAGCCCTGGTTCAGCATTTCTCCCGTGTTGATTTGTAATCATTGATTTGTAAGGCATTCGGGTTTAAACCTAATGACTAATATGATTTATAATAAGGATTTCTAATAAGTGGCAAGTATAACTACTGATAAGTGGCAAATATGACTCCTAGTGGCAAAAGAGTTATATTTGATTACAAATAGCGTTCCTTATAACTATAGAGCTTACGAGTACTCTATGAGTCATTAGCCACTCCTTTTATATATATAGAGCCCTGGGATCACTCCTAAAGTGTTCCTTAAGCTTCTCAATTTTAGTTGATATATCACATGATTATCACATGACCTATTCGCTCAATACTTTTTACATCCCGCCGCGTAGACATCTTTGTCAACAATGCGGCTGATGCTCGTGATGGTGTTATTGGGGAGTTGACTATGCAAGGGATCCAGGAGAGCATGATCAGCAACATTCAAACACCTGTGCTGATCATCGACGAACTCGTCAAGAGGAAGATTTTCCAGCCCGAAAGCAGGATAATATATATATCGTCCATTCGGTCGAGGCAGCCATGGTCTATGCAGCTCATGTATGCAGCTGGCAAGTCAGCTGGAGAGTCGCTCTGTCGTACATGGGCGCAGGCTTTTGGGGGGAAGGAGGAGAAGGTGAGATAGTTTTCTTGCTTCAACTTCCCGTCAACTTGAAATTACAATCCGTAATTTGTCAACTCAACCATACCTTCCTTCATATTCAAGGAATTGATTGATTCTAGTTTGCTTTTATGGCTGGCACAACCGCAAATGCTGTAACAGTTGGCTTGACTCAAACCGACTCCGTCATGATGTGCCCGCCCGATGCCCTAGAAAATTTCAAGAACGAGTTCTTCCCGCTGCAATCACTACCACGTTTTGGTCAGCCTGAGGATGTTGCAGATGTGGTGGGTCTGTTGTGTAGTCATAATGCAAGATGGGTCACGGGGTCTGTCATCAGTGCGAGTGGAGGTGGAATTAAGATTAGATGAGC
>Ga0302325_10035722_pt1 | contig 10145 bp, 10 predicted proteins | sample Palsa_T0_2_FD_201948 | JGI IMG/M metagenome (GOLD analysis project Ga0302325, IMG submission 201948) | Peat permafrost microbial communities from Stordalen Mire near Abisko, Sweden - Palsa_T0_2 | ecosystem: Environmental > Terrestrial > Soil > Palsa > Peat permafrost | place: Sweden: Abisko... | reverse complement strand
GGACGCGGCGCTTCGCCGGGCGGTTCGGGACGCAGCAGGCTCGGGATCTTCTTGAGAGTGGCGAATATGCCCTTTTCCTCCTCGGCCGGCGGTGCCGGCTGGGCCGCGGGCATCGTCTCAATGGTGGCGACCGGACGCGATTCTATCTCGACCGAGGTAAGCGGAGCGGGCTGAACCGGAGCTTGCGGCTGAACCGCCTGTGGCTGGGGATCGGCGGCACGCGGCGACACCGCGGCGGTGGCAGTGCCGGGCTGACGATCAGCCGGTTGCGGCAGCGTCCCGACTGCGGCGGGCCCCGGCGAGACATCGGCCTGACGTGGTGGCACGACCGCCGGTGCCGGCCGATTCGCGTCGATATTCGCGAGGGCGGCCCGGACTCGGGCTTCGACCGATTCCTCGTCACTCGACTTGCTCTCGGCCGCGGTCGTGTCGGCCTTGTCGGCTTTCGCATGTTTGGGTGAAACCGCCGGCTTTGTCGTGTTCGCGGCCTTCCGCGCCGGTTGCGCGGCAGGAGCCTCTGCGGCCTGTTGAGGCACGGCGTGCTGCTCGTTGGCGTCGACGGAAGCGGGTGTGGTCGACTGGGCGGGCATGCTCTTCGACACCGCATTGGCGTTCGGAGCGACCTGCACGGCGGCTGGCGCCGGGGCTGTAGGGGACCAAAGCCCACCGAGATGCGCGATGAGATAGCCGCCGACCGCGGTGGCGATGCCGGCGGCGAATATCTCGACGAGTTTCACGAAGAATCGCGAAAAGAAGGACACCTTGTCCGGCACGGACATCTCCCAGAAAATCAACTCGTCCCACGGCGTAGATTCAAACGAGCACTATCAGGCGAATTGAGTCCGAAAAAATGACGATAGCGCGGAAAATGAGCGCGGGACAGGCGATACCCAGTGTGATTTGGCTCCCGTTCCTGGATACCTATGGAACCATGTGCCTCGCCCCAGGGCCGCCGTTTCGGCTTGTTTTGGAGGACTTTAGGGCTTGGAACTGAGTCGGAACACCGATGACGAGGGACGGGGAGGGGTTAGTGCTTCCTCTAGGAGGACCCGCGCAACGGCGCAACCGTTTTCGAGGCGAAGTCGTTTTAGTGCTCGTGGAAATCGCCGACGAAGGGCGGGAGGCCACGCCGATGATCCTCCGGTGGGCGGCGATGCCCCCGTCTCTGGCGCTCTGAGTGGTCCGAATTACTGGGAGGCCGGCTTATGACCAAGTCAGCTTCAACCCCGCGCGTGTGCGCTTATAGGGAGCGACGCCGTTTAGGGGTTCGTTGCATGAAGGTCGCCGTGAGCAAGACCGTAATCGAGGCTCTCGTGCGAATGACATACTCACCCGAGGATCTACAACAAGACGTCAGTGCCATACAGAAGGCCGTCCAGACCTACGTAGCATGCCCCATACCTTCCGTAACAGCGCTCCGGGGGCGTTCTTGCTGCCTGCAACGCGGTTTCAGTGTGGCTGAGGTCGACCCCGTTCCGGCGGCCCGTACCACGAGCTCCGAAGGTTCGCGGACGCCGCTTTTCGAATCCGGACGGTCGGCGAAATGGTTCAACGCAACGTGCCAAGCCAATGACGGGATTTATCTTTTCGCAGTTATCAGACGCTCCGCCGTTGTCGTTCCTCTGTCGGTTTTGGCCAGCCGGTCTGGTCTCGTAATTTCTTGGAAGGATGTTTTGAGGGGTTTTGGGCGTTTTTTCGAAGACACGCGAATTTGGGAAACACCGTTCCGAACGAAGAAGACGTTTCATGGTTGCCGCTTGTTGAGGTTTGTAGTGGTAACGGGTCGAGGACTGCAAAGGCGCCGGGGCCGGGTGCAGGCCCCAAACTTTTGGCTTCGCCGGGGGAGGGGGCGATCCCGGGACTATCAGCCCCGCTAACGCGCCGTCCGACTGAACGGTTTTGGTGGGTCGATTTGCTGCAAGCGCCCTATCGCGCGCGCTCACTGGCTTCTTGGTCCGTGTTTATGACGCTGGCCGTCCAGCGATAGCCGATGGCTTACGCGCGGGGGTGGGCCTGGGCATCGGGGCGAACGGCCCGAACGTAAGCATTGGGAGTCACACCGGGGCTAAACCGGTTGCTCGAAATTGCACCAAGCAACGTGTGGCTGGATAAAATCGAGCAATCGCCAGCCCACTAACCCAGTTAGGGCAGCATTATGTAGGCGAACAGCAGATGGCGGCGAGGCGGGGGCCGAGCTCCTAAAATCAGCCGACCCTGCTGAAATTTTCCCCTAGTGCCGAGAAGGGCGATTATCGGAACTAAAATCGTTCATTATTGCTATTGCTGTGGCAGCGGCGAAGGTGGTGCCTCGGGCTGCGGCGTGGTTGATGCGGAAGTGGGCCAGTAGTGTCTGGAGACTTGGGGGAGATCCTGTTTCGCAACCGGCTTGGGCGGCGGTTCATTTAAAGCTGGCGCGGGCGGCGGTGCAACCGATTGCAGCGATACCCGCACCGGATTGGGCACAAAGGCCGGAGCGGGGGTCTTCGAAAACAACGAATGCTCTGCCGGCTCGTCGACACGGACCTGAACGGTCTGCGGCAGGAAGCCGTTCTTCGCAAATGTCACCGACTGGCTTTCCGAGGGAACCGCAAGAGAACACGGTGTTTGACACGTCTGACCTTGCGCAGTGCGCACATCGGCGCCCGGTGGTTCGGATTGGAACTGCAGGGTCTGCACCGGCGGGGACGAAGGTTTTTGCTTCAACAAGCCGGACGTGGAAAACGATGAGCCCGAACATCCCGCGAGCGCACCTCCCATCATGGCAGCGGTAGCGGTGACGACGAATCTCGTGCGCGACATGGAATCCCCTTCATGCCGGAGGACGGCGGGGTTCACAACCGGCGGCCGCTCGCTCGACGCTGTACTGCGGCAAATTTGCCTATTCCGTCATAGCGCGCCGACGAAAGACCGAGCTCCTCGCAGCTTCAGGCTGTGTACGTTACATCGGCTGGGCCGATTCGCACATTGAACGCTGATCGAGGGGTATCTTGAAACCTGTCACCCGTGGCTGCTGCACGTTTGTATTGTGGCCCGTCGCGCCGATCGTCGCAACGCGGCGATACTCCAAAGTTCGAGTTGCAGCGGGAAGTGCCGACGGCCTGAAGCGCCTCACTGCCAACCGACGCCAGCCCTTACAGGCCAGTCACGAAACGGGCCATGATGAGGATGGTCACGACCTGCATCGTCCCCTGGATAGCCACGGCGAAAAAGTAATTGCGCATCATCTGGCTGATCTTGGCGAGGTTGGGATCGGGCCGGCGTAACTGCAAGCATACCCGCAAATTAGTCGGCAGCAGGTAGCCGAGGCCTTGGATCGTCATCAGAACCACCAGAGTGAGCGCCGCCGCGACCCAACCGAACTGCGGCCAGGGAACGTCGAGGAGGCCCAGATCCTTGGCAAGAAACCAACCGGTGGTTCCGGTGATGATCGAGAGTGTGGTCATCAAAAAGAGCGTCCGCGGTACCAATCGGACGATGATCTCGCGGCGCACGGACAAACTGACCATGCCCAAGATCGGCCCTATCACGAAGCCCATGAACAGGTCGATGCCGGTCCACAGCACGCCGCAGATGACATGAACGAAATTGAGGAACCAGTGATCGTGGCTCGCGATCGCGACGGTCATCACCCCAAGCGCGAGTACGGCATAGCCGAGATTGTGCCAGCGAATAAGGTGCCCGGGGGCGGTGTCGGCGATCGCAGTCATCTGATTGTCTTCGAGGTGAGCCCGCGTAACGCGATCGCCTTTTTTGTAAGCACCAACATGTTCCGCCAACGCACCTCTACGTTGACGGCAACATCATCGCGTTCCGGGGGCGTTGAACGAGCAAAGGTGTCAGAAATGAGTGACGCGAATGAACCGCGTGGAGCGCGCAAGCGATCTAGCACTCTCTTATGAAAATCTCGGTGCTGGCCCATCGCGACATGCCGCTGCACTGAAGAATTTGGTCGCTGTCGGGCCATAGCGGACATAGCTGGACTTGCGGAGGTTTGCCACCGTCAATTGCCCATCTGTTCGTTGCCTTGGTGGATCGCGATTACGCCTGCTTCAGGACCGCTGAGCCTCCTCAGCAAGTTTTTCATCATTCCAACGCTTTCAGCAAGGGCACTCGTCGCAACATCGCGCGACGCGGTCGGTGCTTTAGTGTCCAGTCATAACGCGCGCCACTCTGTCCGGGTCGTTTGGCAAGGCGTCGCCACGCCAGCAAACGTGCAAATCCGGTCTGACAAGAAGGTAGTCGACGTCATAAGCGCGCCGCGCAGCTTCGCTATCAATGTCGAGGGTCGAGAAAGGCGCTCCGATCGCGCCGAAGGCCGTTTGTAAACCCGCGGCGTCGTCTTTGTTTCGACCGAGCCGCAAAAGCGTGAACCCGTCGGCGATCCGATCGTGTACCGAGATTTCACCAGGCTTGAGCCAAACATGCGGTAAACGCGCGCCTGGCCAAGTCGTAGGCACATATTCCTCGATGTTTGGCGCGGGCCCACCTGGTTCGTCGCAAATCACCGGAGAACCGGCATAGCGATACCCCAGCTCGGCGCCGATGACGCGGAAAGTTTTGGGCGCCTCTTCTCTGGCAATCGCCAACAGATTGGCCAACGCGGCCCTGCCTTCCGCAGTGTCGTCCTCGATGTTCGCACGATAGGCGGCGCGCCATTTCATCCGGCCAGCTGTGCCGCCGCCGGAGGCTTTGACATTGATTGCGCCGATCGGCCGCCGCTCGGCTTCGTAGGACTCTAGCAACTTCAGGCCACCCCAGCCTCGCAGCATCGCGGCAAGCTTCCAGGAGATATCGATTGCATCGCCGACGCCGGTATTCATGCCGAGACCGCCGGTCGGAATGACAAGGTGGGCTGCATCTCCGGCGATGAAGGCACGGCCCCGCTGATAATGCTCCGCGAGCAGCAGCCTTTGCACCCATTTTGCGCAATGCACCATCTCGTATTTTACCGGCGTGTCGACGACTCTCTCGAATAATTGCGCCATGTCCTCGTCCTTCTCGACGACGGCATGAAGCGTGAAGTGCTTGCGCGAGTCTTGGACAATCATCAACGTCCAATGGTCGTCGATGCGATGATAATGCCGGGCACGTGGGGCGCGTACCTTGTCGTAAAGCTCCGGACAATGGAAAAGGGCCTGGCGCATCTCTAAGAGATGCGGCTCGCCTTCCATTTTAAATCCGAGCTGCTTGCGAACCACGCTCGAGCCGCCGTCGCAACCGACTATGTATCGGGCACCGATCGCGATCGTCTCACCGTTCGCTTTTCTGATTTGTGTTGCAACTCCCTCCGAGTCTTGGGTGAACGACAGCAATTCATGGCCAAACTTCACCACCAGATTTGGTATCCGTTCCGCGACGGATTTAAGTAGCGGCTCGAGCGTGTATTGGGAAATGATTTGATAGGGTTCGAGCGGCATCGACCCGTCCTTAGTGGCATCGCGCTGGACCCTGACCTGCGCCACCGAGGGATAAGCCATCCTCAGCAGCGGCGGTCGCATCAGATCGAACACCAGAAAAGTGTCCATCGGCCAATCCGGCGGATACCCCGCGGCACGGACGGCATCAGCCAGACCGAGACGACGGAAAATCTCCATCGTCCGTGGATTGCACCGCTCCATTTTCGGATAACCCAGCGGCGCTTCATTCATTTCGATCAGGATGCATCGGATACCGCGCTGGCCGAGATCGATACTTAGTGTGAGGCCGACGGGGCCGGCACCAACGATAAGGACTTCCGTATCCATAACTTTCTCACTGCCGCCGGTTCATGACGGAGAACCGAACCGCACGCGTAAAAGGGCAGATTGCGGTGCCCTGCCGAGCCGCTCAGTTACTGGCTTCCGCGTCGCCCGAGATCATCGTTCCGCTTGCCGATACGGTCGCCGCAGCCGGCGCGCGTGGCCCAGTATTCCCAAGCGCGCCAACTCTCCGGGGCATCCGGCTTGTAGCCTGCCAAGCGAGCGGCGATCTCGCCGGGGGATAGCGGCTTCGGCTCGCCAAGCCGCATCGCGATCATCTGCACGCGGGCATTGCGCGGCAGATAGACCGCGATCCGCACCACCTCAAAGATCGAACCCGCGGCCGCGGAAAAGCCGTGGCCGCGCATCAGCGCAGCTTTGCCAGCGCCAAGACAGGCCGCCAGATCGCGGCCCTGGGGCATATTGGTGACTAAGAGATTAGTGTCGCCGAATTTGTCGCGGATATCCCAGACCGGCACCGCGCCGCCGACGAAAGCCGCGGAATGGATGACCGGCACGAGCGGCGTCGCGACCAAGCCGAAGGGCAGAGTTTCCTCGGCATGTGCGTGTACCACCGCCTGTACGTCGGGCCGTGCCTCGAAAATCGCCGCATGAATGAAACGCTCGAGATACGGGGGACGCTTATCGTTGACCGGCTCGCCCATCTCATCGAATTCGATCAAGTCGTGGCGCTCGACCAGTTCGGGCGAGAGCGAGCGCGACAGAAAGAAATGCTTCGGATTGTCGGGATGACGCACACTGATGTGACCGTAGGCGTCGACGACGTCCTCCCGGGCGAGAATGCGGTTGGCGACAATTAGATCGCGCAGCAGATCTTCGAGTTGGCTCATAGTTGAAACATCCCGGGCTTCGCGCCCATCCTTTGCGTTGTTTGTGCTAACGATATTTCCGGCATTGCGTGTCGGCAAGCCTGCACCGCGTTCAGACGTTCTGTGCTCAGTGCAGGCCGATGAGCGGCCAATAGAACGCAACCAGCAAAAGCAGTATGACGAATTCGATTACCGTCAGCAACGCGCCCATATACAGAAGATCACGGGCGGCGAAGTATCCGTACGAGTAGCCGACAATCAGGACGCCCGATTGATAGACGAAAAGTTTGCCACCCGCGGCGAACGTCCAGATCATGCCAAGCAGCAGCGGGTTGAGGCCGTTCGTCTTGGCGAACTCCATGACCAGCGGAATCGTCGCACCGAGCATCGAGATTTCGCTCGCCAGGAAGAAATGCGAGACGACCGCGGTCCAGTACATGACGATCGTGGTCATGATGATGCTGGTCATGAACGGCTGCACGAACGCGAACACTGAGCCAGTCAGAACGTGCAAGCCGTTCGTTTCCTCCAGCACCGCGCCCATGCTGACTGCGGCGGCAACGAAAAATACCGGCAGATAATTGAGCCGCCTGAGGTCTTCGATCTCAAGCACGCCGACGCGCGGTAACAGCGCGAACAGGCCAGCGCCCATGGCAATGACCGCAGGCGAGATGTGATGCAGAAAGTCCGTCAGCCATAACAGGATCGCCGCCGCCATCAGGACGGCTGCTCGCTTCTCGAGCGGCGATAGCGTGCCCAAATTCCGCAATTCCGCACGCAAATAATCGCGGCCGCCAGCGAGCGCGACGTTTTCTGGCGGATAGAGCTTGAGCGTCAGCCACCAGGCGGCGAGCACGGTAACAACGCTGCACGGCAGGAAGGCGATGAACCAATAGCTCCACAGCACCGCGACGCCGCCTACCTTCTCGATCAAGCCACGGGCGGTGATCGAGGCGGCGCCGGCGATGATCATTTTGTCGAAGATATTGGCGGTGTAGGTGAGCACCAGGAACATGCCGCGCGCAACGTTGCTGCCGGGCGGCGAGTTGAAGGCCTCGGCCAGACCGATTGCAATCGAGGCCATGATGACGACGCGGGCTGCTCCAGCCGGGACGATGAAGGTGAGCAGGAAATCTGTGACAATGAGACTTAGCAGGATGCGCGGATAGGTAACGCCGACCCGCAGCATGACGAAATAGGCTAGGCGGCGCGCGATCGCCGATCGAATGGCGACCGTACCGAGCAACAGAGCGCCGAACAAAAACCAAGGAGTGTCGTTAGCGAAGCCGCTGAACGCCACGGGAAATCGAACGACACCAAGCGCCCAAAATAGAAAGCAGCCGAGCAATCCGGTCAAGGCAAATTCCATGGCCCGGGTAATCCAAGCCACGATCATGAACCCGACGATCGCAAAACAGTGCTTAGTTTCGAGCTCGAGCGGGAGCGGCGCAAACCAAATAATCAGTGGAACCAGAATGCTGAGAAGCTGCCCGATAATAACGAGGCGGGAGTTCGGATTTTCAAGAGACGCGGGCGACGGCAAGGCTCCGGCATTGGCGGCCACCATGCGTTTCTCCCTCTCCCAGGTCGGGTCCGCTCGGTTTCCGGGGCGCCTGGCTCGCGCTCTTCGAATCGACCCGTACGAGTTGATCAAAACGCGTCAATGTCGTGGAGTGTTCTAACTATGCCCTTTGTCAAAGCAAGAGTATCGGGGCGGTTGCGTTACGACGAAGTCTAAATCGATTGAAGGTTTACCGACACCGCGGGCGGATCAAGTTTGCGCGCGGCCAGTCGACGCACATTTCCCTTGTAAGTGAATTTATGGGTCGAAACGCGGTAACGATGGATTCTTGAGTCAGATCAAGGGAGGAGGGCGGACGACCGTTCTGCCGTGTGCGCGAGCGGCTTGAAATCCTCTAAGGCCTCGGGAATAAGGTGAGGCCGCAGGACGAAATTTGCCGTCGCGCTCGACAATCGTGTCAACCGGATCGGTGGGGCCCACGTTGTAACGCGCTTGGGTGTTCCGCGCCGGCTGGTCGAGCGTGAGCCCGTAAAGCCGGACGATCTCTTCCCACGTCAGGCGATAGGTGAAGCGTCCGCACACGGGCGGGAATATAGGCTGCCCTCCTGATTGCCGCCGCCCTTGTTTTCGCTTTCTTGTTGTCGGATCATGCCGGGGGGAAGAATTTAGTATGAAGCGTATATTGATCGTCGGAGCATTCGCGCTCCTTGCTGGGGGCCAAGCACTCGCGGCTGATCTCCCGCCACCCGTCGCGCCGCCCCCGCGGGCTCCGGCGGTCTATGTTCCGGTCGCTCAGGTGTTCAGTTGGACCGGCATCTATCTCGGCATTAACGGCGGTGGTGCCTACGGCCGAAGCAGCTGGGCGGACCCATCTCCGCTTTTCCCACCGACTGGCACGTTCGCTTTCGATGGCTACCTTGTCGGCGGCACGGTCGGCGGCAATTACCAGATTGGGTCCTTCGTCATCGGCCTCGAAGGCGACGGCGACTGGTCGCACCTATCTGGCACGACGTTCAATATTTCATGTGTCGTTGTAGGTTGCCAAACAAAGAGCGATTGGCTCGCCACGGTGAGGGGCCGTGCTGGCTGGGCCTGGGACCGCGTGATGTTCTACGGCACCGGGGGCGCAGCTTTCGCCAATGTCCAGGCTGCGGCTGGTGCATTTCCGTTCAGCAGTTCGACGCAGGCCGGCTGGGTAGCCGGCGCCGGCATCGAATACGCCTTCATGCCGAACTGGACCGCGAAGGTCGAATACCTGTTCGTCGATCTCGGCAACCAACCCTGCAGTCCCGTGAATTGCTCGGGCACGGCCACCAACGTGTCGTTGAACGAAAGCATCATCCGCGGTGGCGTCAACTTCAAATTCTGGTAGCGCATCCAAAGCGGCGACCGGACTTCACTGCGGCCGGCATTCGACGCCTTCCATCGACAGCACCATGCGGAGCGAGACGGAAACCTTCGTAGTGTCGCCATCGGCCGCGGCCTGTTTGAGCTGTAGAGCGACGTGACGCCACATCTGTTTTTGGAGCCGATCTTCCGGCAAATGGCTCATGAGCGTGCGCACGTCGTCGAGCGTCTTGAGCGTCATGACATCGGGGATGACAAGCGGCCGCGGCAACGCGCGTGACCAGTTCGAGCGGGGCAACGGCTAACTCCTACGCAACGCAACGAGGCCAATGTGGCGGAGCGCCGGGCGTCGTTCAAGCCGCCGCGATTCGCTCGTTTAGGAAACGGCGCCGGTGATCAACGGCGCGATATCTGGTACGTCCGCCGGCCAATCCCCCGCCACGGCTCGTGACATTGACGCCGCTCCGCGCTCGTTCTCACATTCGGGCATGGTGTACCGTAAAGGGAGCTTTCCCCCGCCGGCATAGATCGCGGATGGCCGCACCAAGTCGCGCTTCCCGCTGCCGCATTGCTCGATGGCGGCTACAAAGACGTTCACGCGTTCTGTGGTGACCTGTCTCTGTGCGCCAGTGGTCACGCGGTCTTTCATGAGGGCCAGTGGTGGAACGTCCATTGCTTCGCCGACGCTGAGGATGCCGAGAAGTTTAT
>Ga0302325_10035720_pt1 | contig 10146 bp, 6 predicted proteins | sample Palsa_T0_2_FD_201948 | JGI IMG/M metagenome (GOLD analysis project Ga0302325, IMG submission 201948) | Peat permafrost microbial communities from Stordalen Mire near Abisko, Sweden - Palsa_T0_2 | ecosystem: Environmental > Terrestrial > Soil > Palsa > Peat permafrost | place: Sweden: Abisko... | reverse complement strand
TGTCATCCAGCGTGATAGCCATGGACCTTAATCCTCCTCTCTATTCATCCGCAACAAATGGTCTTGAAATCTTTCATCGGCTTTGTCGATGAGCTGCCGATAGAATCGGCCTCCACCGCCCGACTTGTCTCCGGCGACCAGCAGAACCACATTGCGTTTAGGGTCGAACGCAAACGCAACACGCCAGACTCCTCCGGCCGCATTAAACCGCAGTTCCTTCATGTTCGCGTAGCGGGAGAACTTCAGCGTATCCACATACGGTCTGCCAAGTTGTGGGCCGAACTGTTCGAGCAACCGGCCCCGGCTCCGTATTTCGTCCTGCACATCTTCAGGAAGCGCATCGAACTCTGGATCAAACTCCCGATGGAACTCAACCCGCCACCGCACCCTTTAATTATGCACTATAGTAACTATGCCGTGTAAAGAATATCGTGCGTAATAATTACGGCCAGGCGGATTGCGCGTGTGAGGTGGAGAAGCGGCCGTTTTATGTGACCAAAGACGGCAACGGCAAAACGGTGATCCCGCTGTTCGCTAAGTCGGTGACCTAAGGAAGACGTAGAATGAACTGGCGGTCGCTAAAGTCGAGCCGGTGGCCGCGGAGGTCAAAATGCGGCGTGGGATCATAGCAACACTTGTCTTGGCGACTGGTTTTCTGGCGTCTGCGGGTGTCACGAACATCACGATGACAATCAATGGAAGCGGTGTGGCTAACCAGCTCATGTTCTTCTACACCTACTCGGGTTCCGGGACCGCAGCGCTTGCCGGCCTGGGCCCAGCGTTGTTTAGCGCCAGTGGCGCCGGGAACTTTATCAATAACGTTGCGGGACCGACCAGTGGAACTTTTACGTTCGATTTCGGCGGCGGCAACACGATGACTGGGACATTCTCGACGCCGTCCAGCTTCCTCGTGCCGGGTTTTCAGATTGGAGGCTTCCCGCAGTCTGGTGGCTATGCCTATATTTCAGGGGGGACCGGCATTTTCGCGGGCGCATCAGGCACATTCCCGAATGTCACGGGCACCGGAACCGTAACGGGGCCAAACATCGCGACATTCACGCTCGCCGCCAGCGGCACCGTCACGCTGCCGGGAATTCCTGCAACTCCGGCGCCCGCGACCTTTCCGTTGACCGTGACGGGCCTCGGAGCTGCGTACTTGCTTTGTCGAACAAGTGCAGCCAGAAGTGGGCGCCGTTCCCTCTGGGTAGTGCGCTAAATCTGTTAGCGCACTACCTCCCTCTGAGGCGCACGCCTAATTAGATTGATACACTGGACCCTCAGAGGTCCCCATGAAATTCAGCCGTTTCCTCCTCCTGCTCTGCGGAGCCGTTTCCGCCATCGCCGCCCCCTCTCTTCACCTGCTGCATAAGCCGGTGATGAACAAAACCACCATCGTGTTCACTTACGCGGGCGACCTGTGGAGCGTGCCTCGCGAAGGAGGCATGGCCGTGCGCCTGACGGGCGGCAACGGCAACGAAACCGAAGCGGCCATCTCGCCCGACGGCGCGACGCTCGCCTTCACCGGGGAATACGACGGCAACATCGACGTGTTCACCATGCCCGTCGCCGGCGGCACGCCCAGGCGCGTCACCTATCATCCCGATGGCGACCGCGTCATCGGCTGGAAGCCCGACGGCTCCCGCATTCTGTTCCGTTCGGATCGCGAAAGCTTTTCGCGCTTCACCCAGCTCTACACCGTCGCGCCCACAGGCGGCCTTCCCGAAGTCCTTCCCCTCCCGATGGCCCACGCCGGAGCCTATTCGCCCGATGGCAAGCAGATGGTTTACGCGCCTCTCGAAGGCGGCCTGTCCGCGTCCGGTTTCAATAATTTCGTCGCCTGGAAACGCTACCGCGGCGGCCGCGCCAGCTATCTTTGGCTGGTCAATCTCGCCGACCTCACCACGGTGAAGGTGCCTCGCAAGGATTCGAACGACGTCAACCCCATGTGGATCGGCGACAAGATTTACTTCCTCTCCGATCGCAACGGCCCGATGACGCTCTATCGCTGGGATCCGAAAAGCAAGGCCGAGCCGGTGGAACTGATCGCGAATAAAGGGAAGGATATCGACGCGGCCAGCGCAGGCCCCGGCGGCATCATCTACGAACAGTTCGGCAAGATCATGATCTACGATCTGGCGTCGAACAAATCGCACGAAGTGCCGGTCGATCTCGCCGCCGACCTCAGCGAAGTTCGCCCGCATTTCCAAAATGTCTCGCGCGAAATTCGCACCGTGAAGATTTCTCCTACCGGCGTCCGCGCCGTGATGGAAGCGCATGGCGAGATCATCACCGCCCCCGCCGAAAAAGGCGACATCCGCAACCTGACCCGTACGCCGGGGGTCATGGAACGCACGCCCGCCTGGTCGTCCGATGGAAAGACCATCGCTTATTTCTCCGACGAATCGGGCGAGTACGCGCTGCACATCAAATCGCAGTCGGGCGAGGGCGAGACGAAGAAAATTCCCCTGGCCGGAAAGTCGGCGTTTTATTTCGACCCGAAGTGGTCGCCCGATTCCAAGCACATCGCCTTCACCGACAATCAACTGAACCTGTGGGATGTCGAGATCGCATCGGCCAAGCTCACCAAGGTCGATACCGATTATGCTTACGAGCTGAGCCGCGATTTCGCCTGGTCAGGCGATTCGAAGTGGATCACTTTCGTGCGGTTTCTGCCGAACCGTTTTCACGCTGTGTTCGTCTATTCGCTGGATAGCGGCAAAGCGACGCAGGTCACGGACGGCCTTTCCGATTCCCGCCATCCGGTCTTCGATCGCGATGGGCAGTATCTTTATTTCACCGCCAGCACCAACTCCGGCCCCACCATCAGCGGCCTGGATATGACCAGCGATGAGCACGAGGTGACGCGCAACATATATATGGTGGTGCTGCCGAATAATATCCTGTCGCCGCTGGCGCCGGAGAGCGATGAAGAGAAACCGGGAGTCGTGCCCGAAGAGGGCGGTCGCGGTGGACGCGGGGGACGTGGCGGAGGAAATGCGCCGGAGGCGCCGCCCAAGCCCGTGCGCATCGATTTCGACAAAATCCAGCAGCGCATCGTCGCCCTGCCCATGCCCGCGCGTGCCTATACGATGCTGGCCACCGGACGCGCGGGAAATCTCTACTTCACGGAGCCGGGCGCAGGCGGCGGAGGCCGGGGCGGCGCGGGAGGAGGCGGCGCGACGCTTTCCAAGTTCGATTTGAAGACGCGCAAGACCGATAAACTGGCCGACAGCGTCGCGTCATTCGACCTTTCCGCCAACGGCGAAAAGATGCTGCTCCGCATGGGCGGCGCGGGGGCAGGCGGCCGCGGCGGCCGTGGTGGCCGCGGCGGAGCGGAAGCAGGGCCGCAGTACGTCATCGTCTCCGCGACCGCGCCCGTCAAGCCCAACGACGGCATGCTGCGCCTCAACGACATCGAAGTGAACGTCGACCCGCACGCCGAATGGAAGCAGATGTATCACGAAGTCTGGCGCATCGAGCGCAGTTATTTCTACGACGCGAATCTGCACGGCGTCAATTCCGCCGATGGCGAGAAGGAGTACGAAAAATATCTCGATGCGCTGGGCTCGCGCAACGACCTGAACTACATCATCCACGCATTCCTGAGCGAGTTCACGGTCGGCCACCTGCGCGGCGGGGGCGGCACCATCCCGGAAGTGAAAAACGTGCCCGGAGGCCTGCTGGGCGCCGATTATGAGCTGGCCAACGGCCGCTATCGCTTCAAGAAAATCTATACCGGCGAAAGCTGGAACCCGCAAATGCGCGCGCCCCTGGCGCAGCCGGGCTTTAACATCGCGCCAGGCGAATATCTTCTGGCCGTGAACGGCGCCGAGCTTACCGATAAGGACGACGTTTCGCGCCTGCTGGAAGGAATGTCCGAAAAGAGCGTCGCGCTGAAGATCGGCGCGGACCCAACCGGCGTTGGCGCGCGCGAGATCACCGTGGTGCCCGTCGCCAATGAGTCGCAGTTGCGCCACATCGCCTGGGTGGAAGAAAATCGCCGCAAAGTCGACGAATTGAGCGGCGGCAAACTGGCCTACGTCTATATGCCGGATACAGGGCAAGGCGGATTGACCAGCTTCACCCGCTACTATTTCGCGCAGACGGACAAACACGGCGCAATCATCGACGAGCGATACAACGGTGGCGGGCAGGTCGCCGATTACGTGATCCAGGTGCTGAACCGTCCGCTGCTGGGCTACTGGAGCCCCCGCTACGGGGCGATTTATAAAACGTCCGCCGCGTCGATACTGGGTCCGAAGGTGATGATCACCAACGAATTCGCGGGTTCCGGCGGAGACGCCATGCCCTGGATGTTTAAGTACACGAAGACGGGAACGCTGGTGGGCAAACGAACCTGGGGCGGCCTGGTTGGCGTGTCGCAGTATCCGGTGCTGATGGACGGAGGCAACGTGACGTCGCCCAATTTCGGATTTTTCAGTCCCGATGGCCAGTGGGACGTCGAGAATCACGGCGTGCAGCCGGATATAGAAGTCGAGCTCGACCCCAAGCTGGTTCACGAAGGCCACGACCCGCAACTGGAGAAAGCGGTCGCCGTAGCGCTGGAGCAATTGAAGAAGAACCCACCGCCGGAGCCGAAGCGTCCGCCATTTCCGAACTATCAGCGTCCCATGGGCGCGACGGGCGGAACGGCGGGGAGCATGCCGGAGCGCCAGCAATAGCGGCTGCCCCACAAGACGGAAGGCGATGGCTATTTGATCTGGTAGTATTCGCCGCGGTCTCGCGCCCACGGATCGAAGGCATTGACCACATTGGCAAGCTGCGGCGCGAGTTCCGGGATCGCGCGCAGCAGCACGCGCTTCAAGGGCGACACCGGCTGCGTGTGGCCGTTGGGCTGGCCTTTTTCCATCACCGGCTCGCCGGGGCCGTTGTTGTTCACCCAGTTGAGACCCATGGTGGTGTAGAACTCGGGGCGGAAACTCGAGGTCAGAAACCGGTCGCTGAATAACCGCCGCGAGGCGTTGAGGATAAACACTACAAACTGTGTTTCGGAAATCGCGAATCCATGCGGGCGGCGGTTTTCGGCCAGGTAGCCGACGATGGTATCGACATCTTCAATATTGTCGATGAGCGTGCCGTTCGGTTTGCCCAGGCAATCGTTTATGGGAGATCCGTCATCATTGCGCTGCGCATCGGTGATGATCTTTGAGGCGTCGCAAGTATGCTGCCCGAACAACTCCCGTAATACACGAGACCGGTCCTGCTGCTCCGCGCGGGTGACCGCGGGAAGGTTCGGATCGGGGTCGGCGAAATCGTCGAAGCTGGAAAGCTGCCTCAGTCCGTACTGGCGCCGGAATTCGTTGAAGCGCGGCACGCCGTGTTCGCGGTCGCGAATCAGGTCCAGCGCCGCGATGTCGATTTCCTTGGTAGTGCTGTCGAGTCGAGGCATCGGCAGATTCTGGATGAACATCGGGTAATTGCGCAGGGTCAGCAGTCCGAGTCCCTGGCGGCCGAAAGCAAGCGCCCAGTTGCCCATCCCTCGCTCCCGCATTTCGGTCGCCTTGGCCCGAAACGTGTTTATCACCGGCACCTTCTCCGCGATCTGATTGGGGTCGCCCTTCAGATCGCGATATTCGAGCAGATCCGGCACCAGGGGATGCAGCCTGTACACCGAAATAAACTCTTCCGGAAAGTTGAACGGCGATCCGAAGTGATTCACGCCTCCATTTACCGACGAAGGCTTGGTGATGTCCCAGCGCCGATCCTTGCTGCCGATGCCGACAATGCCGGGCCCGGAGGCGAACGCCGAGTACCATGTTGTCGCGAAATTCGGGTCTTTCGATTTCCCGAACTGCTTTACGACGCGTTGCAGGATCCTGGTCAATTCCTGGTTGCTGGAGCCGATCAGACCGCTCCAGTTCGCGTTCATGGCCTCGTACAGAGGCTCGTCGTAAAGCAACTGCGGCGTCCATTCGATGGTGTGAATTTTCGCGATCTCGGCCGCTACCACCAGTCGCGCTGCGTCGTACAATTCATCGGGCGTGACGTCCTGGTAGCGGATCGCCTTTTTCGGGTCGGAAGGATTTCGGAGGCCGCAATCGGCAGTGGGCGTCAGGCGCGTCTGCTTGCGAAATTCATCGACGAAAATGTCATGCTCGCGCGCAAACAGATTCGTCAGGAAACTGATGCCGATGGTCCAGTTATCGGGAAACGCAGTCGCCTCCTGGCCGGCCCATTGTGGATTCATCGGGTCGTTGGGGCCGAGCAGAGGCAGATACAAACCGTCAGCGGCGGATTTTCCGGGCAGGGGCATCAGCAGAAGCTTCGCGGGATCGGCGGGATCGCGCTTCACCCGTTTGACGGAAACCTCGTCATAGCCATAAATCTGCGATGCGTCCCACCAGGCCGTGTTGGTATTGCGCATGGTCAGCGGCGCGCGTTCCAGGTACTGGCGGGGATTGCCTGGACGCGTGAACAATCCGGGCGGGGTGTTCTGCGCGACGTAGCCCACGTCGATGCGATCCTCCGGACGGCAGCCCAGGCGCGCGATATCGGCGGGAGAAAGAGGCTGTTCGCGATTGTTCACCAGCTGCGTCGCGCAGCCGGTGTTTTCGTACCCGGCGGCATTGTGACCCTCTTCCAGGTGCGAAAACCAGTCGTGGGTCATGAACTGAATCCAAAACGCGGCCATCACATTAAAGAAGGGAGCGCGCTGATAATCGCAATCCGTGCCGAGGCCGGCGCGGCACGCATCGGGATGGGATTGAACCCGGGTAAACAGGCGCCGGCTGATGACCTGGGGGTCGGGTTTCAGTAGGCCGATCCGCCCGGCATGCCGGTTTCGCGTAAGCTCATTTAACGCCCGGTCCGGAAATGTAGTCTCGAATTCGACATTTCGCCCGAATAATTGATTGGTTGATCCCATTAAAGGGTTCAACATGTCGTTGCAAATGCCGGTAAGCGTTCGCTTGCGAATCAAATCCCCGGTGCAGACCTGCTGCGGGGCGTCGCCGCCGACTTGCGCATAGTTCGGATGATCCTTGGGCAGGCGGAGTTCGTCCCAGCTTTTCACCGTCGGCCCGGCCTTGCGATTGTTGCCCAGGATGTAGGTCCGGAAGGTCCCGTTATTATCGAACAGATTGAACTTGATCAGCTCAATGCGCTGGTATTCCAGATCGAGCAGCGCGCCGCCTACGCCCAGGCCGTTCTTCGAGAGAGGAGCGTTGCCAGTGTCGCCGGGATACCTCGAAGCGGCGTCGCCGGTGGCGTAATAATTTCCCCAGTCGACCCACGGGAAGGCCATGAAGTCCACCGCGTGCTGGCCTCCGCGGCAATACGCCGTGGCTTGGGCGACCTTCCCCTCGAAGCGGCCGGCGCGATCCGTCGCCACCGGACGCAATCCGCCGACAACCACTTCCAGACACGCCTTGTCTTCAGGCGTGCAAGAAGTTATAAGTAACATCGCCGGGAGTAATACGACGGGATATTTCTTGATCAAGAATGGCCTCCGGAGACGCAGTTCGAACGAGCAGATATTATCATGAGGCATCATTTCTGGCGAGAAATTTATTTTCCTCTGGAAATGCAACGGCGCCCGCGCAGACCTGCGATTTATCGCCGATACCGGTAAACCTTCCCGCCCTTCATCACGAACACGACCCGCCTGACCGCGGTGATGTCGTCTATGGGGTTGCCGTCGATAGCCACTAAATCCGCCTGAAACCCCGGCGCGACCGTGCCGATCTCTTTCCCTAATCCCAGCGACTCCGCTGAAACCGATGTCGCGCTGATGATCGCGTCCATCGCCTGATCGTGCGCGTCGCGCACTCTGTAAACGAACTCCTCGGCGTTGCGCCCATGCGACCCCGCCACGGCATCCGTACCGAAGACGACCTTTACGTGATGCGCCCGCGCCCTCCGCAACACATCCTCTGTCGGCGGAATGCCTTTTTCGAGCGTCGCCAGCGCGGGGGCGCTAAAGGTGTAGCTCGCGCGATTGTCGAGATAATTATGCAGAACCAGAAGATTCGGATCGAAGAACGTGCCGTGCTGCGCCATCAGGTCCAGCGTTTCGTCCTTGATAAAGGTCCCATGCTCAATCGACGTGCATCCGGCCAGCACGGCGGCCCGCGCGCCCGCGTCGCCGATGGCGTGAACCACGGACCGCAACCCCACCGCCTTGGCCTCGCTGCACACCGCCTGAATCTGTTCGTCAGTCATGCTCTGATCGCCGCCCGCGCCCAGTCCCGTGGTCGCGAACAGTTTGATCACGTCCGCGCCATCCTGCTTGATCTTGCGGACCAGTTCGCGCAGCGCGTCGGGCGTAGGCCGCGTTTTGTCCCGGCTCATTCCCTGAATCTGTTGCAGCGACGTCAGAATCCGGGGCCCCGGCAATATTTCGCGATTTACGTAATCGCGAACCGGCCCGTCGATCGCCGCACCCACGCTCTGCACGGTGGTGAATCCCCCGGCGAGCGTAATCCATGCGTCCGCAGCCGTCGCCAGCGCCATATCCTCCGGCTTGCCGCCGTTGCTTACCGATTTGTTATTTGCATCCATATGCCAGTTCAGATGGATATGCGTGTCGATCCAACCCGGCATCACCGTCAGCCCCCGGAGATCGTAATCGGGCTTCGCCTTACCCGCCGCTACGCTGCGGATCTCCGGCCCCTCGATGACGATTTGCCGGTCCTTCAGCACTCCTCCCTTGCCGTCGAGGATGGTGCTGGTCTGGACGACGATGCGATGCGGCTGCGCCTGGCACAGCGCTGCCAGCCATAAAACGTAGAACAGGTTTTGCATGGCGCTTATTGTAGTTCATGCGGTCCATCCGGGAAAAACTATACAATGTGAGTATCCGCAGGAAACCTCCCGATAGCAATGTCTCCAGCAGATCTACGGTATGAAGATGTCGAAGTTGGCATGACTCGAAATTTCCGGCGTTACCTTTCGGAAAGCGACGTCGACATTTTCGGGAACCTCTCCGGCGACCGCAGCCCTCTCCATACCGATCACGAATACGCTTCGGCGCAGGCGGGCTATGCGAAACGGCTCATCCACGGAATGCATCTTGCCTCTCTCGTCTCTTGCCTGGTCGGCATGCATCTGCCCGGTTTCCGCAGCGTGTGCCTGGCGCAGCAGTTCGATTTCTTGAATCCAGCCTATGCGGACGCGGAGGTGGAAGTCAGCGGCGAAGTAATTTCCAAGAACGACGCCACTCGAACCATCGTGGTGCGAACCCGCGTCGCTTCCGCCGACGGCACCACGCTGGTCAAGGGAAAAGCGCTGGTCAAAATCCTCGACTCCGAAATGGCGGAGCGTCCCCTATGATGGCCGAAATCGCGCGCATCGCCGGACCTCTTACCGTCGAAATGATCGGCAATGTAGAGCGGATCGCGGATTCTGCCGGAGCCGGCGGCGCGCTGGCCGCCGCGCTTGAAAGTGAATCGGGCGAGGCCGCCGTTTGGCTGCGCGCCCTGCTGCTCGAAAAAGCCGGCCGATGCGGAGAAGCCTCCGCCGCCCTGCGTAAATTATGGTGGGCCACCGAGGGCGAAGCGCGCGCCCCACTGATGCTTTTCTCCGCGCGATTGTTGCTGGCCGACGGCGCAGACGCCTGGTATCCCCTGGCCGAGGCTGCCCGCGCGGCAAACTCCGCGAAGCTCCTGCGACAGGTGGACCGTCTTCTCCGCCAGGCCTCGAAAAGCGGGAACCCGCCCGCGAAGCGCCACTGCCGCCTGGCCGTATTGAGCAATTTCACAGCGGATGTTCTAGCGCCAATTCTGCGCGCCCAGGCCTTTGGCGCGGGCATCGCTCTCGAAATCCATCTCGCTCCCTTCAATCAAATCGTCCAGGAAATTCAACAGCCCGATTCGAAGCTCGCGCAGTTCCAGCCGGACGCCGTTCTCTTAGCGATGGACTGGCGCTGGCTTGGCTTCGAAGACGAGGAGCCGGACGCCTCTGGCTCGCTGGCGCGTCGCGTCGAAGATATCGAAAATCTCTGGAAATCCTGCCGGGAGCGCCTTCACTGCTTCGCGCTGCAATGCAATTTCGAAGTCCCTCCGTCCCCAGCGTACGGCCGGTTGAGCGCCGCGCTCGCCGGTGGACGAGGACGGCTGCTCCGCGCGCTCAACCTGGAATTATGGGCCGCCGCCGAGCGCACGTCCGGAGTCGCCATCGTCGACGTAG
>Ga0302325_10035719_pt1 | contig 10146 bp, 7 predicted proteins | sample Palsa_T0_2_FD_201948 | JGI IMG/M metagenome (GOLD analysis project Ga0302325, IMG submission 201948) | Peat permafrost microbial communities from Stordalen Mire near Abisko, Sweden - Palsa_T0_2 | ecosystem: Environmental > Terrestrial > Soil > Palsa > Peat permafrost | place: Sweden: Abisko... | reverse complement strand
GACAGAGGTAGCGAGAAAGGCTGTTGGAGGAAGGTTACCACATCTGAGTTCCGAAGCAACTCTCTGCCCCAAGAAAAGAAGTCTGAGTTTCGGGAAGTCTGCGTCATTGAGTCACCGCAGCCAGCTTGTAGAAATACGTCGAGACCATTGATCATTGTCTCAATTCCACGCGATGCATCTAACCTTATCCTTGTCCTTCCTTTCCCGATTTCACTCTAGATGATTCAGCTCACCAATTATCATCAGACCTCGGTTCTTATTCTTAGCAGCTCCTTTAGTTTACCCCGTGGTCCTCCTACCAGTGTTCGGCATTAGGTTAAACCTATAATACATACACCTTTCATAGGTGGCACGCAATGTCATGTTTAAGCAAAACCTTGAGGCTTGCTAGCATTGGCAAATCAAAGAAGCTTGGTATACTGAAGTGTTTTGAGTTTTTCCCTTTGTGCAGGAAATGAACGATTTCACACCAACTAGAAGCTCAAGAGAATGATACCGAGCGAACAGAACCTCGCTGCTTGATTCCGTGGCTCCATCTAACCCTAAATTCATTCCCACCACCTCAGCCCGTCCATCGGAAGTCACATGATGACTAGATTCCTTCCAACTGCGTTTCTTGAAATTGACTTCCTTTGAACTTCATGTTACGTTAAAACTGGAGAGACACTCGGTAGAAAGAAGGAATACTGAGCCTATGATCTACTTGAGTCAAGTCTCTGAGTATGTCTCTACTGAGGGACAATAACCAAAGGTCTCAAACCTGTCCTCATTTAAACTCTTACCTCGATGTTGGAAATTTTCATCAAAGAGGGGACCAAGAACGATGCCCCCAACTCCATTCTGAGGACTCCTGGCCTGCCAAAATTCAAAAAACTTAAATGGCTTTTGTGCTTTTCACAACAATATTACATGTCACATGTCAACTCCCACAGCCGTCTGCGCACAAACCTACCAACCACTGTCATTATAGTCCGGATACCTTCGCGGTAAAGGGGCCCGAGGGTCACTATGCCAAGACTCATACCCTGACGTCCCACCCCTCAACGGAGCTACAGGGCCTTCGCCAATAATACGAGCCCTAGTCTGCGGGTTCGTAATATAATCTCTCTCTACATACCGTCTCTCCGGAGAAATTCCACCGTATCCGTCTCTTGGAAAACTCGATGTTCGCTCTGATCTCTGAGTAGGTGCAAAAGGATTGCTTGGATTGCTTGCCGTCTCAGTAAATGGCTCGGCGTAATAACCTGATCTTGTTCCCGATGCCTGAAGTTTTGGGGCGTATTGGCTCCTTGTAAAAGGAGGCGGACTCTCTGGTCTCTGGCTGGGCCGCTCATATTCCCTCCAAGGATTCGCCTCTAGGTCTGGGTTTCTTGCTGGGATAAAATGATCACGGGTGAAAAAATCCGATTCCCGTCTCTCTGGAAATGTATCATAAGCCTTAGGATAGGTTGTATTTCCTGAAGGTTCGTACCATGACTGGTGTCCGACAAATTCATGAGGTATAAATCTTGGTTCGGCTTCTGATCTCGGTGGAGGCAGGTTTGCAGCTTTGGCAAATAACGGATCTTGTCCGTTTGAGGTCGGAACATCTGGTTGTTGGTTTGGGGTGCTGGGTTGCGGGACTGTTATATCAACGAGGTTCTTGGCATAGGAAGGATCGAGCCATGATGGCTGCCGTTGAGATAGAGATTGAGGTTGGGGAAGAGGGATCGGCGATCCTTCAGACCGGCTCCTAGTAAGGATTGTCTCGACGGCAAAGTCTTCTACCTCTTCTTCTCTTCCTTTGCCCTTTTGTTCTGCTGTGAGGGGAACAGTATTTGATGGCTCTCCTGCCTCATTGTCTCGCTCGTCGATAACATCGTCAACAGTGGCTTGTCGGCTTGGTTCTTTTGTGTCTGAAATACTCATCCAGCTGGGCGGAGACCTGCCTCTTGGCACAGGGCCCCTTTCCTCATCTTTCCGGGTCTGCATTCGTGGGGCTGATGCTTCTGGCTTGTCATTTTCTTTGCTTCCATCAGGCATAGCGGTCTCCTCGACGGTCGATGTGGGCGCCGGCTCTTCTTTGGGCTCGTGACGCTTGATTTGTTCCTCTTCTTGATCCGAGGGAGTCCACTCCAACAAGAGCCGCTGAACCACATCCCGCCCATCTTCATCGATACCTTGGGCGTCAGTGTCATCAAATTGAGGATTGTAAGGCTTGCTATCATAATGCGACGGGTATGGCACGGGACCTCGTTCTCGTTGCAAGATATCTCCTGTCTGGGGTGGCTGGGATGTCAAATTAGAACGTCCTTGATCCCATTCACCCGTAGGGCGATCGATGTATTCCTGAGCCGCATTGAATTTTGGCAGAAAGTCTGTGGGTCCTTTACCATAGCTGATAACAGGTCGAGGGCTAATTCGACCGTAGTATTGCTCATTTGGTATGGCAGAATTTGCCACCGCAGGGCGAGTAGAAGAGTCTGGCGCAGGGTAATAGCCGGTACGATTCGGCCTAGCTCTAAGTCTTTCTCTAAACCTTTCAGCGTCGGCGTCGGCCTTCCCTGCTTGATAGGCGGCCGCAATCGGATCAAAGGCAGCACTAGATTGACCAGTATTGACATCTTTCCCCGCTGATGTATAAGGCCTCGACTCCCGGCTGAATAACTCTCGACGTGAAGGCCGTTGCGTGCTACCCGTGGGGGCTACAGTTCTTCGATTCAGTGGTATCCTTAGTGAACCTTCGCGTTTTCTTTCCCTTTCGCGGTAGAAGGCACCTCTAGAAGTGACAGAACTGATAGAAGTTCTCCCCAAACTATCACTATCAGAATCATCGAAAGTAGAGGCTTTTTTCGATTTCTTCTTTCCCCCTCCCATGGGTAATGCCGTAGCGGGCGTGGATGCGCCGAAGTCGAGAGGGTTGCTCATCGTAACCGTCTTTGGTCGTGAAATATTCACAGCTTCTTGAGGAGGAGGCGGAGCACCAGGAGGTCTCATAGCATTCGCTCGAGCCCTCTCCAGGTTCTGGTAGAGAAGGACGGGGTTTATGGATCGGAGTGGTGTCCTAGAGACGTATACAGACATAGTTGTAGTCCCGAGCTGATATCGTTTTCTTGTTTCACTGACATTTTTGATAGGTTTCTTGATGCAGTCTAGCTGGATAAGTAACCATTCGAAAGCACGATCAGGCTCCCTTGATGCAAGACTATCGATGAGAGTAGTAATTTGGGCTTGCTGATACCTCTCTAAGTCTGCCTTTTTCTCTGCTACAGTGTGAGTGTCCTCGTCATCGAGCTTTTTGATCTGCTTGGCGATAATCTCTTGAGACAGCCTTTCTTCGGTAATCTCGGCCCGAGCCCAGGTTGATTCCGTATCAGGATCGAGGGGAATGCATTTGCGGATCGTAAACATGGCGTACGTAGTTAGCTTTTTAAGACAATCAACTTCGTTCATCATTTTAGGGGATGTAAGGTCCTGGATGCGGGCTGAATTGTGAGGCGGAATGAAACTTCCAACTGGGGGAGGTGGTGGACCATTCCGGGTGATAGGCGTTGCTGATGGTGGCCCAAATACTTGTATTGGTGGGGGAGGTAGAGGTGGCTGAGATAGGATCGCCGGTGTTGCTGCCGGTGCAGGTTGCGGCATGGCAAAATTGATCGCATCCATTGCAACTGGATTTGTATGAAGAGGTATCACTGGCGGAGAAATGCCCGCAGGTTGTCTAGTTTCTCCGGGAGGACGGATTTTGGGTTGTTGAGTCCGAGCAAGCTCCAATAAGGATTCAAACCTGATATCTTCAATGTCCCTCTGACTCTGAGAATCTGAGGATGAAGTTTCGAAGGACGAATCTCTGATGATCGCAAACAACGCTTCGTCGCTTGCCCAGAACTTGAGTCGACTCTCCTTTATTTTTTTCAAGTGCACGATACTGCTCGTGCCCTCAATACCATCACCTCCACTCTTAGCGAGGACCTCCTGCAGAGCCGCCATGTCGTATTCGTTCAAAAAGGCAAAAATTTTGAACCAGTCTTTTTTTGACGATTGATGGTGCAAGCTTTTGATTTCTTTTCTTTTCAACTTCCAGGCTCCAGGATGTGGAACTTTGTAGGCCTCTCCGTCCTTGATGATATACGCAGTGAGAAAGGCATCGTTTACGAGCTGTGCTCCAATGAAGATTGACTTCAGCCGGGAGAATATATTTCGAGATTCAAACTTAAATGGTGATGATCCATAGGATCGGAGAGACTGTGTGTGCGAACTGTATTTGTCAATCTGTGTATGACTATTGGTGTCCCCATCTGGCTTGTTCGATAGAGATAATCCAGAAGTACCCCCGGATTTCTCTCCCGTATTTAGTCCCACAGCATTTGAATTGTCTACAACTGTTTGGAGTGTCGAGTCCGGGGAGGAAATCTGGATGGTTGGAACATTGTCTTCCGTAGGGATAAATTCAGGACCTGGTGTGGTGGTTGGGAGTTTAGGAGACAACCCATCAAGTGGCTCCGGATTCTGAGTGGACCCTGGATTTGCCCGCGGCTGCGGCAACTCTTGCGCACCCGAAGCTCGGTGCTCAAGAGGGAGTGACTGAGCAGTAGATAAAGGTGGCGCGTCACCTGTTCTAACGCTCGGCTCTGTCGGAATCCCACTGAGAACTTGAATTCCTGGTTCATGATTCTAATGTTTCAGTTAGCCCCACATGAATTTCGATTCCTGGAAAATTGGAAAGGCTCAGTAGCATAAAACTTGTGTCCACCGGGTAGAGCTCACCTGGCCAACAACGGCAATTCCGTTGAGCTTGCCGGCTTCAAAACTCTCCTTGTAAGAATCGACAGATAATCCATCGTCTTGCCGATCTGGCGCAAGGCCTCCTCGCATGGTTGCAGCTTCGCCATGCATCAACTCAAGGGGCAAGTTAGTCTTTGTGGTTGGGATATGAGGTAGGTTGTCGGTGGATTCGAAGATTTTGCTCTTGTCTGGATTAGTCTTAGTCTTCGGATGGCTCTCCTTTTCGACTGCTTCATCCAAGTCCGTGGAGTGTGTTGTGATGATGGCTGTACGGATCCCGTCAGGTTAATATGATATCAATATCTCTAAAGATGAAGGTAAAGCTTACTCGGAGACATATAAGTTCTCGCCCGCTGAGTTTCGTTTTTATTTTTGCCAGTTTCATCCACATCCTGGCAAATATTAATACGAGTGCAAGGATGCTCCTCAATATGGAACGCGGGTGGGCAAACCTTAACAGAGAGAGCATCAAGATCTATCAATGAGCCTACGGTCGGTGAAACTGACATCCTCGCCTTCATTGATTCGCTATCAGATTGAGATGAGGCCGTCCTCGGCCTTCTACCCAACTCTCTTTCCAGTGAGAAATTAGTGTAAGGCTTTGACGCGGTCGGAATGTGTCGACTTTTCAACGGAGGGAGGCTCAGAGGGCGTGCATGTTGCTTTCTAGAGCCCCAAGGAAGATTTTCGGCTCTCAGAGTATTTCGAATATTTCCCATCGGCGTTGGGCTTTCTATTCTAAGCTGACCTCGAGTTTTCGACGTGCTCAGTCGGCGTGGCTCTTGACGTCGCTGTCCAAGGCTTTGCGCAATCTGGGAGAATTCGGGCTGTGCAGCCATCATTCGTATTCTGGTATACGCTTCAACTAACGTACGCAAATCCTCTTCTCGTTGAGCTCTAAATTGTTAGTAGCTAGACTAACTAACAGTATAATATAACTCACGGTCTCATTCGGTGTGCGTGTAGAGAGATGACAGAAAACATAAGTACAAGATTCATCTGAAGGAGTTGCAATTGACTAGTGTAATTGTCCAGTTTCGGTGCGATATATGGCCAGCGAAGGCGTCCCCATGTTGTCAAAGAGATCAGGTTTGTGTCCACTGGAATTGGGTCCGGAGACTTCTTGGTGGTTAATTGCTGGTTGAAGGTGTTAAGCCTCTTGATGAGTTCTTCCTCTAACTTCGAGCCAGATTTACTCGTGATTGTAGCTTCAATCCGCCAGAATATCAGAAGGCATTTGTCAGCTGTACTCTTCACGTCGTCAATTGCCTTAGGTGAAAAGAAGACTGCACGACCTTTCCGCTCCAAATTCTCGCATTCGTCTGCTAGGATCCCGTGGACTTGATTCAAGGCGCAAGTTGTCGCATGAATCCCGCCCAGTAGGCTGTGCAAGCTTTCTTTCGCTGACAAGGCTTGCGACGTGAATTGGTAGAGGACTTGAGAGAGCTGAAGGCCGAAGCTAGCAACCCCGACAACAGAACCGGCGGCACCAAGGGCACTAAGAGGGTCCATATTCCCTGCCGGATGGCGGATCCATACTTCAGTCGTCAATCAGCGAACTGGGAGGCGGTCATTATATAAAAGCGTTTACATATGGGGGGATTTGCAAAGATCCGGTTTTCTGCGGGTGACGAGGCTCGGTTTTTGTTGGATGGGCTGACTGCGAGGCAATTCGAGCTGCTGCGGAGGGCTGGAGCCTGAAACTGTTCGTGGTGGCGATTATGCAGTTCATCGTTGCCCACGAATGAGAAGCTACTGTAGGCAAAGGGTCGACAGCGGCTGAAACTTGGGGGCGGTATGCAGCCGTCCCTAGATTTAGCCATATTTTAATCGCCCTAATTAGTTTTTTTTGCTTCTCCTGCTCTGCTCAATTCGATATTAGGCAAGCCCTAAGGACAACCCGAGATCGAGTCGTAGTCGCTTCGAGGTTGCCGTCGCCACTCGCAAATCCATGGTCCTACTGGCCTCGCTATAATCTGCATGGTGGGTTGGTAACCGCAGGGTTCTGGCCATGAGAAGATTATACACAGCAGGTCTTCGCCAGGGTGGCAGTGCCAGCTACCTCTCCAGCTGCCTCACATGCTTGAATACAAGGACGTTGATCTGGTTTTATTCGCCAAATTGCGAGGCTGATTTACTAGTCACGTGCACTATGACAAGAGGGATCCAAAATTGCTCTAGCAGGAACCCTGTGAATAAGCAGAAACGGTCTGCCGGGCAAAATTGGGCAAAGAAACTGTATCCGGGGCACACAGAAGGCCAAAATGGGTTTCACATTATGGTGCGCAGGGCTAACTCAAGGCGGTGCTCAGGACTAAAAGGGATTGTGGTAGTTTACCTTCTTGTACAGGAAACAAAAGTTTTGGCTTCTATTTTCTTTATTACTTCACTTATACTCTATCTAAAATATATTTTACTTCTTCAATCCCATCTTCTCACTGGTCCCCTCCACCACTTCTAAATGTAGTTCGTAAAGCCAGGCCATACCACGTGTTTTTGTTTTGATATTCCTCGCTTAATTTGTAGCCATAGCCCCTGACCAAAAGTCCTGTACAAAAGGGGGCCAGTTGAAGCGATAGGATATTAGCCTTGGCCCCATAATTTTCCACTTTTACCGGTGGCAGAACCAGGGGGTTGTTCGTGAGTTTTCGGAAACCCCTTTCGTACCTCCACATACAATTTTTCTAGCGAAGGACATATCTTAATCGCTTTCACGAAGTATCTGTAGAAGCAGTGGGAGAAACGAAGGCGTACTAAATTTTCTCTTTAAACTCAACATCTTCTTTGTTGCAGTTACCTCTCATCTACAAGTTCAATATAATGTCGGGACTCATATTACCATTGTGCCGTTCGTTGGCATATTGCGTGCTCCCTTTGAATGGGGTGGGTGCGGAACGACACCTGCTGACAAAGATGAAGATAGAGCTTGACGGAATAGAAAGAGATGTATCTATCTATCTCCACGTGATAGCTCTATGTTTTACATATTCTATGAGGTAGGTTTACTATCTATTCAATCAGCTTAGCGGAGGACGAATCTTGCTCGACTCCACACAATTAGCAAAGTCGTCAGGCTGAACAAGCGCAGCCCTGGAGCTGAGCCGTGGTAGTTGAGCGACTGTCCACGCTCGCGCTTCATCCTCAAGACAGTGCAAGGAACCAACGATTACAAGGGTCCAGGATGTAAAATATACTCCCACGGCTGATCTGAGTAGGCGATCTGATCAAAGCCGAGCGATAATGCGGTAGAACACGACAATGATGGTGCAGCAAAGTATATGTATATGTATGTACTTTATTGTATCATTACCACATTATCCACACCTCTCCAATGCTCATTTCGCTATGCAAGCTATGCAACAAGAAACCAACCCCCTGGTATCAATTATGTACAAGAAAAGAAGCAGACCATTCCCCTCCCCTCGACTTCCATCGATATGTACAACGAACTCCGAACGCCATGCTCAGATGAATACATACATAGAATACTGTACAAGCAACGCGATCTATCGACGCTTTCTACCCATTACTCCAACCCCAATGAAGGTGAACGAAAAGAAAAGATTGGTATGTCTTGCGCAATCTCTCGGTTGTCTCTCACAATCTTGCAAGCTCGCAATCTCGCACTCTCGCAGGCTCGCTCGTAAAGTATAGTGTGGTGTGGTTCACTGAATCCACGTCAAAACAACCACACTATCGTTCTCCGGGTGTTCCTCGCCGCCCTCGCGATCAAGCCATCGTCCATCCCCCCTCCTCTTCAAATAAACCTGTTTCACGACGCCCTCGCTCTCCCTCGTCGCCCCCAGCAACTCCCAACTCTTCTTCCGTCCAGTAAACGTAAGTGCTTTCCTTAGCATCCCAAACGCGTAGCTGAACACCACGTCGCGGAACTCCTCGTCTTCCATTGTCCCGTAGTCGAACGTGGCTTCCATCTGCAGCGGGTCGAAGTCGATGCCCCGCGGGTAGTGCGCGACCGAGTAGCCGTTGGTGACGATGAAGTCGTCCTTGAAGCGGAAGCGCTGCAGCACGCAGTCCTCGCCGCACGCGTCGGCCACGATGTGCATCTTGCCCGGCCAGAGCTCGTGCCAGGTGTGGTAGTGGTGGAAGGAGAGGTGTTGGATTCCTGCTTCGTAGAAGCCTGAAGCGTCGCCCATTTGGTCTTCTTGGCGGAGCCGTGGGAGATAGGCGAGGGCTAGTTCTGTGTGCTTGTGTAGACAGTTGTAGAGGAGGCGATCGCCTTGGTCTGCGCCTAGGACGTAGTTGTCTTCGTCGTCTTTGTCGAGACAGGGGAGCTCGGTCACTTTTTGGATGACGGGCGCGGTCATGAAGATTCCTGCGCCGCCGTAGGCCATGGGGGCTTTGTTTCCGAGAAACCAGTCTGCACGCTCCGTGAAGGTACCGATATAGTAGGATCTCTCTGGATTATATCTTTTCAGTGTATGAAGCAGTTCGCCCATGTATGGAAAGAAAGTATCGTCGTCCACCAGAGAAAAATATTTCCGGGACTTTCGCGTGGGGTGGTTGTGTAGCAGGTGCACAAGGTCAACATATCGCCCCGCCATATCGAGGTTCCGGCTCGAGGCTTGGACTGTTGCGTTGATACCCACCTCATGTAATTGCTTGGACGCAAGCTGGATATTTTCGTCTGTGGTATTGAACAGTGTCAGGATCAGGCCTGCGCCATTGGAGTTCCCCTTTCCATCAGTAAGCCAGCGGGTCCATTCGCCAATCGGCGTCGTCTTCACGCTTGAGAACCTCTCGAATGTAGTGGATACAGCGAACAGTAAATCCGACGCATCGATCTGATCCGGCCTTGGAGAAGGATGCACATGAACATCAAGTATGTTTCCTGGCGGCAGCTTCTTGACTTTGTTGATATTGACATCTATGAAGGAGTTCGAGAACAGCTCTTGATCGACATCGGTGATTGGTAGAAGTTCTGGGGCGTCAGGTACATAACGAATGGTGCGCGATGCGAACTGAATATCGGGTCCAATCTTGTTGTCCTTCAGTAACTGTTTGACGTACGAGAGTTCGGTCTTGGGTTTGGGTGTTGAAGATGCTGTGCCACCCGTCTTCGAGGCGAAGCTTGGTATCGAGGTCCCTGAAAGTTGCGGGCTCAGCCAAATGATAGCACAGATGAAGACTGCAACCAGTGAGACGCGCCACCGCCATTTGCTTGCGTTGGTGCGAGGCATCATGTTGAAGGCGCGCGAGGAGTAGAAGGAGGGAGTGCGCTTCAAGAAGGACATCGTGAGGTTGACGGAGACGATGTTGAAGGAGGAGATATGAAGTAGAGAGAGAGAGGAAACGAAAGTGGGTGGAATCCGATGGATGGGGGTGTTTATTGGACGGGATGTGATATGCGAGGGTGGATGGCTG
>Ga0302325_10035718_pt1 | contig 10146 bp, 13 predicted proteins | sample Palsa_T0_2_FD_201948 | JGI IMG/M metagenome (GOLD analysis project Ga0302325, IMG submission 201948) | Peat permafrost microbial communities from Stordalen Mire near Abisko, Sweden - Palsa_T0_2 | ecosystem: Environmental > Terrestrial > Soil > Palsa > Peat permafrost | place: Sweden: Abisko... | reverse complement strand
GTTAGGCAACGGGCCGGAAGACATCTGAATATGCCCCGCGCAGGATGAGTGGAGTGGGGCCGACCCTTTCGAGTTCGGAGTGTATTTCAAGCGCAAACGCAATGGGTCATTGTCCCCTGACGCCCCCGGTCTTTGACTCCGGTCTGCGTGCGCGCCAATCAGTGCCCGTCCGGTGCATCCATCCCGATCATATATATATGGACATATATATATAGCAACTGTAAGATATAGTTGCCGGAATTCCGCTCCGTGACTATATATATATTTAGTTTCACCACGGATAACCGGGCTGATTTTGGAGACATGCATTACTCCCCATGCACCGAGACTTGGTGGTGACTCTTTGTGCAGAGTTACGTCGTGGATCCGCGTGCGTGCTACTTTAGTTTGTACATAATTGCCCGTCCGCCTTTTCTATTGCCTGTGACCTGCGATGTTGTCCCCCATACTGAGAACCGAACCAGCGATCTCGGAGGCCATACGTGGTGTCGCCAACCTGAATAATTACTAGTTCCAGCCTCCTCCCGACGCGGTTGCATTATACGGACTCACTAGGATGCATCGAATGCGCGCAAGGAAATTAGTTGCAATTATCAAGAGAAAAGCGGTACTGTTTGACTCGCGCGGTGCACTCCGGCACGGCACTCCCGCGTCGTGTCCTGGAGCTCAAGACGTGGAACGGCAAGGGACAAATATCAGCTTGCCGGGACTATTTCGCGGGGGGTCATTTTCGCTGATGAAAAGCACATGGTGTGACTGCAGAGCCGTCACTCGGGAAGCTCTTCGAGAGAAAATTTCACTGCGAGGAAGTGTGTAAAGCGAGGTTAAAGGACAATACTGTACCAACTAGTGGCTACATGTTCTCGGTCGCCTTCTTTTCCGAAGCGACTAATACAGAGTAGTATCTGTATGTATTATATCCATCGCCCAGCTGATCTCATTCTCGCAGATGGAAAGGGGGATGCGTAAGTGTCCGTGGAATACATCGAAAGAAATATTCGCCATATACGTTAAGTCAGACTAATTCTCCCAGGGAAGCAACCTCCGTTTCCTTTTCTCCCGGGTCCCCTGTTTTACCATTGCTTTTACCCTGGAGGTGTCTCGACCCCGATCGCAGACTATTTCGATGTGCGGCCACTTGTTTAATCCGTCCAACTTAGCATAGGTCCAACGACCGAATCGGACGACAAAAGGGCTCAGGGGGGCATCTCCGGTACGTCGAATTTCAAGCCTCGACGTTTTTAAGATACCTCGACTGTGTCGAAAATTCCGGTCGCGGTGGTATTTCCGCAATCTGATGGAAATAACTCATGTCTCCAATGTCGGGACTGACATTGTACAGGACGTCTCCTGCAATCCTCAACTCTTGGAGCTAAGTTCCCTATCCCGGAAGGCGGAATATATTCCAAATGAATCGCCGAGGCGCGCGTTCTAAAAGGACTTGGTGGATTCCTTTCGATCTCAGGGAATGAAGTTCAATTACTCTCTATCCCCGAGATATTGAACAGCAATTGACGGCGATTAAATCTTTTGTATCTTTACTCATAGCGCCCGTGTCCTCAGCTGGTCAGCGGAGAGGCGAAGACAAATTGTTATTTCCGTTCATTTTAACGACACAGGGCTGGAATGTCGAAAGCAATCGTCAGATATTTGAACAGTCGTAGCGGCAGAGATGGGAGTCATTCGCTACATCACTACTGCATTCCGACACCGTTTGATTCTGTAAATACACTGACTCCACTCAACGGCAAAGGTGCCGTCAAGAAGCTGGTTAATTTCCGTCGTTTCGTCGGCTTCAGATGAGGTCATTGAGTGAGACGACACATTCGGGGAGGGAAGGAGCACAAGTCTCCTCCTTTCCAATCATCTTTCTGAAGCGAGAAATTTTGAGTGAGGCGACGTTTAATTTCTTCAGACCCCCTACTCTAAGAGTCCATCTCACTCTTTCGCGACTGAAATTTCGATTTCTCTCGCATCTTTCCTCCCCGTTTGGTTCTGTTCTTTCTCGTCCCGACAAATTCATCGACGCTGGACTCAAGCTCGTGATAGGTTTTGCCTCACGAAATGGCGAGGATCTTTTCCTTGAATTCGTTCCACTAGAAAACCACCTTTTGAGTTCATTCCCAATTCAATCTGGTGTCTTCGAACGACTTAATAGTTCCTCTACCTCTCGCGGATCTTTGCCATTCATAAGGTTGACAATAGCCATGTATTGAAGAGTTCTAGATGGAGAGATGGGTTTGATATTCATCGGAAATTGCGCGGCGGGTGGATCCACGAATCTTGTTCTGCGAGCGACAATAATATTTCGCTTCAGAGAAGGATGCTCGGCGTATTCCACTAATAGAATCCTCGGCCGGTGCCACCACGATGGTCCTCTATAAGAATGTCTTGCGTCTACAAAGATAGCCAAAGAAGAAGACGAGAAGTGTTACTCCTAGCTTTGTCTGTCGCCTCGCAATCCAGCCTGATGATATTCCTTTGGGAGCTTTCTTCAGTTTTCGATCTCAGTGAAAAGTCGGGTCATCGGGGAAGTACGACTCCGGAATTTGATCTTCGGGGACCTGCCTAAGGCGCGCAAGTAAACGTCGTGACTGCAGTATTGATTGAATCGATTCGATTTGACACAACTGGACAGACCAGTGTTGCTCATCCGTGAAAGACTTATTCGATTCATCTCTGTTGTGGGCCTTCATCACCTTCGTATTTAATTTAAGTACGATGTTGGGTCACGCTCAGTCTAAAGAATCGCGTATAGTAAAGTTCTTGGTTGGGATGAGATACGACGGGGCTGCTTTTAATATACGATTGTAAGATGGCTCTGGCGTTCTTGGAGTATTTTACCACCATTCCAGACTCTGATGCAATCCCGGGGTTCTAACATTTTGACAGAAAATAAGCACACGGGTTCCCCATGGCCTCCCGATCCTCTCATCTCTTTCACGTTGACGCATACATCCCATCTTAGCTGGTCAAAGCAATGCAACACTGAAACAGTAATCGATCTGACGCCGGTGTCGAAGGGGCATCTGTGGCTATGAGACTTCCGCTTTCATTCCACAGAAACCGCCAACGAGCCAGAAGAGAGTCCATTTCACATTTTACCCCAGACAGAAAATAATACGCGAATTGTCGAGTCCCAACAGTCCTTGTCGAGAATTAGAATCTCGCTTAAAAAAGTCCCGGATTTCCGCAATATCACATCCCGATTGGGATTCCAAAAATGCATCATTTGGATAGTCAACTTGAGTCTTCTCGCAAATCAGAGCCACTCTCCACCTCGTCAGATCCAACAGCCGTGGAGATGGGATTCACCTGGTCCGAGGAATGCCACTTGTAACGAAGGTCAGATGACAGGGTTGCCTGCTGCGGTGCGATCATACGTTCAATAGTAGCCTCTCATTCCAGCACTCTATAACGACGGCCTCGTATTGCACAATCTCGCAGGAACAAATGGCTGAGTCGGAAACACCGGCTGAGATCAGATAAAACTCCCGTTCGCGTATCCCAAATAAGACTTTACCACCAGAATCTTTCCGGACTACATTCTTTCAATCACCCAATGTCGTGAGATAGTAAATGTCGGTTCGGCAGAGGACGCAGCAACCCCTTGCTCACCATTTGGTCAGCAACCAAGCAACAACTCAGGAACTTTGACTACCTCGTTCTTCCTCCCACGGAGTCCGGGGATCTCAGAAGAAAACTATGGGCCGAAAGTGCCTGCACAAGAAACCTTTCTCCAATTTTCTGCAAGAAAATGCGACAGCGGCGGTGGATGCCTTGGACGAGTCGCGCTCAAAAGGAGACTGCCAGCGGAGATGGAAAGTATCAACGCAGTTCAACCAAATCATCAACATCTCGCCCGGCTGGAGCTAGTCAGCCCGCAATGACCCAGCATGATGTCCGTCCTATTGTGCAGCACGTCATCCAAGAACGTCCATAAAAGATCGCAACCACTTCTTTGGATGCGCTGTAATCTGATAGTTCATTAAAGCTTTACATAGCTGATCGAGATCAATTGTGCCGAAACCGGAACGACTCTCCCGCAGTAAAACAATGATCTATCGGGAGCCTCCAAGGTAACGTTAATACAGTCAAAGAGCCTTGGATGAAAGATGCGCAATGGATATGTCAGAGATCCCACGGCAATACAGACACAAGTAATATCATGCAGACCGGGACTCGATAAGACCGGCTCAATTTTCAGAAATTCGGAGACCGGAGATCGAAAGGATTTGGACGACCATCTCAGAAGGCCACAGGGTTTTATCGTGCATGGACTCAAGAGTCAAAAGCCGAAGGCCACGTCTATCTTTGAGGCGGCAGCACCAGGAGATATCTCGACTGAGAATTGTTGCATCGCGTCGTAAAGGGAGAGATATCGCCTCTGGAACCATCAGATATCGAATCAGAAACAGTTCACAGGATCCCGCAAACGACTGTTCCCTATCTATGCGTCCAAAAATATTAAAACTCACCCGGGCCGCCGTGGAGGATGATGTGATGTCCAAATTCGGGGGTGAAGCAATGAAGATGACAAACAGTTTAGGTCGGAAATAGAAGCATCTCTCACCATTGTCGACAAAGTCTCTGGACCCGATCAGCGGATATTCTCTACCTATGGCCGAGAAGCCTTCAGACAAGGGTCGAGGATGGCAATCATGCGAGTTTTCAGAGAGAAGCACACGATCGAAATAGAAGACAAGTTGACTTGATTCCGAGAGGCCAGAAATTCACGAGGGAAAACCGGCGCTCCACTAGGCAACAAAAATTATGAACCAGGCGAACCATGAACGTGTTGTTGGATGCGAAAGCGGATATCACAGTGAAAAACTGGAAGGAAAAGACGCCACTATGCCACGAGGAAAGCTTCAGACGAGAGTAGTCTCCGTCGCGGCAGTCAAACTTGGAGCCGAGACTAATTTAACCGGCAAAAGACTCTGTGTTCGTTCAACTCTTCAGCTTGCGGCGTGATCAGTTCAGTAGGTCTAGGGAGTCCCGGCGCGGACTTGACGAGAGGGAAAGGGGAAATGGACTTGTCGTTCTAAATATTAGGCTCGGGAGGGAGTGAGTATTGATGATCAAGGGACGGTAGTCTTAAGCAGTGGACACCGGGTTCCCCACTCGTTGGTACTTGCTGGCAGTGCAGAGAAAGAGGAAAGGGCACCGTGGGTGTATTATCGAAGGGACGTGAAGGACAGAGTACTAAAATACACCTCAGGGAACATACTCGAGGGTGATTGTAGCGCCTTTTATAACTGAGTTCGCGAGATTGTAATGATCGAATATCGTTGAAAGGGTCCGCTGTGGTCCGGGTGTGACACCATTGCCTATGTAAATGGCCATCACCTCAGATTGGTGCAAATGATGATACTACAACGTTAACACATTCTGTAATTAAGTCAAGGATATACAGTTTGCACAGCCGACCACGGTTCCCGACGGACTTGCGTTTCACAAGGTCACAGCCATTTCGGAAAGAAGACCACCGATAGAGTGAATGTCGGCGCCTTGGAAAAAGTGACGCTCAAGGCCCGGTGCAATAGCCAGTATGGTTACTAAAGGGCAACGAGAATCATTCGTGGCGTAGGGACCGTGCCGTGCGATGTGAATTGTCGTGGCGAAAATAATACTGAATGCAATTCGAAGTGCAGTTAGATATGTTGCGGAGATATCTTTTACTCGGTCAACATACGGAGATCCAATGAATTCCTGAGCAGGTTAATTCCCGAAATGCTGTCCCGAATACCTCCCCCCGTGCACCTCGAGGAGTGTCGAATTACAAGGATCGAACTCCTGTGGAACATCCTCGCGGTATCCCTGTCCCTATCGTAAAACATTCAATAGCCGTTTCCGATTCTGTGACTCGGAGGGATAAGATACGAGGGGTCGACATTATAACTGGTGGGGGCGGGGGATGAATTCTCCGTCCGTAAAGAGTATTTCGTCCGTCGACGATGAACCCTCCGAACACCGGTGATATTGTCCGTCGACAGTATTGACAATCCCCATTATGACGTCGCATGATAGAAGCAGTACGTCAAATGATGTATCCGGCCAGTACCCCGCCCGGTTGTAGCAGCGATCCGTGAGAAGACTAATCGTCGAGGCGCCAGAGACAAAGTCGGTCGATGTTCCCTCACTGGGAAGGTGAGAGGCTATGGCGAGGGAATCGACATGGACAAGTACTTGACAAGATGAATGCGAGGGCGGTGTTGAAGTGGTAGTAGGGCAGACGTCCGAGTACTGAAAGCTGAGACGCGGTAGACTCAGTAGATTGTCTTTCCATGGACTATCCGTTGGGAATACCATAACTCAGGTCGATGTTTGGGAGTATGCGGGGTATGGGACAATTGTATCGGTGAAAAGGGAGGAAGGAAGGAACGATGGAATGCTTCGTCGACCACGTGGGAATGAATTCCTGGGACTATCTATTCTTTGACTCTTGCCAACTACCAGTCAGGAGAGCGGAGTGGGAGAGCGGGGCTATCACACAGCGAGGGGGAATGCCATACCGGGCGTCCAAAGGCTGGAACTCGTTCTCGTCGACAAAGGGAAGAAATGTTTGTGAGTGTTGTGGAAGCAATGGGCGATTCACAGCGATGTGTGAAATAACAAATGCGATGTGTGTTGTGCGTGTGGCACGCTGGTGTGATCCCGCGATCGATTCCTTTGTTGTCCGGATTCTAATCCAGACTGGTCTTCCGGGTTGTGATTGCCCGCCGCGTCATCACACGACACTCAAATCACAACGGCCGCCGTCCTGCCCTGTCTCCCACACGGCTGGCAACAGCGCTGTCCGTATGCCTGTATCGACCACCACACGTCCACCACACGTCTCCATCACCGGTGTCTCTGTAACCCGTCCTCGCTCCACCCAGCCTCGCTCCACCCAGCCTCGGTATCTCCTCCCTCCCTCCCTCCCAAACATCCCTTCCGTGTCCCTTCCATCCGCCCTCTCTGACCCGCAGCTTGTCCGCCCCATCAACAGCCCGACAAACACACACAGAAACAAAGATGGCCGCACCTGATCCCCTGATTCCAACGGCAGCGAACGACTGGAAAAAGAAGACTTTGGATGCTCTTGGCGTCACGTTTGCTCGCGATCCCGATTCCAAGGTCGACTTCGAGTTTGCCGACCCGCAGCAGATGTACAGGATGCCGATGCCGCAAGCCTTGCAGACACGTTATTCTCTCACCGCGTCCGCGTCCGCTGACCGTAGGGGTGGAGACCATCGCCAGAGAACTCGGACGCGTCAATAATGGCAATGTCATCACTCCCGATTTCAGATTCCAGCCACCTAGGGACGTGCCCGATATGAATCTCTGTAAGACGGCCTTTGTTCAGCTGTCCACTATCCTCGCACGTAACGAATCTAGATCCTCGACTCCTCAGAATGTGTCGCCCTTCACCACGCCGCCGAAGCAGATCACGAGTCCTACTCCCTCGTCGGCATATCCCGTCAACCCACAATACTCTGCAGAATCCGCTGCATCGTCTAGGTCAAATGAATCCGGCCGCGAACCATCTTCGGCCTTATTTGCAATCGATTTCGTGCGCTTCGTGTTTGATGTACTTGAAGAGGAACTGAACAAGGTGGCATGGTATCGCGGCAGCCGATACGAGATCAAACCAGAGTAATCCCCTTGACACAGACCCCCTTCATGTCTATGTTCGTCACATCTGCAATGTGTCCGTGTCTTTGACGACTTCCACTCCATTCTGTGCTAACGGAAGTGCGAACCAGAAGATGACAGTCAAACTCGACAAGACCAGCGTCACCGCGATCAGCGACGGCGGCCTTTCCCTCTACCCCAGACCAACGGAATCCAAGAGCAGACCCTTTCTCTGTATCGAGGTACTATTCCCATTACCCGTCCTCCCGCTCTTCCTCTCCATTCAGTCCCTCTATCGCCTTCTCTTCCTTGTCTAACTAGTATAGGCCAAACGCCAGAAATACGCGCAATTGAACCGCGAGTCCACCGACTACGCCCACGCAGCCCAAATCTACGCCCAAATGCTCGGCATGGTGTGTCATCGAGATCTATACACCCGACCCGCAAACCACCCCGACGACTACCAAGAGGTACATCCATATCCCCATCCACCCCCCTTGCCATGCATGCACCCTCACCACACGGAGTTGTTTACCACGCGGAGTTTACCACGCGGAGTTGTTTATTTCCTTTTATCATTCGTTCGTTTGTACACTGTTGCTAACCGCAGGCCTTCGTGCTGCATCTCCGCCATGCGACATTCTACATTTTCTACGCCCGCTTCCCAACATCCTACCTCAAAGCCATCGCCGAACACGGCTCCAGCTACCTCCCCAGCGTCTTCGGCCCGGGGACTGCCGCCGTGCCGCCCGCTGCGGCAATCCAGTTGCGCCGCTCGCGCCGCTTCCGCATGCGCAAGCCCGCCGACCAGGCATCGTTCTTTATTGCCCTCTCAAAGATATTGTATTACCTTGTCAGCGGGTGTAGCAAAGTTGGATACATCGCCATGGAGGATTGGAATCCGTATTTTCAGAGACTGCATGGATTGCACGTACCGTCCCCGATCTCCCCTGTCTCTTATCTCCATATCCAAATCACGCCCCCGCGGCTGGTTGGTACACGAGACTGATGGTAGAAACCCCCGATGTACGAATGTATCACCGTGCAACGATCCGGTCAACAGAATCAATCGGATTCCGACTCCGATGCAGAGGACCATATGAAATGGGTTGCCGCTCGTGTCGGCGCACGCCACGGAAGCGTATCGAGCAGCACCGGCGCGCAATACGACTCTCAATATAGCTCTCCGAGGTCGCAATATTATGGATCCCCCATGAGGGAATGAGCGGTCTTGTTGGGTGGGTGCATTGGCTGGAGTTTCGGTTGTTTGGGAGATGCATATTATTATTTGGTCCACTCCATATATGAATTACATGTCTTACGCGCCTTGTTGCAGGTGCAAACCATCTCGGGAATTCGCGCCCCCACCCCTGATGATTCGCCAGCTTCGCCGTCATCCCGCTGCACATTCAAGTCCAGGCGCTCAGGCAGCCGTCCCCTACCATTTGTTCCATGGCAACCATCCGTGCGGTGGAGATCCGAGGCCGGAGCTGGAGCGTGAAATTTTCGGCATATATACTGACCGCAAAACAGCTCCGTCCGTGACCGCCGTTGAAACAGATGATATAGATGAGTTCAATTAGACCGCCCACTTAGACTCTTGACGCCCAACCGAACGACCCGTTGATCCCGTACTTGAGCCTCCGCCAGCCGAACCCATGAAATCCCTGAGCACGTGAGTACTTTGTACTCGGCGGACTTTATCAATATGACAGACAGTCCGACTTAAGCCGGCGTTGACTGGGTTGGCGGGTTCAGGATGTACTAATTGCCATGCGCCAAGGGGCATTCTGACTCGTGAAAGGGGGCAGAATTTATGATCCACTCGACATTTTTTGCATGATCCCACGTACCTTTGGACAGTGGGTGTCTATAGACAGTCAGCCAGGAACTCCGAACGAAAGGATAATAAAAGGATGGGGACACAGGGGGGAGTACAATATCTTCTCTTCTTTTTATATGCAAGAACTCTGTCCCTGGGAGGCGAATAGACACATGTGTATCTGACCAAGTGAGCTCGCTCCATGTGTGGTCCACTGCCACGAAAGTTAGATAGTATGCGTGGGTGGGGAGTACCGCGATGTAGGACGTCGTCTCGGACTCCGCATCTTTTGCCATTGGGTCGGACTCGGATGACTGCACAGGGCATTGAGAAGGAGTGATCTGAAAGAAGGGAGTGTTAAGAACATGTTTGAGTAATGACAATGAGTGTTGATTGTAAAAGAGTGTTGAGTGCAGAAGAGGAAGAGCGACGTGTGTGGTCTACATAATACTAGTACTGTGTGTTTACGAATGAAATTAGCAAGCACCGCACAGGCCTTCAAGTCATTCGGAGTTTGTGTGTGTCCACACCCCCTTTTATGTGTCGGAAGTCTGTGCGTGGATCACTGCTACGACTTTGGGGTGCGGGGCGTGGAAGCAGGGAAGGAAGGAAGGAAGGAGAGGGCACTGTCCCAGCGAAGGTCTTGCTTTCATACGTTCAGTGGGAGGTTGGCACGTACAAGTACTAATATGGTTTGTGCGAGGAAA
>Ga0302325_10035717_pt1 | contig 10146 bp, 11 predicted proteins | sample Palsa_T0_2_FD_201948 | JGI IMG/M metagenome (GOLD analysis project Ga0302325, IMG submission 201948) | Peat permafrost microbial communities from Stordalen Mire near Abisko, Sweden - Palsa_T0_2 | ecosystem: Environmental > Terrestrial > Soil > Palsa > Peat permafrost | place: Sweden: Abisko... | reverse complement strand
ATGGCGCCCGCGGCGACGGCGATTTTTAATTTGGAATAGGCCATAACTTTTAGTGTGGATTTTATGATGGTTAATGTTGAACCCGCCACGGCGTTTCCCTTTACGGCGGCGATTGTGACGGAAGTCGCCAACTCAACCGGTGCGGCTTGGACGGAACTGCTGGCAACAGCGGCCGCAATGGCAGTCGCCGAAAGAACAATCCCGCGCTTGGAGAAGAATTTTCGCATCTTCTCCAAGGCGCGGCTCAAACGCATTTTGGCTCCAGCTTCGCTTGTCCCCAGGGCGGCGCTCACATCTTTGAAGCTTTTACGCTCATAAAAACGCATGACCACCGCATCGTGATCCCCCGGGCCAAGTTGGCTCATCGCAGTCTCCAGAAGAGGCTCGATTCGTCGCCACAGTTCGGTTTCCGATTCATCGGAATGGGATTGGGTCGTTTCCATGTATTGGTTCTCCCGCTCCTGGCGGCGGCGCTGGATCGTAAGTGCATTGGCGGAAGCGTTTCTGGCCGTGCGGCAAAGCCAACCGGAAAGAATGGTCCGGGAATTCAAGGAGCCCGCCTTTTGGGCCAGGATGATGAAAACCGCCTGGGTCACTTCCTCGGCCAGATGAAAATCATGCACTTGGCGCAGCGCGGTCGAATACACCAGATTGATATAGCGAGAGACGATGGCGGCAAACGCCTCCTGTGAATCGCCCTCGGCAAACTCCCGCAGCAACATGATATCATCCGGCATCATCTACAAATACATTTACACAGATGCACAAAAGTAACTGCCTTTTTTACGCCGCCGAATAATTTAGTGTCGGTTTAGCTTTTGTCTGAATCTCAGAAGAGCAGGGGAGGGGAAATTGCGGGAGGCCTGACGCTCCAAAATTTTATAGCTGATCTCGATGCGGTTGGTGATCCCGATTCCAGCGGACCAAGGCCGCGTCACTCGTATTGGCAAAAAGGAACGGCAGGGTGGGGGATTCGACGTGGCCATCACAAAACAACACATTGAATCGCCCCTGGTGTCGGCTCGAAGACCGGCCATTTCTATCAACATAAGGTAAATCCCACCGGGCAAAATAGAGGCCGCCATTCGCACTATCGCCAATCGCCATCATTTCCGCCGGCGCCACGACTCCCGAATCTTTGACCGGCGCATAACCCGGAATGCCCTTAATCCAATGCGCGCCGGGTATGAAATCCCCTCGCAAGCCCAGGGTGTCCATTGGTTTGGCAACGGCCACGCCCCAGCCATTGTAGCCGTAACTGTCCCACTCATCGTGACCGTTCGAGGGTGGCCAGGGATTGAACAACGGAGCCGATGGACACTTCCACACGCCTTGATTGATGAAATTGGTGGCAGGCCGTGAGTCACCAAATCCGCCGCTGGTGAGCTGGCTTACCCAAAGCCCGGGATAATCACCATTCGTCGGCGCGATCATCGAAGGATATGCATGGTTGTCCGCCAGAAAACTCTGAAGCCCAATCCCAAGCTGACGCAAATTGCTGATGCACTTGATCTGTTGCGCCTTTTGTTTGGAGCGAGCGAGCGTCGGCAGCAGCAGCGCCGCCAGGATTGCGATGATGCTTATGACGACCAGCAATTCCAAAAGCGTAAAGGCGCGCGGCTTTCCCGACTTGCCTGTGGCACTTAGCTGATAATCGACAATCACACCTTAATTTGACATCTTAGTGCGCAATCGATCACGCAAATTTTTGTAATGCATGTAACTGAGATCGCTTGAAAGTTGTAAAAGGCGGCTGTAGCTTGTCCTGCGCTAGCTTTGAATGTCGTGAAGACGCAGGATGATTATATTGCCGGCCCGCATCATTACTGGACGCATTTTTGGTGCGGCCTTGTGGCTGGCGCTTGTGTCGGAGCGGGTCTCGGCTGGCAGATTTGCGATAGCCGTGAGGCAATTTTAGCTACGTCAGTCGGCGTTTCACTGATCGAGGCATTTTCGTGTGGCCGTTGGGGCGATCAAGCGTGGAAATGTTTCGCCAAACTTCTATCTTGGTTTTGAGATCTTTTGCCTTCAACCGATCACGCAAATTTTTGAGTCTAACCAGAACCTGCAGCGAATTCCCGCAGAACGGTTTGGACCGGCGGGGATCCGCATGTTTTGAGAGGCGGTTTTGCCCCGGCGTTGAGCAAGGCCGAGACCGTTCCGGCGTAGTCTCCATTCGGCGTGTTCCAGCCATTTTGGGAACCGTGAATGGCCCAACCCATCGGCGTGGCGTCATAATCGTGATCGACTGCTTCAAGCGGTGGGTGGAAGCTAAGGATCAGGCGCGTCAGTTCGGCCTGACCATGAAAGGCCGCCCAGTGGAGCGCCATGCCGCCGTGTTGTCCGCGCGCGTCTATCGGCCAGCCGGCTTCCAACATCAGGCGCACCGCATCCAAGTTGCGCTTCTGGGCCGCGTCCACAAGTTTGCGCCGTTCCGTGACCGACAGTGATTTGGGAATATGTGGGGACGAGGCCAGAAGGCGGTCGAAAAGCTCCTTGTCTCCGAGTTCAAGAGCAAGCGATAGCTTTAACGAATCGGGACTTCGCTCCAGCAAGAGGCGTAGAACCTCCGTATGGCCGGATTCTCGGGCTAGAACATGTGGAGTCTTGTTCCATCCCAGAGTCCAAATGTAGATGGCGCCGCCGGACTCTGGATTTTTTTTGGGAAAATGATCAGGCGTTACACTCAGGCCGATGCGCGAAGGATCCTCATCCAGGAGGCGACGGACAAGGTCCAAATCGCCCAACGCTGCGGCCATGAGCAAATCAGTCCGGCAGCCGCGCGAAACGAGATATCGCGCCACTTCGCGGCGATTGCGCATCATGTATTGAGCTGGAGTGGATTCGTGGTCGATATCGAGAGCGTCGATGTCCGCGCCGTGGTCGAGCAGAAATTGAGCGATTTGAACCGAGCAGGAGAAGTGCAGCGGAGTCTGGCCGTCGCCGCCGCGGCTGGCCACGACGGACGAGTCGGCGGCAACCAGTTCACGGAGCTTGTCGAACATTCCGAGTCGAGCGGCCGCGTGAGCATCGACGCGGGCGCCGCGGGCGATCAGGAAGTCAGCGAGGCCTCGGTCATCATCGAGCACGCCGAAACTACCGGCCCACCAATGGCTCCGTTGGTTGATGTCCGCGCCATGGCGAAGCAGAAGAGCAATCATCTCGCGGTTGGTTCGTTGAACCGCAGCGATAAGTGCCGTCGCGCCAAAATGGTAATTGGGCAGGGGATCATTAAGCCGCGCTTTCAAGGCAGGGAATTTTTCCAACAAGTCTGAAGCACCCGCGACGTTGTCGGAAAGAATAGCGGCTGCAAGAGCAACGAAAGGATCTTCGAAAGCGGCCAACGTTATATTCGTCATTTTATGTTGACTGGCGAACCCGCCTTAGAATGAGTGGTGCCGTCTCTTTATTCGCAACGCCCACCGCCAAAGGGAAACTTGTCCCAACTCACAACACAACTTTTAGACCACGTGACTTTGGCTCTGCTCTGAATTCGCCTGCTGTCGTTCCCAATCTTTCCGGTCGCCAATCATGCCCGCGACTTGCACCGACATCCCTACCGCAATGCTGAGAAGACCAAGGCTGGAAACTAAGCCAGATGTCGCCCCGGCGAGATGGAGATGGCGCGCAAGCCAAACAAGTCCCATGCCGAGAACATAGAGACCACTCCAAGCTCTCCGATGTTTCGGCATGCCGTATCGAAGTTTGATTGGGTGTTTCTCCGATGATGTGATGCTCATAAAACTTAATAATGTCCGCCTGTTACTCGCACAATTTCTGGACTCGTGACCCTAACTCTATTCATTCCAAAAAGCAAGCCGTTTTGATACCCTGGTCCCCGTGGCCGTGGAACTTTCCACTTGTTTTCTGAAATCCTCAACATACAATTGTAGTATGACTGAAGTATTTCAATGCCGCATTGATAAAAAGTTGGTGGCGAAGGCCCATCGCGTCACTAAAGACATTGGCACCACGCCTGGCGAAGTGGTGCGATTGATGTTTGCACAAATGGTCAAAAGAAGGGCGATTCCTTTTCCGTTAACCGCTGACAGTCCGGAAGACGAGGTTTTAGGCCCCGTAAAGCGCCGAGCGGCCATGTGGGATGAGTTATGATACCCAAGATCGGGGAAACTTGGTTTGTGGATCTTGGTGTTGCCGCCAAGCCGCGTTGGGCTTATGTCGTTGGCGCTGCACCTAATGGAAGGCTTGCTTTGGCTTCGGTGCTAACGATTACGACCCAATTTGACGGCACGCCCTATGAAATGGCGCTGCCCCGCGTTCATTGGTTGCGTGAGCAGAGTTACGTCAATGCCCAAAGCCTCCAGCCTGTGAAATTTTCCGAGTTAAGCCGGAAAGCTCCTGGCCAGTTCGACGCCTCAGTTTTGGAAGGCTCTCGTCAATTAATCAAACGTTGGTTGCAGTTGAGCCCGGCTAAATGAAATTGTGAAGCGCCGGAACAACACACCCAGCGCTTAGTAAAATTAACTCACGAAGCTCGTGGAAAAATCAACAGCTAAACAACTCGCGTCTGCTCCTTCGCCGTTAACCGTTACTTTCGCACAATGTATGTTATATGCCGTTAAGAATACTCTTTTCCTGCCCTTAATTCTCCTGTGTAGGCCCGCCGTGAGCCTGCGCACATTTTTGTTGACACTCGCTGCGGCTCAGACGTAATTAGCCTCATGAATAAAACGCTCACTTCTTTGCAGGAGTCGGTTGATAACATTTCCATGGCTATCCACAACCTGCGCGTGGAAACCAGCCACACTGATGTCTGGCTTTTCGTGCTTTCCGCGGGGACGTTCGTCGGCTTCGTGTTGACGATTTGGCTTCTGGCCAGTCGGACGCGCAGCCTCGCCAAGCGCCTGGCCGCGCTCGAAAGCCAAGTCGTAAAGCCTTAATCAAAGATGGCCGCAAGAATCGGGTGGGTTTGTGCCTCGATAACTGTAAATTCTTGGCATTAAAGCTCGAACATTGAGATGAGCGACCGCTCCGAAAAAGATTACGTCCTGGGCACAAATGACGATGAAATCAGCCGCCTCGGCTTGCAACATCGAGTCTGGCGAGACATTGTTCTTGACTGTTGGCGTCGAGCGGGTATTAAGGCTGGGTCCCGCGTGCTGGACGTCGGAGCAGGACCAGGTTACGCGACGTTGGATTTGGCCGATATTGTCGGAACTACCGGGGAAGTTGTCGCTTTGGAACGCTCCAATCGATTTGTGGAATTTGGCCAAGCCGCCTGTCGCTCGCGGGGCCTAAAACAGGTTCGGTGGATTGAGATGGACTTAATGAACGATCCCGTCCCAGCCAAAGCGATGGACGCGACTTGGTGCCGATGGGTGGCGTCGTTTGTGTCATCGCCGGACGCTTTGGTGGGAAAACTTGCGCAAGCCCTCAGCCCGCGGGGAGTCGCGATCTTTCACGAATATATTGATTATTCGACTTGGCAGCTTGCGCCGCGCGGCCTGATGCTGGAGCAGTTCGTGGAAAAAGTCATGGCCAGTTGGCGGGCCAATGGCGGCGAGCCGGACATCGCTCGCGCCTTGCCTGCCCTGCTTGGCCAACATGGCTGCGAAATCGTTTCGACGACGCCCAGAATTTTTTGCGCCCGCCCCGGCGATGACGTTTGGCAATGGCCGGCCTCATTCATCAATATAAATAGCAAACGGTTGCTGGAAATGAAGATGGTGGATGAGGCTTGGGTCGCAGCGCTTCAGCAGGAATTTGCCGCAGCCGAATCCAATCCGGACACATTGATCCTTACGCCGTTGGTGTTGGAAATCATTGCCGAAAAACGGGCGTAAGCTTCGCTGCTTGCGTCAGTCCGATAATCGTCATCTATCCAGTCAAATTCCGGCTAAACCCAATCCGCGAATGACGCTTTGGGCAATTTGCCTTCGACGCTCATGGGTCACGGAACCACGCTTGCAAAAGCATGGTCCCCTCGGTAGCAAGAGCGAGACTCCGTCGAGCTCTGACTCGATTTGCCTGGAAAAATAGTCACAGCTCGAGGTCAGAACAGAGATGGGAGGCACAACACGTTGTGCCGGAGTCTCGCTCCCGACAAAGTTGTCCCACGGCTTCATTAGTCATTGAAATCCGGTTTGCCTTGAGCGCGAATAGCGATGTCCTCAATAGCATCCCAATCCGTTCCAATCCGCCGGTAAGCCTCTTCGATTACTTCCTTGGGCCAAGGTTCAATCACTCAGACAGCATAGCAGAACATTATACAAAATGACAGATCCTCTTTTTTGGTTAATGCACAAACACCAAGCGTTGCGCAGGGTTCGCGTTGGCAGGGTCATAGCGCAGGTTGCAAACCGGTTTCCTTTCGCGCATGCCGCTGTAGCTGATAGTGGATCTGAAATAGTTGGTCTTGCCTTGAACGACCGTGCGCACGAGAAAAGCCGTCTCGTTGATGTCACTATGCGGCGAATAGTAAACGACAGAAATTCGATAAAGCCCGGCGGGCGCTCCGCCGAAAGGCCAATAAATATTTTCCACCGGCGCACTATTATAAGGCAAATGCGCGTTTTGATCGATGTCCAATTCACCGCCCGTCCGCGCGGATATATGATTGCCGAAGAAAATTTCCACGCCGGCCGGATCGATGCAATGAAGATCAAGGTCGTTGTAATTGTGCCATGACAACGAGATCTGAATGTCGCCGCCTTTGGCATTGACCTCGCCCAAGCGCTGGGCGATCGCGGCGGCCTCGGGCACGTTGGTGGCGGCGGCCACGCCTGGCGGAGTCTCCACCAAATCTGCCGGCGCCACGGCGATGACCGTGACCGGGCCGTTGGTATTGAGCGGAATCGTGGCGACAAGATTGGTGGACGGCGGATTAGTTGACGAAGAACCGCTGGCGATGGCTCTCGCTGAAGGCGGATTGCTGGCAGGGGAATAGGACAGGTTGGAAGGGTAGTTCGAAGAAATGGGTTCCAGAGGCGGTGGGCTTTCTCCCCCACCCTGCCCTGTTCTGGGAATCATGCCCAAAGTCGCCGCGCCAAAAATGTTGGTGGCCGCCCAGTCGCCCAAGCCGCCCCGGCTTTTCCGATACGTTTGCAAACGCCATAATGCCAGAATCACGACCAAAATCGCCATGACGATGACCGCATCCTGCATATAGCGACGCTTGCGATTCATGGCCCAAGGACGCTATCCGGGGAAACAAAACGGTATGTGCCCCGATTCTCATTGGCCACGCGGCGCAATCCCGCTTCGCCGTCCCTGGTGTAAAAGCCAACCGTGTTGATGTGGGCGTTGGCGGAAAAATTGGCTTCACGAATACTGTCAACCATACCGTCCGAAATTTCTCCGGCCGACAAAAGCCACACCAAATCCGGCGCGGGCACGAGACCCAAAGCGCGTTGCACGGCCTTGGTCGGATCCGACCCGCTGCGCAGACCGGCATTAAAGAGCCAATTGGTCATGGCGCGGATATTTTCGGGCGTGGCTGCGACCGGGCCGAGCGACGGCATTCCTTCGTAGCCACCCGAGTGAAAAAGCAAAACGTAAAACGTCTGGCTGGCGCTCATGGATTCCATAGCCTGCGCCAATGCTTGTCGTGCGATCATGGATTGGCCATTGGTCATCATGCGCATCGAATTATCGAGAATGAACACGACGTTGGAACCGGTCTCGGCGTCGAACATCCGCTGACTCTTGCTCTTGTTCCCCAACAAGTCTGACGTACGGGCCGGGTCAGGATGGTCCGGTCCGCGGCCCGCTTTTTTTGCTTCCACCAGCAAAGACTCCGTGCTCGATTTATGGGCTGGCTCCGGCGTCAGAGAATTATCCTCGAAAGAGGACGCCCGCCGACGCGGGCCCAAGGCGGAGACGCTGTTGGGAGGAGGATTGAACGCAGCCGAAGGAGGATTGGATGGCGCCTGCGCCTGCGCAACATTCGACGGCGCAGAAGCCGAGCGGTTGTTTGCGGCGTTATTTGTTAAAGATGAAACTGCTGTTTCCTGGCCTGGTTGGGCGAATGGCGGATTAGTGGTTGAGCGTCCTGGAGTTTGCTCGTTTTGCATCACAGGCGACTCGGTTGGCTGCGGAATATTGGTAGCCATTTGTCCGTTCCCTGGATGACTGGATTCCGGTGACACGGCTCCCGTCCGAGCGCTGGTGGTTTCGTTGTTCGTGGCCGGCCGGCGTCCAAGGTCGCCAAAGACAAGATCGCGCGCGGGTTGGGCAGGCCGCAGAAAAAGCCAAATGAAAAACCCCAGGAGACCCAAAGCCAACACGGCAATGATGATTCCTTTCCAATGGGAGCGGGCCGATTGCATTTTCATTGTCTCCGATTAGTTTTGGGGCAACACGTGTTCTCCTTGCGGCGCCAATTGCAAACGCTCGTTGTGCGGCAGCGGTTCCCAGCCGTATTGAAAACCGAGACGGGCCGCGGTTTCACGAGCGCGAATGAACGCATCGAACGAATCGTCATAAACCCAAAAGGCAAAATAATAGTTGGTTTGCCCAGTGTCATTGAAAGCTCTGGCCATTTCCGCAACGCCTTGGTCTGGATCACCCCCCAGATCAGGCCGAGCTTCCACAAAGCGAGCCTGACGGCTAAGCGTCCGCATATTTTGGATAGCGGCGAAGTTTCCATTGGTGGAAAGAAAATCCAAAGGGTAAAGCTTTCCATATTGCACGATGACCGGCCAGGCGCGCTTGGTCGTATCAGAGATGTTGGGTAGGCGCATGAGATTGGTGGCAGGATGCAGATGGGGATTTTGCAGGCGGAGAAGAGTGGCCGCCAATTCCGCCTCCGCCATCGCATTGGAAGTAGTCACCGTCGCCAGCTCATTGGAGAATTGCACCGCCTGCGCCTGGTAATAAGCCGGCGGCGGCGGGGGCGTGTCCTGCACCATGAGCGCCACCATCAGGGCAATGAAGACAATCCCGCCCAGCATGTTGCACATCGTGTCCAGCAACATTTCCAGGCTGTTGGTATAAAATCCGCCGGCGCTCTTCATGGTGAGGCCAAAACGTATTGCAAGTCTTCTTGCGCCGCGTCATAGCCAATGTCAAAGGAACGCTGCCCGGCCAAAAGCTTGCAGGTCCGAAAGTGGTTGACCGCGCTCGGGCGAATATAAAATACCAGGCGTTCCTGGGCGGGGTCCCAACTGTCCAACATCCGCTCAAAATCTGCGTTATCTGCGCGAGTCAGAAATTCCACAGCGTTGGTCTGCCCCAGGCGCGTGCATAATCCGTTCGTAGCGGAAAGAACAATCAACACCGGCTCCTTCCTCGAACGATTGGCGTCAGGCACAACGAAGACGCGATTGGTCAAATTCGCCGCTTGCAGTTGGCGTTGGCGTAATTGCTCCAATTTCGCCTCCAAGGCGGCGCGGGCTTTCTCGACTTGTTCCCGGCTGGTGTCGCGGACTTGCTCCTCGGCCGTGGCGGGTGGCGCATTAAGATAAAGAGTCAACAATAACGTAATGAGCAGCAAAACGCCCGTCACAGTCGTAATCATGTCCAGAAAAGCGATGAAAGAAACCCGGCCGGTCGTGCTGCGCAGTCGATTGGCCATATTATCCCGGATTTCCTTCCTTCGGACGCGTGCGCAGCTTGGAAACGACATTCGCGTGGCAGTAGTCGTTGCATTCGTCCAGGAAGTCGGTTTCTTTTTGCTGCACCAAATCGGAAAGCAAATGCAGGAGCAAGGCAAAGGCCAGCCCGACCAGCGTCGTTTCGAACGCGGTGGACAATCCGGCGGTCACTAGTTTGAGATGATCTTTGATTTGAGCCATGTCAGTGGTGGGCGCGAGCGCATCGGTAAATTTGCGGATAGCGATGCTCAAGCCCAGCACCGTGCCCACGAACCCGAGGACAGGAATGGCCCAAATCATGGCGTGAATAATGGCGTAACTACTCGCGACCTGATTTTCATCGTTCTCGCTTTGCGCCTTGAGGATGGTGGAAACATCGCTCACGCCGCCAATGTTATTTAAATTGGAGAGAGCTCGATCAATGCGGTTGAGGAGGATGAAATAGCGGGTGTCGTCGACCAGGCTACGGACGCGATCCAATACGGTCTTGGCCGTCGCTTCGTTCAAGACGAACTCACGGTGTTGCGGGACGGCGGCCAGTTCCAAAGCCCGACGTTGCAATCGCAATTTTGGAATTTTCACCAAAGAGACC
>Ga0302325_10035716_pt1 | contig 10146 bp, 7 predicted proteins | sample Palsa_T0_2_FD_201948 | JGI IMG/M metagenome (GOLD analysis project Ga0302325, IMG submission 201948) | Peat permafrost microbial communities from Stordalen Mire near Abisko, Sweden - Palsa_T0_2 | ecosystem: Environmental > Terrestrial > Soil > Palsa > Peat permafrost | place: Sweden: Abisko... | reverse complement strand
CGACCAGGTCCCGGCCATCGTCAAGGTCTCCGCGGCTGCCGATAAACAGGACCGCTATCGAATTCAAGTAGATATCGCGCTCGACGCCAGGCGCCTGCCGTTTGGCAAACAGAGTGGGAAGAGCATCCAGCAACTCACCTTCGTCACTGTACTGGAAGATGCCTCTGGTACTTACATCGAGGGCAAACAAGCCATCATGGACCTGGCCCTGACGACTGCCAATCGCGCCGCTTTGGAAGCGAAGGGCATCAAGGCCAATACCTCATTCCTCGCGCCGAAGGGCGCCTACCGGGTGCGCGAGGTGATTCGCGAAGCCGTGCACAACCAGTTGGCAGCATCCAATTCCCCGATCGAGATTCGCTAGCCCCATTGGGACCGTCTGGGTCTATTCCGGCATAACGTACCCGGGTCTTGCCCGGACCACTGCCCGCGGGTGCCCGTTTGAGGCGCTGGCAGCCAGTTGCACTTTCACTTTCCGCTCTTCTCCTCGCGAGCCCTGTGGCCGCGCGTAGTAAAGACTATACCGGGCGCGCACGCGATGCATCATTTCGTGCAGACCATCAGCTGCATCGTTCGTTTTGAGAATGTCTCCGCCGGTCTTCTCGGCGGCGTAGCGAACTCCGCGATAGGGCGGCCCGATCGTAACGACGATTTCTTTGCTTTGGACGATCACGCCAAGCACCACCGCGTCGGCCCTCCATAGGTCTCGTATGGTCCCGCGTACCACGTCTGATTTTGTAGGCACGCCTTTATCGTCGGTAATGACGATAATCGCCCGCCGCCGGACATTGTCTTGCTGCTTAGAAAGTGGCTTAGAAAGTAGCCGTGCCGCGCTGTCCAGGCCTTTCTGTATGGAGCAAAATCCGGAGCCTTGCGGTCCTTGTTCATTTTGGAGCGCCTGATTCGAGATGCTTTTTTCCGCCATTTCAAAATCGCTCGTGAAGTCCGCAATCAGATCCGTTCTGCAATCGGTGGATGTCACTCCGAACGCCATGACCGCGATACGATCGCCGCGGCGCAGATCGCTTAAGGCTGTATGCGCCGCCTCAGCGACCCGCCTGACATCGGGACGCACCTCACGGCGAGCGTCGAAGACCAGAACAACATCGAGCGGCTCCTCTTCGTGACCAAAGTACGCGATCGTTTGCGGCTTTCCATTATCGGAAATCCGAAAGCTTGCCTTGGTGAGATCAGTTACCGTACGTCCGTCCTCACGAACCTCAACATCGACATGGACAAGCGCGACGTCGCTTCGGAAGGCCGGCTGGTCCTGAGCCAATAGCAGGAGAAGGAAAAGTGCGGCACGGTATGCTGAACTCGCGGGGTCCCTACGCCGGTCTATGTCGCAGCTGAATTCCGATGCAAGTAACCGCCTTGGGAATTATCTCAAAGCCTTGGCACAAATCCGCACTCCTGTCGGAAGTCCTCTGCTTAGCATTATTCTGTTCGGAAGCGCAGCAAAGGGCGTGTTCGCCTCAGAGACGTCTGATGTCGATCTCATCATCGTGCTCTCAGGCTGCCCAAGCGCCGAGGATCGGAGCCGGATTCGCGAACAAGTCTCGGAGCTCGAAGTCCTGCACGGTTTTCAGCTGCCACTCATCAGACGGGGTAAGCCGCACGAAAGGCTCGCTGCCCGTGCCGCGGGTCACGCCATGTCGTGCTTCGTTTGCAGCCGGGAAGACCTGCTATCCGGAGTCGTAGCGCGCATCCTCGGACTATCTCCGTTTGAGGCGCTTTTTGTCGACCGCATCGTGCTCGCCAACATTCTCGTTTCGGCAGTGACCGTTTCGGGAGAAGACCTGGTGCCAGGCGCACCCATCCTTCCCCTGAGGCGGCTGGACGTGTTCAAGGCCCTATCCAACTTTGTCAACATTCTCTTCATGAGCGCAATGGGTTTCCTGCTGCTTCCGGATGCGACTCGCTATGCCTCAGGTGCGCTCAAACACTCGCTGCACAGTTGCTACTTCTGCTATCACCGCACCACCGCGAGCGTAGAAGAGGAAATCGACTTTTTCACAGGCCGTCTCGGACCGACAAAGGCGTTTCAGGACTTGCTGCAGCAGCGCCAATCCTACCGCCGCTCCTTCTCTTTCGTGCTCCGATGCGCGCCCGTCATTGTCCGGATGCACCTGCGGACGGTGCGGGATAATCGCTTTCCACTGACTGTTACCCGCACTCCGCAAACCCGCGCTTGATGCTCTACAACAACGTAGCTTTCAAGCTGATACTGGTCCCGCTCAGAGCCTTCGAAACCGGGCAATTCGCCTTGGCGATCTCGGCGAACTGCTCGAATGCCGCCGCGTCCGTACCGGGCACTTCCGCTTCGGTCGTCAGTTCGATATGCGTGATCGAAAACCCGTCCCCTACCTTCTCAAACTTCACTGCGGCTTTTGTATGAATCTTCGCCGGCGTCAGTTTCGCGCCGCCCAGCACCGCGGAAAGCGCCATGGAAAAACAACCCGCGTGGGCCGCTCCAATGAGCTCTTCCGGGTTGGTTCCTGGACCCTCTTCCATACGCGACCGGAAAGAATACGGGCCATCGAACGCCCCGCTCCCCAGTTTCATGTGGCCTTTGCCGTCGATCAGACTACCGTTCCATTCTGCTTCTGCGCTTCGAATAGGCATAACTTCAGCCTAACTCCGGAACATGTCAGCTGCGTGAAGATTTCGCGTTCGCCGATTGCTTGGTTGGCGCGGAAACCGCCGCCGTCGCCGCTGCCGCCATACCCTCGGCCGGGTTGTCGATCATTGCGACCATTGCATAGGCCGGCATATCCTCCGCCTCTGTCGTAAACATAAGCAATCCAGTCGCATTGTCGTAGTCAACTTGGATCAAATCCCCGTTGTGGATCTGTTCCGACGCCACCAAGTTCGATAGCGGATGCAGCAGCGCCCGGTCGATCGCGCGTTTCAAATGCCGGGCGCCGTACTTCATATCGGTGCCTTCGCGGAGCAAATACTGCCGCGCATCATATGTGAGACGGAATACAAACGGCACCGCTGCGGCCGAATGGAGAACTCGCTGCTGTAGAATATTTAGCTCCAGCGACAAAATTTTGTCCAATTCCGGCGCACCCAGGGGACGAAATACCAACACCTTGTCGATACGGTTGATGAACTCCGGAGTAAACCTGCGCCTCGCCGCTTCCGTCGCCGCGCGCTTCAGCTTTTCGCCGTCGCCGGCGGTTACCGTTCCTGAAAATCGCCGCTCTTCGCCCGCCCGCGTCCCGAATCCCAGCCCCGGCCGCAGGATCGTATCCATCTCATGCGCACCCAGGTTGCTGGTCATGAAAATCAGCGACCGGCTGAAATCCACTCGGCGGTTGTCGCCGAGGGTTAACGTGCCTTTGTCGAGAATTCCGAGCAGCAGGTTCCACAAAGCATCGCTGGCTTTCTCAATCTCGTCGAATAGCACGAAGCTGACCTTCAACTTATCCGTATGATGCTGATTCAGAACCTCCTGGCTCAGCAGCGGATGCGTTTCCCGATGCCCCAGATATCCGGGAGGCGAACCGATCAGCTTGGCGATTTCGTGGCTGTGCTGAAACTCCGCGCAGTCGATCTTGACCACCGCATTCATGTCGCCCACCAGAGATTCAGCCGCGGCTTCCACCGTCCGCGTTTTGCCGGAACCCGTCGGCCCCAGGAACAAAAAATTTCCGATCGGCCGCCCAGGGCTCGAAAGTCCGGCGAGAAACGTTTGGTAAATGTTTACGACTTCCTCGATCGCGTCGTCTTGTCCCACAATGCGCTTGTGCAGATCTGCCCTCAACCGGGAAGCATCCAAACCAGTCTGTGTAGGATCCAGTTGTCTTTTCAATTTGCCCGACATTTTGTGCCTGCCACTTTCTTCTACGTCTCCATAGATGCATTTGGACTGCCAAGGATTTCGCCCACTCCTCAAAGATGGAGCGTATTTAATATGCCGCGCCTGTCTCGCTCGCTGGATGCCGTACCATTGAGGTGATGACGCTCGGTAATTGGCGTGAAGAACTGGAATCCGCGCTCTCCGCCGCACAAAAACAGAGCGCCTTGAATCTGGCGGAGGAACTCAAGCAAACTGTCCGCCGCCTGCGCCAGACCACGGACGAATCTTCCGCTCTCTCTCTCATCGTTTCTTCTACCGTTCCGTACTGCAAGAAAGCCGCCGCTTTTGTGTTTGACCAGGATAGCGCGCGCCTCTCCTCTTCAAGGGGTCTCGATGCCGTGGAATTGGCGATCGATCTAAAACAGGCAGCGGCCTTCTTCTCCGCCGTCGAAACCCAGGACCCCGTAATCGCCGCCGCCAGCGAATCCGAACTCTCGAAAGATTTCTTTCCCCCCGCCATCGAGGGCTTCTCCGATGGAGAGAAGGTTTTCCTTTTCCCGCTGGTGGTGAAGGGGTCCGTGATGGCCGTATTGTTCGCCATGGGTGAGGTGCAGTCGCCGCCGATGGAGCTTCTCGCCGAGATTGCCGCGGCGCATATGAGTACTCTTCGCCAGGTAACGTTGGTTCAGGCGCCGCCAGTGCCGCAATCGGCTCAGCGTTGGGAAGATCTAGCGCCGGAACAGCAGGCGATCCATTTGCGCGCCCAGCGTTTCGCCCGTCTTAAGGTCTCCGAAATGCGTCTGTATCATTCGGACGCGGTTAGGCGCGGAATGAAACGTGCCGATCTCTATCTCGTTCTCAAGCCCCAAATCGATGCGGCGCGCGCGGAGTACAAAAAAGAGTTTCCTGGAGTGCTCGATTATCTTTACATTGAACTGGTTGGTAACTTGGCGAACAATGATGACAGGCTCCTTGGCCCGCTATTCCCCGGTCCTCTGGTTTAGCCAGATAAGCTTTAGCGCGGTTCTCTTCGCGGCCGCCGTGACTCCCGCGCCCGATTACCAGAGCTACCGCGATAACCCCACCGCGCCCGCGAAGGCCGAGATCGTCGCGTACGCCAAGCTCCATGCCAAGGAACAATCCGGCGCTTTAGCCAACTTCGCTCTCGGCATCGCGGCGTTCACCGAAAAAAATTACACTGAAGCGCAACAGTACATGCAAGCCGCACAGCCTCTTCTTCCGCGCCTGGCCGATTACACCGCATACTACATTGCAGCCTCCGCCGCGCAAGCGGGCGACGATGCTGCCATCACCGCCCAACTCAAACCCGTTCGAGGCATTCCGAGCCCGCTCATTCCGCAAGAAACGCTGCTGGAAGCCAAGGCCCTGATCCACACCAAAGCCTATCTCGAAGCCATTACGATTCTTCGCGCCCATTTTGGCGCGCTCCCTCCGCCCGATGGCGACCTAACGCTGGCGCAAGCCTATGAAGGCCAAAGCGAACTGACCCAGGCAGCCGCCCTCTATCAGCGCGTCTACTACACGCGGCCCGCAACGCCGCTCGCCGTCGACGCTGCCGCCGCCATAGAGCGTCTGAAGTCCAAGATGGGCAAAGAGTATCCGCCACCCGGACCGCAGCAGATGCTCATCCGCGGCGATCAGTGGCTCGCTAAAAAACAATACGTAAAAGCGAAGCAGGAGTTCCAGGACATGCTGCCCCAGCTGGGCAATGGCATTGAGCATGACCGGGCCGCCGTCCGCATCGGCGCCGCGGACCTTCTGGGCGGCAATGCTGTAACTGCCACGAAGTACCTGAAAGCGCTGCATCTCGCTCACTCCGAAGCCGATGCCGAACGCGACTACTATCTCGGCGAAGCCGGCCTCGCCGATCTCGAGAAGCATTACCCCGATTCGCCGTGGCGCCTCAAGTCTCTCGTCGCGCTAGGCAACGCTTACGTCAAGGATCACGACCTATTCCGCGCGCTCCCGCTCTTTCGCACCGCCGCGGCGAAGTTTCCACCTGACGCAGTGACCGCCCAGTGTCACTGGCAGGTCGCGTGGCAAGCCTATCTCGCCCGTTCATCCGACGCCGCTGAACTCATGAAGGAGCAAATCACCAAGTATCCGGATGACCAGCGCTCCGCCAGCGCCCTGTACTTCCTCGGCCGCCTGTCCGAAGAAGCCAACGACGCTGCCTCAGCCCGCGCTTATTATGAGCGCGTCCAAAACGTCTATCCGCACTACTACTACGGAACCCTTGGCGCGGGCCGTCTTGCCGACGCCACCCTGTCCCCTGTCCCTCCGAATCCCGAAGTCCTGCAGGCTCTCGATCAAGTCAAGTTCCCCAAGCCTCATCAGATCGTCGAAGAATCCCCGACTCCAGCCACCATCGCGCACATCGAACGCGCGCGCCTTCTCATGGCCGCCGGATTCCCCGATTGGGCCGAGACCGAAATTCGCTTCGGCGCATCCACAGACGGACAGCGCTCTCTGCTCGCCCTCGAACTCGCGAAATCCGACGCAACGCTGGCTCTGAGCCTGCGCCACATGAAGGTGCTCACCCCGGACTATCTGACCCTCGATTACGAAAGCGCACCGAAAGAGATCTGGGGTTACCTCTTCCCGCTACCGCTCCAGGATGAGCTCGAGAAGGCCGCCAAAGAGAGCAATCTCGATCCCTACCTTGTGGCAGGCCTCATTCGCCAGGAAAGCGAATTCAACCCGGCCGTAATCTCCCGAGCCCATGCCTTCGGTCTCATGCAGATCATGCCCGCAACCGGCAGCATCCTCGCTCGCAAAGAGGGTATCGCGCCTTTCAACTCGTCGATGCTGTTTGACCCGCGCATCAGCCTCAAGCTCGGCACTTCATTCCTCCGCGCGCAGCTCGACCGCTGGAACGGAAGCATGGAACAGACGCTCGCGGCTTACAACGCCGGCCCCGGACGCGTACAGCAGTGGACAGCCGGCACGCACTTCCGCGAACCTGCCGAGTTCGTCGAGAGCATCCCGTTCAGCGAGACCCGCGAGTATGTGCAATCGGTTCTTCGCAACGCCGCCGTCTACCGTCAGCTCTATAGCGGCAAGACCCCTCCGCCGCAGCCCCAGAATGCGCTAACCTCGTCTCATGTCAGCGCTCCCGCTCCCAAGCGTCCGGTCGCGAGAAAGCGCGCCGGCTAGGTTCCGCAGCGCGCGCAGCAGTCACTTCACGGAGTCTGTAATTCGTGAGATGACTCGCCTTGCCATCCGCGCCAATGCCGTCAATCTCGCTCAGGGATTTCCCGATTTTGCCGCACCCGCGGCTATCAAAGAAGCTGCCTGTGCCGCCATCAATGCGGACGTAAATCAGTACAGCGTTACGTGGGGCGCCAAGATCCTACGCGACGCCATCGCCGCCCGCTATCGCCACGCCTATCACCTCGAAGTCGATCCCGACCAGGAAATCACCGTAGTCTGCGGCGCAACCGAGGGCATGATCTCCTCCCTGCTCGGCGTCATCGATCCCGGCGATGAGGTGATCGTCTTCGAACCCTACTACGAGAATTACGATCCCGACATCAAGCTCTGCGGCGCCACGCGCAAAATGGTCTCCCTGCTTGCGCCCGATTGGTCGTTCGACCCCGATGAACTTCGCCGCGCCTTCACCCCAAAGACCCGCGCCATCATCATCAACACGCCGAACAATCCCACCGGCAAGGTCTTCAACCTGGAAGAGATGGAACTGATCGCATCCCTCTGCCAGGAGTTCGACGCTCTCGCCATCACCGACGAAATTTACGAATACATCACCTACGACGGCGCGCGCCACATCCCCATGATCACGCTGCCCGGTATGCGCCATCGTTCCATTCTGGTGAACAGCATGAGCAAGACCTTTTCCGTCACCGGTTGGCGCGTAGGTTGGGTCATGGCATGTCCGGAACTAATGGATTCCATCCGCAAGGTTCACGATTTCGTCACCGTAGCCGCGGCCTCGCCCCTGCAACAGGCCTGCGCCATGGCCATGGGCATGGACGACTCTTATTTCAACGGCCTCTCGGCGGAATATGCCGAACGCAAAACCATGATGATCGGCATTCTCGAAAACGCCGGCTTCCGCTGCTTCGACCCCAAAGGCGCTTACTACGTGATGACCGACATCTCCGCTTTCGGCTTCACGGACGACTTCGCCTTCGCCCACCACATGCTCAAGGACATCGGCGTGGCCGGCGTGCCCGGGTCCAGCTTCTACGCGAACCCGCATCACGGTTCGCAGCAGATGCGATTCTGCTTCTGCAAGAAATTCGAAACGCTGCAAGCCGCGGGCGAGCGCCTAGGAAAGCTAACAATTCGTTAGGACTGTGCGAATCGTCGACAAGAGCGGCGAAAACAGAGACATTTGATTCGGATCCGCGAACACCGTGCTGTAGTCCTCCGGCGTGAACGCACGCTCCAGCCGCACTGCAAATGTGTCATGCAATAGCCGCGCATAGTGCTCCACATCGTAATCGCGCGCATCAAAGCCCTCGGCGTCGACAATGCCTCCGCCTGTCTTCGTTCGATAGACGTGGACCTTATCGCCAATGCTCCACTGCGTGCGCCCGCTCGACAGCATCGCCTCGTAAGCCAATTCACGCCGCGTCTCCCGAATCGCGCGATACTGCTCGGGAGTCTTCGTTAGCCGCACCTTGGACGACACCTCGCGCGTAGGCAGTTGCCGATCGCGAAGCTTATCCAATGTGGCAAGATACACTTCCCTCACGCCCTCGATATCGTCCGTCAACAGCCGCTCAATCGAACGCCGCAGAAACGTCTCTCCAAACGGTTCAGCGCGACTCGAACGAAACGCCACGCCGCGAAGAATCAGCTTTCCATCGAACGTGAGTAGCGCATAATTCTTTGGCTCGTGCGACAGCATCGCCGCATAGCGCCCTTCGAATTCCAGCTGAACCAGCGGCGGAAGCAGTGCGCCCACCTCAGCCACTACGCGGCGTTCATCCGCTTCCGTCCATGTATCCGGCGCCGCAAAATAAACGCCATCCGTATCGGCCTCAAGCAAAGTAACCCCGCGCGCCTTTAGCTCGGAACACATCAGCGTCAGGGTCTCGCGTCCGCGCCGCGTCACCTCGTTGGCAGCATGCACATCCGCAAACCGCGTCAGCCCTCCGCCTGCGCCCAGGTATCCATATGCCGAGTTCACCACCAGCTTCATCGCGGCAGAAAGCGCCTCATTCATATAACGCTCAGCCGACCCTTCCGGCGCCGCCCGCGCCGCTCGTTTTGCATCCAAACGCCTTTCCACCAGCCGATCCACCAGCGCCAGCATCGCCCCCAGATGATCCCGCGCTGGACCAATCCGATAAGCTCGCATCAACGACGGATACAGGCTCGCCACATCGGCCTTCACCACCCGCTTCGCCACGCCGCTCGCAAATAAGTGCAGCGCAGCCCCGCTATGTGGCGTGCCGTCGCCAAGCTGATGCGCCGGCAGCGCCATCCCCGCCCGCAAATACGCTCGCACCAAGAGTGGATCGATCACACCCGTAGCCGCGCCCGCATCCGCCAAGCGTTCATACCGCCGTGGAGTCATACGCGCCAGCGCGAATGCCGCGCCGCCCAGCATCCGCGCCACCTCGGCCACCTCTTCCACGTCCCCGGTAGCATAACGCCGCACCCGCGCAGGATCGCTCTGAAAAACCTCAAATATCCGGTGCCCCGGAATGTATTCACGGTCCGCCTTCGCGATACCCAGATGCCGAGCCACCGCTTTCAGTCCATGCTCCGGCAGATCGCGCGTCGCAAAATCGTAACGCAGCACTGCATCGAGCGTATCGATCAGCTCGCGCCCCGGAGCCACCAGCCTCACCCGGTACCGTGAATCCGCGCCAAGCGAGGTCCCCCGCCGCGCCGCCCGCTGCCGCAACCTCGCGCCACCACTCCGTCCCAGCGACAAAGGAACCCCCAACATTCCCGCTCGCCGATTGAGGAACGGCAGATCGAACCCATGCAGATTGTGATTCTCGATGACGTCCGGATCGGCCTCCGCCACCCTTCCTGCAAGCGTCCGAATGAGCACGGCTTCATCGGCATTCTCGAGCACTTCGGTCTCGCCCGACGGATACCGCACCGCAACCAAGAATATACGGTCTCGCTCCGCATCGAGCCCCGTGGTCTCCAGATCGAACTGCATCCGCCGCAATTGATCGAAGGTCAAATCGCGAAAGTAGTTCCTCCCCGTCGCCACCAGATACTGCTCTTCCGGAGGCAAAGCCAGAACCGCATTCTGGCCGAGATCCCGTAGTCTCTCCACACGACTGCCCAGCCGCTTCGAAGCCCCATACAAGACCTTCGAAGCCAGCACG
>Ga0302325_10035713_pt1 | contig 10147 bp, 12 predicted proteins | sample Palsa_T0_2_FD_201948 | JGI IMG/M metagenome (GOLD analysis project Ga0302325, IMG submission 201948) | Peat permafrost microbial communities from Stordalen Mire near Abisko, Sweden - Palsa_T0_2 | ecosystem: Environmental > Terrestrial > Soil > Palsa > Peat permafrost | place: Sweden: Abisko... | reverse complement strand
TGGCGTCGTCGAGCACGGCCTCCCCGACCTTCGCGGTTGCGTCCTGGACGATGGCCTCGCGCAGGACCGAATCACCCGCCGCGACAGCGCAGGCTACGGCGACGCCCCAGCGCTGGTCGTCGTTCAGCGACCCGCCTTGCAGAACGGACGAGAGGTTGAGCTGGATGTCCTTCGCGAAGGGAGGCATGCGCTCGCGCAGCCGGTCGATGGCTTCCATCACGCTGCCTCGCCCGCGTCGAGGGTGGGCTGACCCTTTTGCCAGTTGCACGGGCACAACTCGTCGGTCTGAAGAGCGTCGAGAACGCGCAATACTTCCGGAACGCTCCGCCCGACGCTGAGATCGTTCACGCTCGCCCAGCGGATGACCCCCTCGGGGTCGACGATGAACGTCGCGCGGAGCGGGACGCCTTCGACCTTGTGCAGAATGCCGAGCGCTGTGGAAAGCTCGCGCCTCGTGTCTGCGAGCATGGGAAAAGGCAGGCTCTTGAGATCGGGGTGCGACTGCCTCCACGCGAGATGGACGTACTGCGTGTCGGTGCTCACCCCGAGCACCTGGGCCTCGCGGTCGGCGAACTCCTTGTTCATCCGCCCGAACTCGGCGATCTCGGTGGGACAGACAAAAGTGAAGTCCATCGGCCAGGAGAAGAGGACGCGCCACTTCCCGGGGTGGCTCGCGTGGGTGATCTCCTCGAATTCCTTGCCGTGCTCGGTGCTCACGACGGCGTGGACCTTGAACTCGGGCAGCTTGTCTCCAACGGTCAGCATGATGGGGGTCTCCTCGGGCGCGGATTGGTTTGCGCGCCTCATGACCAACAGCTTGGGTCCGCCGGGCTGATTCGTCGAAGACGATGTTTCAATTAGCGTGATAGTCTGACTCTATCTTGTCGGATCCGAACGACCTCTCTCTGAGGCAACTCCAGTACGTCGTGGCCGTCGCGGACACGCTCGGGTTTCACAAGGCGGCGGCTCGCTGTCACGTGTCGCAGCCCACACTCAGTTCACAAGTGCAGCATCTCGAGTCGGTGCTCGGCGTGAGGCTCTTCGAGAGGGACAGGCGGCGCGTCCTCGTGACGAGCGCCGGAGCCGACATCGTGGCTCGCGCCCGTCGTGTGCTCGTCGAGGTGGACGATCTCATCGCCACCGCGACGCGCCTTCGAGAGCCCTTCGCTGGAACCCTTCGCATCGGCGTCATCCCGACCATCGCGCCGTACCTGCTCCCGGAGGTCATGCCGAAGGTCAGCGCGAAGTACCCCAAGCTCTCGCTCGTGTTCCGAGAGGAGAAGACGTCGGACATCGTACGCGAGCTCGCCGATGGAACTCTGGATGCTGGTCTGCTCGCTCTGGAGGCAGACATCGGCGAGTGTTCCCACACGGAAATCGCGAGAGACCCCTTCGTCGCCGCCCTTCCAAAAGGGCATCCGCTCGCACACCGGAAGAGGCTCGCCCTATCGGACCTGGAAAACGAACATGTGCTCCTGCTCGACGAAGGACACTGTTTTCGCGACCAGGCTCTGGCCCTCTGCACCAAGGCAAGGGCGAGCGAAACGAGCTTCCGGGCCACGAGCCTCGCGACGCTCGCGCAGATGGTGTCGAGCGGAGCCGGGATCACGCTTCTTCCGTCGCTTGCCGTCCCCGTAGAGAACCGCCGCGGCCAACTGGAGATTCGGCCTTTCGTGAAACCAATCCCCAGTCGAACCATCGCGCTCGTCTGGCGGCCCCGCTCGCCATTCGCCGCCGTCTTCATGGAGCTGGCCAAGACGTTCCGAGCCGCGTCGGCCGGGTGATTGCAACCGGACGGTGGACCGAATCGACGCGGAAGGTCGTCAGCGAACGATGTCGCGTGGCCGTCCAGACCTGCTGTAACGAAGCCGCCGCACGGTCGTATCCATCTCATGAATGCGTTCCCTTTTGCGGTGGCGGCGACCGCCTGTCTGAGCGCGTGCACCCCGTACGGCCCCGCCGTGACATTGGTCAAAGAAGGTCCCTGCGCGGGAGCCGAGGCATGGCAGGATGAGCTACGTTCGCTTCCGGCAGGCGCACTTCTCAAGGTGGGGGCCAGCTACATGTGGGACACGTGCAGCGGGACGGCTCAGGTCGCCGCAACGAACCTTCTGTTGCGCCGTTCCGAAGCTCCGTCCGCGCAGCGCCTCAACCGGCTTCTCGCTTGCTCCAGCGCGCGCATCCTGGTGAGCTACCCTCCCGACGGCATTCTTCCGGACGGGCTCGTGGAGATCGACGTGAGACCCGATGCCGGAAACTACGCCGTCACGTTGCGCGCCGACAGTGTCGCAAAGAACGTGCAGCTCCTGCGAAGAGCGAAGGCTCTCGCGGAGCCCCGCAACATGACCGGCTCCTGAAATGCCGACGCGTAGCCTCAGTTCATCGAAATCCGAGGCCGAGGTCGAGGGACGGGCCTCGAAATCGGGCCTGCGTGATGATGGACCATGTGCCAGCTGCCATCCTCGAGCACAAACACGTTCGTTGCCGCCAGGTGCGCAGGCTCGTCGTCGCTTCCTTCGTAGCAGGTGACGATGGCCGCATCTCCAACGAGGCGCACGACCGCCTGGTCGCAGCGCAGTTCGAGGCGGGAGGTCCCGCCGAGGATCTGTCGCCAGCTCTCGAGCACAGCGACGCGGCCGATGAGCGCACGCGCCGCGGGATGAAAGCACGTCACCGGCGCGCGCTGCGCCCAGAGCTGACTCATGGCAGCGTAGTCGCCATTGGTGAACGCGCGGTAGAAGGTTGCGTTGGCGTCAAGGATCGCCGACTCGGTCGCCGCATTCGTCGATTCAGCCATCGCGTTCGGAGGCTACACCGGCCGCAAGACGGGCCGCAGGCCCGAACCCCGACCCAGCGTGGATGGGTCCGGTAGAGCCGGGTCACGTTGAGAGCCGCCCCGGTCGATGGGGGCTCCCTTCGGGAAGGGGGCTATCATTGCGTGAGCGCGGACGGACGATGGGCGGCGTTCAATTCATCCTCTGGGAGGATATCTTCGTGGTCATCGACGATGGCGGCGGAATTCCCTCGGACTACCTGGCCATCGAACGGAAGATCATCGAGCAGGGCGTGCGCTTCAAGGAAGGCATCGGATGCTTGGCGATCATTCCGGTCAACGCAAGGCCTCCACCCCAAGCAACCCGCAAGGCAATGACTGCCGCTATCGAAGGCGCCCCGCTGCGGTGCTTTTGCTGGTTCGTCGAAGGGTCCGGCTTTCAAGCGGCAACGGTTCGCGCCGTGATCACGGGCCTTCGGCTCGTCAGTCGTCCTTCGTATCCGACTCACGTCGCCAGTGACCTCGAGGAAGCGATCCGGTGGATCCTGTGCGCGCTGAAAGGGGGGGACGACCGCATCGAAAGCGCGCCCCTCGCGGCGGCGACGATTCGCGCAAAGCGAGCAGAAGGTTCCGCGCAATCTCTGTGAGAGCGACCCGTCCCCGTGGCGAACGGCCACGCGTGGCAAGCTGCCACGCGAGTTGGGCCGGCGCACCTGTTTGGAGAGGCCGCCTCTACCCGTGCCGCGCGCATTCACCGGGGATGGAACGAACTGTGCGTCCCGAGGTTCGGGGCATTCCATGACGAGCCGAACCGTGGATGCCGCGGCGCCTACCCTGGCGTCGTCTCTCTACAGCGAGCTCAAAGACCTGCGCGCCGAGGTTCAGCGGCTCCGCCTGGAGCAAGGCACGAGCCAGCGAACGGTCCGTGACCTCAGCGACGCCGTAGCGGCGCGAGACGCGTTCATCGAAATGGTGGGCCACGAGCTCCGCAACCCGATGGGGGCGATCGTCGTCAGCACGAGCAACATGGTCTACAAGGCAGGCGGCGAGAGGGATCTTCCACCCTGGCTCGAGCCTCGCCTTTTGACGCTCGAACGCCAGACACGCAGTTTCGTCCGCCGTGCGACGGTGCTGCTGAACGTCTCGCGCTTCGCGACAGGCGACTTCCGCGTCGATCGCGACGTCGTTAGCCTGAGCGATGTCGTGAGCGGCGTAGCGCGCGACCTCGCCTCGGAGGCCGAACGTGCCCGATGCGAGCTGCGCCTGTCGATCGAACCGGGTGTGGTCGGAACGTGGGATCGGGTCGCGCTCGAGGAGATCACGACGAACCTGATGTCGAACGCCATCAGGTATGGCGCCGGTCGCCCGATCGAGACCTCCGTCACATCGACCGGCGAGGACGCGACGATCGAGGTCCGTGATCATGGCGAGGGCATCTCCGAGGTCGACCAGTCCCGCATCTTCGAGCCCTTCGAGCGCGCGGTCGTCCCGCGCGCGTCGAAGCCGGGCTTCGGTCTCGGGCTGTGGATTACGCGGCAGCTCCTGGTCGCGCATCGGGGGGAAATCACCGTGGAGAGCCAGCCGGGTGTCGGTTCGGTCTTCACGGCGAGCCTTCCGCGGGCGATACACGAGCCTCCACGATGAGCTCACACGAATTCGTCCCGCACCTCCCCAGGTTCACGAGCGGTGTCCCCGGCCTCGACCGCGTTCTCAACGGCGGCTTCTTCGCCGGCGGCGTCTACATCGTCGAAGGAGCCCCAGGGACCGGGAAGACGATCCTCGCCACCCAGATCTGCTTCCACCGCGCGAAGGACGGCCAGCGAGTCCTTTACGTCACGCTTCTCGCCGAGTCGCACGCGCGGCTCCTGCAGCACCTCCAGGACATGTCCTTCTTCGATGATGCGGCGATCCCGGAGCGTCTCACGTTCGTGAGCGGGTTCCGCGTGCTCGAGGAGGGGGGCCTGCGGGGGCTCCTTGATCTGCTTCGTAAGGACCTTCGCGCGCAGAACGCAAACGTGGTCATCCTCGACGGCTTCGCCGCCGTGGGAGAGTCCGCGGAAACAGATCGCGAATTCAAGAAGTTCGTGCACGAGCTTCAGGTCCAGGCCGGGCTCGGGACATGCACGTTCTTCCTGCTCTCGAGTGGAACGAGCGGCGAGGGATCGGTCCAGCCCGTCCACACGATGGTGGACGGACTCGTCCGCCTGAGCGATCGCATCTTCGGCGTTCGCGCGCAGCGGGAGCTCCAGGTCCAGAAGTTCCGGGGCAGTCGGTATCAGCGAGGCTTGCACTCGTTCGAGATCAGCGATGACGGGATCCGCGTTTATCCGCGACTCGAGTCATCCTCGACCGCTTCCGATGAGAACAGCGGTACGGCCCGACTCGCCATCGGCATCCCGCGGCTCGACGCGATGATCGGCGGCGGACTGCGCGCCACGTCGACCACCATGATCCTGGGCCCCAGCGGCGTCGGCAAGACGGTCGTCGGCTATCGTTTCCTCGCGTGCTCCACGCCCGTGGAGAAGGGGCTCCTCTTCTCTTTCTACGAGACGCCGGGGCGGGTGCTGGCCAAGACCAAAGGGGTGGGGATCGACCTCGCCGCGAGGTATGACCATGGCGACGTCGACCTCGTCTGGCAATCGCCGGTCGAAAGCACGCTCGACGCCATCGGCTGGCGCATCCTCGAGTCCGTCGAACGGGTCGGCGCGAAGCGCCTCTTCGTCGACGGCTTCAACGCGCTCGAGAGCGCCTCGGCCCATCCGGAGCGCGTTCCCCAGTTCTTCGCGGCCCTGAACCGTGAGCTGCAAGTTCGCGGGGTTACGACGGTGTATGCGGCCGAACTGCACCTGATCTTCTCGCCCCAGATCGCGTCCCCGTTGCGCGGGCTCTCGCCGCTCGTCGAGAACATGCTCCTCATGCGGTTCGTCGAGCTGCGCGCGCGGCTGCGCCGGACGCTGTCGGTGATCAAGCTACGCGACTCGGAGTTCGACCCTGCCATCTGTGAGTTTTGCCTCACGAGCCACGGCCTGGACGTCGTGAACTCTCTCAATGGGACGGAAGAACTCATGACGGGTGTCGCTCGCGAAACGCCAGGCTCGCGATCGCGAAAAGCGGGGAGCCGAAAGGTCCGGACCAAGCCGAAGAGAAGGCGGGGATGAAGACGATCGTCATCGTCGATGACGAGTTTGGTCTGGCGGATGTGCTGACCGCAACTCTGTCGGACATTGGTTTTCGGGTGCTCAGCGCCAGCAACGGGAAGCAGGGGCTCGACGTCATGGCAGAGCACCTCCCGGATCTGGTGCTCCTCGACTACATGATGCCGCTGCTGGATGGCGCGGGCGTCCTCAAGGCCATGCGCGCGGACCCGAAGCTCGCTCTAGTCCCGGTCATCGTGATGAGCGCCGTGCCGGAATCGGTGGTGAGCGCACGCTGCGAGGGGTACGTGGCATTTCTGCGCAAACCGTTCGATTTCCAGACGCTCCTGAATGCCGTGGAGCGGGTGACGGCCGGCCCATAGTTGGCGCCGCCAATGCTGCCCGATCACTGGCACCGCTTGGCGCACCGCTTGGCGCACCGCTTGGCGCACCGCTTGGCGCACCCCTTGGCCCGCGCCAACAGCAGGTCGCGCTCGCGGATGTTCTTCGTGAGGAACGATGCGCGCTCGAACTCGGCGCGGGCCTCGTCAACGCGACCAAGCTTGAGGAGCAGGTCGCCCCTGACGCTCTGGAGCAGGTGATAGGCCCGGAGCGACGGTTCGGCCGCAAGTCGATCGACGATTTCAAGACCCGCCGCGGGGCCGAACGCCATACCAACGGCAACGGCTCGATTCAGCTCGACGACGGGCGACGGCGCAAGCTGGGCGAGAGCGTCGTACAACGCGACCATGCGCACCCAGTCCGTCTCCCCGGCGGTACGCGCTCGCGCGTGGCAGGAAGCAATCGCCGCCTGCAGAGTGTAAGGGCCGAGGGAACCGCCAAGCGCTTCCGCTCGTTCGAGCGCGGCCAGGCCACGGCGGACGAGGAGTGGGTCCCATCGTGAACGATCCTGCTCGAGGAGCAGAATCGGCTCGCCCGACGGGCCGACCCGAGCCCGCGAGCGGGACGCTTGAATCTCCATGAGCGCCAGGAGTCCGTGCACCTCCGCCTCGGTTGGCACGAGCTGGGCAAGGATGCGGCCCAGTCGCAGCGCATCCTCGCAGAGGTCGGGCCGCATCCAATCGTCGCCGGCTGTCGCCGAGTACCCTTCGTTGAAGACGAGGTAGATGACTTCGAGCACCGAGGACACGCGAGCGGCAAGCTCGGCACCCTCTGGAAGCTCGAAGGGAACACGCGCCTCGGCGATCGTTCGCTTCGCTCGCACGATCCGCTGGGCGACCGTGGGCTCAGGCACCAGGAACGCGCGGGCGATCTCCTCGGTCGTCAGGCCGCCGAGCAGGCGGAGGGTCAGCGCAGCCCGCGCCTCGGGAGAGAGAACCGGATGGCATGCGACGAGCATGAGGCGCAGAACGTCGTCACCCGCATTTTGGTCCAGCGTGGCCGCGAGATCGGGCGCGACGACGACCGACTGCGGCGCCATGTCTCTGCCGAGTTCGTCGTGTTTGCGCCTCAGCAGGTCTCGTCGGCGAAGTTCGTCGATCGCGCGATTCCTCGCAGTGGCCATGAGCCAGGCGCCGGGGTTGTCCGGGATGCCCGACTCTGGCCACCGCTCGGAGGCCGCCACGAGAGCTTCCTGTGCGAGGTCTTCCGCGAGCGCCACGTCGTGGAGCATGCGCGCGAGACCACCGATGAGTCTGGCCGATTCTATCCTCCAGACCGCGTCAATGGCTCGACGGACATCCGCGGAAGTCACGACCGACCTTCCGACTTACTGCGTACCAAGCTTCGTTCCCGCGGCGGCCTTCCTGACCTCGGGCGGAAAGCCCGCCATCTCCAGCACCTGGCGCACCTCGATCACCTCGTTGTCCGAACCGGGGCAGCGCCGGGCCCACTCAATCGCTTCCTCCCTCGACTTCACCTGGATCATCCAGTAGCCGCCGAGCACCTCCTTGGCCTCGGAAAACGGGCCATCGGTCACCTTGGCCTTCCCTCCTGCAAACGAGACTCGCACTCCGACCGACGGGGGGTGCAGCCCATCGAGCGCGAGCAGGACGCCCGCTTTCTGCAACGACTCGTTGTACTTCGCCATCGCCGCGACGCTCGCCGGGTCAGGCATGGTGCCGGGGGCGGCGGATTCGTAACCCTTGGGGATCATCAGCATCATGAATCGCATGGTCTTGCCTCTTCTTTCGCCGTGGGTGGGCTCCATGTCCACCCACACCTCGGCGACGAACGACGACCGCCCAGATCGACACGAGGGGAGGACTCAAACGGACAATTCCGCCATGATCGCTTCGGCCGGTCGCGCTCCATTCAAGCGCCGCGCCTCCTTGCCGCCGCAGGCGATTCGAGCGAGAGCAGGACGGACACTGAACGATCATTGCCGCCAAGGTGCGGCCGCGTGCAGCCGCGTCAAGGTCCACCTTCGCGGCCCAGCGCGCGCCCCGCGTCGGGCGGCGTGCGGGCCGTGGGGCATGAGCCGTAAGGCGGGAGCGTCAAGGTCGTCGTGCGCTTGCCGATCTGCGCCGTCACTTGCCCCGTGGTCGGCGTGTTCGCGTCGAAGGTGAGGGTCTCGCTCACCGGTCCGCTGCTGACCGTGAGCGCGCCTGCCGTCGCGTAGCACTGCCCGAGAGCCACGGTGAGGCCAGCGAATGTCAACGCGGACGAAAGACCATTCTCTTTCAGGGTGGATGTCCCGGAGACCGTGTAGGAGCCGGCACGCCCCGTCACGGTGAGCTGGGCAGAGTCGGTCTTGTCCGACGACGTGAGGTTCGTCGTGACGGCGAACGTCGTCCCGTTGGTCGTGGCGAACGAAGCGGTGCCGCTGAGGGGCTCGCCGTTGCAGACCACGCTGGTCAGCGCCAGAGCAATCGTGGTTGTGCCTCCCGACTGCGAAACGACGAGCGAGACGGCGCCGGACACGACGTTCCCGTTGGTGAGCGTGCACCCCGGCGGGGCGCCAAAGCTCACGGTCACGTCCGCGCCCATGACGGACACCGTCCCGCAGGACGAGCCCAGGTTCATCTGGATGTTTGCACCGATCGCCGCCGCGTTCTGCGCGGCGGTCGTTGTCGGATCGATCGTCGGGTCGAAGTCGAACAAGCTGTCGGCGAGCTTGGTGCCTTCCTCGTTGATGGCCATCGAGCCGCCGCCGACGTTGAACGTGGTGCTCTCGCCACTCGAAAGGCCCGCATCCTCCGCGCTGGCGTCGTCGCCGGCGTCGGCGGCCGAAGTACTGCACGACGAGCAGGCCGCGCAGAAGGCTGCGATGGCCACAACGTGGATCGTTCGCATCATCTTGTAGCTCCTCGTCACTCCGATCACCGCTTCGCGAACATCCAGAACTGACCCTCGGGGTCCGTGGCGCAGTACATCCGGTCTCCCCAGGGCTGGTCTGCCGGCTCGATGAGCACCTTCGCCCCTGCACCCCGTGCCCGCGCGCAATGGGCGTCGACGTCATCGACGAAGACGTACACCCCCGCGTGGAGCGCACCGAGGACTGACCCGATTCGACACGTTATCCGTTTCTTACGCCCAAATTCAAAATACCACGTCAAGCCTGTCGGGCACGCACAAGCCTGCGCTATATGTTCGCGATTCGGATGCACCGCAAATCGCTCGGCCCCACCATTCTCGGAGTTCTCACCCTCGCGAGCCTGGGCCCCCTGCTCCTATGGGACGCCTCGCCGACTCTATTTCCTGCCCGAGCCCATGACGTGCTCGCAGCGACGCCACTGACCTTGGTCGCCGTCGCATATCTCGTCTATCAGATCACGCGACGCGCCAACGCGAGGGACTTCGCGAAGGCTCTCCTGTCCGCGGTCGCCTTCATCTTCTGGGCTCTCAACCAGCTCCTGCCCAATCATCCGCGGGCGACACTCTTCAACGACATCGCGATCACCGCCTTCGTTCTGGATATTGTTTTGCTCATGGTCGGCTCTCCCGGAGCCGGCCTGAATGAATCGGATCGCGCCCTCCCCGATCCCGATCCGAAGCGGCTCGCTCAAGCCCGAACCCGGGGTTGAGCCTCAGGCGTGCTCGTGAACGTGCGCTGACCAGCGTGTTGGGGGCGGAGAAGTAGAGCTTGCTTCGGTGCTCGAGCGCCATCTCGACTTCAGCACGCATTGCTATAACGTTGGGTGGCTGGGGGGCGAGATGAGCAACACTTCGACCAATCCTGTCTCGTCATCGAGCCGGACGCACGGAAGCATTCTCGTCGTGGATGACGACGAGTTGCTCGTCCGGGCATTGGTGCGCACGCTCAGCGCCGCGGGCTACG
>Ga0302325_10035712_pt1 | contig 10147 bp, 13 predicted proteins | sample Palsa_T0_2_FD_201948 | JGI IMG/M metagenome (GOLD analysis project Ga0302325, IMG submission 201948) | Peat permafrost microbial communities from Stordalen Mire near Abisko, Sweden - Palsa_T0_2 | ecosystem: Environmental > Terrestrial > Soil > Palsa > Peat permafrost | place: Sweden: Abisko... | reverse complement strand
TACTGTAAGCGAGCCAATAAATATACGTAAGGGGGCCTCCAAACAAACCGAAGTGAAACGTTGGAATAATCATTACTGTAAAACTCCATAGTTTGCGCCAGAATAAGAGCATTAAGTACGTACTTTTACTATGATTATGGCTCGCTTATTCGATTTAAATATACAAACTATGATTGTGATTGGAACCGCTGGACGAGTGGCTGATCGGTCACGTGACTTATCCTGCGAAACAGGCAATCTCCTTCTTTCCATGACTCTCAAGCTTCGGCTTTAGTCCTCAAGTCATCCGTTTTGGTTCTCGTATTCACGTGCCCTGTTTACTTATTTCAGTCTTTAATTCCTACTACTCATATTGATACTACTACTTTCGAATTGACTAGAATTGTGCATCCTCATAGATCCAAAGGCTAGTCTGGGAAGAACTGTAAGGGAATCAGAACGGCTCCTGGGTAAATTCCGTAAATAAAGTGTAGCTGAGTTACATAGGAGGCCAGAACAGGTTCTATATGATAGTGCAAGGTCTGACTCAGGGTTTGCTCAGGATAGGTCGACTCTACTCAGGTCTGTTCCGGTACTCGCACCCACAAAGGTTGAAGCAGCAGTTGCTCAAGACCGGAGACTAAAAGAGCCAGCGAGGACGAGTAATTGGCTTGTGGTGGCTTCAATATCTGATAGAAGCGTTGTTCTTATGGTAAAACTACTACATTAACCCAGGCTATCAAATGAGTTGTTTACTCGGGAACAGACACATACTCCTCAATTGGGTTTTGTTAACAAAAGTTTTCGTGCTGGTGATATATTATTGCCTCTTCGAATTCTAGTGAGAGCTGGATTTGGCCGCAAGGCATGTACTGAAAAGGATAGGCATTTTCAGAGACTTCAGAAAGCACTAGCTTTCTTGCTCCGAAATAGATTCCACAAATGTCATGAACCTGGGTATCTTCCGACTGAAGAGCGCTTTAAATGCAACTGTAAGAATTACTAAGTATGGCTGTGATCATGCCCATGGCCGTGGCCATGATCATGGTCATGAGGGTGGTGGTGATGATCCGGCAAATTGGCATGCGTAGGATCAATCCACTTCACGCCTTCTGGGGTCTCAACAGGATCCAAGTCCGGCAAATTGATAGCCACAGCTTCTCCATCACTTCTCATCAAGACCTGTCAACAAGTTAGCCTCAGCATATATACTCAATTTCAATCAATCAGTTGCCAGGATTGACTCCCTGGGGTTTCTCAATCCTCTTCCTCTCATTCTCTATCCAGCCTACGGAGCCACCCAGGAACCTGAAAAAGGAAACAAGAAATGAACTTACACATTCTAAAGCAACATCACTCTCAGCATTAATCTCCTGATGCGGTACATAAGGCGGCACGAAAATGAAATCTCCCGGCCCCGCCTCAGCCACAAATTCCAACCTTTCACCCCACCTCATCCTCGCTTTGCCTTTTAGCACATAAATTACACTTTCTAGGTGGCCATGGTGATGGGCGCCAGTCTTAGCGTTTGGGGCGATGGTTACGGTTCCTGCCCAGAGCTTTTGGGCACCGACGCGGGCGAAATTGATCGCGGCGGCGCGGGACATGCCTGTGATTGTTAGAGGAGGGGAATTGGAGGGAGGTTGGAAAGGAGGAAAAGAGATACCGGGTGTTTGGGGGGTATTGGAGTCTAATGAGTCGGCGGGGATGACGCGGACGCCGCTGTGTTTCCATGCATCTTCTGGAGCTGATATTGGTGGAGGAGGGTTGGGCGCCGAGGGTTCCACCATCTTGAAAGAATGCGATGAGCTTATGTATATACAGGAATTGAAGATGGTGGAGAGGTTTGAGGAAGCTTGAGGCTCTGTCAGATATTAGATGGCGTGCTTGAAGGCAAGCACGACGAGAGGAGGTGAACTACTTCGACCCCACTTTATACAAGTACCCCGCAGTCACGTGCCAACCCCTTTTCTACCGCTCACTTGTTTGTATTTCTGTTTCGCGGCATTTTTCCTCAAATATTATTGATTAATACTATTATATACACATTTTACTTAGATATGCAAATAATCCTTCGACGCCGCCAGGTAATCATAACTCGCACTCCTAAAATCATCCGCCAACAACGCATTACTCAAAGCCAAGAAATGCATCAACTCCTTCCCCTGACTCCACTGTGGCCAGCTCACAAGTCCAACTGTGCCACTATTCGGATCCATCGTATTGAAGAAACTTATATAATAACTCTGGATACTTGCTGATGGGAAACCTGGTGTGATGCCATACGTAGTCAGGATATCAGAGGCGTGGAAGGTCCCAAGAACAGGGGTTCCATAAGCGTAGGAAGCCAGATAGGACCATGACGGAACCGAGGGGTGGACTGAGGAGGCAATGTCGAGGAATATGCGGCGTGCGAGAGTGAAGGCTACATCGCCAAGGATGGCAGCGAGGCGCTTGTATTGCGGGTAAATTTCATTGAGTTCACCGGTATTGAAAGGGGAACCAGCTGCTGGGTTGTCAGGGTATGTCGCTACAAGTGCTTGGACTTGCTCGACTGTAGCGTCGTGGAAGAAGACTGTGCTGAGGTACTCAACGAGTTGGTCTGTGGTGCTGATGTTCGATTGGACGAGAGAGAAGAGAGTGCCTTCGTCTTCTTGGTCGCCGATTATGAACGGGACAGATGCGAATTGGCCGTTCTGAGCGAGTATGTCTGGAGATTGAGTAAGGACCACTCCGTCTGGGCGTGGAAGGTAAGATAGTGCTATCGATTGGTAGTCGAAGACCCCTGGAACGGACGTGGTGGCCTTGAGGAAGGTTTCGTAGTCGACGCTGCGTAAACAGGCGAGTGTATCAGAGGCTCCGGAGCAGCCAGCTTTATCAACGACGGTGTTGTAGATTTCTTGGGCTTTGGGGCAATCAACGGGATCGGCCGGGACCACACTGCCGCTGTCCATGAGGGCCGCCCGGAAAAGCGGTTTCCCTTTATAGGTATTGTCGCCATCGTAGAGCGCCATTTGATTGAAGACCGAGATCGATCCAGCTGATTCTCCCCAAATTGTAACTTTGGATGGATCTCCTCCAAACTTGGCGATGTTATCTGCCACCCATTGTAATCCAAGGCGTTGGTCGAGGTGCCCAAGATTCGCAGAGCCATCCGCAAGGATCTCTTTACCCGCAAGCCAACCAAATCCTCCAACACGATAATTGACAGAAACATAGATGATGTCTTTACCTTGTGCGACTGATGTGGTAATCAATTCGCTGGAATCGTAGGTCTGCGTTGATCCGAATTCGAAAGCTCCTCCAAACATCCAATAGACAACCGGCAAGCTTGAACTGGCTGTGGCTGTCGATGGGCGTTGCACGTTGACTGTAAGACAATCTTCCCCCGAGTTCGAGAGAGTTTGGAAGACACCAGTGTCCGTAATTTCTGTTACCACATCTAAGGGTAGGGAGCTCGAGTTGGTTGATGTGTAAAATTGTGGGCATGATCGAGGATTTCCTGTTGCTAACACAGTCCCCAAGTTGGACGTGATAGGTTGCGGTGGCTTCAGGCGAAGGGGTCCAATAGGTGGCTGTGCATATGGGATTCCCTTGAAAGAGTCAATCCCAGCTAAGCTTGATCCAACCACTGTTGCATATTGGAGGTTGACAGTCGGGGCAAATAGCCGCTTCCCAGAAGTTGGTGCAGCAATTACAAGGGGCAGAACGCAAAGAACAAGCAGAGAAAACATATTTAGGAGGGAAAGAGCTTGCCTAACGAAGGGAAGCAACAATGTCCTGAACACTCAAGGCGACATTAAACGGTGCACTGTTCGCACTCATGGCGTTGCTAGGTTTATATGAATCCTAGCAACCTAGAGGTTAGAGCTGGAAGCTGGGGAAGAGAAGCTCCAGGAACCAGCGCCGAGGCACTTGTTGCTCGTGGCCCTCTCACGCAGAATTGAAATTCACATGATCGGCAGCTCTTGTGGATGGCAAGAAGAAGTGAAGTATCGTGACCCCACTTGGGGCCGTTTTCGATTTGCTGATGCTCCTATGGAGGAGGAGCTGTTTGCACAAACAGACCTGACTAGTTCTCGTTAACGCCACCCATACTACAGTGTACAGGGACCAAAGAGATTGTCAGACGAAAACAGGATATTACCGGTAGTAAAATAGCATATTTCATACTCCCGAGATACTTTCCTTCTCCGCACTTACCCCACCTTAAATTTAAGCGACTGTCGATCTCCTTTTCCTGTTTCGATTCGAGACCTTGGGGAATTACCAAATCGCGATGGGTGAAAAATTATTTAGCTTTTAAGCTTAACATGATCGACAAAGCTATTCCGAGGCACAAAGGAAACGGCTTCGGCATTACATTCGCAGGTGCAAGGGTGCATGTGCTCATTAGCTCTCATCACGTGGTACATCTCCTCTCGGCAGCTTTCAATCGTACGTCATTTGATTTGCCAATTGGTGTTGGTAGCATGTTGTGAATCATTTTCCCTTCTGTCTGTGAAGTAGTTTGCACTCACTTCGCTAAGTTCTCTTTTCCCCTTGAGACCGAGCCTCAACCATTACATGGCCGCGGCTTTTGGAGTCTTGACTGGGACCTTTACCATCCATTGCAGAATCTCATAGACGATCTGCCCAACTGCAATCCCAGTAGTCTCCGCAGCGTTATCGTATACTGGTGTAAACTCGACCACGTCAGATCCAATGATTTTCAAGCCAGCGTCGGACAATCCGTTGATAATGGCCAGAAGCTGGAAGTTTTTTGGTCAGTCTTGATTCTTGCTCAGCAGAGGGACTGTTACTTCTCTTGTCGTCCAACCGCCAGGCTCAATGGTTCCTGTAGCTGGAGCATATGCTGGGTCTAGCACGTCGATGTCGACACTTAAATACACATACTCATCACCTACGGTGTCCACAATCTTCTTTACGACTTTGTCAACACCAATCTTGTCTAGTTCCCGAGCTCTGATGATGCTGAATCCACATCGAATATCGTTATTGAGATCATAATGCTCATCAAATAGTGCACATCGCGAACCCAGATGCATGTTGCTGTGGTTTGACAGCAAGCCTTCTTCGTGAGCAATGTGAAGCATTGTGCCATGATTCACTTCGGAATATCTTGTTAAACCGCCACCAAGTTGTTTCGGATCCCAAGTATCGAGGTGGCTGTCAAAATGGAGGACCGCCACCCTTCCCCAGGTTGAATGGAGGGCTCTAAGAATCGGTAAAGCTGCATAGTGCCGTTAGGGTTTGAAATTGAATAGCGGGTTTAATAGTTACTGATTGTGTGATCGCCACCAATTGTAATGAGCCTTACAGCGTCCGCAGAAGACACGTTCTTCGGCTTCAACGAGTTGATCGACTTCATGCCATGCTCCAGCTCTCGAATTGCCACCAACTTATCAAACGGCGTGTTACTAATATCACCACAGTCCGTCACCGTAGCCCAATTTCGAAACGGATTGACTCCATGGTCTATGCTGTTCGAAATTAGCATCACTTCACTGAAGTTGCTGTCACGTGACCTACTCCCATCCAGCAGCTGGAGAGATCCTGCGAGCACCTTGCCTCGCTCCATTAGGCCCAAACCTTGCTCCCGGTCGATACGAGACTCCAAGATCAAAAGGATGACCAACAATGCCTATGTCGAAAGTGCCGCTGTTCTCTGAATTGGTGCATTCCGTGTACGGGAGATGAGCAAAGGTGCCAATTCCCTCAAATGAATTTTCTATATCTGAATCTCGACCTTGATACGATGGGGGCAGCGTCACAGGATCAGGCAGCGAGTATTTTCCAAGTTGTTTGCCAAAGATCGAAGACTGTATGAAATTGGAACGCATATGAGAATGGTCAAGGACATTCTGGGATAGCTCCGATGCGGATACGGAGTAGACAGAGGCAGCGAGGATAAGAAGGGAAATCATGATCAAAAATACTGTAAGAAAATGGTCGAAGTTACAAGTTCAAAAAGGCAAGGAGGATAAGTTCTATAGATAAATTCTGGGAGATTTCTTTTACCTATTTCTGTTGATATCTTGATGTCAGCGTTCAGATGAGAGCCGATTGGCTGCCTAGTGTCACGAGGAAAGATGCTAACCCCTTTGGGAAGGCACATCCGACAAGACTTCAACGCGACATTCGAGGATTTCTTCCCGTCTCTACTCACCGCGTCGAGAAGCCATCAACCTCTGCGCATCTTTCAAATACTGTACTACCTGCGATGTTAGAATTTCGTGAGATTTAACTCCCGAGAGCTACCATGGCCATTCTCAATTGTCAACGGCAGTCTGCGAAGCATTCGTGCCGAAAGCGGTCACATTCCCGTCGCGAGGCTGGACGTGCGGCGGGAATCGAAGTGGAATTGCGCGATTTTACCCCACAACCGCCAGCCTCTTTTTCAAGTCGACCTCGATGCATCCCAGACTGCAAGCCACTTGATGGGTCGCAGGTACCAGAATCCCCATGGATGAAAACAGCTATTGAATATGTCCGTCTGCGGTCAACGCGGGACTCCAAAATGCTTGCCTGTAGGTTTATGCATCAGTATCGTGTTTCCATTGTCGTTCTCTCTTCCGTGCAGTAGGTCTCTCCTTGTTTTCCTAGATCACTTTCCTCTCTCTCACGCGCGCCGAAGCTTGCATTCCCTATATCATTTGAGGAGAGCCCAATCGGCGAAGCGATGGATTTCGAAAACGAGGCCTTTGCCAGATCGTCGAGTGGTTCGGAAGATGACCTTCCTAAAACTCTAAAATCGGCTTATATTACCCCGAAACCTATCAAATCACTGCAAATCAAGAAAGAACAACCCCCGCAAGCCGCTCTTGACAAGTTCTGGGCCAAGCTCCAAACGAAGCATGCAGGCAAAGGTGAGCAGCAATCTCCAGTATTTTTAGGTGTCGACTAATTGAACGCCTTCTCCAGTAACGACTATCTTGCCCAAGGGCGAATACACTGAAAGAGCAATCAGAAATGCCCCTCAAGGCACGATAGGGGAAGAGAATGCATTGGCATCATATGATGAAGCTGTGAGGGTTTGCAAAGCGAAGGTCGAAAAGATTATTCAGGAATGTCGACGACTCAACTGCAAATTTTCCGACCCTGATTTCGATATCGAAAGAGACTTCGACCGCGGAAGGCCCTCCAATTGCCTTGATAAGCTTGTTTTTCATGCTAAGGATAAAGTCCTTGCACCGAAATCGGTCAAGAGAATCGGCGATATTTTCGACGACCCCAAATTCTTTACCAGCGGGCCAACGCCAAACAATGTTCGTCAAGGTTCGCTTGGAAATTGCTGGCTAATGGCGGCACTTTGCGCTGTAGGCAACATGCCTGACTTGATCGAAAAAGTATGTGTTGCCAGAGATGAGGTTGTTGGAGTCTACGGCTTCGCGTTCTTCCGTGATGGCGAATGGAGAGCAGAAGTCATCGACGACAAACTATATTTAAAACATCCAGATTTCAATCGAAAGAAAAGCGGGTTACCTGGTAAACCGGAACGTAACAAGCAGAGACAGATCACGGAAGAGGAAAAGTATCGCAAAATGTATCAGGTATTTTTTTTCCAGATATTGGACACAACTACGATGCTAACCTCAACAGCAAAATTCAGAATCACTCTATTTCGTAAGCAAATATCTCAGCCACAATTGCTCTTCCAAGTTTTCGCACATTGCGTCACCTCTGTGAACCTGGCCTTCGGTCATGTGAAACTGACAAGCTATGGGAAATCTTGGATTCCTCTTTTGTGTACCGCGTTGACCCAGGTCTCGTAGGCCCAATGTGAAGACCCAAATGAGACGTGGCTTCCACTATTGGAGAAGGCTTATGCAAAGGCACATGGAGTAAGAATCACAAAGTGCTTAACCTTTAGGTGGACCATTGACAACTTCCCTAGGATTATGCGTCTACCGACGGGGGCCAAATGGGCGAAGGAATCGAAGATCTGACTGGTGCTGTTACAACAGAGATTTTCTTGACAGACATCTGTGATACAGAGTCCTTCTGGAACGAGCGATTACTCAAAGTCAATACAGATTTCCTCATCACTTGTGCTTGTAACTCTAAGATTGATCAATCCCGGAATGGTCTCATCTCGAATCATGCATACTCTATACATCGCGCTGTAGAGATCGCAGAGCATAGGCTTCTACTCGTCAGAAACCCATGGGGTGAAAGTGAATGGAATGGGCCATGGGGTAGGGTTTCCAACCTCTTTGGAAAATCTGTTCTCCACTAATAGAGATTAGGTGACGGGAGTAAAGAGTGGACACCAGGTAACCTTGTTCTCACGCTCATAGTTTCTTGCCTCTTTTCGTGGGGGCTGGAAAATTCGGGGCTGCTTTCAAGACCCCTCGCCTCTTGCGTCTTGGGAGTTGAGCTAGCTTAGAGGCTCTTAGCTTATTGATCTGATGGACAGTACTAATTCGCTGGTTGTACTAGATCTCATGACACAACTTGGCCACCGTTTTGGGGACGATGGGGAGTTCTGGATTCCTTATGAACTCTTCTTACAAAAATTCGAAACTGCACAATGTCTCCGCTTGCTTACGAAGGAGTGGGACGCAACACAGAAGTGGATTTCGTTGAACATCCCCTTTGTCGAGGATTATCACAAGACCAAGTTTGTTCTTAGCTTGGCAAAGACTTCACCCATTGTAATCGTGCTTTCGCAAGTAAGTTATGATTCCCTCCACCTGTGCTGTGACTGACAACGAGAAGCTTGACCACCGATACTTCAAAGGTTTCCAAGACCGCTACCGTTTCAGGCTCTCATTCGCGGTACAGAAAACCGGTGACTCAGAATACACCCTGACCCGCCAGCCGAACATTGAGATGCAGCGATCCGTGTCAGCAGACTTGACTCTGGAAGCAGGAGAATATCATATCTTCGTGAAAATAATCGCACGCCGCATCGACTATCCCTCTATTGAGGAAGTGGTACGCTCGACCGTGGCCTACCGCCGTGCTAAGCTACTGCAGGTTGCGTTGAAATACGACCTGGCACACAGTAGGGTTCGCGACGAAGCTGTATTAGAACAAAAGAGGACGAAAAGGAGAGACGAGCGAGCAAAATTCAACAAACTTAAGAAAGAGGCCAGGAAAAAGATGCTGAAGGAGAAGAAGCGAAAGAAGCATATTGAGAACAAGAAGAAGCGGAAGCAGCGTGCAGTTGGAAAGAAGATAGCGGCTAAGGCAAAAACTAAGGCTGCCAAAGAAGCCGAGAAAAAGGCAAAACTGGCCGCAATCGCCAAGGTAGACGCCTCTTGTCAGACATCAGATATCTCCGCGGAGGCTGCAGTGGAAGGATCAGCACCTCCAGTGCAATCAACAACAGGAACTGACTCCGCAATCAATCTCACATTACCAATCTCTCCAGCAGCAGTCAAGGCACCCACCACGTTAGCAGCCCCAGATGCGTCCAAAGCCGATGACAATGAAGACGATGATGAATCTGAGCTCGACTCCGATGTATCGGATGTCTCATCTGGCGAGGTTGAAGATAAAGTTGAGCAAATGAAGCGTCAAAAGGCCCTCGATAAACAGAAGAAGCAGGCCCAGCCACCCAAAAAGCTAGAAAAAGTGGATGATACCTTCGAGCCAGGTTACTGGAACCCTGTGGTGGTAGTGGGACTGCGGGTCTATTCCAAGGAGAGCGGAGTCACAATCAGGGTCGTGAGGCCGCATGACAGCGAGGATCGGGTGAAGTCTAATGATTTGAAAAGGAAGGGGAAGGGCAAAGCGGGTAATGGGCCTAAGAAGCGAAAGACCAATGCTGATAGTGAGATCGCGAAACTACAGCAGACGGCACAGGAAGCGTTGAGGCTGATAGATGGTGAGAAGGTGGAAATGGCCACGGATCCGGAGAGCGATGAGGACAGTGATGATGAGAGTGGAGACGAGACTGATGAGGAGAATGATACAGGGGCCGATGAGGATAGTGACGGGAAAAGTGAGGAAGAGGGTGATACGGAGAGCGATGAGTAGAGTCGCATGAGTGGCCTCGTGATTTTCGGTGGTGAGTGCTCTCTGGCCGGATGCAGTCAGTGTGGCATTTTTGTTTTATTAATCATTTTAAAACTCGTCTTTGGCTATCGATTCTTTCATTTTCGGTATGCAACTCGACGTGAGTGCATTCGTTTTATCGTGTGTATGCTTTAAGGTCCCT
>Ga0302325_10035711_pt1 | contig 10147 bp, 8 predicted proteins | sample Palsa_T0_2_FD_201948 | JGI IMG/M metagenome (GOLD analysis project Ga0302325, IMG submission 201948) | Peat permafrost microbial communities from Stordalen Mire near Abisko, Sweden - Palsa_T0_2 | ecosystem: Environmental > Terrestrial > Soil > Palsa > Peat permafrost | place: Sweden: Abisko... | reverse complement strand
GGATCAACGCCGTCAACCGGATGATCGACGCCGGACTGCGAGGCGTCGAGTTCGTGGCGTGCAACACCGACGCGCAGGCGCTCGCGATGTGCGACGCCGACATCAAGCTCAACATCGGCCACCAGCTGACCAAGGGACTCGGCGCCGGGGCGAACCCCGACGTCGGACACGGCGCGGCCGCGGAGTCGCGTGACGAGATCAAGGAGGCGCTGAAGGGCGCCGACATGGTGTTCGTGACGGCCGGCGAGGGCGGCGGCACGGGCACCGGCGCGGCGCCGGTCATCGCGGAGATCGCCAAGAACGAGATCGGTGCGCTGACCGTCGGCGTCGTCACCCGCCCGTTCGCGTTCGAGGGGACCCGGCGCGCGAGCGCCGCCCAGGACGGGATCCAACGGCTCCGGGAGAACGTCGACACGCTGATCGTGATCCCGAACGAGAAGCTGCTCGCGATCGTCGAACGGCGAACCTCGATCCTCGAGGCGTTCCGCGAGGCCGACAACGTCCTGCGCCAGGGCGTGCAGGGCATCACCGACCTGATCACGATCCCCGGCCTGATCAACCTCGACTTCGCCGACGTGCGAACGATCATGTTCGAGGCCGGCTCGGCGCTGATGGGCATCGGCACCGCCGCCGGCGAGAATCGCGCGGCCGAGGCGGCGAAGATCGCGATCTCCTCGCCGCTGCTGGAGGAATCGGTCGAGGGCGCGATGGGGATCCTGCTGAACATCACCGGCGGCCAGGAACTCGGCCTGTTCGAGGTCTCGGAGGCCGCGGACATCGTCCATGCCGCCGCCGACCCCAACTCGAACATCATCTTCGGCGCGGTGATCGACGACAACCTCGGCGACGAGGTCCGCGTCACTGTGATCGCCACCGGCTTCGATCACGGCCGCTCGAATCCCTCGAGCGCCCGTGAGGTCACCCGCCGCGAGCGCCGTGACCGCGACGTGACGATGGACGATCGGCAGCGCAACTCGCTGGAGATCTCCGACGACGAGTTCGACATCCCGTCCTTCCTGAAGGACCGCTGAGCCGGCTCAGCGCGCGTCGCGCAGCAGCTCAAGCACCTCCGCGTGCAGCGGCCCGTTGGTGGCCGCGCCGCGCGTAATAGTCTGAGCAGATGTGCCCGAGGATGCGCAGACGTTGCGCCGCGGCCCGCTGCACGATCGACACGTGGCCGCCGGCGCCAAGCTGATTGGATTCGCCGGCTGGGAGATGCCCGTGCAGTATGAGGGCATCCGGGCCGAGCACCTCGCCGTGCGGGCGCGCGCGGGCGTGTTCGACGTCTCGCACATGGGCCAGATCGAGACCCGGGGCCCGCAGGCGACCGAGCTGCTGCAGCGGCTGCTGTCAGGCGACGTGCGCAAGCTGCCGGTCGGCGGCGCGCAGTACGGCGTGATCTGCCGTGAGGACGGCGGCGTGCTCGATGACCTGATCACCTACCGGCTGGCCGAATGCGAGTACCTGACGGTCTCAAACGCGGCCAACCACGACAAGGACCTGGCGTGGTTCTCCGAGCACGCGCGCGGGTATGACGCCGACGTACTCGACTTGATCGACCGGTTCGCGATGCTCGCGGTCCAGGGACCCCGGGCGCGCCCGCTCGTGCGTGAGCTTTCCGATGGGGTGCCCCCCGGACGGATGCACGTCTGCGAGCGCACGGTGGCCGGCGCGGCGGCGACGGTCTGCGGCACCGGTTACACGGGCGAGGCGGGCGTCGAGCTGCTGCTCGATCCCGCCGACGCGCCCGCCGTCTGGGACGCGCTGCTCGACGCCGGGGCGGTGCCCGCCGGTCTCGGCGCGCGCGACACGCTGCGGCTCGAGGTCTGCTTCCCGCTGTACGGAAACGACCTCAGCGAGGAGCGCGGCCCGATCGAGGCCGGCCTGGGCTGGTGCTGCGCGGAGGAGACCGGCTTCATCGGCTCAGAGGCCGTCGCCCGCGCGCGCAGATCGGAAAGCACCCACCCCGCGCAGCGGCTCGCGGCGTTCGTGCTCGACGGGCCGGGAATCCCGCGGCAGGGGAACACGATCGGGCAGGGCGGGGTCGTGACCAGCGGGACGATGTCGCCGAGCCTCGAGCGCGGGATCGGCATGGGATACGTGAACGCCGATCACGCGACGCCCGGGACCCCGCTTACCATCGACGTACGCGGCACCGAACGCGCGGCGACCGTGCACCGCAAGCCGATCTATTCCAAGGAGGCCTGAACAGCGCAATGGCCGATGCCAGCTACCCGGACGATCTGCTCTATCACGCTGAGCATGACTGGGCCCGCGTCGATCCCGCCCACCCTGACCAGGCGACGCTCGGGATCACGTGGTACGCGCAGGACTCGCTCGGCGAGATCGTGTTCTTCGATCCGCCCAAGTTGGGCACGACCCTGACCAAGGACAGCCCGTACACCGAGGTCGAGTCGGTCAAGGCGGTGTCCGACGTCACGGCGCCGCTGTCGGGCGAGGTCATCGCGGTGAACGACGCCCTCGCTGACAGTCCCGAGCAGATCAACGACGACCCCTACGGCGAGGGTTGGCTGGTGAAGATCAGCCTCTCGGACCCGTCGGAGACCGAGTCGCTGATGGACGCCGCGGCCTACGAGGCGACGCTTGACTGAGTACACCGCGGTCACCGATGTCGATCGTCGCGAGATGCTTGAGGCGATCGGAGTCGGCTGCGTCGACGACCTGTTCGCCGACATCCCGCGGGCGCTGCGGCTCGCACACGGGCTCGAGCTCGACCGCGGGCGCTCGGAGCAGGAGGTGTACGCCGAGCTGCGTGAGCTGGCGGCTCGCAACGTCAGCACCGAGGACGAGCTGTCGTTCGTGGGCGCGGGGATGTACGACAACTACGTCCCGGCGCTGATCGACGCGCTGATCTCACGCGCCGAGTTCCTGACGCCGTACACGCCGTACCAGCCCGAGGTCTCCCAGGGCGGGCTGCAGGCGATGTTCGAATACCAGACGGCGATCTGCGAGCTGACCGGCCTGCCGGTCTCGAACGCCTCCGTCTACGAGGGTCCGAGCGCCGTCGCCGCCGCCGGCTACATCGCCAAGCACTACACGGGCCGCAGCCGCTTCGTCGTCTCCCGCGGCGTCCATCCGCACGCGATCGAGACGCTTCGGACGCTGGCGCACGGGTGGGAGATGGACGTCGTCGAGGCCGAGCTGCGCGACGGCCTGACCGCGCTGCCCACACTCGACGACGGCGTCGCCGCCGTGATCGTCGCCCAGCCCAACTTCCTCGGCGCCGTCGAGGACCTCGCCGAGATCGCCGCCGCCGCGCACGAGGCCGGCGCGCTGTGCATCGCAAGCTGCGATCCGATCGCGCTGTCGCTGTTGCGCTCGCCGGGGGAGTGCGGGGTTGACATCGCCGTCGGCGAGGGCCAAACCCTCGGCAACCGCCTGGACTTCGGCGGTCCGTCGTTCGGCTTCTTTTCGGTGAACGAGCCGCTGACCCGGCGGGTGCCGGGTCGGATCGCCGGGGAGACTGTCGATCTCGACGGCCGACGCGGGTTCGTGTTGACGCTGCAGACCCGCGAGCAGCACATCCGCCGCGAGAATGCCACCTCGAACATCTGCACGGCCCAGGCGCTGAACGCGCTCGCGGGCGTGATCTACCTGAGCTGGCTCGGCCGTCAGGGGTTCACCGAGCTGGGCGAGCTGCTCGTGCAGCGCACCGCCTACGCGCGTGAGCGGCTCGCGGCGCTGCCGGGCGTCGAGCTGTTGCACGAGCAGCCCGTCTTCCGCGAGTTCGCGGTCACGCTCGACGCGCCCGTCGAGCGCGTGATCGAGCGCTGCCTGCGCCACGGCGTCAACCCCGGCTATCCGTTGGCGGCCCACTACCCCGAGCACGAGCGCGGACTGCTGGTGGCGATCACTGAGCTGCGCGACGCCGCCGACATCGACCGGCTCGCGGCCGTGCTGGGCGAGGCGGTCCTGGCCGAGGCCGAGGCCGAGGCCGCCGACCGCAGCGGCTCCATGAGCGGCGGCTCCATTAAGGAGGTGCACTCGTGAGGGTCGTCGCACCCAGGACCGAGGAAGCGCTGACGATCTTCGAGCGCTCGCGGCCCGGCCGCCGCGCGTTCGCGCCGCCGCCGCTCGGCGTTCCGCACCGGCCGCTGGACGAGCTGCTGCCCGGACACCTGCGCCGCGCGCAGCCGCCGCGACTGCCCGAGGTCTCGGAGCCGGAGATCGTTCGTCACTACACGCGCCTGTCCAAGCGCAACTTCGACCTGGACTCCGGCTTCTACCCGTTGGGCTCGTGCACGATGAAGCACAACCCGCGCCTGCACGAGCGGGTCGCGGCGCTGCCGGGCCACGCCCGCCTGCACCCGCTGCAGCGGCCTGAGCGGGCACAAGGGGCGCTTGAGCTGATGTGGCGCCTGCAATCGGCGCTCGGCGAGATCTCGGGGCTGCCGCACGTGTCGCTGCAGCCGTCGGCCGGATCGCACGGCGAGCTCGCCGGCGTGCTGCTGACCCGCGCCTACCACGAGGACCGCGGCGAGCGCCGGACCAAGGTGCTGACCCCCGACACCGCGCACGGGACCAACCCGGCGACGGTCACGATGGCCGGCTACGAAGTCGTCAAGATCGGCACCGATCCGGACGGCAACGTCGACCTCGACGACCTCCGCGCCAAGGCGACCGAGGACGTCGCCTGCCTGATGCTGACCAACCCCTCGACCCTGGGGCTGTTCGAGCCCGCCGTCGCCGAGATCGCCGAGATCGTCCATGGCGTCGGCGCGACGCTCTACTACGACGGCGCCAACCTCAACGCGATCATGGGGATCTGCCGGCCCGGCGACATGGGGTTCGACATCGTGCACTTCAACCTGCACAAGACGTTCACCCAGCCGCACGGCGGCGGCGGCCCCGGCGCCGGCCCGATCGCGGTATCCAATCGGATCGAGCCCTTCCTGCCGCGGCCACAGGTGGTGCGCCGGGACGGCCACAACGGATCGGACCTGGCGCGCCCCGTCTACGACCTTGACTTCGACCGGCCGAAGTCGATCGGCCGCCTGCGCGGCTTTCAGGGCAACTACGGGGTGTTCGTTCGCACCTACGCCTACATCCGATCGCTCGGCGCCGAGGGGCTGCGCCACGTGTCGGAGACCGCGGTGCTGAACGCCAACTACCTGCTGGCACGGCTGCGGTCGCTGGGCGTGCTCGAGCACCTGCCGGTTGCCTATGACCGGCTGTGCATGCACGAGTTCACCCTGTCGGGCGCGCCGATGAAGCGTGACCTGCAGATCCGCACGCTCGATCTCGCCAAGCGACTGCTGGACTTCGGCGTGCATCCGCCGACCGTGTACTTCCCGCTGCTGGTCGACGAGGCGCTGCTGATCGAGCCGACCGAGACCGAGACCCGGGAGACGCTCGACGCGTTCGCCGAGATCGTCGCGGAGATCCTCCATGAAGCCGCCGGCGATCCGGAGATCGCCCGCGGTGCGCCGTACACGACGCCCGTCCGCCGGCTCGACGAAGCCCGCGCGGCTCGTCGTCCCGTGCTCAGACAGGAGCTCTGACCGATGCGATATGTGATCTACGGCGCCGGCGCGATCGGCGGGGTCGTCGGAGCCCGGCTGCACCAGGCCGGTCACGAGGTGGCGCTGATCGCGCGCGGAGCGCATCTGGAGGCGATCCAGCGCGACGGGCTGACGCTGACGACGCCCGTCGAGCGGCTGACGCTGCGAATCCCGGCGGCGAGCGACGCGTCGGCTCTGAAGGTCGGCGCACACGGCGACGTCGTGCTGCTGGCGGTCAAGAGTCAGGACACGGCCGGGGCGCTGGGCTCGCTGCGTGCGGCCGGCGCCGGCGACGTGCCGATCGTCTGCCTGCAGAACGGGGTCGAGAACGAGCGTGCCTGCGCGCGGCTGTTCGGTGACGTCTACGGGGCGGTCGTGATGGCGCCCGCCGATCACCTGCGTCCGGGTCACGTCGAGTCCTACGGCGCCAAGGCGAGCGGGATCATCGACATCGGCCGCTACCCGGCGGGCGTCGACGAGCGCTGCGAGATGATCTGCGCCGCGCTGTCGGCATCGCGGTTGCACTCGGAGCCGAGCCCGGACGTGATGCGCCGCAAGTACGCGAAGTTGCTGCTGAACGTCGGTAACGCCGTCGGCGCGCTGTTCGGCGACTCGGATGAGTCCCGCGCCGAGCTGACCGAGCGGCTGCGCGACGAGGGACGGGCGGCGCTTGACGCCGCCGGGATCGACCATCGTGACGATGCCGTCGCAGACATCGGCGCGCGCTGGGAGCTGTTGGGCGTCGCGCCGATCGGCGGCCACGAGCGGGGCGGCTCGTCCAGTTGGCAGAGCCTGCAACGGGGAAGCGCATCCCACCCACTTACGATCGAGACCGACTACCTCAACGGCGAGATCGTGCTGCTCGGGCGATTGCACGGCGTGCCGACGCCGCTCAACGAGGCGATCTGCCGGCTCGCCGACGATGCGGCGCGGCGCGGCGTGCGGCCGGGCGGGCTGTCGATCCCCGAGGCGCTCGGGATGGTGCGATCGTGAGCGCCACGATCGACCCGACGGTCGCCGCGCAGGCCGCCGAGATCGCCGGCCGGGCCGAGTCCGAGCTGGCGGCGCTGGTTGACGTCTCGTCGCCGTCGGGCGACGTGCCCGGCGCCGAGGCCGCGATCGCCGTCTGCCTGGGCCTGCTGCCCGACGGGGCCGAGATCGAGCGGCCGCCGTGCTCGACCGAGGGCTCGGCGCCGGACCTGCTCGCGACCGTCCGCGGCACCGGCGAGCGCCGGATCATGCTGCTCGGACACGTCGACACCGTGATCGGCCACGACGCCCATCAACCGCTGCGATCAGAGGGCGAACGGCTCTACGGAACCGGCACGGTCGACATGAAGGGCGGCGACATCCTCGCGTTCGGGGTCGCGCGCGCGCTCGCCCGTCGGCCCGATCGCTTCGCCGAGCTGGCGGTGCTGATGGTCTGCGACGAGGAGTGGCGGACCGCGCCGTTTACCCACGTGGAGCGGTTCGCCGGCTACGACGCCTGTCTGTGCTTCGAAGCCGGCCACCTGACCGCCGACGGTCGCGAGGGCGTGGTCGTCAAGCGCAAAGCCGCGGGCACGCTGGTCGTCAAAGCGACCGGCCGCGCCGCGCACTCCGGCGCGGCGCCCGACCAGGGCCGCAACGCGCTGCTGGCGCTCGCCCGGGTCGCCCAGCGGGTCGCCGCCTTCCACGACCTGTCGGGCCCGCAGCAGCTCTCGGTGGTCCCGACCGTGATGCGCTCGGGGAACGCGTTCAATGTCGTGCCGGCGGGCGGCGAGCTGATCTGCGACATGCGGGCACGGACGCTCGAGGCATTTGAGCCGGTGCTCGCGAGCGTCCCCGCCGAGCTCGATGAGGTCGCGCTGGACGCGAGCATGGGGCGCAAATGGCCGGGGATGGACTCGATCGCCGCGACCGCGCCGGTGCTGAAGGGCGCGGCGCTGCGGCTCGGCAAACCGATCGTCGGCGTGCCGCGCGGCGGCGCCTCGGACGCCAGTCACTTCGCCGGCTCGATCTCGCTGACGATCGACGGGCTCGGGCCGCGCGGCGGCGGTGCGCACACGCCCGGCGAGTTCGCCCTGCGCGAGGCGCTGGCACTGCGGGCCGAGGTGGCGCTCGCGATCGGACACGAGCTGCTCGGCATCGACGGCGACGCGGGCTCCTAACAGTCATGTAAGAGCATGGCGTGCGCAACCGCTTCGCGTGCCATGCTCTGAGATGCGATGCGTTCAAATCTTCCCCAGAAGCGGCGTGAGGTGCTCGAGGGCGCCGGGCTGCTGATCGGGATCACCGCGTTCATGTGGGCGGTCGAGGCGGTGAACTCGGTCGATCACCAGCGGCTCGACAGCTGGGGCGGGATCCACGCCCGCAACATCGGCGACCTGTGGTCGGTCTTCACCTCGTGGTTCCTGCACGCCAACTTCTCCCCGCACCTGGTCGACAACACGATCCCCTTCCTGTTCATGGGCGCGTTCATCGCGTTTCACGGCGCGCGGAGGCTCGCGGCCGTGACCGCGATCGTGATCGTCGTCGGCGGGCTCGGGACCTGGCTCGTGTCGCCGTCGAACGTCTACACGGTCGGCGCCAGCGGGGTCGTGTTCGGATACGCCACCTACCTGTTCGCGCGCGGCCTGTTCGATCGCAACATCCTCGAGCTGCTCGTCGGGGTGGTCGTCGGCTTCGTCTGGGGCGCGGCACTGGTCTCGAGCGTCGTCCCGCACCAGGGCGTCTCGTGGCAGGCGCACGTCTGCGGCGCGATCGGCGGTGTCGTCGCCGCCTATGTGCTGGCGTCACGGTCCCGCCGCGACGCCGGCAAAGATGGCTCGGGCGGCTCGACGGTGCCCGAATCGGACCCGCTCAAGGCCCATCACGACGCGCTGGACCGGCTGCTGTCACGGTGAGCGGCGGGCGCCCGGGCCTGACCAGGCGCAGGCCGGCTCAGTAGCCTGACCGCCGTGCGGATCTTCTCGGGCATCCAGCCGACGGGGCGCAAGCACCTCGGTAACTACATCGGCGCGATCACCCAGTACGTCGCCGGCCAGGACCGTGGCGAGGGGATCTACTGCGTCGTCGACCTGCACGCGCTGACGGTCCCGTATGAGCCCGACGGGCTGCGCGACGCGGTCTACGACACCGCCGCCGTGCTGCTCGCCGCCGGCCTCGAACCGGAGCGCTGCATCTTCTTCCGCCAGTCCGATGTGGTCGAGCATCCCGAGCTGACGTGGCTGCTGATGAGCGTCACGTCCTACGGGGACCTGACCCGGATGACGCAGTTCAAGGACAAGGCCGGCAAGCAGCGCGAGCGCTCGACCGCGGGCCTGTTCAACTATCCGGTGCTGATGGCCGCCGACGTCCTGGCCTACCGCGCCCACGAGGTTCCCGTCGGCGACGATCAGCGCCAGCATGTCGAGCTGATGCGCGACGTCGCCGAGCGCTTCAACGCGCGCTTCGGGGAGACGCTCGTCGTGCCCGAGGCCCGCATTCCCGCGGTCGGCGCCCGGATCATGGACCTCAAATCCCCCGATCGCAAGATGTCGACCACGACCGGCACGCCGGCCGGGCTGATCTACGTCACCGACGAGCCCGCGGCAATCGCGAAGAAGTTTCGCTCGGCGGTGACCGACATCGGTTCGGAGGTCCGGCGCGGGCCTGACAAGCCCGGGATCACCAACCTGATCGACATCCTGGCGGCCGTACGCGGCGTCACGCCGGACGCGATCGAGGCCGAGTTCGCCCGGTCCCAGTATGGGCCGTTCAAGACGGCGGTCGCCGACGCGGTGATCGAATACCTGACGCCCGTCCGCGAGCGCTACCAGCAGCTGCGCGACGACGAGGCGGGACTCGAGCGCGCGCTCGCGACCGGGGCCGAGAAGGCCCGTGTGATCGCGGCCCAGACGCTCGCCGACGTGCGCGAGGCGATGGGCGTGGGTCCCGTCCGCGTCCGCGTCTAGCGTTCCGGGACGTGAGCCTCGACTACCTCGAGCTGGATCTGGACGTCTTCGCCGGGCCGTTCGACCTGCTGCTGACGCTGATCCTGCGCGAAGAGGTGGACCTGCTCGAGGTCGACCTCGCGGACATCGTGATCACCTACATCGACCATCTCGAGCGCCGCGGCGAGCTCGACCTGGAGGCGACGACCGAGTTCCTCGTGCTGATCGTGTCGCTGCTGGAGCTCAAGAGCCGTCTGCTGTTACCGGGGGAGGAGATCGAGGAGCTCGAGCTCGACCCCGGCGAGGCGGCCGAGGAGCTGCTTGAGCGTCTCGTCGCCGCCCAGCGCTACCGCGCCGCGGCCCAGTACCTGGAGGGCCGCCTGAGCGCGCAGGAGGGCTACCGGTTCCGCTCGGCGCCACTGCCGCCGTCGCTGCGCCGCGCGCCGCTGCACGACGCCGCGGCCGTATATGACCCCGGACGCCTGATCGGCGCGATCGGCGACCTGCTCCTGGTGCCGCCGCCGGTCGACGTGCGCCACATCACGGTCCCGCGGGTGACCGTCGCCGAGCGCGTGACCCACCTGCGACGGCTGCTGTCACGGGGACGCTTTGCGTTCTCCGACGCGGTCGCCGACGCCGACCGGGTCACGGTCGCGGTCACCCTGTACGCGCTGCTCGAGCTCTACAAGCAGGGCGAGGCGTCGTGGATCC
>Ga0302325_10035710_pt1 | contig 10147 bp, 11 predicted proteins | sample Palsa_T0_2_FD_201948 | JGI IMG/M metagenome (GOLD analysis project Ga0302325, IMG submission 201948) | Peat permafrost microbial communities from Stordalen Mire near Abisko, Sweden - Palsa_T0_2 | ecosystem: Environmental > Terrestrial > Soil > Palsa > Peat permafrost | place: Sweden: Abisko... | reverse complement strand
CGGCATACCCAGTTGTCGGGGCGTCGCCGCGAAGTGCTCCGCGAGCAGCGCCGCTACCTGGCCGGCGGCCTGCTCGGGCAGCCAGTGCGAGGCGCCGTCGAGTTCGGTGAAGCGATAGGGCCCGGTGACGTAGCGCCCGCACAGCCCGGCCGCGGCGCGCGAGACGAACCGATCGCGGTTACCCCAGGCGAACATCGTCGGCACCTGGACCGGCCCGGCCGGCTCGCGCAGGCTGAACGGCATGGCCCGGTACCAGTTGAGCGGACCGCGCAGCGCAGCCGGGTCCCGGGCCCGGGCGGCGTAGCGGTCCGCGCTGGCCGGATCGAGCCCGGTGCGCACCAGGATGTCGCGGAAGCCCTGGCCGCCACGGCGGCCGAGCACGCGCTCGGGCGGCCAGGGCAGCTGGCAGGCGGCCATGTACCACGAGCGGGCCGCCTGGCCGCCGGTGATCAGGGCCCGGGCGAACGCCTGCGGGTGCGGCACGGACAACGCGGCCAGCGAGGTCACCCGCCCCGGATGGCGGCCGGCCACGTACCAGGCCAGGGCGGCGCCCCAGTCGTGCCCGGCCAGGTGGAACCGTTCGGCTCCGGCCGCGTCGGCCAGGGCGAGCACGTCCGCCGCCAGCTGGGAGTTCCGGTACGCGGACCGGGCGGCCGGCCGGGCCCCTGGGGAGTAGCCGCGCAGGTCGGGCGCCAGGACCCGGTAACCGCCTCCGGCGAGCGCGGACCTCACACCGTCCCAGCAGTGGCGGTCCTGCGGAAAGCCGTGCAAGAGAATGGCGACGCCTTGCGGTCCGTCCCCGCCGGCCGCGGGGGTGTCGGTGACCTCGAAGCTGAACGCCGCGTTGGTAAAGCGCTCCATGCCGCCATCTTCCTCCTCCGGGGGCGCCCCGTCCGGCGCCTAGACCTAGAGGCAGGCTTCGTCCGCTCGATTCCGTCAATACCGGAATGTCCGCGGACCCGCCCTGGACCAGCCTGCTCCGGTTCGGTGATCCGGGAGCTGGTGATCCGACGGGCGTCGGAGCGGGCTGGTTCCGGTACCAGCCGTTCCTGGTGCCGAAGATTGACTGAACCGCCGCCGAGTCTTATGGTTTTACCATGGTTACCGTAAAACCAGATGATAGCGGCTTGTCGCCGATCATGTTTTACCTCGACCGGGGGTCGGGGGTGCCGACCTACCTGCAGTTCGTGCACCAGGTCGACTACGCGCTGCGCCTCGGCTTCCTGCGGGAAGGCGACCAGCTGCCGCGGATCAAGGACGTGACCCGGACGCTGGCGGTGAACCCGGACACGGTGATGAAGGCGTACCGGGAACTGGAGTTGCGCGGGGTGACGGCCGGCCGGCCTGGGGTCGGCACGTTCATCACGCAGGCGCCGGACATCGCGGGCCTGAAGCAGATGGCGGGCCTGCAGAAGAAGCTGACCGGCTGGTTGGGCGAGGCCGCCGCGGCCGGGGTGGACGAGCTTGGCATGAAGGCGCTGTTCGCCGCGGCGCTGCGGAATTTTAACGACGGCGGGGGCGCCGCCCGCCGGTCCGGCCGCGACGCCCGCGGGGGCGGCGTTGCCGGCGGGGGCGGCGTTGCCGGCGGCGCTCGCCGGGATGGCGGGGCGGCATGAACGCCATCGAGACCCGCGGCCTCGGCAAGCGCTACCGGCGGACCTGGGCGCTACGCGACTGCGACCTGACCGTCCCGGCCGGCCAGGTGACCGCCCTGGCCGGACCGAACGGCGCGGGCAAGCCCGTTACGGGATTGAGACATTCATTCCCGGCTCGGAAGCGACCGCCATGTACAGGTAGTCCGGACGGGACCCTGGGTGCGTCCGGCGTGCCCCTGGCCAGCCGAGGACCTGGTGCAGCGCTCCGGCGGTCACAGCGCGGGCCGTCCCGGCCTTGACCTGGCTGTCCGACGCTACTCCGCGAAGAGGTCGCTGGCCTTGTCCACCTTGAACGCGCGGCGGAACCAGCCGTTCAGGGTGTCCAGGTCCGTGCACGACTCGATCAGCTCACGCGACCTCACGCCGACGTCGATGCCGCGCTGCTCGAAGACCACGAGGATGCCTTCGGCCTTGCCGCTGGCCTTGCCTCGGGCCTCGCCTTCGGCGCGGAGCATCTCTGCGGTGGTCACATACGCCTCCTCTGCGTCCGCGGTCCCAGCAAGGCAGCCAGGTCGCGCAGTTCGCCGACCGGTGCATCGCTCACAAGCTCAATGTACGTCAGCAGCACGATGAACGCCTCGCTCCCGCCGGGTGAGTCCAGGACCGCCCGCAGGTGCCCGGCCCACCGCCGCAGGTCCGCGGTGACCTGCGGGTTGCCACGGGCGGTCTTCAGAAGAAGCAGGGTGACCAACGCGGCCGGGGTCAGCTCCCGGGCCAGCATCTGGTCCTCCCCGGCGCGGGTAAGGTCGTCGAGCAGGAACTCGAACCGGGGCAGCCAGGACTGCACCGCCTGCCTGCCGCCGGGGCCGAGGTCGATCACGTCCAGCAGTTGCACGGGGCTGGCCCACCGGCCGGGACCCTGGTAGACGACCAGCGGGATGACCGCCGGCAGCCGCCTGGCCCTGGGATGCTCGCGCTCGTACTGGTCCCAGACCCGGGTGATGTACCGCAGCACCCGGAACGCCATGAGCGGGTCGTCGCTGCTCTGGTGCTCGACCAGGACGTAGACGAAGGCGCCCCGTCCGTCCAGCGGCGCGGTGAACAGCACGTCGGAGTGCCGCCACTTCAGCGCCTCGTCGACGAAGCTGCCCGGCACCGGGGCCAGCCGGCCCAGGTCCAGGCGGCCGGCCAGGTCCGGCGGCAGGACCGCGCGCAGCTGGGAAGCGGCGTTGGCGGGCACGCCGAAGACCCGGCGGAACACCGAGTCGTGCGGGGTGGGCCCGCCGCCCCGCCTCCGGCCCGGGGGCTGGTCCGGGAGCGGCGGGCTGTCACCAGCATCAGGCTCATCTGGCATGCCCGCACCGTACCGGCCCCCACCGACATCTGGCAGCGGCGCAGCCGCGCTCCCGCGCAATCCTCCCGGCAGCCCGGAACGGCGGTCCCCGCGCCCGTTGCCAACGCTCCTCCCAGCGCGCTGTGTGATGACACTTACCGCAGGTCAAGCGGCACAGGATGCGCAACGGGGCGGCAAGCCCAATACAGAATTGTGACACTTCTTTGCGCGGCTACCCGTGCGCGGATGTGGTTGAGGCCCGGCGGGCTTGTAGCCGCGCCAGGCCTGGCCGCTCAACTGAAGGCGGGCTGGTAGGTGAGCGCGACGACGCCGCTCGGCGCTGGGGTCGCATTCAGAAGCTTCAGCGGGAGCGTCTTGCCCTCGACTAGCACCGGGTGGATCGAGAATCGGATTTCGTCGACCAGGTGGTGGGCGAGCAGGGTCTTGCTGAGTCGGCCGTGTCCGTACATCATGAGATCACCGCCATCGGTTTGCTTGAGCTCGGTCACGGCAGTGACGACGTCGTCGCGGATAAGCATGGAGTTGTTCCAATCCGTGTTCTCCAGTGTCGAGGAGAACACGTACTTGCGGATCGCGTTGATCGCGTCCGGGTAAGGCCCGGTCTGCTTGGGCATGACATCGGCGAAGTACTCGTAGGTGCCTCGTCCCATCAGCATGCCGCCGAGTGCATGCAGCGCCTGAACGGCTTCCTCGCCTGCGTCCGGGTCGAAGACCGCCCAGGAGCTTGGGTCTGCGGTGATGCCGTCGAGTGAGATGAAGGCGGAATTGATGACCTTGCGCATGGCGGTCTCCCTGGTCTGATCGGGTGATTCGCTAAGACGACGAATGGCGGGCGCCGGAACCGGACACGCGCTACGGGTTTTCCAGGCTTTCGATCCGCCGCTCAAAGGACACACGTTCGGCCGGGCTGCGGGCCAGCCCGATGGCCTGCTGGTAGTACTCCCGGGCCGCGGTGTGGCGACCGGCTCGTCGTTCCAGGTCAGCACGGGCCGCCCAGTAGAAGGGGTACCGGGACAGCTTCGGTTCCCCGGCCAGCGCGGTCAGTTCGCGGCGGCCTTCCTCGATGCCGTCGCGTTCGGCCAGGGCCAGCGCGAGGTTCAGCGCCACGACCGGGCTCCAGGACTGCTGGGCGAGGATCTGGTAGAAGCCGACGATCCGGCCCCAGTCGGTCTGCTGGATCGACGGGGCTACCGCGTGCTCGCAGGCGATGCCGGCCTCCAGATGCCAGCGGGACATGTGACCCCCGGTGGCCGAGCGGGCCAGGTGCATCAGGCCGCGCTCGATGCGCGCCCGGTCCCACCGGTTCCGGTCCTGGTCCTGGAGGGGGACGAACACGCCGTGCCCGTCGAGGCGGGCCGGCAGGCGGGCGGCGTCGAAGCAGAACAAGGCGGCCATGGCGCGGACGTCCGGGTGCGCCGTGGTCCTGGCATCCAGCAGCAGTTCGGTCAGGCGCAGCGCGTCCTCGCACAGGAACGGGCGCACTGGTTCCAGCGGGTTGCTGCCGTGATAGCCCTCGTTGAATAGCAGGTAGAGCGCTCGCAGGACGGAGTCCCGCCGGGTGGCAAGGTCAGGCAGGTTCTCCACGTCGGGCAGCCGGCCCAGTTGGCGCAGCCGACCGCGCCCCCGGTGCAGTCGCCGGTCGATGGTCTGCGTGTCGGCCAGGAACGCGTGGCCGATTTCCTTGGGTGACAGGCCGCATAGCCACCGCAAGATCCCGGTGACGTGCGTCTCGGGGTTCAGGCTAGGGTCGCAGACCGCGAACATCATTGCCAGCTGGCTGGCGCCCTCGGCGGCCGGGGCCAGCGCCGCCTCGATTGTGCCAGTCAGCGCTGTCGTCGTCGCCACCTCGGGCAGGAACGAGCGCTGGCGCTGTTCGCGGCGGATGATGTCGATCGCCCGGTTGCGGGCGACCCGGATGATCCACGCCTTCGGGTCCTGCGGCAACCCGAAGCGCCACGCGTTCATCGCGCTCACCAGCGCGTCTTCGACGACATCCTCAGCGAGCGGGATGTTCGACGGGCCAAGGACCCGGGTCAGCGCGCTGACCAGGTGCGCGTACTCCTTGCGGAACAGGTCTTCGACCAGCTCCGCCGATGACGCCGCAGGGACCCCTTCGTTCATCAGCCTCAGCCCTGGACCGGCCGCACCTCGACGGAACCGCCGAACTCATATGCCGGGCACGTACGCGCCACGTCGATGGCGTCCTCCAGCGAGGCGGCCTTGATGACAAGGCTGCCGGTCACCAGGTCTTTCGACTCGGCGTAGGGGCCGTCGGTAACCACGCGCTCAACGCCCCGGATCGTGGCCCCTGGGTTGTCAAGCGCGGTTCCCGCGTCGCTGGCCCGGCCCTGCCGCGTCAGCCCATCGGACCACCGGTACCACTTCTCGACGTGAGCCTGAAGCTCCGACGGCGACAGATCATGCCGGGTGACGGCGCCCCCGCGGAAGATCAACATGAACTTGCGCCGCAGGGCGAGTTCCTCGCTTCCAGACTCCGGCATCATGACCCCACGGTATTCGCTACCGGGCCGCACCGGCCCCCGCTACCGGGCACCGGTCCTGCCCAGGGCGGAGCGATCACCACATCCTCCTTGAGCTTGGCCTCGGCGCCGAAGGTGGCCCACCGTTGGGGTGCGACGATGACGCCGTCGAGCGAGACGAGGATCGATTCGATCAGTCTGCGCATTGTGGTTCTCCTTCTCAGATTGCTGATCTCGTGATCACCGGCCCCGCTTCGGACGAGGTGCCCGAACAGCGTCCGGCGGGTGGTTATCAACCCGGTGACGAAGCCCGCCGCCGGGAAAGGTGAGGACCACCCAGTTCTTGGCGGCCGGGGACGTGAGGTCAGCGAATGGTGATCTCGCCCATGTCGATGGCGACCAGCAGCGGCTCCGGAACCAGTTGGTAGTCGCCCTGGTATGCGTAGCCCCGTCGCGTGGCGGGGATGATAATGCCGCCGACGTCACGGTAGTCGGTGGCGTAGAGCAGGCTGGGCGCCCCGCCGAGGATGTCGATCGTGAAGTCATGGCGGCGTAGCAGCCCGTCCGGGCCGAAGCACGAGATCTGCCGATGGGTGTGGGTTTTGACGTGATCGGGGAAGGTCGCTTCCAGCCGCCGCCACGTTTCGCCGCCGACCTGGATCGGGGCGATCTCTTCGGTGACGAACCCGGGCCAGGTATACAGGAACGGCATATTCAGGTAAGTCCACAGCGCCTCCCCGGTGAAATAGGCGAGATGGATGTCGTCCCACGGGGTCTGGGGCTGATGACCGTCAAACGACTGCTCCGGGTCCTCGCGTGCGTCGGTGAGCGTGCCGTCACGGCGCTGGATAAGGACGCGGCGAGGCTCGAAGACCGTCCGTTTGTCCTGGCCGGCGAAGTCCATCGTCAGCCGCTCCCGGGTGGTGTCCACCTCGAAGTGAACGTCGTTGAGCGCGTCCCCCTTGCCCTTGAGGGCCCACAGGGCCCCGGTAATAGAGGCGCCGACGTTGATCGAACTGACCTGATTCCACCGGTCCAGGCCGCCGTGCGCGGCGACGGCGGTGTCGAGTAGATCGTTCATTTTCTGTCTCTCCTGCCCTGATCGGGTGATCTTTCAGCAGGACGACGAATGGCGGGCGCCGGAACCGGACACGCGCTAGGAGATTTTCAGGCTCTCGATCCGCCGTTCGAAGGACACCCGCTCGGCCGGGCTCCGGGTCAGCCCGAGTCAGCCATCATCGCCAGGCCAGCGATCGCGGCGGCCACCCCGGCGATCGTCAGCGGCCGTCGCGTCTGCCAGCCCCGAATGCCGGGCGCGCACCCCCATGGCCTGGCTGCCCTCCTATATCCGGCCAGGGGCAGTAACCACCCGGCGCCTACAGGTGGCACCGGTGGTATTTTACCTGGTCAGGCGGCACAGGATGCGCACCGGTGTGGGCAAGACCACGCTGCTGCGCATCCTGGCCGGCCTGGCCACCCCGACGACCGGCACGGCGACCATCCTCGGCGCTGCGCCGGGCAGCCCGCAGGCCCGCGCCACCGTCTCGGCCATGGACCAGACGGTGCCGCTGTACCGCCACCTGCGGGTCGGCGATCAGCTCGCCGCCGCCCGGGCGCTCAACGAACAGTGGGATGCCGATCTCGCCAAACAGCGCTTGTCCGCATTGGGTATGACAACATCGGCGCGAGTCGGCAAGCTGTCCGGCGGCCAGCAGGCCCAGCTGGCCCTCACCATGGCGCTCGCTCGGCGGCCCCGGCTACTGCTGCTGGACGAGCCGCTGGCCAGCCTCGACCCGCTGGCCCGGCAGGACGTGCTGGGCTGGCTGATGACCTGCGTGGCCGAAGACAGCCTGTCCGTCGTGTTCTCCTCGCACATCATCGCCGAACTGGAACAGATCGCTTCGTACCTGGTCGTGCTGTCGGCTGGCCAGATACAGGTGGCCGCGACCGTGGACAGCCTGCTCGACACGCACCTGGCGCTGACCGGCCCGGCCGCCGGGGTCGATGACCTGTACAACCAGGTTGAGGTCGTCACCGCGCAACGCGCCGGGAGGCAGGCTCTGGTGCTGGCCCGGACCGGCGCGGCACCGCCCGGCTGGGCCGCCCGCCCGGTCACCATGGAGGAACTTGTCCTTGGCTACCTGCGGGAACCGGCCGCCCGCGGCGCAGGTGAATCCCGCCTGGAGATTGTCCGATGACCGCTATGACTGTGCGGCGGATGACCTGGGCCACCTGGTACAAGCACCGGTTCTCGGTCGTCGGCATACCCGCCGTATTCCTGCTGCCCGCGCTGGCGCTCTTCGCCGACGGCGTCGTCCAGCGGCACTACCTCAGCGTGCATCACCTCAACGGCTGCCTGGTGGCAAACGCTACGACCGGCGGCAGCTCGTGCGTGAGCGGGGCATGGGTTTCGTTCATTAGGCCCAGCCCGACGCCGAACGTCATCGCGGTGGCAATTCTGGCCCTGCCCGTCCTGGCCGGCCTGTTCGCCGGGGTGCCATGGGTGGCCCGGGAGCTCGAGAGCGGCGCGTTCCGGTTCACCTGGACCCAGGGGACCAGCCCGCGGCGCTGGCTGCTCGGCACGTTCGGCCCGCTCGTCCTGCTCGCCGCGGTGAGCGCCGCGATGTACGGCGCCGCAGCGTACTGGTGGTACCAGATCGCGCAGTGGCAGGCCGGCACGTCGATCTGGTCGTGGCGGTGGAGTTCGTTCGAGCTGACCCCGTTCTCCCTCGCGGGCTGGACCGTGCTGACGATGGCGCTCGCCCTGCTCTGCGGCGTGGTCATCCGGCGGGTGCTGCCCGCCATGATCGCGTTCATCGTGACGCTCGGGGCATGTGTCTACCTGTCCCAGACGTGGCTGCGCCCGTGGCTGTTCGGCATCGGAACGGCAGCTAAGCAGGTCAGCTCGAGCACATCCGCTGGCTGGCCGTCCAGCGCCACCACCTACACCGTCCGGACCTGGTTCCAGACCCCCGGCGGGCAGCGGGTCAGTGGCTGGCCGGCGGTGAACAACGTGAGTGCCTGGCTCGCGCAACATCACTACACATACTGGGTCGCCTACCAGCCGCACAACCACCTGATCTGGCTCGAGCTGGCCCGCAACGGCATCCTCATCACGGTCGCCGCCTTCGCCGTGCTCGCTTCGGTGTGGTGGCTCCGCATCCGCCCAGCCGACTGACCAACTGTCGGTCGCCGCCATCGCGGCCCCTGGGGGTACCCCGGGACCTCGGCAATGATCCGGTCGCGGACCCGCTCATCGATCGGGCCGATCAGCGCCGAGTCAAGCAGTGTCCGCGCGTGCGCATCGGCCAGCCCGCGGAGCCGGAGCTCCGGCAGCCCGGCCAGGCCGCGAGCGTCGGCAGGCTGGCGTACCGCGAAGATCACCGCGACCGGCCCGGTCGCCAGGTGACGGGCGACGAACGCCAGTGCTGGTCCGAAAATCGGACCTTTTATGGGCGCACGGCAGCGTCCGGCGGCGCTCCGCGCCGCCGGACTTGGGTGAGCGGATCAGGCTGTTGCGGGTAGCAGTTCGCCGGTGTCTGGGTTGATGGCCTGGATGGTGACTTGGTAGCCGAGGCGTTCAAGGCTGCGGACGTGGTTGCGGGCCTGGCGGCGGAGGTTCATGCGCTGTTCGTAATAGCCGGGGCCGAGGTCCTGGTAGGTGGCGTCGGGGTCTGAGAGCAGGGCGTGGAAGATGGTCAGGACGGAGTTGCCGGTGGCGACGAGGGCTTTCTTTTTGGGCATGCGCTTGACAAGCCGCCGGTATCTGGCGCCGAGGAAGGACTGGGTGCGGGCGGCGCTGATGCTGATTTCGCCGAGTGCGGCGGACAGGTAGGGGTTGCCGCGGCCGGAGGCGTTGCTTCCTTTGCGCTTGCCGCCGGACTGGGCGGCCTGGGGGCACCACTTGGCCCAGGACACCAGGTGGGAGGCGGTGGGGAAGACTGTCATGTCCACGCCGATCTCGGCGATCACGTCCTGGGCGCTGATCCTTCCGGTGCCGTGCACGGCGTCCATCTGCTCGATCTGGTGCAGGTACGGCTCGGCCAGTACCTCGATCTTGGCGGTCAGCTCATCGATCTGCGCGGTGTAGTAGCCGATGGTGGCGAGCATCATTGACAGGACCGCGGCGTGCTCTTCGGTCAGGAACGAGCAGTCCAGGGCCTCTTCCAGCCGGGCGATCTTGCCGCGCATGCTGCCGCGGGCCAGCTGGGCCAGCACCTTGGGGTTGCGTTCCCCGGCGATGATCGCCTCCAGCATGGCCCGGCCAGAGACCCCGTGGATGTCAGAGATCACCGACGACAGCTTCAGGTGCCCGTCTTCGAGCAGTTTTTCCACCCGCTGCTTCTCGGCGGTGCGGGCCTGGGTGAGGTGCCGGCGGTAGCGGGTATGGGTGCGCAGCCGGCGGATCGGCTCGGGCGGCACGAAGCTGGAGGGCAGGCTCCCGCGCTCGGTGATCCGTGCTAGCCACACCGAGTCAGCCCGGTCTGTCTTGGGCCGTCCCGGCAGGGCCTTGACCTGCGCGGCGTGATACAGCTCGCAGTCAAGTCCCTGTGATTCCAGGACGAAGTACACCGGTTTCCAGTAGTCCGGCGTTATCTTTTGTTCGAACAAAATTTCATCAAGTTTCCGCAGGTCAGGACTGTCGCGTACGCGTCTGTGACGGTGACGTGAGTGCGCGGGCGAGGGCCTGGTATCGCTGCTGGGCGGCCTGCCTGTCC
>Ga0302325_10035707_pt1 | contig 10148 bp, 9 predicted proteins | sample Palsa_T0_2_FD_201948 | JGI IMG/M metagenome (GOLD analysis project Ga0302325, IMG submission 201948) | Peat permafrost microbial communities from Stordalen Mire near Abisko, Sweden - Palsa_T0_2 | ecosystem: Environmental > Terrestrial > Soil > Palsa > Peat permafrost | place: Sweden: Abisko... | reverse complement strand
TGTTGGCTTTTGATTGTGTCATTAGCTGAGAGTTTACTTTGCTCGAGATAACTTGATTCGAAAACCTTCCAGAGGGATTCATCTCGGTGGTTTGGTGGAACGGGTCGGGGATAGTATGGATCATTTCGCCAGAACGCAGCCTCAGCCTTTTCCACCCCAGACTCATCCATGGTGATCTCGGAGCAGTTGTTGAAATCAAGGAGCCACATATGGACAGCTCGCTTCTTGAAGTTGAGCGCAGTTTCTGTTGCTGTATTTGGAGGAAGTAGCATGATTTCTTGGCTCGTCAATTTGAGGTCTGTCGGAGCTGAACCAAGGACAAATTCGACATCATCCGCATCAACCTGAGATTTCGGAAACGTGTTAGAACATAGATCTCGAAGGGAACGGGAAACTAAAACAGGTTCACAACTTACCTGACATTTCCAATGCATTATTGCAAGAGATCTGGCCATCTCACGTGCGTAATGCTCCTTTTCAAGTTCAAGATCGTCGAGGATCTGTAGATCGAGCTCAAAGTTTTGAAGGGAGAACTTTTCGCTTTGAGATCTAGTTTGACGGCGGACACCAAGGTAAATTCTGGCCAGACAGTTCTGGTTTTCAGGATCTTGCAAGATCTTGACTTTGTCCTGCTTCTCTGGGCAGTAAACGGTGATGATAGCTTGACGAACAACTTTCGGGAGAGTTTGAATGCGTTCGGTTTCCAGCAGGCACGTCATTGCACGAGGAGCAATGTTGGAGAACTTCTCCTCGTTTTGTTTCCACCAGTCTTGACTGTCTTGGGTGATGAAGGCATATACCTGGGGAATGCGAATCATGGGCAAGTTGTCATAGCCTTTTCCTCGTTCTCGAAGTTTCCGCTGAAGATCGCCCCATAGATACAGGTGTGCCATTTGTAATCATTCCACAGCATCTGAGGACCAGGATTCAATTCACGTTTATAGACGCGATTTGTGCCAAGTTTCTCGTAGACTTGACCGCAGAACCCCTTTCCAATGGAGCGAAACGCCTGGAGATAGGAGTTGAAGACTGCTTCTTGCTGCCGAATTGCGTTGGATGAGGAAGTAGACACGACCGATCTGATAGAAAGCCATCGCTGAAGCATACCCTTTGCAGCGTCTTCATTTTTCATGCTTTTGATTTCGGCTTCATTGAGGGCGCTGAGGTCAAGCACATTGAACTGCAGAGGCATGTCATCGAGAAGTGAAGAGTGGTCTTGCCGGCGAGACATCCTCATCGATGTAGAAGCAATGAATAAATGGTGAAGTTTTCCGATCGGTGCTGGAAAATATGGATGTTGGGAAGAGTTCGTGACCGCGAAATGTGGAGGTAGTTTAGTTTAAATATAGAGCTTGACTTACAGTCCACATTCAAATTCGCATTCCATGGCTCTAATTTAGCTTCAAATTTGTGCTAAACTGATTGTGTGCTCCTCCCGTGTCGCTACCACAATAGTATTATGATTAGCACAATAGGAAGGACACAATATCCCCTCGCTCGGTTCTCCTCAACAGAAACTGCTCATCCCCTTTCTTGCGGTATGCTAAGCGAGTGCTCACTGTTCAGCTCGACATTAATATTAACAACCTACAATAGCTTGACTACAATAGCTTGATAAGTAGATAATTAACACTGTTTGTACCTTCCCCCTGCCTTGAATTTTATTCTGCGGTGCGAAAATTAGAAAGCTATTACCTTGCTAAGTTCGAATTTGTTTTTCTTTATAGTAGAGTGAGTAGTGGAGCAGAAGGGGTCGGGACGTGACAATATGGAGAGTCTTGACAACAACAGATATATGATCTCTTGCAGCTGAGCTGCCCCCGACGTTCACCGCGAGGAGACGACCATTTTTAGAATACGTAGTAAGTAAAATATATAGGGGACGGAAACAACTTCGTAAATTATTACCTCCATATCTGTCGGCATAATTGTGAATGCATGATAGTAACATATTTAGGATCCCTGGTCGGAGGAGGAGGACCTTTTCGGGCTCCTCGTCTTAAGTTGATGATTTCTGGTGAGCAGACCTGAGCAGACCTGAGCCGAGCCTGAGCTGAGCCTGAGCAGAGGCGGCTTTGGTCACGTGAGATAGAGAGCTGGAAAGGGGAAACATTCCGGTCAGGAGATACTGCATCCTATCGGCAGCAGAAATAAGAGTGTAAGAGCCGCATAGTTTGCAGTTCCTCAGTTCTCTCCCCGAATCTTGACAGGTGAAATGCTGTCAGCCAGGATAAACCTCTCACTACCACTATCATCGCTAATTGCCTTCGACTTTCCCCTTCCATATTGACTGCTCTCGAGTGATTGTCCACGGAGTCCGCTCTCCAGATTATCAAATCGGTGCTCCTCCACTCCAACTCCGAAAGACGTACCATGAGATTTTCTCGTTTTACGGGAGCTAATGGTGTCGCCGTATGCCCCTCTCCCGTATGACTGGTCGCTCGAAGAGGCAAAAACTGCTGGGAAGGCTTTTCGAATTAGCGGCTTGGTCGCCGGTGCAGAAACGCAAACAAGCGCTGTGTTCACTTCAACGGCACTCCACGTGGAGACATTGACCATCACCCCTAAACCTTGTTAGTTGACGATCACTCTGGATTTGGAAGAGAGGTAATACACGTTGGATCGTCGCTATTTTCTGACTGTGAGACTAAGACCATTCTAACAATCGCTGCGATGATAACGAGGACACTCAGAGACAGTACAGATAGAAGCGCAATTTTCTGCTTTCTAGGCATCCTCAATGGCACTATGAAATCCATCAGCCGCCATAGCCACTTGTGAGTAGATGGAACTGGACTTACAGATTTGAGGTATTGCAAATCCAAGAAGAAGAATGTCTCCCAGGGCATTAAAAATTCCAGTCATATATGTCACTACAAGTGCTCTGGTGCCGTCCTCACAAGCTTTTGCAGCAGCAAGGTTCCAAAATCTACTCGGGGGGATGCACGGAAAAGCCGTTGCAAAGAAAATTGGAATTGTATACAGGGTAATGAAGCCTGTAAGGCACAAGATGATTATCCTGCTCCTACGCTCCCGGAAAATTCGTAAATAGGAGGCGCAGAAGGCGTACTTGCATGCTGTAATGACAAAAAGATAAAGCAGGCGGGAAACGTAGACCAGCTTCAACCCAGGCTCGAATTTGCTGAGGGGTACAACTTCGAAGTGTCGTCCATTGCCATACCGTGTAGACATAGCGCTGGTAATAGCGAGGACCTGGGAGGATATCTTGGAGGTGGTGTTAGTAAGGTGGAGTGGAAGCTGGTCGTAAATGGGAAGTTCCTTACCCAGGCAATAATGATCGCGGTGTCATCATAGCCCCAACCACGGATTAGGATTGCGCGTGAATACGCGCGTGAGAGAACGAAGAACGAGGCAACAACTGCAGGCGTGATGGCTCCTGCAAGAAACTGGGGGACTCTTGTTTCGGCGAGGTATGAAGCAGGAAGTTCTGGATAAGCTGGGGGCTGTATATCTAATCAGTCATAATCCGAAAATGCAAATTAATCAATGAAGACTGTTACGGTAAAGAAAGAGAGCTTACCGCAGACATGACTGCCCAAATGATCCGCCGGTATCAACTTGACAAAGCTGGTCGTTGGTGAAAGTATCGAAGCTGGAGTGATCAGGCTTACAAGCAACGTTGTCCCAGATATCAGCCGAGGGCCGAGCTGCAGAATGCTGTACCATAGGAAGGAGCGGGAATCTCCCGGACTAGGGTGTTCTTTTATCGTCCTGCCCCTTTTCTCTTCTTTGAATAGCAATCGAAAAGCAAAAATGGTGGAGGGCCTAAGCAGGGACAGGTTAGGTAATCTTTATCAGCCATTATTGGAGAGGCATGAACACTAGCTTTTCTGTCTTGCAGGAAGTGGAGGCGGAATGGGTGTTCATTCGCGGATTGGCAAGCAGCCAGTCAACTACTGCAGAAGGGTCCGAGTTAGAATTACACAATGGCTCTGATTTCGGTGCGCCATGAGGCATGATGGGATCTGGGGAAGAGAGGGGAAAACCTGGGAACCGGGACTCATCAAAGCCATTTGGCTGTCGTGGCTGAAACTTGAGTGCACGGGATGTGGTCCGGCTCACAGATCCGCGACGCATCGGTCCAATTACCTAGGGTAAGTGAAGCTAATGCGAACATTGCGAGGCTAGAACCAGCTGAAATCTTAAGAGATCGCAAGGGCGTAAGATGGCACCAGATCTTATATCACAAAGTCGTAGAAGATAAGAGACTCGATGAAAACGCACTTATAACAAATTTCGCTCTGTTTAGCCTTTGCATGTACAATCTACCCCGAGGCTGGCATAGTACGTACCGATGATACGATTGGATGCCACAATAACTGCAGAATATTAAAGTTTTACCAGGGGCGGGAACCTAGCCCTGAACCATGGCCGCGGAATGTAGACAAACCAGTCTGATCGCACAGCCACAGGTTCGGGCTGCCTTACCCCACATCCCGAAATCCTCTTACACAATGTTTCCACCTCTCTCTGCTTTTCAGTGACATTCACATGCAGGGACATTTGTCTTCAAGATAGGCGAGATCGGCGAAGTCTCACAGCCTGTGTGTCATTGCTATGCTTTTTGGCGGAACATGGGCCAATCGAGATTTTAAGCCTGACAGAAAGACGAGCTCGAGAGATATGAGGAAGAGGTCTGGTGAAGTAGAAAGGGGTAGCATGAGAGCCAGCGAGGTGGTAGAGTTGAGGGTAAAGCTTTCTATAACTGATGGGTGAATTCTAATTTATAAAAATGAGGATTATACATATCGAAAAGGGGGAATGAGCAACAGCTTTTCTTTTATTCAACCGAGAACAAGCTGTGCCGCAATAGAATATTCTATCTAGACAGATTAAGTTAGACACATCGTCATAAGATCGTTAGTAATCACAAATCTGTACTTCGTATCAGGGGTAATAATTCCAAGACATGAAAGTTCTACTTTACCTTAAGGAGGTATTAGATGAGCGAAATTCATGAGTGCTATTGGTTGGTTCCCCCTGTTTGAACAGAATATTCCAGAAAATGTTTTGGAATTATTACGCCCTGTACCAAAGTAGTACGGAAAAGGGATATTAATGGGATTTTACTATTCGTATCTCGAATATTCTCAGAAACACAAGCAATCGAAGTACACAGGCGAGGACTTATACCGCCTCATCTTTTGTAATGGCTCTCCTTAATTCAGGAATTAATACACTGAGAGGGTAAACTTCGGCGAGGGTTAGGTTGACCGATCAGACACATTGATTCGACTCCGATCGAAAAGTCGGACATTGTCATTTGCGCCTGCTCTCGGATCTAGGACCACAGTTTCATTGAAAATTCAACGAATTGAAAGAGGAAATTGTAAGCATAGACTCAATCTTTAATCTAATACACCCCTCTTCCCAATTTGCCTGTTTATGAAGATCACTATGCTGCCAGGCGGTGTTTACCGATGTACATACCGCTCTTTTTACCCGTGATTCTGGACAAAGATATAAATCCAGCTTGCGCACGAGGTATTCGAAGCAATAAAGCAGTTGTTGTCAGCATGCAATTTTCCCCAACCAATCTTGTAACTTGCAAGTTCCCTCTTCCTCTCTGACCTCACTTGCGGTGCCATGGCATTCTTAGAGAAAGGCTGTCAACTTTCAGTTTACACGTCAATTTAATAAAATATACAATGCAGATGGACTTACAAAGAGCTACAAGTCTTCTCAAATCCTTAATTCATGCCAGTCAGATACGTTGCACATCGCTCAGCACCCGAAGTAGCGAAGATCCAGTAGTATTTCCTTTCCGGGATGGGTATTTGTATGTCCAGAGTGGACCTCTTACAGCCCCCGAACATATATCTCGAACACCTAATTTATTACACAGCGCAAAGATCTTTATTTCCTTCTTGCAGAGTTGAGAATAAACTCCGTGAAGGAATGTACTAAACTCATTGCGCATCTGAACCTCTGCACCTCCAAACCGCTCCAAAACATACGTGGAAAAATGAAGGATTTCTCTGTTCGCATCCATATTTATCAGCTTAGCGTTTCAGCTTGAAAGATATCCTAAACCCTATTACTCATGGCATCTCAAGTCTCGAATGGACACCCCACTACACCACCCGAACATCCGGGAAGCTCGGTAGCCTAATTCACTCTCCCATCCCCTTCCTCACAGAACAACCCAATTCTCCATTTACCTTCCCTATAAAATCCACAACCATTCATTCATTCCAAACCCCCTCCCCTCCCCCAAAAACTCCACATCACAATCCTCTAAACAGCAAACACAATTCAACTCACTTTCTTCATCGCAACCCCACCTACTTAGTTAATATTTAGCGATACAGTCTAGGTAGGTAGGAATCATCGGCACGGAACTCCCCTAACCGCCGAACCCCCACCCCGAGCCCCGACTTTGTTGCACACCGCAGCAAAACGCCGACATCCGCGCCTTCCGCAATGCCATCGGATATGAGGTAACCAAGAATCGATTGAGAAACTAAACTAATGAGACTTTTGAAGTACGCCTCGGGTCTGAAGGACGGAAGTCGCAGCTGGAGAGCACAGCACTTGCGAGCATGGAATTTCTCGGGGAGATTCCACGATTTGGAAAGGGAGAAGGAACATTGCAATGGAGGCCGAGGAGTGGAAAGTTGCAGTCGCATCGAGTTTGCGATGAGCACTGAGACAGGGTTTCCGCTGGGAAAACTATTGGCCAGCGAATGTAGTCGGAAATCCCGAGGAAGAGTGATGTTTTGAAAACCAAACTCACATTAATATTCATAAATATTTACACCCTCTATATACAATGCTGTAAGCTCTTCTACAAGCCATTTTCTCATCATTCCAACAGCACTCACTGCCGTGGCTTCATCTGCCTCCTCACTTCTCCGCCGCACTGCCCTCCTTCAACATCGGACTCCCCCGGCGATCAGATTCCAGCTCATCATTTGGCTGATCATGTCTCGAGTACATCTTATACTCAATCGAATCCTTGAAATTGAGCTGTCCTCTCTCGACCTGTTTCCGCGTTGCCGATAACTTAGATTTGGGGAGGCCCATTGATTCGAGGAACGCGACCGCTTTGTCTCTTGTCAGCAAAAAGCTTTCGGAGTGAAGAGGGGAAGCTCGCAAGCTCGCACTTACTATCTTTCCATTCCACGTCCTTCCGTTTATTATCCCAGTTCAGCTCAACAGCCATAATATCGATAACCTTCGGTAATGCTTCCAGCGCCGCCTGCGCATTCAAGAACGCTAGCCTCGTTCTGCGCGCCAGCACATCAACTGCGGTTTGTGCATACTCATGCCTAACCGCATACCTCACCTCGCCATCAATAAACGGGTACAACGGACTGATCTTCTCCCCTCTCACCGGGAACCTTTTCTCGGTCGGCACGGACAATGCAGCAACTGTCCACGCTCTGTCACCATAGGATTCAGTAAGATGTTTTGCGACGTCAGTTTCGACGCCGAAGTGTTGGATCAAATTGATGAAAAGAGTTTTGCTAAAGCCGTGAGCTCCAACGAGCTTCACTTGATGCGTCTGACACGACCCATCGAGACGCGCGCCATCGTCGATCAGTTCTGTGCCCGAGACATCTGGAGGGTTGACCACGGGTTTTGCTGTGAGAGAAAATACTTTGATGGCTTCGTCGACGGCTTCTTCGGCCATTTGGCGGTAAGTTGTCCATTTTCCTCCCGCGCAAGTCAAGAGACCGGATGGAGAAACGTTGATCAGGTGATTTCGGACGAGAGATTCGGTGTTTTTGGCATTTGGGTCTTTGACCAAGGGGCGGATGCCAGCCCATGCGGCGAGAACGTCGCCGCGGCGCACGTTGATGTCGGGTGAAAGGTAGTGACTGATCTCAGAGAGGATCCAATCGATTTCTTCCTCGCCAGCAACAGGGTTGTATGAGATTTTGGTGGGGGCGTCGGTGGTGCCGGCGATGGTGTTCCCTTGCCAAGGGAGGAAGAAGATAACTCTTCCATCAGAAGTTTTTGGGTCGATGAGTCCCATCTTTTGGGGGCTGTAGTAACCGGGGAGTACGACGTGCACACCGGAGCTGGGGGCAACAATTTCTTTGACGTTTTGGTCGTCCATTTTTCGGATGGAGTCAGTGAAAGGCCCTGTGGCGTTGATGATTCCTCTGGCTCGGATGACGAACTCTTCTGCTTTCCTGCCGTTCTTCTCTTGTACCAAGTCCTTGACACGTGCTCCACAAAGTCTTCCGTTGGAGTCCTTCTCTAGACCCGTAACTTCCATATGGTTGACAACGGTAGCTCCATATAAAGCTGCTGTCACGGCCAATGACACGTTCATTCTCGAATCGTTGTGTGCACCATCGTAGTATACCAAAGCTCCAACCAAGTTGTCCCTCTTTAGCATAGGAAACGCATCCAAAGCTTTACTTCTCGTCAAAAAGTAAGAGCTTTCAATCCCCTCCGACCCCGCCAAGAAATCATATGCCTTTGTTCCCGCCCAGTAATAAGGAGCCTTCCACCACTTGTCCAGCGGCAACATGATGGGTAACCAACTTGAGAGATGCGGTGCCGTATCCAAGAAGTATTTCCTCTCCCTCAATGCCTCCTTGACCAACGCATATTGATTGTAATCCAGCTCCCAAACCGCCTTTTCCAGATATCTCACCCCGCCATGCACCAACTTTGTACTCTTACTACTCGTCCCACTCGCGAAATCATCCCTCTCCACGATCGCAACCTTCAACCCTCTTGTAGCCGCATCCAACGCAATGCCCGCCCCAGTAGCCCCGGCCCCAATGACCAGCAGATCATATACATCCGCCTCATTTTGCGGCGCCGACTCCTCGCTAGATTTGAACAGGCTCGTCGCGGCGCCCTTGCTCCCACCACTCCTCTTCAGATCCGCAATCTGCTCATCTCTGCTCTTAACCCTTGGGAACCGAGGCGGTCGGAAGCTCCCTTCTGCGCCGTAGCCCGGGGGGCCGACGACTGCGGGGTTCTGTCCCGGGATGTTGCGCGGGCGGTAAGTGTAGTACAGGACGCTGCCGCCGAGGGCAGCTGCACCGGTCGTATAGAGGAGAGGCTTTGCAAGGCGCTGTCGAAATGCCATCGTATGCTGACAATTGAAGAGGGGAGATGGAGGAAGTGAGGTGAGGTTAGACTCGTGAGGGGAAACAGGAGTGCTTGGTTAACAGCTGAAGAATGCAAGGCTCGGTGATACGATACTGGAGCTAATGCAGATCAACCCGGATCTTGACGGGCCAAGGTTCACTAACGACTCGTTGCCTGCAGGTAAACGTAAAGGAGGTTATATTCGGGTAGCTCGTACTGTGCAATTGCACAGAGAGAGCGGAGGACGACAAAATGAAGGTAAGGAGAGGAAAGGCTGATGTTAAAAAGCAATTGTTGAAGTTCCAAGTCGGCACTGGGAAAACCGACGGGCCTTGCTGCTCACCGCGGCCAGCCGACGGCGTTATTTTTCCGCCAATCATATCTTCCATTTTCAGCCCTCGCAGGACCCTTAGCTCAGCCCGGAAAATATTCTATGTGAGGATGATCTTCATCTTCATCCTCAGCCTCAACCTTCGTTCTTCATTCTTCGTTTTCCGCGTGATGAGCTGGCAAGTGCTTCATAAGCCCTGCAACCCATTGATACTCCTTTGCAAGTCCTAATAGAGTTTGGGAGTCCTTGAGGCTAGAAGAGCTGTCCGATGGGACGAAGAAGTTTCGGATCTCATGCACATTGTTTTGTCAGATCTCGATTCCAAGCTGCCCTCCGTTTTCTCATTGCCTCGGAAGTCTCTGATGCTTGCAGCCTTGACCAATCAGTATTCTACTTGATCTCGATATGAGGCTTTTTTTCTAGTCTTGGTTCATGGTTGGAGCTTGGTGATGCAGTATGCAACCCTGCCTGAAAAACGCCAAGGTTGATCACCAGGTAGAACGCCTCAGGAGCTGGGCACCGTCCTTCTCAAACAAAAGCGTCTTCTTGCCTCGTGCATTTCATCCACTTTATACATGCTCTCGAGCTGATCGCATCCTCTTGAAGTTCTCTTCAGGATAGATTACCTCGAGCATTGCTTCACAGCAGCTTGATGCCACAATGCCACCCTCTTCCTCAGCCGCACAGGAAGGTATGGAGCCTACTGAGCCACAGAAGCAAGATATCCAATTTCGCGACG
>Ga0302325_10035706_pt1 | contig 10148 bp, 8 predicted proteins | sample Palsa_T0_2_FD_201948 | JGI IMG/M metagenome (GOLD analysis project Ga0302325, IMG submission 201948) | Peat permafrost microbial communities from Stordalen Mire near Abisko, Sweden - Palsa_T0_2 | ecosystem: Environmental > Terrestrial > Soil > Palsa > Peat permafrost | place: Sweden: Abisko... | reverse complement strand
TCGGGAGCACCACGCGAAGCCCAATACGAGTCACGAAGTGACCGCTGCCCGCGCAGGGCGCCCGTCCGGCAGGACAGCAAACAGATTCTAATTTCGCCACTTCTAATAATGACAAAATCCTGACCTGAGACCGGCCCGGGCTGGCCCATAATTCGATCGGGAGACCCTCGCCGTGAGCTTGAATTCGAAGATCGAAGATCGAAGCCATAAAAAACAGCTCAGGCCTATGAGTCAACTCGGCCTGCTGGTTTGCCTGCTCATGGCGGGCGCCTGCGCCGCTGCCCAAAGCATCACCCCACCCTCCGATTGCCCCGCTCCGGAGATCGTCCTTGATCGCTATGTCGTCGCCGTCGGCGGACAAGCCGCGGTCGATCGGCTCCGGACACTTGCGATCGAAGCCCATGAATCGGAGCCGCACACCTTCAATCCCCAAAGCATCGCTCACACCCACTACTGGTTCAAATGGAAATCCCCAAACCAGGTCGCGATGCGATCGCACTACCTCCTCAGCCCGGCCACGTTCCGGTTCGACGGAGCCGCCTGGAGCAACTTCGATGGAAGGCTTTCGCACAATGAGAACGGCACGCCCGCGTCGCGCCTGAAGCTGAGAGCCGACTACCTGTACAACGACGATCCCCAGTTCGTCATGCTCCGCCTGGTAGCAAACCCGATCTTGCTTGCCACCGCCAGGAATCTCTACCGCAGCTTCGACCCGCTTCCCGGGCCGCCCGGCACATGCACTCTCCAGGCAACCGGACCCAACCAGTGGGGAGGAGAACAACGTGACATCCTGACATTCGACGCAAAGAATGGATTCCTGAAGACCTGGGCAATGCAGGCGGGTCTCCCGTGGGACGTCATGATCTACATTCACTTTCAGTTCGACGATTACCGCCAGTCCGGAGACGTAAAGATCCCCTATTCCATCTATTTCGACTTCTACAAAGCCACGTTCCAACTCACGAAAGCTGTCCCCAACGCCGCGGTCTCAGACGTGGACTTCATCCCAAAGCACTAGCTCGTGCCTCGCGCTTGTGCCGCCAACCGAGGTCCTTGCGCAATTAATCCCGGTTCACCACCGCCCGCTATAATCGGGCATACCGATGCAGCCCGACGACATCTACACGCAGCTCACCGCGATCTTCCACGATCTCTTCGACGACGACACCCTCGTCCTCACGCCCGAGCTCACCGCGGCCGAGGTCCCCGAGTGGGACTCCTTCAACCACATCAACCTCATCGTCGCCATCGAGTCCCGCTTCAAGATCAAGTTCCAGACCGCCGAACTCGAGCAGCTCCACACCGTAGGCCACCTCGCCGACCTCATCGCCGCCAAACTCGCCGTCCAGGGCCGCTAGCGTGTTGAAGTCGCAGTGAGTCAGTTGTTCTTGAGATAGGTTCGGGTTACTCGTTCTTGAGATAGGTTCGGGTCCTGCCGGACGGACCCACTGCGCGTGGGGCGGGCGTTCCCACGCCTTTTAAGAGCTTCGCGTCGTGCTCCCGCTGGTCGCAATCAAGATTTCGTGCCGACCATCGGGAGCACCACGCGAAGCCCAATACGAGTCACGAAGTGACCGCCGCCCGCGCAGGGCGCCCGTCCGGCAGGACAGCATTTAAGCAGATTCTTAAAGATATCCATGTTCCGCCGCGATCACCCCAGCCTCGGGGTCCGTATTGCCCGGCGGCGGCAAAATCCACGGCGCCGCAAACCCGTAGATCGAAACCCCCGCGAACCCTGCCAGCGGAACGATGTATCCGAGCGCCAGGCTCCCCGTCGACTTCGCGATCGCCCCCAGCACCGGCGGGAAGATCGCCCCGCCCACAATCGCCATCACCAGCAGCGATCCCGCGAGCTTCGTATTCGGCCCCAGCCCCTTCAACCCCAGCGCGAAGATCGTCGGGAACATGATCGACAGGAAGAATCCGCTGGCCACAATCGCATACGCGCCCAGCATCCCCGGCCGCGTAATCGCCAGCGCGATCAGCAGCACATTCACCGCGCCGTATATGCCCAGCAATTTGCCTGGCGAGACATACTTCATCACCGGCGTCGTCGCAAAGCGTCCCACCGCCAGCGACACCAGCGTCGCCGTCAGATAAGCCGCCGCCGTCCGCTCGCTCACATTCGTATACTGCTTCATGTACGGGATCAGGCTGCTCCAGGTCGAGATCTGCGCCCCAACATTGCAGAAGTTCGCCACCACCGCGAACAGCAGGTGCGGATAGCGCAATAGCGCGCCATAGCTCCCATGATCCACCGGAACCAGCCCTCCGCTCTCGCCCTCGTGCTCCGAGCGCATCGCCGGAAACTTCATCCGCGACAGCAGCAGCGCAAACAGCAGCACCACCGACCCCAGCATCAGGTAGGTCGGCACCACGCGCATGATCTCGGTGTGCAGATAGCCCACATAGGTCCCCGCCGCCTTCATCGCCGCCACCTCGGGCGCCTTCTTCTCCACCCCGGAAAAGATGAACCGCGCCCCGATGATCACCCCGACGATCGTCCCCGGAGGATTGAACGACTGCGCGAAGTTCAGCCTCCGCTCGCTCGTCGCCGCCGGCCCGAACTGCGCCATGAACGGGTTCGCCGCCGTCTCCAGCACCGACGCCCCGCAGCCCACCGTAAACAGCGCAACCAGAAACGGAATGTATTGCCCGCTCACCGCCGCCGGCCAGAAAAGCACCATCCCGCCGCCGAAGAAGCACAGCCCCATGATCATCCCGGCCTTGTAGCCCCACCGGCGCATCACCAGCGCCGCCGGGATCGCCATGCAGAAGTAACCCAGAAAATTCGCCGTCTGCACCAGTTGCGCGCTCAGCTGCGACAGCTCGAACGACTTGCGGAACTGCTGCACCAGAATGTCCGTCAGGTTGTTCGACATCCCCCACAGGAAAAACAGCACCGTCACCAGCACGAACAGCCGCATCTCGACCGGGAAGACCGGCACATCTTTGTTGCTCGCGGTTCTGCTCCCCGCCGATGTCGAAACCTGCATCCCCACACCCCTCGCCTGCCGCATACCAGGTTGACGTTATCACTGCCAATGCGGAAGAACGACCGCCCCGAGCATAGCATCCGGCCCCTGGCACCAGCCAGCCACGCCCACCGCCCGCGGCTGGGTCAATCTTCGGTCCGGAGCGAAAGTTCGCTCGGCAGACCGGCCCCTCGCCCAACTCCGCACTCTCCCTCCAACCCAACATCGGCCCCCAACCATCCAACCCCAACCCAGAGTAGACTTGCAGCAGCGCCAATTTTCTCAGGCAAGGGAGTCCGTTCTACATGCCGAATCCGTCTCGCCGGTCTGTCTCTTCTGCAACCGGCCCGCTCGTTCCAGTCCTCCTGCTCTGCCTCCTCTGCCTCATCACACCCCGCGCGGTCGGACAGGAACCCGCCGCCCCCGTCACCGCTCTCGGTAAGCAGCTCGACCGCATCGACTTCGCCATCAGCGCCGCCGGCATCTTCGGCACCAAGGTCTCCGGCATCGAACAGCGCGACGCCAAGACCATCGACAGCCTGCTCACCATCAAGCCCAGCAACACCGTCGGCGAACTCGCCACCCTGCGCTACACCCCCAGGCCTCTGATCGGCTTCGAGTTCAACTTCGGCAACTCCCGCTACACCGAGAACTTCACATTCGTCCCCCAACCCACCCCAAACATCCTTACCGGAGGCGCCCAGTCCGGCGTCCGCGAGCTCACCCTCGGCTACGTCGCCCACACCCCGAAGCTCTTCGGCATCCAGCCCTTCCTCGGAGCGGGCGGCGGCACCATACGCTTCAAACCCACTCCCTATGGCGGCCAGGGCCTGCAGCCTCAGTACCGCGCCGCCTACTACTACGACGTCGGCCTCGAGGACAACTTCCCCGGCAGCCACTTCGGCGCCCGCCTCGCATTCCGCCAGCTCATCTACCTCGCGCCCGACTTCGGCCAGAACTACCTCACCATCACCCGCCGCACCCTCACCTCCGAACCCACCATCGGCTTCTTCGTCCGCTTCTAATCCGGCCCTCCCGTGCTTGGCACCGATTTCCACCCCCCAAGCCGGCAATGCTACCCTAACCCCAATGCCCAGGGCGCCCTTGTCATTCCCGAAGGGAATCTGCGTCTGCCCTTGCCTTTAGGACCTAAGTACGGGGGTAGAGGTTACCCCCTCGAACGCTACCCGGCGCTCCAGCTTCGCATCGCCCGCACCCTCACGATGCCTCCCTGCATTTACAATCACTCTCGGCTGCCGAACTTCTCTCAGCCGGAAAGCTGTCTCCCCATGCCGTTTCCCGTCCTCATCGCCCTCGCCATCATCCTGCTCTACGTCCTCAACTCCATCAAGATCCTCAAGGAGTACGAGCGCGCCGTCGTCTTCCGCCTCGGCCGCGTCCGCCACGACGCCTCAGGCCCAGGCGTCATCCTGGTCTTCCGTCCCATCGACCAGATCGTCCGCGTCTCCCTGCGCCAGGAGGCCATGGAGGTCCCCTCCCAGGACATCATCACCCGCGACAACGTCACCCTCAAGGTTAACGCCGTCATCACCATGCGCGTGGTCGACCCGGTCAAGGCCGTCATCGAGGTCTCCAACTACGTCTACCAGACCTCCCAGTTCGCCCAGACCACCCTCCGCTCGGTCCTCGGCGAGGTCGATCTCGACGAGCTGCTCGCCCACCGCGACCGCCTCAACCAGCGCATCCAGACCATCATCGACGGCCACACCGCACCCTTCGGCCTCAAGGTCGTCTCGGTCGAGGTCAAGCAGGTCGACATGCCCGAAAACATGCTCCGCGCCATGGCCAAACAAGCCGAAGCCGAACGCGAGCGCCGCGCCAAAATCATCCACGCCGAAGGCGAGTTCAACGCCGCAGCCAAGCTGGTCGACGCCGCCGCTCTCATGGCCACCCAGCCCATGACGCTCCAGCTCCGCTACCTCCAGACCCTCACCGAGATCGGCGTCGAAAAGAACACCACCATCGTCTTTCCCCTGCCGCTCGAACTCATCAACCTCTTCAACAAGACCGTCGCCGCGCCGGCCATACCCCCCACGGTTGCGCCAAAGGATTAGAAATTGTCCAACCAGTCGGAGATCGCCCAGCGGTTACGTTTAGCCCCCCGCATAAGCTGCCATCAACCATGAACCGCCTTCTCGACAGCGACCCACTCGATGAAAGCTCCACACCCGACCGCGAGATCTCGCTCGGCACGCCAACCATCCTTGGCATCTTCTTCGCGCTCGCGCTGGTCTGCGCCTGCTTCTTCGGCTTCGGCTACACCATGGGGCGCAAGTCCGTCCAGTCCGCCGGTTCCCCGCCCGGTGCCGTACCCGGCAGCGTCTCGTCTGCCAGTATGAGTTCCGTCAAACCCGCCGCGGGAAGTCTCGCCGGCCAGCCAGCCGCGGCCGCCGCCAAACCCGCCGGCGACGCCTCCCAATCGCCTCCAGTCGGGCGAACTGTAGCCGTCCCCATCGCGCCTTCCTCCCCGCCAAAGGATGCCGCCACTCCGGATGCCGCTACTCCAGCCGACGCCATTATCGCCGGCGACAGGCTACCCACGTCCAAGCCGCAGCCTGCAACCGCCAGCCTGCAACCCGCGACTTCCTTCGTAGTCCAGGTCGCCGCCGTCTCCAGCCAGGAGGTCGCCGACATCCTGCTCGCATCGCTCAAGAAGAAAGGGTACAGCGTCGCCGTACACCAGGAGCCTCAGGACAAGCTCCTCCACGTCCAGATCGGACCCTTCGCCGACCGCCAGGACGCTGAAGCCATGCGCCAGCGCGTCCTCGCCGACGGCTTCAACGCTATCGTCAAGTAGCCTCTGTCTCCTGTTCCCTGTCGCCTGTTCCCTGTTCCTTGTCGCCTGTTGCCTGTTCCCTGTTCCCTGTTCCCTGTTGCCCGTTGCCTGTTGCCTGTTGCCCGTTCCTTGTGGCCTGTTCCACCGGCCGCATCTCCTCCGGCAGCGCCGCGGCAATTGCCGTCCGCACCGCGCGCATCAGGTCGTCCCGCGTCTCGTACCCAGCCGGATCGATCGCCCGCAGCATCTCGACCTTGGCCACTCCTGGGTAGATCGCCGCGCTATGCTTGCGCATCATGGCCTGCGTTCCCGAGATCGCGATCGGCACGATCGGCGCCCCCGTCTCCATCGCCAGGTAGAACGGCCCCCGCTTGAACGCCGCCAGCCGCCCGTCCTTCGACCGCGTCCCCTCGGCGAAGATCAGGATATGCAGCCCCGACTTCAGCGCCGCCGCCGCCGCGGCCACGCTCGCCTGCGCCGCCTCGCGCCGCCGTCCACGCTCAACCGGCACAAACTTCCCCATCCGCATCGCCGTCCCCAGCAGCGGAATCCGCATCAGCTCCCTCTTCAGCAGCACTGAGCTCATCCCCGGCAGCACGGGAAAAATCACCGGCGGATCGAGATTCGACACGTGGTTCGAGAGAAAGATGCAGCTCACCCCCGCCGGCACATGCTCGAGCCCGCTCGCCTCCACCCGAATCCCCGCCGCCCGCACCCCGGCCGAAAGAATCCCCATCACCACGCGGTACAGCCGGTCCACGTTCCCCACCGCAAGCGAGTAGGGAATCCCAATCAGCCCCGCCAGCCCCCCCAGCGTCAGGTACACAAACACCATCTTGAAAGTCGCAAACATCCAAGTCCGAGGATACCAGCCGCGCACTAGTCTTTCTTGTTTGTCATTCCCGAAGGGAATCTGCTTTTGTCTCCCGCCTTACCCCCCAAAACGAAAGGAAGCCGGGATCGCTCCCAGCCTCCTCGCCATCCAAACTCCTCAGACCCTCGGAACCAACCTCAGCTAAACATTTGCCGTCGCCGAAGCCTCCGCCGCCGCACTCGCAGCCGCCGCGGCAGCCGCCTCCTTCTCCGCCTTCTCCGCCTTGCGCGCCACAATCGAGTTCACGCCCAGCTCATCGGCCAGCTTCTCCGTGGTAAACGACTCGATCACGTCGCCCACCCGGATATCCTTGAAGCCGTTCAGGTCGATCCCGCATTCCACGCCCTGGCGCACCTCGGACACATCGTCCTTGAAGCGCTTGAGCGACCCGATCTTGCCGCGCCATACCTCGGCGCCCTCGCGCAGCACGCGCACCTGCGCGGTGCGTGTAATCAATCCATCGGTCACGCGGCAACCCGCAATCTGCCCGACCTTGGTGATCTTGAACACGGTGAGCACTTCGGCCTTGCCCGCGTAGTTCTCCTTGAACACGGGCTCCAGCAGCCCGTACATCGCCTTCGTAATCTCGTCGCGCAGCTCGTAGATGATCGAGTGCAGCCGGATCTCCACGTTCTCGCGCTCCGCGATCTCCGCCGACTTGCGGTCCGGCCGCACGTTGAACCCGATCACCACCGCGTTCGAAGCCGACGCCAGCAGCACATCCGACTCCGTGATCGCGCCCACGCCCGAGTGCAGCACGCGCACCCGCACCTTCTCGGTCGACATCCGCTGCAGGTCCTCCGCAATCACCTCGACAGATCCCTGCACGTCGCCTTTCACAATCAGGTTCAGGTCCTTCATGCCCGCCTGCTTGATCTGCTCCGCCAGCCCTTCGAGCGACACCCGCGAACTCTTCGCCAGCTGCGCCTCGCGCTCCTTCATCTTGCGGTACTGCGCAATGCCCTTGGCCTTGTCGCGGTCCGCCATGACGAGGAACGTGTCGCCTGCGTCCGGCATCCCTTCGAGTCCCAGAATCTCGACCGGCGTCGAAGGCCCGGCCTCGACGATCGGCTGGCCGCGGTCGTTGAACATCGCGCGGATCTTGCCGAACGTGTTGCCCACAATGTAGGTATCGCCGGTGCGCAGCGTCCCGTTCTGAACTAGCACGCTGGCTACCGCCCCGCGTCCACGGTCGAGCTTCGCCTCGATCACCGTGCCCACCGCCGGCCGGTCCGGGGTTGCCTTCAGGCTGGCCAGATCGGCAACCAGGCAGATCATCTCCTCCAGCAGGTCGAGATTGGTGCGCTTCTTCGCCGAAACATCGACGAAGACCGTATCGCCGCCCCAGGCCTCCGGCACCAACCCGCGATCCGCAAGCTGTTGCTTCACACGGTCGGGATTCGCCTCCGGCTTGTCGATCTTGTTCACCGCCACGATGATCGGCACGTTCGCCGCCTTCGCGTGGTCGATCGCCTCGAGCGTCTGCGGCATTACGCCATCATCGGCCGCAACCACCACAACGACAATATCGGTGATCTTCGCGCCGCGCGCCCGCATCCGCGTAAACGCCTCGTGACCCGGCGTGTCGAGAAACACAATCTCGCGCCCGAACGCCGGCGAATCTGCCTTCGTGATCTTCACCTTGTACGCGCCGATATGCTGCGTAATCCCGCCCGCTTCGCCGCCCGCAACATCGGTCGAACGAATCGCATCGAGCAGCGATGTCTTGCCGTGGTCGACGTGCCCCATCACGGTCACCACCGGCGACCGCGCAATCTCCACCATGCCCGTCGTGTCTTCGAGGAAGCCCTCGATCGCCTCGTTCTCAAGCTGCTCCTCGACCGAGATCACCTGCGCATCCGCCCCGAACTGGCGCGCCACATCCTTCACCAGCTCGCCATCGAGCGACTGGTTCACCGTGACGAAGACGCCCTTCATCAGCAGCGTCGCAATCAGGTCCTTGCCGCGCACATCCAACTTTTCCGCGAGGTCCTTCACGCTGATACCCTCGGTCACCACGATAGTGCGCGTGATCGGAAGCGGCTCCTGCGATATCTGCGAGCCGCCATAGCGCGGCGGCGGCTGGAAGCCCTTCATCGGGCCTTCCTTCGACTTCTCGTACCGCTGACCTCCACGCCGCTGGCCAGGTCGCGCCGCCGGCCGCATCCCGGTTGGCGACTCACCCGGCCCAGGCGCCGCGCCGGGAACACCGGTTCCACCCGGCCGTGCGCCAAAGCCCGGACGTGCGCCGCCCGGCGTATAGCCCGGACGACCGGGCACGCTGCCCGGGGCGCCTGTCCCGGTGGGGAACGTGCGCGTCGGATGCATCGGCCGCCGTGCCCCGGGAGCCATCGTCGAAGGACGAGAGCCTGGGGCGCCCGGAGCCTGCGGGCGCGGACGCTCGAAGATCGGCCGGCCGCGCTGGATGCCGCCCGGGGCAGCGCCCGCGGGAGCAAGATAGATCGGTCGAGGACCGGTCTGGGGCATCACCACGCGCCGAACCGGCGACCCGGCAACGGCTGCGGCGGTTGCCGAGGCTGCCGGCGCCCCTGGGGCATCGCGCTCCATTCCGTTAGTAGTTGTGGGTTCAGCCTTCGATACCGCCATCGCCGGTGCATCGGCCAACGTCACTGGAGCCGTTGCAGCCACTCCAGCCGGAGCGGCGGAGGAAGCAGCGCCAGCCGCAGGCGCGACAGCAGCCGGTATCGCCGCGGGCGTCCCATGCCTGGCTCCAACCGGAGCAGCAACCGCAGGCGCGGTCCCCTGAAGACGCTCCTGCACCGCGTGAGCCTGCGTCTGCGCCGGGGGCGGCGGAGCGGGCTGTACCTGCTGTGCCCCGGCCGTCTGGCTTGCCGCGTGGGATGGCGGGTGGGCCGTCACCGCGGGCGCCCGCCCCACCACCGGACCCACGGGAGGCTTGCTCGCAATCGCCGGAGGCGGCGGCGCGGGAGTCACAATCGGGGCATGCTGCCGCGGCAGAGGCACGATGCGGCGCGGTGCCGGAACCGGTGCTGCCGTAGCCACCGGGACGACGCCCTGCTCGAAGGCGGGCCGAGCCGCTGGCGGTGTCACGACGGCCGGAGCCGATGGGGGCGGCGCAGCCACTGCCGCCGGGCGTCTCGGCGCGCTGCGCGCCTCGGCCTCAGCCTGCCTCCGCTCGAGGATCGCCTTCATCGCGTCGCCCGGCTTCGAAATATGAGATAGGTTGAAAGCCGGCTTCGCTTCCACCTGCGGCTTCGCCGGCCCGCCGCCGCTCCGCCGGTTCTTGAAGTAGCCGCGCACCAGCTCCGCCTCATCGGCCTCGATCGAACTGGAGTGCGTCTTGCTCTCAGTCACGCCAACCGCCGTCAGAGCGTCCAGAATGGACCTGCTCTTCACTTCCAGCTCACGTGCGAGATCGTTGATTCGAACTTTGCTCATCCGTCCCTTTTCGGTTCCCCTGCGCGCTTAGCTGTTCATAGCAGCCTCATCGAAGGTTGAATCCGTACATCTGGTATTATCC
>Ga0302325_10035705_pt1 | contig 10148 bp, 10 predicted proteins | sample Palsa_T0_2_FD_201948 | JGI IMG/M metagenome (GOLD analysis project Ga0302325, IMG submission 201948) | Peat permafrost microbial communities from Stordalen Mire near Abisko, Sweden - Palsa_T0_2 | ecosystem: Environmental > Terrestrial > Soil > Palsa > Peat permafrost | place: Sweden: Abisko... | reverse complement strand
CTCCTCGCGCAGGGCTTCCGCGCCGCGAACAGCAAGGTCCCGCACCGCTCGCGAGCGCGAGCTGCCGGCGAACTCGGACAGCGCGGCGTCGAGCTCGGGATCGACGGTTACTTGAATGCGCGGACTCGTGGCAGGCACCGGGCAAGTGTACCACCGCAGTGATACACCAAGCAGTCGTCGAATCGGGCTCGAGCCCGCGTTAGCTCGCCACTCGGCGCGGCGGCCGCTAACGGTCTTTGAGGAACGACGGGATGTCGATCTCGTCGTCGCGAATCTCGAGCGAGGAGCGCTGGCGGTCGTCCATCGAGACCTCGCGCCGGCGCGAGGCGTCGGGCGCGCCCGAGCGTCCGCGGCCGCCCTGCCGGATCGCTGGCGTGCCGTGGTCGAAGCCGGTCGCGATCACGGTCACGCGCACGTCCTCGTCCATCGAGTCGTCGATCACGGCGCCGAAGATGATGTTCGAGTTCGCGTCCGCGGCGCTCTGGACGATCTCCGCGGCCTCGTTGACCTCGAACAGGCCGAGGTCGTGGCCGCCGGTGATGTTGAGCAGGATCCCCATCGCGCCCTCGACGGACTCCTCGAGCAGCGGCGAGGAGATCGCGATCTTGGCCGCCTCGGCGGCGCGGTTCTCGCCGCCGGCGCTGCCGATCCCCATCAGCGCCGTGCCGGCGTTTTGCATGATCGTGCGCACGTCGGCGAAGTCGAGGTTGATCAGCCCGGGGATCGTGATCAGGTCGGTGATCCCCTGGACGCCCTGGCGGAGCACGTTGTCGGCCTCGCGGAACGCATCGAGGATCGTCGTGCGACGCTCGACGACCGCGAGCAGCTTCTCGTTCGGGATCACGATCAGCGTGTCGACGTACTCGCGCAGTCGCTGGATCCCATCCTGGGCCTGGCGCGCGCGCTGGCTGCCCTCGAAGCTGAACGGCCGTGTGACGACGCCGACGGTCAACGCGCCGATCTCGCCCTTGGCGATGTCGGCGATCACCGGCGCGGCGCCGGTGCCCGTGCCGCCGCCCTCGCCCGCGGTCACGAACACCATGTCGGCACCCTTCAGCGCCTCCTTGATCTCGTCGCGCGACTCGGCTGCAGCGCCCTGGCCGACGTCGGGATTTGCGCCCGCGCCGAGGCCCTTGGTCAGGTCGTGACCGATGTTGAGCTTGATGTCGGCATCGCACATCGCGAGCGCCTGGGCGTCCGTGTTGCAGGCGATGAATTCGACCCCGCGCAGACCCGCATCAACCATCCGGTTGACCGCGTTCGTGCCTCCGCCGCCGACTCCAACAACTTTGATGACTGCTAGGTAACTGCCGGTTTCCATGTGCTCCGTCCGACCCTAGAGGTAGCGTTGAGCGTTTGTCACCCATCCGCCGATAGCGGGAGTTTCGCACGTTATGGCCTGAGGATGCGGGAAGTCAACGCATCGCACGAGTTCGCAACGTTCGTTGCAGAAGGCTCAAGTCTAGACAGTGGCCTCAGAGTTCGGATTTTCCGAGGGTAAAGCTCTAGTTGAGGGTTAGCCTACGGCGCTCGTCGTCGAAGTCCCGGACGGGCTCGCCTCACTCGCCCCCGCCGCCGGCCGCTCGGGATCCGAAACGTCGATATAGACGGCGCCAGCGTAGTCCGAGGCGGCGAGCACGGCCGCCGCCGCGGTCCACTTCGCGCTCAACTGCTGGGCATCGCCGAAGTAGATGCTCGGGCCGTTGCGCAGCTGTGCGGTCAGCCCATGGCGGGCGATCGTCGTCACCTGACTGATGTGCGGCAGGAGCTGGTAGGGAGCGGCGCCGAGCACCCGTACCGCGGCCAGCGCGGCGCCGGTGAGGTGCGTTCCCCCGGGCGGGACCTGGACTGGGATCGTTGGCAGCGACGACGCACCCGCGAGGGAGTGGAGCAGCGTGCCGTCCCCCGCGACCTCGATCGAACGGCCCGCGACGCTCACCACCGCCACTGGGATCTGCTCGATCACGCGGATCCGCATCGCGTGCGGGAACTGGGTCGAGACCTGCAGCCGCTTGACGTCCGGGTACGGCGCAACGGCGGTGTTCAGCTGCGCCGTCGAGACGTCGAGCGTGGTCATGTTCTCGGCGGCCGAGATCAGCGCCTGACGGATGCTCGCCGCGTCGGGGCCGCTCGCCCCGGTCACGGTCACGCGCTGCACCGCCACCAGCGACGAATCGCGGAACCATACCCACGCCCCGCCGAGCAACGCCAGCACGACGATGATGCCGATCAGGATGCGCGGGCGCAGACGCGGGAGCGCCCTCCGGGCGAGCATCAGCCGCCACCTCGCGCGAATGGGAACACGACCTGTCCCAGCGCCTGCACCTCGGGCTCGAGCTCGACGCCGAAGCGCTCCTTGACGCGCCGGCGTCCCTCGGCCATCACGGCGATCACGTCGGCCGTGGTCGCACCGCCGTGGTTCTGGACGAAGTTCGCGTGCTTGGCCGAGAAGCCCGCGCCTCCGATCCGCAGCCCGCCGCATCCGGCCGCCTCGAGCAGCTGCCCCGCGGTCATGCCCTCCGCCCGGGGGTCCTCGGCGTTCTTGAACGTCGACCCGAACGTCTTGATCCCAGACGGCTGCGCGGTCTTGCGCCATTCGCGCATCTCGGCCAGCGTCGCCTTCACGCGCTCGGGGTCCGCGCGGGCGAGCGCGAACGACGCCCGCGCCACGACCTCGTCCGGACGCAGGCTCGAACGCCGGTAGGCGAACCCGAGCTCGTCGGGCCCGCGGCGTGTGACGCCGTCGCCGGTGACGATGTCGACCCACTCGAGCACGGCCGCTAGCGAGCCCCCGTAGGCGTTCGCGTTCATCTTCACGGCGCCGCCGACGGTCCCCGGGATGTTGACGCCGAACTCGATCCCCGTCAGGCCCGCGCGCGCGGCGCGCGCGGAAACCGCCGGCAGGCGCGCGCCGCCGCCGCAGTGGATCTGCGTGCCCTCAAGCTCGATCTTGCTCAGCTCCTGGTCCAGTTTCACGACGAGTCCACGGACGCCGCCGTCCGCCACCAGCAGGTTCGACCCCGAACCGACGACACCTACCTCGAGCCGCTCGGCGGCCGCCCACCGCAACAGCTCTGCCAACTGCTCGAGCGTGCCGGCCCGGACGAACCATTCGGCGGCGCCGCCCGTGCGGACGGTGGTCAGCCGCGCGAGCGGGTAGTCGCGCTGGACGCCTGCAGGGGGAGCCGACATCACGGGCAGGGTAGATGGAGCCTCGGCTGGCGCCGTCAGGGTTGCGGGCGCGCAATGCGACCGCCCACGAGCGCCCGCGCGAGCCGGTCGACGTCGCCCGCGCCCATCACCAGGCAGAGGTCCCCGGCGCGGAGTGTTCCGTCGAGGAACCGCTGCGCCAGCTCGAACGTCGGCAGCCACGCCACCGGCCGCCCGCCGCCGGCGTCCGCGGTCGCGGCGGCCACGAGCCTTCCGTCGACGCCGGGATAGTCCTCGGCACGCTCACGAGCCGGATAGACGTCGACGACGACGGTCAGATCGGCAGCAGCGAGCGCAGACCCGAACTGCTCGGCGAGTGCGCGCGTGCGCGAGTAGAGGTGGGGTTGGAACACGGCCACCAGGCGCAGCGGCGCGAGCGTCCGTGCGGCCGCGATCGCCGCCGCGACCTTCGTCGGGTGGTGCGCGTAATCGTCGTAAACCGCCGCGCCCGCGGCGCTCTGGCCGAGAAGCTCGAACCGCCGCCGCGCGCCGTGGAAGTCCGCGAGCGCGGCCGCGGCCCGCCCGGGATCGGCGCCGGCGAGCTCCGCCGCCGTCAGCGCGCCGGCAGCGTTGACCGCGTTGTGCGCGCCGGGAACGATCAGCCTGACCTCGATCCCGTGCCACATGAAGCGCGACCCCTCGGGTCCGAGGATCGGATCGGCGGCGTCGTAGGTCACCGCCGAGTCGGGGCACAGGGCGCGCAGCGCCGGCCGGTCCCAGACCACCGCGCGGTCGCCCGCGCGCGCCATGAACGTCCGAAACGTCTCGTCAAGGTCGAGGCGCGACCCGTACGTGGAGTGGTGATCGAGCTCGGCGTTCGTGAGCACCGCGATCTCCGGGTCGAACTTGAGCAGCGAGCGGTCCGATTCGTCGGCCTCGATCACGATCCACTCGCCTCCGCCCCAGCCCGCGTTCGACCCCGTGTCGCGAAGCTCACCACCGATCACGTAGGCCGGATCGAGGCCGGCGCCCCGCAGCGCGTGGACGGCCATGCTCGCGGTCGTCGTCTTGCCGGCGCTGCCCGTGACCGCGAGGCAGCGCTTCAGCCGGGCGATCTGCGCCAGCAGATCGGCGCGGTGCAGCTCGTGCTCGGCCGCGGCGCGTTCCGGGTTCGAGGGCGGCACCGCGCTCGAGTAGACGACCTCGGCGCCGTCCGGGACGTTGGCGGCATCGTGGCCGATCGAGGGCTCGATCCCGCGCGCACGGAGGCCCACGAGGTAGCCCGACTCGGCACGATCCGAGCCCGTCACACTGGCTCCGAGCGCGTGCGCGATCAGCGCGATCCCGCTCATCCCGGCGCCGCCGATGCCGACGAAGTGCAACCGCCGCCCTGACCAGTCGGCCGGCTCAGAGAACTCTCCGGGATTCACACGGGCCGAGGGTAGCCAACGTCGGCGATCCCTACTGGACTAATTGCTGGTTGTGGCCGACCACCGCACTTGCTACCAAATGGGTAGATGAGCAGAAGACCGCGGATCGCGACGACCGCGGCGGTGGGCGTACTCATAGTCACCCTCGCGGCCGGGGCGGCGCTGGCGGCAGGACCTACCGTCCGCGCGCGCGCAGCAAACTCAACGGGTTGCAGCGACCCCTACTCGTCACAGCGGAACCCGGACAATCCGCTGATGCTCGCCACGGCGCCGGGAGCGTCGAACCCGCTGCGCGGCGCGAGCTTCTTCGTCGACGGACCGACCCACGGCGCCGCTGCCGGCGAGATCGCGCGGCTGCTCGGGATCGACACCACGGTCCCGATCGGCTCGTTCCTACCCGCGTTCCCGGACGACGAGTCGTGGGCGACGTTCAAGAACTACGTATCAGGTCGGCTGCCGCAGCAGAGTCCGGGGGTCGCGAACAACATCAGGCTGCTCGAGAAGATCGCCGACGAGCCCGAGGCCCAGCGGTTCGCGAGCGGCGACGAGGGCGGGTCGCCGGCGGGGATCGCGGATTTCGCCCGCAAGCTGTTCTGCCACAACTTCACCGCCGATCCCGGCACGATCCCGATCATCACGACGTACTTCCTCCACCCGGTGCTGGGCGGTTGTCCGACGACCAGCCAGATCGACGCATACATGCCGCTGTTCAAGCAGCGCATCAACGCCGTCGTGGCCGGGACCGGTAACCGTCCGGCCGTATACCTGCTCGAACTCGACGGGGTCGGCTCCTCGGGTTGCATCTCGAAGATCGGCTCGATGCCCGCGTGGGAGGCGGCGCTCCGCTATGAGGTCGACCAGTTCGCGACGCTCCCGCATGCGATCGTGTACGTCGAGGGCGGATACTCGGACGCGAATACCCCGGGCTACACCGCCCGGATCCTGAACGCGATCGGCATCCGCAGGATCCAGGGATTCTTCACGAACGACACGCACCTGAACTGGACGATCAACGAGATCAGGTGGGGCGACAAGGTCTCGAAGCTGACCCACGGCGCGCACTTCGTCGTCAACACGGCCCAGAACGGCAACGGCCCGCTGCTCAACCCCCATCCGAGCTCACAGGGGGTCGAGGACCTGTGCAACCCGCCCGGCCGCGCGCTCGGGCCGAAGCCGACTACTGACACAGGCTTTGCGCACGTGGACGCGCTCCTGTGGACGCACGTGCCGGGCAACAGCAGCGGCTGCGGCGGCGGCCCTCCAGCCGGGATCTTCTGGCCCGCGCGCGCCGAGGCACTCGCCGCGCACGCGAACAACCGGCTCGGACCGAAGTACCCGAGCGACCCCTACTAGTACTCGCCCCCCTCCCGCTCCAGGCGGCGCGCCAGCCCCGGTGCGACGTAGCGCCTCGCGCCTCGTGGTATCACTAGAGCCGTGATCAAGCGACGCTGGATAGCGTCGCTGGTCTTGCTGATTGGCCTCGGGACGGCCGCAGCGGCAGCCAGCGGCAACTCCCGACGCCCCCGCGCGGCCGTAGCGTCGGCGTGTGCCAACGACTACTCCGCCCATCGCGTGCCGGGGAATCCGCTCGACCTGCCGGCCGCGCCGGGCTCGGACCCGTTGCACGGAGCGTCGTTCTTCGTCGACGGCCCGGCGCACGGCGCCCCCGCCGGCGCGATCGCACAGCTGGTCGGGATCAACACCGCGAGCTTCGGCGACAACGTCTCCTGGGCCACGTTCAAGAGCGACGTCGCGCGGGCGCTTCGCAGCCATCCCGGGGTCGCCGGCAAGGTGCACCTGCTCGAGAAGATCGCCGCTGAGCCCGAGCCGCAGAAGTTCTCCGCCTTCTCGGGCGGTGGCGACCCGACCGCGATCGCCACTCAGGTCCGCAAGATCCTGTGTTACAACCTCGCCGCCGATCCGGGGACGGTGCCGATCGTCGACACCTACTTCCTGCACGCAACGCTCAAGGGCTGCCCAACGAGCTCGGAGATCTACGCCTACATGCCGCGCTTCAAGGCGCAGATCAACGCGATGGTGAACGCGACCGGCGATCAGGCGATCGTGTACCTGATCGAGGAGGACGGGATCGGCTCCTCCGCATGCATCGCGAAGCACGGAGCGCTCGGAGCATGGGAGGCTGCGCTCCGATACGAAGTCGACGAGGTCGCGACGCTGCCGCACGCCGTCGCGTACCTCGAGGCCGGCTATTCGGACGCGCAGAGCCCGAGCTACACGGCGAAGGTCCTCAACGCGGCTGGCGTCCGCCGGATCCGCGGCTTCTGGACCAACGACACGCACCTGAACTGGACGATCAACGAGATCAACTGGGGCGAGCAGATCTCGAAGCTGACCCATGGCGCGCACTTCGTTGTCAACACGGCCCAGAACGGCAATGGCCCGCTGCGGAACCCGCACCCGGCCTCCCAGGGCGTCGAGGACCTGTGCAACCCGCCCGGCCGCGCGCTCGGGCCGCGGCCGAACACCTCGACGGGCTTCAAGCAGGTGGACGCGTTCCTGTGGAGCACGGTGCCCGGCAACTCGGCCGGATGCGGTGGCGGCCCGCCCGGTGGCGTGTTCTACCCGGCGCGCGCCGAGGCGCTCGCCGCGCGCGCCAACGGCCGCCTCGGGCCGCACTACCCGAGCAAGCCGTACTGATCTCGTCCCTCCCCCGGCCCAGCTGGGGCCGACTCGCCGAACCCCGTCGCTACAGTCCGGGGACATGACTTCGTCCGGTAGCAGCCCCTTCTCGTTGAGGCGCGAATCCGCGGATGACGGCGCGTTCCGCCGTCAGGAGAGCGCATTTCGCAACTGGGTATCCGACGACGGCTCGACCGGGTTTCCGCTGCAGGCCGGCCGCTACCACCTGTACGTGTCGCGCGCGTGCCCGTGGGCGCACCGGACGATCATCGGTCGGCGGCTGATGGGGCTCGAGGACGCGATCGGGATCTCGTATGTCCACCCGCTGCGGGACGAGCGCAGCTGGGCGTTCACCGGCGGCGAGTACTTCGATCCGATCAACGGTTTCGAGTTCCTCGCCGAGGCGTACGCCGCAACCGACGCCGGCTTCGACGCGCGCGTCACCGTTCCGGTGTTGTGGGACACAGAACAGGCGTGATCGTCAACAACGAGTCCGCCGAGATCCTGCGGATGCTCGAGACGGTGTTCGTGCCGCTGGCGAGCCACCCGGTCGATCTCTATCCCGAGGCGCTCCGCGACGAGATCAACGCGCTCAACGACCGCATCTACGACGACGTCAACAACGCCGTCTACAAGGCCGGGTTCGCCAGCCGCCAGGAGGTCTAGGAGCGGGAGGTCGCAACGCTGTTCGAGACGCTCGACGAGCTCGACGCCCGGCTCGCTGAGCGCCGGTTCCTGTTCGGCGCCGAGCCGGCCGAGACCGACATCCGGCTGTTCGCGACACTCGTTCGCTTCGACGCGGTCTACCAAATCCACTTCAAGTGCTCGCTGCGCAAGCTGATCGAGTACGAACAGCTGTGGCCGTACACACGCGATCTGTTCCGGTGGCCGGGGATCGCGGAGACCGTCAGCTTCGACGAGATTCGTGCCCACTACTACCCCACGCACCCGATGATCAACCCGAGCGGGCTGGTCGCGGTGCAGCCGGCAGCGAGCTTCGAGGACCCGCCCGAGCGCGAGCACCTGTCGCGTTAGCGGCGCCGGCGCAACAAGCGCACGACACGGTCCCCCTACGATCTGACCCGATGCCGGTCGAGATCTTCCGCCACGACGACGAGAGCTACGAGCGCTGGCTGCGCAGCAACCGCGATGGGTTCGTCGTCAACGCGCGCCAGCGGATCACCCCCGCCTACCTACGTCTTCACCACGCGTGGTGCGACCGGATCACGGTTCTCCGTCCGAGAGCGACCACGTGGACCGGCGGCGAGTACGTGAAAGTGTGCGCGGCCGACCGTGCCGAACTCCAGCGCTGGTTGCTCGCCGAGGTCGGCGGGGAGGCCGACGACCGCTGCTACTGCCTGACGGACTGAGCACGGGTCCACGGACGGACCGTCCGAGGCGGCTACTGGAGCGCTGTGTTCGGTCGCGCCGCCGTGATCGCGGCCCGCACCGCCCCCTCGGCCTTCGCCGGAATGGCGGCGAGCCGTGCGCCCTCCGGGCTCAGCTCGTAGCTGCCCGGCTCCTCGGTGGAGCGCAGGAATCCGGCGACGATGGCCCAGGCCAGCCAATAGCCCACCTCGTCGTCGCTCGGCGCGCGCAGCAGCCGTCCTGAGCGCATGGCGAAGTCTGACCAGCTGGGACGGTCTGGGCCAGGGCCCGGCCACTCCCTCAAGGCGGCGATGAGCCGCGCCGGCGTTACGGGCCATTGAAGGCGCGAGGCGATCGCGCAGGCCCGCAGATACTGAGGGGTTCGCAGGAGCAGGTCGGGGTCTGGCTCGGCCACCGGGACCGTGGGCAGGAACGTGATCGCGTCGCCCACTGCGGCATCGACTTCTGCCCCCCATAGGGGTTTACCGACCGCGCGCAACAGCTTCTCGGCGACCGAGCCGACGCCCTTCCAGGTGATCCCGAGCACCGTCGCCGCCGCGGCGACACTCGTCACCACCCGTGAGGTTGGATTCTGGACGACGAACAGAACCACGAGCACGACCGCCGCTAGCAGCAGTACCACGATCCAGGCATACCGCGCAAGCACCCCGCGACCGAGCTGGAAGCCTCGACGTGCCACCGTCGTGGCGGCGTCGGCGTAGTCCCCGGGCACCAGCGCATCGCGTGGATCCTTCTCCCCGCACAGCACGCTGCGCCACATATCTCCCTGCCGACGCACGATCGCGTTCACCGGAGCGCGCGCCGGCGCGTACTCCTGAGCGCTGACCCGTGTGGCATTCGCCACCCACGCCTCCCAACGAGTGAGCGAGCCCAGAACGCCCTTCGCCGCGTGATCCGGGAGTGTGGACGCGAGGTCGTTCAGCCACTCCCGCAGGTTCTCCAGCCGGTAGTGGCCGAAGCGCTCCTTGAGCGCGTCACCGTCATTGGCCTGCTGGCACGTGTCGGCCAGCGCGCGCCCGAGACCATACGCCTTGCCCAGGCCGGCATCGGCGGCCGTCAGCCCCGCGAGGATCGAGACATGGAGTGCCCGCATCGCCCGGCGAGCGGCGACGAGGTCAAGCTGCTCGGCCGTGAACTGCGCCCGCACCGCCCGCGTCGTCGGTGCCGTCTGCTCGGCAGCCGTAAACGTCGGACCGAGCGCGGCGAGCGCAGCATCGATCCGCTCCAGGCGCATCTCCAGCCGCTGAGCAGGGGTGAGCCGACTTACGCCTGGAAGGCGCAGCGGTGGGTCCCCGGGGCCGGGCGCGGCTGGGTCGGGCGGCGGGGCGTTGACCACGAAATCGTGGTCATACAACTCGGCCATCGTCCAACCGAGGCCCAAGGCGACACCTGTGTTCTCGGCCATCGACGCTATAGCAGCCTACGGATCCGATCGGCGATTTGTATTGAGGCTGTCGCATCGGGACGCGTCGGCGGGGAGGGTGTGGATGGGACGCACCCCCCAGCCGTCGTGGTACGGCGTGAACAGGATGATGGGGT
>Ga0302325_10035703_pt1 | contig 10148 bp, 7 predicted proteins | sample Palsa_T0_2_FD_201948 | JGI IMG/M metagenome (GOLD analysis project Ga0302325, IMG submission 201948) | Peat permafrost microbial communities from Stordalen Mire near Abisko, Sweden - Palsa_T0_2 | ecosystem: Environmental > Terrestrial > Soil > Palsa > Peat permafrost | place: Sweden: Abisko... | reverse complement strand
AGTGCCTTCGATCTTCACCTCCTGAGAACCGTCGCAGAGGCCAAAAGTCAGGTGCTTCGAAGGCTGGCCGCCGGAGTATTGGCCGTAACAGATGTCTTGTCCGAATTGGAAATATCCGGAATCTGAGGATAAACGCCCGTTGACTTCAATCTCTGCGAAGTCCTCTGGGCACCGAAAGTAATCTAGTAACGCGTGATCCATAATTTAACTATTAATTCCGGACGCTCTTAGATTGGTCTCGGAGTGCGTTCCCCTTTCGGGCCGGGAGTAAAGAGAGTTTATAATACAGAAATGAGATAGTTGAAAGGCAACTAACGTAGCACCATAAATAATACTGCTGTAGTTAGGTGAGCCCGAGCTCTTTTGTCGAGGGAATTGGCGCTAATCTGCACAAAAAGTTCTTTCAAGCTGGAACATTGGATGGGCTACCCGACGTGCTTATACAAGAAGTTGCCTACTACGGAAAGAAATCCGTTTGGCGCGCGGGCAAAGACCTCTTTTGCAAGCCGGGATTTCCAACCGGCCTTGGATCTTTTTGGGTCGCTCAGCGACCGCCCAGAACCGGCATGTCTGAAGTAGTTCAATGTCGATTGTTTGGCTCCCCAGCGGTCCTTGAACGTTATCAGGCCGTGGTTATCGGTGTCTGATCGGCCCAAATCGAACTGTTGCGAACCCGACGCCTTGGCCTCTTGGATTGCTCGCCAAAGTAATAAGTGCATGCCTCCGAGATTATTAGATTCAGCGTCGGAGCATCCGTACTTATAGACCAGAGAGTTCTTGTGTCGCAGCGTAAGAATTCCGGCAATTGGTTGATCTCCCTTGAATGCCAAGCGGATCTGAAGGGCTTCACCAAAACGATCGATCAAGTTTCGAAACCAGCTCCGGGGCTGTGGCGGGACACCGTGCCGGCGACGTGTAAGCAGTTGCAAACGATAGAAACCTTCGAAAAGCGAGTCGGAACGGCCCACTTGCTCAGTTAATCCTTCACGCTCGGCTCGCCTGATCTTTCTTTGCGTAGAATCCTTATGGAAATTGAGGAAAAGAGTTTCTAAAGCGGGCTCGAGGTTCAACACATGAAAGCGATACGCCACGGTATTACTAAACAATGGCTCGACACCGTCGAGCGAACAAAGGGGGCGGATCTCAGCATAAGCCTGTTTATCGTTCTCGCAATCCTGCGCCAGTGCCGCCAGTAGGCTTGGAACGTCTGCCGGAGTGTCCATTAGAAGGTCGCAATGATCCGAAAACGGAAGCGAAACTAGCCGGCGCCCTGTTATCCAACTCTCAACCCGGCAAAAAACGAGTCCATTCCGCAAAGGCTCGTTCGGAGCAGACGTTGTATAACAGATCGGCTGGTAGCCGTAAGTGCGACAAAGTGCGTCGAGCCACGCGGTGGTGTGGAACACCGAAGAGAGAGGATGCCTGCTCAGAAATTCTTCCCACCGCGGGTCTTGGATAGGAGAAATTTGGTAGACGGGAGTCAACCCTTTAGGCCGGACAAGCGCCGTCAATCCAAAAGGACAGCGGATTGGCTCTGGATGAAAACAAAGAGGCACTCTTTTCCGAGCCACGCGTTTCGATTGTTTTTTACTGTTCCAAAAATCCACCGAACCATCCGACGAAGCGCAGATTGTGTGAAAAATCGGCGCATCGTTGGCAGAGCCAGGTTATGGCGGTAAAGCGACGCTAATTTCAAACCTTGATGACCGGCAGTATCAATTACGTATTTTGCTGATATCGGACTCGTGCGATAGTCCTCCCGTTTAAACAAAGTCCGCATCTTTGCGAGAAGAACAAAGACATGATTCGAAAAGTGCGCTGCGTCGGTACATTCAAGTATCACAATCCCACCTGGCTCCAACAGAGAAGCAATTTTCGCTATGACGGCGGCAGGAGATTGAACGTGAGCAAGTACTCCGATACAAAGGATCAAATCGTAGCATCCCGCCTCAAAAGGGGCGGTCATTAAGTCTTGATTTACGATTTCAACATTATTCATCAGTTCCGGAGTCACCCGCCGACGCGCTCGGGACAACATCTCGGGTGATATATCAAGCAGAGTAAGTCGGTTTTGTGAGGTCAGCAATGGCGTTGAGATAGAACCGTCTCCACACCCTATATCGAGTATGCGGCTAAACTTCCGCCCTCCAATGAATTCTTGTACGGTCTCTTTGCGGATATCGATAACATAACGCCGGATGTCGAGATAGTTTCTGGAATTTCCGAAATACCGACCCACTCGCTCGACAGTTTTAGGAGCAGCGCCCTCCGCGCGCTCTTTTTCCTCTGGCTCACACGTCCTAGATTGCTGTGGCATCGTACCTCCCTAGCCGAAATGTATTTCAGAATTGTCGACGCGAACTAATGCTTTAACAATTGCAGGCTAAACAACCACCTTGATCAAACATGATGCGCATAAGGCAGTAACACAATTTCAAATGAAAACTCGGAAACCCTTCTGATGCACGTCGCACTGAGCTAGGCACCCATTTTAATTCAGCGCCATATCGTTTCTCCGCCCCAAAGACGGCTGAGCTGTTGACGTCGAAGGTATGCGATTGTTTGAGGGTCATTCACCTGGGGAATGTGTTTCACATAGCCGCTTACGAATCCATAAAGCAGTGCGATCGATCCAATGATGTACGGTTTGCGGATGAGGTTGGCGAAGCATTTGGACAGCATGAATAGCGGATGGTAACCACATATGTAATTGGCCCTCCCATTCTTCACCACTCCATTCCAGATGCCTTCCGCCGTGCCAGTAACCCGGTGGTGGACAACATGCAGGTCCGAAAAGCTCCTGGTGGTCCAACCCAACATGCTGGCCTTAACTTCATCCATTGTGTCCCACCCTGGCGCTGGCCAAAATCCGCCAATCGCGTCCCAGCACTCTCTCTTGTAGATCTTTGTGGCGCCTCTGACGTGAAAAACCGGACATGCTTCGATCGACTTCACGCCATCGATAATGTAGCAGATAACTCCCCCGCCCACACCGAGACTGGCATCACTTCGAAAATTTCCAATGCATTTCTCGAAGTAGTCAGGCTCCAAAGTCAGATCTCCGTCGAGCTTCACGATGAATTCCCAGTCCTTGCAACTCACCGCGCGGAGTCCGTCGTTAAATGCGTCGACAACCCCTCCGCCAGCTTTTCGAAAACCACGGTTTTCCCGGTGAACAGCGCGGATCCACGGATACTGGCGCGCATAGGTATCTATGATGCTTCCGGTATCGTCGGTCGACCCATCATTCACAATCACCCATTCTGCGGGACGAACCGTTTGAGCAAGCATGCTTTCAACAGTGAATTTCAAATAGGCCGCCTCGTCACGAACGGGAGTAATCACCACATAGCGTGCGCTGGCAGTAGTCGTGGGCATCTTTTCGATCAAATCTGAAGTTGTTCCGCTCAATCCGGTCAATTACGTTTCCCTCTTGAAAACGAACCCCGCGGATCCTTCCGCTAGCTATCCTTTATTCTGGCTGTGCGAGTCTTAATCCAGTGAGAACGACACGCAATCGAACTAGGCGCACCCGTATTAGAATCTATCACTACCCGCGGTAATAATAGCGCCAATCAATTATCATTTCCCTGCCCGCAACAGTGATTTTTTGAATTGGCAACACTTGAACTACCAAAATCTTCGCAGAAGGGCTGTCCACGTGACGGAATATCATCTGCCTTTGTTCGGGCTGATCCCGCTGAGCCAAGCCTTCGGCTTAGCAATCCGGGAAGAGTACCTCTGAATCGGCCGCGCTAATTGCCCAGATCGGCTGACACCTCCAAAACCCAACTCATGAGCCTTACCGGGGAATGATCCGGGTATCGGCTCGACGAGTTCAACCGCTAAGGATTTCTGACGCGCGCCAGTCGTCGCCACGATCATGGCAATGAGTGCGTACCAAGTTATGAACGTCTGATCGAAATACGAAATTCCCAAAAACGCGATCAGATTCGCGAAAAGCGCCACTCCAAGCAGCCAGAAGAACCATGCATCACTGGAGTTCTCTCCCGCTGCTTTTCTGGCATTCCCAAGATACTTGAAGCAGTAGACAATCGTCGCCAAGAATAAAATCAAGCAAAGCAGACCCGAGGTATTGGCAATGGCAACGTACTGATTGGCCGCATCCCACATGTCATCCTCGGATCCCCATGCCCAATAGTCGCGCGCCCCGACCAACCACCAACTCCAGAAGTGACGTATACATTGGTCAATGATTTCGAATCGTTGGTAACCGGTTGACCCTCCTACGAAATCGACGCGCGCGAGCAGCGCCCAAACCGGGGCTTTCATGAACAAGTGGAGGCCTACAGTCATTGCTACAAGCCCTCGACGAACCCACTGCATCTTCTCTCGCAGCGGCCACATCGCGACGCCAATCACTGTCGCGACGCAAGTTGAAACAGCCGTGCTGGTATGCGAAGTAAAGGTGATGACCAGCCCAGCGGCGATTCCCGCAGCAGCGAGAGTGCGGGATCCGCCTTTCCTCCACAGGGAAAGGAACAACGGGATAAGAGTGGCTCCGAAAATCCCGGCGGTGAGAAAGACGCCGAACGGTCCCTGCGAACGGAGATAGTCTCCGCGAATAACTGTGTGCGCGGGCACGCCGCCAAACATTGCAAGAACATTGCGGCCCGTCATCTGCTCATTCGACATGCAAGCCGCTATAACGAGCGCCACCAAGACCAGCGCTTTAACCACCCGCTCGGCATCTGCCCTATCGCGGATGAAGAACCGAAAAGCAATATAGAATCCGATAATGTTGTACAACTTTCCCATTGAGTCGAAGAAGGCCTGTTGCTCTTGCCATAACAAAGTGAAGGCAAGAACATAAATTACTGCGTACCAAATCACACACATATCGAGGGCGTTACAGTGGATCTCCGATGACGGGCCCTCTTTCACATATCTTTGCCAAACCAATCTAATCCACACAAAAAACACCAAAATTCTGAACAATTGGAAATGGAACGACCCAAGCATCAGCATCTGTGCAGACGGAATGGGGAGCGATAGGAGAAGCAGCGGAATAATTACGTACTTGCGTGGTAGGAGTAAGATCAATCCGATCGCGAGAATCATCGCGACGAGAATTGCGGGATCAAGATGTGTCTGTCCACCAGCTCCGAAGGCGGCCATGGGGGCTTTGGCATTCATTGTAGTTGGCCTCGAACTGAGCTCAATCTAGTCTACTTTGACCCAAGTCTTCAGAGCCGAATCGTACCGTTTGATAACTCTGGCCGGATTGCCAACGAGCACGCTGTAAGGCGGAAAACTCTTATTTACAACGGCATTCGCTCCGACCACACTATTTCGCCCCAGCACGAGTTCCCCTTGCCCGCAATAAATCACGGAATTCACGCCCAGCCAACACCCTCGTTCGATACGAATTCTACCGCCCTTAGATACTCCCTGCGCGACGATAGGTATGTCGATATTGGAGTATTCATGCGGATGATCGGTGATAAACACGGAAGGAGCTGTAACTATACTTTCCTCTAGTTCGATACGGTTCTTCGCCGAGATGCTGCAGCGGCGGCCAATTTCGCAATGACTACCAATGATGATCGCTGGATCTGAGGGATGATCTTCGTTGGGTGCAACGTTCAACCAAACATCTGGGCCGAGGTATATATCATCCGCTATGATTATACGCCACGCACTTGAGCGCCGAATTTGGCAGCTAATGCTTATCGAATTCCCGGATCCGAATCTTCGGAAAGGATACATCCTGCGCAACCACTCCGTGTGAAACTTGCCCCGAACCCTGTAGAGGATCGCCACAGGGCCGTCGGACCACAAAGCCTTCCAAAAAGACATGCTTAGCCGCCTCCCGCGAGCGCTCTGCGGCCAGGAATAAGGGCGTCTAGAAGGGTCCGTTTCTCTGTGTTAGATATCGATTTTGTAATGATCAGCACGGGCCACGCGACAATCATGCAAGCCAGTGTGACCTCACAAAGCTTGAGGGCCGCCGTCAGGCGAACAGTCGTAGTAAACGGAACAGGAATCATTCCAGCAAGCACACCCGCACCGACGATGACGATGCTTGCGGCGGCAATCCTGAAAGCGTCGCTTGCGAACATCCGACCGCTAAAAGCTTGGAAGGTCGCTTTCATGGCGAAAAACATAAATACTACGCCGATGAATTCGGCTGCTACCATGCCAATCAAAACACCAAGAAACCCTATGTCTCGGGCAAAAAATGCCACGATGAGCGTTGCAACAATCCGAAGAATCTGACGTACATTGTCTAGCAGAGCTTTACCGGTCGACCGATAAAGAATCAGTTGCAGAAGAGAAATCGCCTTAAAGAACGAACCCAGAGCAGTTAGCCAAATCGCCGGCACAAACAATGGCGCAGCTTGGCCAGTCCAGGCCAAGACCATTTTCGTACCAAATACGCAGACAAAGGCGAGGGGCGGCAGACTCGTTATGAGGGTCATCTTGAATGACTTCGCCAGAAACAGTCTAACTCTTTCCGATGACCCCGATGCAAACACCATGGTGCCGCCTGATAAAATCGGGAGGAGTAGAGCGTCTTGAGCGATCAAACAGGTCCCCACTACCTTTCCGGCAACGGCGACTACGCCTGCAGCGTCCGCACCAAAAAACTTCAAGAGAACAATCGGCCAGATCGCTCCATAGAGAACTTCCATTACATTGATCAGTTGGTAGCTGCCTGCAAAGCGGATCAGTTCCGGAAACATGCTTTTTGTAAAATACGCTGTGCTTATCCTAATCTGTGGCACGACCATGTGCGACGCCAAGTAGCAGCAAAGAATGTAAATGAGCTCAGATGCCGCCATAATTAAAGTCATAGCTAGCAGACCATGGCCAAAATGCAGTACTGTGATGATAGCTAGTGCTTCACATATCGCCAGAATAGTATTGAACTTCCTCGTCAAATCCAGTCTGTGACCACCCGTGACAATGGCCTCGAACGCTGCGCCAAAATTGGAAATGAGGTAAGTGAGCGCTAGGACGGTAATAGAGGCAGCGGCCGAAAAGAGAAAGTTGGTAGGGACTCCGCTGGCCTTCGCGATTTTTTGTGAAAAAATTCCAATTGGAATAAGGCCGAGTATAGAAAGAAGCAAAATACAAATACTGCCGGTGCTGACCAGTTTGCTGGCTTTTTCGTAATCTCCAGTGCCAGTGGCTTCGGCGACATACTTTTGGAATGCCGATTTGATGCCCGCCGTTCCGAAGCGCATGTAAGCACCGGTAGCCATAATAATGGACCAGATTCCGTATCCGCCCAGACCCAGATGAGAAATTACTATTGGGACGGTAATAAGTCTGGTACCAGCCCACACCACACTGTTCAGAACGCCAAAAATGGTGTTCTTGCCAATCGAAGCCGCTAGGTGGCGATCAGAAGAAAAGGACTTATGTAACTTCGTTCCGGGCAATGTGGTTTACCTATTTTGATTTCGGTTCAACGGAAAGGTGGTCGCGTCGCGATTCACTCGGCCTTCATGGAGCTTCGAAAATTGGGTTGGCGGTTGAGCGTGACGATTAGTCTACAGGTATTCCGAGGAGGCTTGAAGCGGCGCGATCGTAATTTTCCATAGTCAGTACTGGTTGGGCACAGATTCCTCTTTGGTTTGTACAGAAGCGTAAGAAAAAATAAGACGGTAATTCTTCGGGCTCGCGCCTGGCACTCACGAACTAGTTAACCACCGCCGTGAGCCCGCTGGGAGGATTAGGCGCTGACGAATTCGTGCCAGTCTGAAATGCTCCCGCATCCCAGGCCGTAGTTCCGGTCGGTCGTTGTGTGCCTGCCTTGTCAAAGTCGAGTGCATTGACGCCTAGAGATGATAAATTTTCTCCCGCTCCGATAGCAGCACTCCCACTACCGAGTTGAAAATTGCTCGTAAGCGCAGCACTTGCCGAAACGCTGTGCATATCTTCACCTGAAGACGATCGCCAGCTCGCTACTGTGTTGTACCAATGGCCGTTGTTGAAGGCTATAGCGTTCATGTTAGAAAAGTCATTGTAGTCGCTACTTCCTATGGATGCACCGGATACAACGTATATACCGACATATGCGGTGGAACATATGTTGTTCCGAATCGTATCACCCTGGAGATAGATCATAATGCATGTTCCTCCCGTGTTGCTGGTCGAAGAACCCTGCATCGTATTGTTTAGAATCTGTGTGTTCGTTCCAATGTCGGTAATATAGCCGTTACCGGGAGCGGTTGCCGGATTGAGATTCGCTATCACATTGTTAAAAATATAAGTCCCCGTAATTGTTCCGACACCCCCCGCGATATAGATAAATCCAGTCATGTGTATGCCGGACTGGCCGTAGATGTAATTATTATAGATGCTCAAGCCAGTAACCTGCGATGTGGTGTGTCCCGCCCATACGTGAACTCCATCGTGATGATTCCCATCGTTGGTATCGTCCCAGTTGGACCAGTCGTGCATGATATTGTCATGGATAGAATTAGAACCCGTTAGTATGGCGCCATTATTGCCATCGCCCATGACAACGTCGTGGTCGCAATTGTAAATCGTGTTGGAATAAAAGTTCAGATTCGCTGTGGTTGAACCACCGGGATAGGCATAAAAAAGACCCCATTTGGCATCATGAATTGTGTTGTGGTCAATGGCGACGTTTGAACCCCCCTGCCAATAAATTGAATACGATCCCCCACCACTCTCGTCGCTCAGATTATTAGTATGGGTGTAGATGTTGGAGATATTCAGATTCGTTATTTCACAGTTTGAGCAGTTGCTCAGCCACAGGCCAGCACCGTCTTGCTGATAGGTTCGTCCTGTGCCGTTCGCAGTCGCCTGCACAATCCCGTTGGAGCCACCGTCCACGATGACATAGCTCACACCGGCAATTGCGATCGCTCCGTTAGTACCCCAATAGGGAGCTGTGAGAACGGCGCCATTCTCGAATTTCACCGTAATCAGATTTCCAGACACTCCGCTGCCCTGAAAACTTAGAAAACCACTGGCACCTGCCGGAGCTGTAATTGTGCCGCAGATGTGGACGGTCGTCCCGGGGCCAATAGGAGAGGGCCAATTCGCCCTGTTGTTGAAAAAGGTATATGGGAGAGCGTCGCCGCAGTCTGCTCCGGTGCTTCCTCCGGTAGCGGTCTGCGCGATATAGAGGTCCGTTGCGCTAACAGGCAGCAACGCAAAAAAGAAAGCGAAGATAAAAAGAAATTTGCGCATTGTCTCCCCCGTTTCCTTGATCCACGTTTGGGATCAAGGAACGCTCTGCTATCCGGCTGTAACATCCGCCAGAGAAGCCCCGCGGCTTCAGGTAGCGAGCATTCTATCCAGGCTTGAGGATACTGGCAGCGGCATGGAACAACTACTGGCTCGCGGGCCAGTTTGAGGACAGGTAGAGAGACTCATATTGGGAGCGTCGGGCCGAGACCTAAACGACTGCATTTCTTAGGCTTCCGTGAAACGGCGTCGGTTCTATGCTCATGGCTAATTGCCCGCAGATATTGGTTTCCCGTCACCAGGTTGCTCGGCTTCTGGCGGATCGTTCTCGGCGCGCTTGGACAAACGGTCTCTCCAGATTTTCTTTATTTTTTGCAGCCAGTTCGCCCGTGCGACAGTCTTCCTGGCGACTCGATCCAGGCTCTGGGCAGCGGTTCGAATGAGATTGAGCCGAATGCCCCTGAGAGTCGGCGCAAACACAAAAACGGAGGCCTCCACCGAACTGGAGTTGCAAAGCGCGGACTTATATTCGGCGTTCCCAAACCCAAAATCCACTTCGCGGACGGTGTCTCCGCTAGTGCCATTGCAGAACGTCTCAATCACGTTCAGCATCACAAACATCCCCGGGGAGAGAAGGCGATATTCCGGATCGTAGCCGACATATTCTCCGTAGAACGTTTCTCCACAGAGCACGCCGATCCAGTAAGCGCACGGCCGGTCTCCGATATAGAGAACGTAGGCACGGAGCCAGCCTTTACGAGCGCACAGCTCTAAACGCGCCCTGGTGAGAGTATTATCTTCGAACCCGGTTCCCAGGCCACGCAAATAAGTTTTCTTTGCGATTTCTTCGACGTCTTGAAATATTCGATCGAGCTGTTCGGGATCCCGGTAGCAGACAATGTTTGTTCCCGGGGTAGCTTGGGCCACAAACTTCTTTGCTTTCCTCCGAATCTCTGACC
>Ga0302325_10035701_pt1 | contig 10148 bp, 12 predicted proteins | sample Palsa_T0_2_FD_201948 | JGI IMG/M metagenome (GOLD analysis project Ga0302325, IMG submission 201948) | Peat permafrost microbial communities from Stordalen Mire near Abisko, Sweden - Palsa_T0_2 | ecosystem: Environmental > Terrestrial > Soil > Palsa > Peat permafrost | place: Sweden: Abisko... | reverse complement strand
CGGCTGCCCCCTTACCCAAAGGAATCACCGCCTCACGATGAATCTCGCTAAAGTCCAGCAGAATCTCCAGCCCGCCGCACCCTCGTAAACGTGAACTCCCTGTTTACACAACAACTTTCTCTGTGATACCCAGGCGCAAACCTAATTCTTGTCGCATCTTTGCTGCCTTACTCGAACGCTCCCCTACTACCGCGCGATACTTGTTACATAGAGATCAGCCTTGCTTGGAAGCATCTCACCGCATTGTCGTCATTCTCGAGCTCCCCACCAACACTCCCAACTGTTGAGCGCCACGCCAGAACGAGGACGCCATGGATACCAATATGGAAGATGTTGGCAGAGCGCCTGAACCATCGAGATTATCCCCTGCAACTGAGCCCGCGTCCATACCAACCCTTGATGGGTGGATTGAGAGCTTGATGACCTGCAAGCAACTGGCCGAGGTCGACGTACAGAGGCTCTGCGAGAAGGTACGTGAGCTTCGCAGATCTCAATGAGGTCGATAGAGCGTCAAGAGCATGAATGTAATCTAGGCCGGTCTCTAATAACGCGATTTCAGGCACGAGAGGTCTTGCAGGACGAGTCAAACGTGCAACCGGTGGTAGGCAAAATCTGCAATGCAAATGTGGCCACCAGGAGCTGACAAGTATACAGAAATGCCCTGTCACAGTATGCGGAGATATTCATGGTCAATTTCATGACTTGATGGAGCTGTTCAGAATTGGAGGACCGAACCCAGACACCAACTATCTATTCATGGGTATGAAGCCTCAGCCAATTTTAGTGCGATAAAGACTGACATCAGACAAGGCGATTATGTTGATAGAGGTTACTATTCCGTTGAAACTGTCACTCTACTTGTTGCCCTTAAAATCCGATATCCTCAACGCATCACCATCCTCCGTGGCAACCACGAATCCCGTCAAATTACGCAAGTCTATGGGTTCTATGATGAATGTCTCCGAAAATATGGCAACGCCAACGTATGGAAGTATTTCACCGATCTCTTCGACTACCTCCCCCTTACTGCCCTTATCGACAACCAAATCTTCTGCCTCCACGGAGGTCTCTCCCCCAGCATCGATACCCTCGACAATATCAGAGCACTCGATCGTATACAAGAAGTTCCACATGAGGGCCCTATGTGCGATCTGCTGTGGTCGGATCCAGATGATAGATGCGGATGGGGAATATCACCAAGAGGCGCGGGGTACACGTTCGGACAGGACATTTCGGAGGCTTTCAACCACAATAATGGCTTGACTCTGGTGGCGAGAGCCCATCAACTGGTTATGGAGGGTTATAATTGGTCTCAAGATAGGAATGTGGTCACCATTTTCTCAGGTAGGCTTTCCTTCTTCTCGCACGGAAGTCAACTGACTGTGGCAGCTCCGAACTATTGCTATAGATGTGGCAATCAAGCTGCCATTATGGAGATTGACGAGCATCTGAAGTATACCTTGTAAGCCTAGGCCTTGTATAAATTGGGAGCCTCACTGACAACAAAAAGCTTGCAATTTGACCCCTGCCCAAGAGCGGGCGAGCCGATGGTGTCACGACGTAAGTTGTTAAATCCCTGTTTACTTTGCTCCTGTACTAATGAGACGCAGGAACTCCTGATTACTTCCTCTAGAGGGCTATCAAGAGAGAGCTTACTCCTTGCAAGGCATATTACAAAGGTGCTACAGAAGCAATGAAAATTATGTCCATGTAGTACGAAAACACATGGCATTCGTGCAGCGAGAGGCCTTAGTGTGGGCCTGGTAGCACCAATGAGCCAACTCAGGTGACGAGCATGACTTTTGTAGACTTTCAGTAGACTCTTATAAGAATGCAAAAGCGTTTGACACAACGAAAGGCGTGCTATGTGGACCCTTACATCTAACCTGAGCAGGTTCTCCGTTGAAACATGTATGACTGGAGCTACGAGACCATAACGTTCCAGAATGTAGGAAACAGTACAGCAAAACCTCGATATAACGATACCAATTTTACCCTTTTTTTTCAAGTATTCCGAGGTATCGGTATATCAAGTGTCAGGTGTATGCTTTACTAAGCATACCTTTCTATATGAAAAGGTACTCATTTAAGATTAAAGCAAGGTGCTAAAGACAAATCTAAAAGCTAGAAAAGGCGTTTTTTTGCTTATTCCCCAGATCCTCTTTTTACTGTAAGCTGCACCGACGCACCCCCCGCGTCACTAAATCCCGGCCAAAAGTCAAGCATTTTTCACGAAAATAAAGGGTTGTTTTAACGATATTCGTTAAGAGGATAGGATCGATATCGTTAAATTACTACCAAAATCGCGCGGGACCAAAGAGAGTGCTTACGGGGCGAGAAGGACCGATGTCCGTGGCCTGCCAGCGCTGCCATTGGTGCCTAAAAGCCATCGGTGCCGCGCTTCACTCAGGCGTGGTGGGATCGACTCGGCCTCGCGTTCAACAACCCCCGATATTTTGAATGTCCCAGCATGTCATGCTTGAAATCTGCCTATGGCGATCGGAATTTATTAAAGCGCGATGCATCCCGCCTCAAAAAGTCATAAGTATGGCGAGGCGTCGTCGTTGTTTGCATTCCTGAATGTCATGGTCGGCACGTAGGAGAGCCACAACAACACCACGACATCTTTGATCAGGAGACCCCTTCGATAAAGCTTTCCCTTTCCCGCCGCCAATCTACTGTAAGCTCCACGGTTTCTAAAGAACTACATCCAAAATGTCGGCTCCAGGAGGAGTAAGTGTATTCTCTCAATTGACGGGCCAGATGCTAAGAAGTCTCTAATACAGCTACCCAAAGGACCCCCATATCTCCCCACCACGGCGGGGTTAGGAGGTCTGCCCACAAAAAAAGTCGACGATGCCATCAGCGCTGTCTTTCTTGCTCTGTTCGTCATAGGTGCTGCAACCCATATGACGATTTTCCAAATCAACATGCGAAGAAAGAAGAAGTTTATCATGTCCGCCTTGATTTTCGGTTTCTGCATGGCCAGAATCACAACGATGACCATGCGTCTTGTATGGGCGAGTCATCCTAAGAACATTTCGGTGGCTATCGCTGCACAGATCTTCGTCTCAGCTGGAGTACTCATCCTCTTCATCGCCAATTTAATCTTCGCCCAACGAATCGTCAGAGCCTCTCATCCACATTGGGCGTGGGCGAAGTGGTTCTCCATTGCGTTCAAGCTTTACTATGTGTCCATTGTACTCATGCTGGCAGCGTTGATTACATGTACCGTCCAGAGCTTCTACACTCTCTCACACAACACTCGCCGAATTGCTCACGACGTCCAACTTGTTGGAGGAACTTATTTTGCTGTTGCGGCGTTCCTTCCAATCCCGCTAATGTTCCTTCGGATCATCATTCCAGACAGACCACCCATTGAAAAATTCGGTCATGGTCGTTTCAGGAGCAAGATATTTATCCTCCTTTTTTCTTCCATTCTCCTCACACTCGGTGCCTCGTTCCGAGCTGGTGTCAATTACGTGCCGCGGCCAAGCAACGACCCTGCTTGGTACGATTCAAAGGCTTGCTTCTACATCTTCAACTTCACAATCGAGATCATTATCGTTGCACTCTATGCCATTCTCAGGATCGACAAAAGATTCCATATCCCCGATGGAAGTCATGGCCCAGGAGATTACGCCGGTATCTCTGGGAGTGGAGTCGAGAGAAGGTCTAGCTTTGCTGATAGGGTGTTGGACGAAGAACAGGTCTTTGGTGATGGCAGTGCGGAGGCTTTGGGGAAGAGGAGAGGAGATTTGGAGACCCAGGATATAGCGGCTTTCACGCCTCCTCGCTCTGCTCACAAAGAAGTGGAACCTCAATTGCAAAGTCCATTGAAGAGCGAATTGACACCACCTAATTCGGCTCCTAGCTCTGCTCATGGAAACAAGAATCAGCAAGCAGCCGAGCCAGTTCCTCCTACGCCGACTATTGTTTTGGATGATAATACTTCGACAACGCATGAAGAAGGGAAGGCAGAGGTGCATGAAGAGGAGAAGCCAACGACGTATGGTGAAGAGAAGACGACGGCAGATCTAGAGAAGTCGACACCAGATCAGGCTCGCTGAGCTGTCAGGAGATAGTTAAGTGTAGGATATTGCATATTCGGGAGCATACATAAGGAGTTAGGAGCACTGAATACCCCAATGGCTTTGTCATGATTACTCTTTTGTAAGAGCACATTGAAGTAAATCTCAATATAATATTCCATGCAGATCGCTGTCATTCATGATATGACGTTGAACTCCTTCGACGACTAAACTCATCTTCAGATTGAAAATGTCTCAATATCACATATCAGTAAACTGTACGAGTAGATATCATCTCTAATGCAACAGTAACATCGATGAGATCAAACAAAGTGTTCCCATGGCTCTGGGTGATTGTCTGATAGATAACCAAATGGGGCATTTCTGTGGCCCGTGCCCTCGACGATCACGAGTCTGGATTTTAAACTCGCCCCGATTGATCCAACCGCACTCCCGAATCTCTCCTTCACGCCTCGTCCTTTTGATACGTCTACGCACCCACTGATTTTCACGATCCCGTCGACGAGATGTCGTTGACTCCACAAGATAACGCGAGAGCAACCTTCTCCCAAACAAACCCCGGCCGACAACACGTATTCCAAGTCCAGCAGCCCAATATCCCCACCCCCTCACCATCGCAGCAGCGAGCCTTTCAAGTCCGGCCAACACAAGGAGGAATACGTCCTCCCGGCCAACACAACTCCCCATACTCGACTCCATACACCCCGAACAATGTCCAAGCTGGTCCGCCTCGACAGAATGGAAATGCGGGGGTATCCGCAGAGCAGCAGATTGCTCAGGGTGTCTTGAGTAATCCATCTACTGGATCTGGCACAAATACCCCTCAACGACGTCCCCCACCACTTGGTACAACAATTCATATGCCCCCTCATGGCGCCCCTCAAAACCAATCCATGAGCGTCAATCACGCAATGAATCCCTCTTCATCCATCAACCAAGCCCAACGACAATCCCAAAACGCCTCTCCAGCCCTCCAAAATCCATCCCTCCAACGACCAACAATGACAGCTTCTCCAGGCAGCTCAACAATGGGCTCAAGACCACAAGACAGCTCTCCAGATGGCACACCCCAAGACCTCTCCATGATAGACCCTCAACTAGCAATCGACCAACAGCTTAACGACCCCAACAACTCCATGCTCGACGCCCAAGGCTCCCCCTCAACCCCGCAAATAATACAAGGAGAAATGCTCTCCCCGCCCCCAGGTGGCAGCTTTCCCACCTTCGAAGCCCTCTTCGCCTTCGCACAAGCACACGCCCTCGCCCACGGCTACGCCTTCGTAATCGGGCGCTCGAAACGCGATAACCGGGGTCTAAAAAAGGTATTCCTGATCTGCGATCGTGGCGGAACAAACAAGGAGAAAGTGCCCGGCGAGCAAAGGCAGCGGAAAACCAAGTCCCGGAAATGCGGGTGTGAGTTCGGAGTTTTTGGATTAGAGAATAAAACGGCGTGGTTGTTAAGGGGCAGGATTGATGGCGAGCATTTGACGCATAATCACCCGCCGAGCGACAGTCCTACTGAGCATCCTGGAGCGAGGAAGCTGGATCCGAAGGCGATTGCTGCTGTGAAGGCGCTCGAAGAGAATGGTACTCCCCCCCTTTTTTTTTCTATGCCAAACTCATGAGAGTATACTAATGGGTAAAAAAAAGGTGTCTCTGTCAAAGAAACCTTAGAGATCCTCCACCGCGAGAACCCCACCGTCCGCTACCTACCCCGCGACATCTACAACGCCCGTGCAGCCATAAAGCGGGACCCATCACGAGTAGAAGCAACGGCTATGGAGCAACTACCTACTTTCTACAAGAAACCACCCATGACATTCGAGGAGAAGCTGCGGGCAGAATTAAGAACCGAGGTAGCGAATGCGCAAGCAGAGATCGAGAAGACGAAAGAGGCTTGGCGGAAAGAGGTTGAGGAGTTGAAGGAGCAGTTGCGGCAGAAGGATAAGATGATCAAAAAGTTTGAAATGTTTATTGATATTTGTAATGAAAGGGTTATGGTGCAGAGGGAGCGGTTAGAGAAAGAAGGAGAGCCGAGCGGAAGTGCTACTGGTTAAAGGACAATCCTTTGCTACGATCTAGCTCCAATGGGCATGTTTGTTACTGGAGAATTGGAGTTTACGGAAAGGCCTGCGTATTATCGGCTTGATGCGCGCGTAACATGATTGCTTTACTACATTGCGGGTGGAGGCATCTTACTAAAGATGCCTATAACTCACCAAGACATGACATAAATAAAAGTTCTTGACGATCCAATCATCCAATTCACGTTGTTACTTTCCAATCCTCTAAGCTACCGGTACCTCACCCGTGACCTCCCCCTGAGCCTCACTCAAAGCAACCTTATTCTTCCCTTTCCTAAACACCCTCTCATCCCTCGGATCAAATCCCCCATTCCCCCAGGTAGCCCATTCCGGCGTCTCCTTTCCCATATAATCCTCCGGCCTAAAGCTCTCCCCGCTTTCCAAGCACTCAAAAAACTTATCATAATCGATCCTCGTGTGCCATTTCCCCTCTTTCATAAATCTCTCACTAGCAATCAGGATACAGCAACTATGTGCATGTTCTGCCGCAATTCCATACTTCAGACCCCGTTTGGAGAGAGCAGTGTTGAGCGCTTCGACGAAGGAACACACTTCTTCGTAGAAAGGCACGTTCTGCATCGTTAGGCCTGCGCCAGCGGACGAGGAGGTCCCGCAGTAGGTTACGCCTTTTACTTCTACAAAGCAAGGTAGCCCCTTTTCCACTAGCGCAGCATAGCCTTCTGCTTCATCTTCAATATTAAAGCCTTTCACGAGGGTCAGTCTGAAAACAGTGCGTTGTTCAAACCTCCGCTCGCGGAGGATTTCGAGGCAGCGGTTAAAGCGCTCCCAGAAATCTCTATGAAGGGGCCTGTCAATTTTGCGGAGGGATTCTCGGTTCGAGGCATCGATTGAGACGTAGAGTTGTGTGACTGGTTTCAGGGTAGCTAGTTGGTCTGGATGCTGGGCATTGCAGACGAGGAATGAGGAGATGTGCTCTGCGTGCAACATTGCTGTGAACTCATTGATATGAGGGTAGAATATTGGCTCTCCCACTAGACTGAGAGCACAATGTCTGATTCTCATTGCTTCGGCGAAACGCTCGGCTCGTACGCCGGGCACTCCTCGCATCATTTTTATTTTCTGGTAGTGGCCTGCTTTTACGCCGGCGAAGATCAGCTCAGGGGGGTCGACGACCCACCGCCAGGTTGTGCCGACGGGGTTGGTGCCGTGGCGCCAGCAGAAGACGCACTTGTTGGAACAGGAGAGGGATGGTGTTGTTTCCATGCATTGGTGCGAGGCGATGCCGTAGAAGGAGTATTTGTAGCAGGAGCCTCTGCCACGGAGGGCAGATTTGGTCCAGCGGCAGATCTTGACGCCAGAATGAGAGCCGACGATAGAGTAGCCTTGCTTGGTGAGAGCGGCGTATGTGGGAGAGTTCTTGGGCACCATTTCTTTGGTTGTTGCTGGTGGAGTTGACCGGGCTTTCTTGGAGTAGGTTGTAAAATCTACCTCTAGAGGTTCAGAAGGATCGATTGATGTCTTGTTCAGAGTGCTCCCAATATCCTCCAAATCGTTCAGCACGTCCTTATTTAGGATTTTGGTCTTTCTTTGGGCAACTTTTTGCTCGTCAAATAGGACTTCATCCTCGTCGTCCAAGTCCTCCACGTCGCTTTCGACTGCATCTCCACTTCCCACGACTCCTTCTCCTAACCCTCCTGTCTGGACAATATGGCCTAGAACATCTTCTACGCCCTCTTTCCATTCTTGTAAGCGCTGTAAGGATTTTGTCTTGGAATCTCCCATTCCTAATGGAAAAGCTCTTTTCCTCCCGGTCAACTTCGCCATCCACTTATCCACATCTCTTGCCTGTGAGCAAAATCCTTCTGCCTCGGTGGGCCAACCCCCTCTGTCCCCAAAACCAAATACTGAATACCCTAACAGCGAAGAAAGGGGCGCGGTATCTATCCTAAAATCATTGTGTGTTTCTTGTAGATGTTGGAGGAAATTGTCAAGGACAGTGTCGATATTGTAAGTCGGTAGGAGGAGTAGATAGAAGAACTGAGTTCCCACATCAGTCTTTGGGGGGGTGATAAAGTATTCGTCATAATCTATGTATGATAGATCGTGTAATTGAGGTTCGAAAAATGTGGTTGTCGAATCTGCAAGATTTTTGATACTTTGTGCCAACTCTTCGGTGAAGACCTTGGCTGTCTTCCCAGTGGTCCCAGTCAAGGAGGAGAAGAAGATCAGGATTTGAATCTTCCGGTCGCCAGGTTGTGCAGTATCCTCGAAAGACTTCCTCTTCTTCAGACCTCCCACAATTCGTCTAGGAACCTTCTCTCCATTTATTCTTTTGTCATCAACCAACCTTTCCTTCTCTGCTACCAATGGCGGGGAGACCGGCGGGGTATGAAATATTCTCTCTCTGGGTGCTCGAAGGTGCAGTACAGCCCGAAAGATCATGAGGATTGTAAATGTGGAGAGAATTATGGGTATTCGATAGAGGTGCCATACGGCTACAATATCTTTCTCGAGTCAGCCTTGCATGTTTTCCATTACTCTGAGTCATTCATACCAGCAATCTCAAAGGGCAACCAAGACCGGACGGCCCAAGTGTTATGCGCCATCTTGAATGAGTATCTAATCAACTCTCATTTTTAGGAAATTCCATGGTGGTGGGGAATCTTTGGGCGGGGCTCGAGTTCGAGTCCCTGAAGCGGGCGCTAGCGGGTGCTCTTCGGGGGTTCCCTCTTTCGGCCATTTATACGAAAGCCAAATGTAAAGAAACACTCATCACCGGTCTTGAGTACTTGGCTCAACCACCAGACCAAGAGTAAGCTTATGTGTACTCGGATTCGCTCTCTTGAAGTCAAGAACCCCGATCGGCTATTCACGTCGAATCACGCCAAGGCTCTAAGATATTAGCTCAGGATCTCGGTCAGTCAGCCACAACGCAGCCATGTGTGTTGCATCAGCTGTGATAGCTCTTACGTACTAAGCCTCTCGTGTGACGCCTAGTGATGCTGTTAAGACGCAGGGAGGCAGATTCTTCCTTTCTCATAATCTTCTCAAATCCCCGGAGTCTGCTAGTGAATCTTACGTGAGAAACTCAACAAGATATATACTGGGCAAGGCTTACCCCTATCCAGTGAATCATCTTCTTCTTTTATTATTATGTCTTCGATATGACTTATCTACTTCATGTATCACCATTATCAACACTGCTTTCTCTCGAAGGCTCCCCAATTGCCCCAGCCATCAATGGAATCTTTCACACTCTTTCCTCTCCTGCCAACGGAACTCCGTCTTAAGATCTGGGATTTTGTAGCTGAGGAGCCGAACATTGTCGAGCTCAGTTGCACTCCAACAGCTTCATATCTCCCCGATGGCCGCTGGTTCTCGCACAGCAGACCTCCCATCATATTCCGCACCTGCTCAGAATCACGTGCGGTCGCTATGGCTCATTACGATGCGCTGACATTTTCGCCGGACGTGGTTGGAATTCCGTGCAAGACGAAGCTTTACATTAATTTCGCTATCGACACGTTATGGATTTGCAGTGACATGGTAGGTATTCTCAGAGCACAAATTTCTTCTTCCAGATGTGTTACGAACTATCTTTACTCTTTAGACGTGTCTCTGGAGAACACAACTCATGAAACATTGTCTCAAGCCCCAAACTTCTTCCTTATTAGGCAATGCTAACTCAGAGATTGCCTGCCAGCATATCAAATGGGCAAGGATGTTACTATCGAAGAATGCCCAGCTGAAGAAGAAGCTGAAGTTCTTGGCTATCAACGAGAAAGTGTGGAAGGACCTCAACGAGACAAATCTTACTCCTGGTTATAGTGGGGGAGCTTTGTCTTGGGTACCGCCCACAACTGCAGTGGTATGCGAACTAAATGCTTTAGAGGATGTGAAATTTCACAGTTGAACGTCCGTCTCTAGAGAGACTTTTTCATCAATGAGCTGAAAGATACGACCGGACCATTATCTCTTGATACTAATGGAATGAAGGGGTCCGGTCTCTAAGTCAGAGTTCACGGAATTTACTGGGCTGCAAATTATGGGC
>Ga0302325_10035700_pt1 | contig 10149 bp, 9 predicted proteins | sample Palsa_T0_2_FD_201948 | JGI IMG/M metagenome (GOLD analysis project Ga0302325, IMG submission 201948) | Peat permafrost microbial communities from Stordalen Mire near Abisko, Sweden - Palsa_T0_2 | ecosystem: Environmental > Terrestrial > Soil > Palsa > Peat permafrost | place: Sweden: Abisko... | reverse complement strand
CATCAGGAGTATTCCGGTGAAGGTTTCGGGGTAAGATCTGGGCAACGTCAATACGCTTTCTCTATGAGGACGATCGAGTCCCATACTCCAGGATCAGATCCAGAGGCGTGGAGGAATGACGATATACATATGAAAAACAAGTAGGCGAATAAAATCGGAATCGCTGGCGAGATGTTGTGATAAGTCAAACCCCGTATTAATCGGCCACCCCCTAAAGTCGGCCGCCTCGCTTAGCACACCGCCACTCCCCACACTCCCACTTTAGAATTAAATATTTTAATTATTCCTTAATAAAACTTCTTTAAATTTTGCAATTAGTTAGAAGTGATTATAAAGCACTCATATACTAAAGACGGCATCTAGTACGCGCTTAGGGATATAGCTAATAGCAAATTTGAGCGTAAAGCTAGTCTCGAGTGGGGTATACTAAGAGGTACACTTCAAGACAAGCAATCAAGCTGCTGTAGGGGGGCGAACCTCAGCTAGAAGAAAAGGCCCTACAAGAACGTCTCTCGGATACCAAGCAAGTAACAAGTAAACGCGTATGTAGATATAAAGCAATAACAAAAGAAAGGACTAAAGCATGCAAGAACCAAGTGTAATCATAAAAGCAATACGCAAAACAAGCGACGAATAAACGATTATTAAGTGAGGTGTATACATGTATGGATAATTAGGAGTAAAAGTGATATGTAAGAATGAAGGTGATGTCTCTAGCTAAGTACAAAAACCTGGAATATATATCCCTTTTGCAGTCACGTGCAACGCTAGACTAAACCCTCCAAAATCGGTAGAATGTAGCAGTCTCCTTGGCGCCCCGCCACACTGCCTTGCTCGATTAGAAGCTTATGCATATTGTTAAAGGCTTTCCCCGATTTAGGAACAATTTCTTACAGATTAGGTGCTTATTTAGGAACGCTTTGGTCAAAATCCAACTCATGCACAAATCAGAGCTTTTGCTAGACGAATTTTAGCTGCTAAAAATGATGCAACACTACTCGGAAAGCGTTGGATGGCTGGTTTTCTTCGCCGGAATCCAATTCTTAAGACCAAAAAGCAATTTAGGATCGATTTTGCACGTGTTAATAGCGCTACTTCTGATATTATTAAGGATTAGTTTCAAAAATTAGAGGTTCTAGCTATTAAGGCTATCAAGGCAAAGAATTGTTAGAATATGGATGAAGCAAGGATTATAGAAGGCCAAGGAGAGAATGGGCTAGTGGTAAGGAGTGCTAAGAAACGCTTTATTTAAAAGAAATAGCCAAGATCAAGGGCTTAGACTTCATTTATCAAGTGCATCTTAGCAATCGGGAAGGCATTATATCCATTAGTTATATTTAAGGGTAAATTAGTCTAACAATAGTGGTTTCTTATAGGATTGCATGCAGTGTCCTCGATGGGTCGTTTGGGTGGTTATTTTATAGGAACTATACCCGGCCCATTATAATTAGGAACTAACCCGGCCTAAACTATTATATTTCAACAAGAACTAGTAGTTTATGGGTACTTAATAGTTAATTTATATAGAAAAATTTAAATGACATCATTATAAGAGCGCTTGCCTTTAGAAGTGCTCTTTAGCCTTCTCCTTCGTAGTTAAATACTCAAAAAAGTCCCCTAATACTAACCTATTCCTTAACTAGCTACGTACACACTCACCGGCCTCTATACTATCTAATTGTGTCTAATTCCTTGCAAGTAAAAGCATCAATTTAGCACTAGAAAAGAGACGCTTAACCTCAGCTAACATGCCGGGGATTGAGAATATATCTCTAGCCATTTAAGCTATTCGAGGGTATTCCTTCTCGTGCGCCGGCCACTATGCTAAGAACCCCCCCCGATCCTCGTTTCACTCCTCCACAGCACCTGCTTGACAATATCGTGTATACTCGTCTTGTAAAGTAAAGGCTAGGGCTTGTAAGCTAGCTCTTATATAGTCTCTTAAAAGAGAAGCTTTTAGTATTAATAACTAGATAAATATTAGTCCGATCCGAATAAGGTAAATATCTAAACGTATAGCTATATAAGATAAGGTTAAGACAATTAGATAAGCAATATTAACCGATTTCTAGGCGTATTCGTCATTCCACAATACTTGCACTTTCTTTCTAGCTTTAGTAAGCTATTCTTGAGTTAAATATAACTCTATATACCGCTATTTATTCCACGAAACTAAAACTAATACTACAAAGTATACAAGTGAAGTGAGCAGAAGCCTATATTTTAAGAGCTTTGCTTAAGCATTTAGCGTGTTTGTTTTAAGCAAGCTTTGCTCCTTAATAACCTCTTAATTATTATGCTCGTCAATGCTAATTAACTCGTAAGAACTAAAAGCTTGTAGCTATGCCTTAATATGCTCTTGTAATAAAGTATACGCTAAGAGCATATTGCCAATATAGCTGTAAGTTCTTAGAAAGATTAGCTAAAGTTCTCCTAGAGAGTGAAACCTTATTGCTCTAGCATATAAAGTAGTCGGAATATAAATTAAATAATAAAAGAACGCGTTAATAAAAGTGGCTAAAACTAACCCGTCTCCGATTTCCTTTTAAAGTCTTTTACTAAAAGAAATATAGGCTTTATAAAAGCAATAATGTCATTATAATAAGACTAATCCTTTAAAGTTATAATGCACCCCGACAAGTTTTTCTTATCAGATTTAGAGATTTGATGCTATAATACGTAAAGATCTAATAAATCTTTTAATAAAATAGCACAAACAAGCATCAAGTATATTAAGAACTATCTTATGTCGTTCTCTTTAATTAGCCGAAGCATGTCGCCTTTAACTTTTGCGTTTCTGTCTATAAACACGTCATCGCGCTAAGAAGTGGCTAAAATAAATATAATAATATCATAGATTTTAGTAATAGCATTAACTAGACGCTTATATGCAACTTTCGGTAATTTCGGTATATTAATAGCTCTTCTAGTTTTGCGTGTTTTTAATAAATGCAATAGTTTATTAGTAGTAAAGGCTGTCGCGATTAGACTAATAATATAGCTAAAATAACGTAGCCGGTAATTAAGGCTGCTTTATATAATACTAATAGTTGCTAGATATTAAGATACTACTAGCAAAGATGTATCGTTATCGCCGGCATTATCAAGTATACAAAAACTAAGCTTAGCCTCTAGCTAATAATCCTTAATTATTTGTATTAGAAGTGTAGCTATATTCTCGCTACTATGCGCACTATACAAAGCCTTTAATCTAAGCAAAATCGTTCGAGCTTTAAAAGCAAGATTAATAAAGTAGCACATAATACCTAGTATTAAATATCTATTAAGAGAAGTCTATAAGTCAAAGGATATATGGACCTTAGCACGTGATTGCAAAAGCAAAGCAACGAGAACTACTTTATATACAAGGAACATCTATAAAAGCAAGATCTTAATAGTATTGCCACTCTTTAGCAATGTGTTATTCCCGCGTAAGTTAAGAGACGCATATAACATTAAATCCCTAAATTCGTTGTTTTTAATTATAAAAAATAGAAGGTGTAATACTGCGATTGCTCGTAAGAGCTTTAATCGGAATATACTTGCATTAAAGCTAGTATTGCTTGCTACAAGCTAATTATAAACAGAGGAGGCGTCGTCTTCCTCTATTTCATTAGCTAAAAAGGTGTAATGCTTCCCATGTAAGTGGTTTCTAGCATTAGTAACTCCGTGTTTTGCATTATAAGTTATAAGCTTATTACGATTAGCACTTATATTTTGTTAATATTACTCTTAAAATAAGAATAAAAATGCTTATATAAAGCACATTGCCAAAACCTTATATTATTAACAGTAATTATCACCCCGTAATCCCAAACAAAGCTCCGTATAAAGTTAACCCTTTTAACAAAGCCTCTTTTAGCAAGTAAAGTATGCTTTTTGCTAATAATGCGACTAGTCGGAAAAGACGTGCTAAAGGTCGCATTTGCAACACGAATATCGCGCGGTATAGCGCTAGGGTTATTAGCAAAGGTGACCACAACTTCATCCTTAAATTCAAAACCTAATTCAATAGCAGGAGAAGTTGTAAAAAGGGGTTTAGAAGGAAGAGGTAGTCGTTTAAAGCAAAGGGAGGCATTAGTCGAGGAGCCCTATATTTACTATATTAGCGAATTTGCCCCTATATTAAATCAAAGGGGGTAGTTAATATACTCCACCATGCGACAACTAAGCTTACATATGTGTTCTCTTTATACTAGTTGTGCGTGTGGTACGTGTAGTTAGAAGAATAGCCAATTAAGAGGCCCTAAAAGCTCTAAAAACAAAGCTATCGTCATTAAGATTTGTCGTAGTAGATATATTAGTCTCAATAACCATAGTAGTTTCGGTTAAGGTTAGCGATTAGGAAGCCTCCCTGCTTAGAATCGATAATTGAGACATTAAAAAGGTGTTAAGCATGCAATTTAATAAAGCATAGCAAATAGTGGAAGGAAATGGCATTAAAATGTGGGAATTACTAGTGCTTAAAGCGATCTACAGCAAGCTAACCTCCCAACTTATTAGCCCCCCTTAAAACCAATAGTTTAACCAATTAAAAGAGACTATCAACCAGACCCATTAGTTAATTAACCAATTAACTAAAAGCAGGAACCAGAACCGACGGGTTGGGTTAAATGGGCCGGTTTACCCAATTAAGACCTATCCATCGAGAACACTGATTGCATGACTACAAAAGCTAGAAGTTTACTGCAATTGAAAACGGGTAGACTTTTAATGCTACTGCTTTAGAATAGTTGCAAAAAGTCTTTATACCCCAAACAGCACCACATGACCCTAAGGAGCCTCGTTTACTTATATTAGACGGCATGGGAGTCGTGAGACACTTGAGTTTATATAGGAGTGCTATTCGAATAATATTTATTTATTATTCTTACTACCATATACTTCACATGTGCTTTAATCTTTGGATTTATTTGTGTTTTCCCCCTTAAAGCATGCTTACCGAAAGCGGCTTAGTGCTTTGGCTCTTTTGAACGATTTAGCCCCAATTAGAAAGCAAAACTTTTTGAACTGTTATAAGCTTGTTCAAATAGATGCTTTAACAGTTACAAATTGTAAAATGGGGTAATTAGCTTTAAGATTATAGCCGGTTAAATTGTCAAAGCCTCTTATAAACCGATTATTGCTTGAAAATAGCAATAAAGCAGCTAAGCAAGCTTTAAGGACTTTAGCAAAGGACCCGGTACTTAAATAGAACTAAGTTATGTCATTAGTTGCTTTTACAACTCCTCAAAAAAGCAAAGATATTCGAGATTATGCTTGTCAAATTATAAGATCAGAGATAGCCGACCTTGCAATTGCTCGAGTGCTTTTTAGGAAGGTAGCTAAAGGCTTAAATGACAAGGACTTTGTTATTGCATAGCATAAGCGTCGAATCAAGCAACTTGAGGCTAGGGTATTGCAACTTGAGCCTAGAAAGCGGCGGAAGGTGGTAACCAGTCCAAATTCTAGGTTTGCAGATATTGAGGCTATTTATAAGGCACAAGTAAAGGCTAGGGACCGCCAAAATGTACTATTAGACTCTGATAGCCTTGTTAGTGTTGCTTCTACTTTATCTCATATAACTATTAAGGATTAAAAAAGTTATTAAGGTTAAAAGTGGGTAGTAGTAAATTAAGCGAGGCGGCCGACTTTAGGGGGTGGCCGATTAATACGGGGTTTGACTTAAAGCCACGGTGCTGAAAATATGAAGAAAAGCATGGCGGGAAGAACAACGGCGAAACCCGTCACAACGCCAAATAGACGGTATCTAATGTTGTGCAGCCAATTGAAGTCCTCGAAATTACTGCTAGGGCAGCGTTGGATACATCTGGTAGGCTTCGTCTTTGTCTGTGGAGCAGCAGCATTAGCCGGAGCGTACTGCTGCAATGAAGCAACAGACTCTAAGTTCTCGCCACCAGGTATGCTGCGATTGCAGTTATTCTCGCCTTGCTTGCTCTTGACGGGAACAAGAAAACTTGACCTGGAGGAGCGTGGCGCTCTGATACTAGTAGCCAAGTTTCTGGAGGTTTTATAGCGATTATCTATGTTGAAACTCAGACCTTGACTTTCTACAGTCGTTTTCTGAATAGTTCCGTCGGTTTCGGATAGACTCGATGTGTGATAGGGACCTCGAGTTGAGCTGGTGTTCGGAGTAGTGCAATTCGGAGTCTCCTGTTCGGCCCCCTGCTGCGACTTACAGTCGGCGATTGCGTGCCTCCTCGCAGCATCTGCAACTTCTGCGAGCTCATCGGGCGAAGGAAACCATGAGAAAGGAGAGACGGCACATGACTTCTACTCGTATAGCTGGCCTGATGGCCAGAAGTTGAGCTGATAATGCTCGCGGCTCCGCTGCCTCGCTTTGCGCCTGATAGACTTGTCCTCAACGGCTGGCTTTGGGACCACACACCTCCGGGGCCTATACTTAAAGAGAAGTCCATTCTGCCGCTTTCGGGTTGCGAAACGGCATCCGAAAGCAAATCAACCCTCCAAGAAATTGTACTGCTGTAGTTTTGTGCATCGTCCTCTCTTCCGTCGTCGGATATGATATCGGTCATTCTTGATGATTTTATACTTGGGGGACCTCCAGCGGCTCTGTCGTCGTCGTCGCCCTGTGGACCGGGCTGCGTCGTTCCGTCGTTTGAGGCCATTTGACCATGACGCTGTGAACTTCTCGCAGGCTATCGTTATTCCAGGATGAGATGCGAGAACACCTTTCCTAGCTTGTCGTCGCACCTAGGTAGGATAGAACTGCCTCGAGCAGATGTTAGAAGCTGTTGGTAGAATTAATAGTCACGTGCAGGGCACTAAGCCTAATGCGGATAGCGAATTCGCAGAGTATATCCTCTGCGCGCACACACGAACTTAATACGATAACTTTCACCCACTTGACGCAATTGCATACCACGTTTTGATTACGTGCCGTGCTACGCGTTACGGGTGAACCGACAGAAGCCGAACTAGTTATGTTACACGGAAATTACAGAGTGGTATTTCCGCTTGGCCAAAATTAGCATATGGTCAGGGGGCCAATAAAGGCTTAAAGTCACATCGAATTTAGAGTATAACTAAATTCAAAAATCGTAAGTTCAGTCAGTGAGAATTTATTACAAAACAAAATCCTATATATGAACTATTTCTAGAGCCATTTCTTTTGTGCTTTGTTTTCTCATAAACCTTCGCTTATCTCCATGTAAGCTATGAGCTATGAAAGTAAATAGTAAATAATGCAGGATAACTACAAATAAAGCTACTTGGATAATTATGGGCTTAGTAAAGGCTTATAATTTTCTGTCTTTAGAAAAGAGGAGATCTATTGGGAAAGATTTCAGTCGGAGAATTCTACGGGAATTAGAACGGGAAATTCAACGGGAAATTCAACGGGAAATCCTGAGAAAACCTACGGGAAATACGCGCGGAGATCTAGCGGGGTATTCTTTGACATGCAGTGGATTTAGATGCAGACTTCCTCAATTAAGCTCCTGGAGCTTGACTTATAACCTGGAGTGCTGTCTATTCCTATCTATCTTACTAGGCTCTAAACCAAAAGCTTGGAAATACTCTCTACCATCATGTCGGTTCCTCAAAGCTGCAGTGTGCTTGTTGTAGGTGGTGGTCCCGCAGGTTCATATGCCTCTTCAGTTCTATCTCGCGAAGGGATTGACGTTGTCTGCTTGGAGGCAGAGGAATTTCCAAGGTAACTCCAAGTTCATTAGTTCTCCTAGAAACTGCAAAGTTTCTGACTGAGGTACAATGCAGGTATCACATTGGCGAAAGCATGCTTCCGTCCATGCGCTATTTCCTCAAATTTATTGACGCCTATGATAAATGGGATGCTTATGGATTCCGGCACAAGAATGGTGCATCCTTCAAGCTCAACTGGTCTCGACCCGGACATTGTAAGATCTATCCCTCTGGTCCTTGGCTGGACTGTATCGTTGGATACTAATGTCGGCATGAAAGATACGGACTTCATCGCTGCTGGTGGGCCCGACGGATACGCCTGGAACGTGGTGCGCGCTCAGGCCGATGAGCTACTCTTCAAGCACGCCGCAGAATGTGGTGCCAAAATGTTTGATGCAACCAAGGTGTCTGCTATCGAGTTTGAACCGCACCTCCACAACGGCATCAACGGTACTAATGGCTCAGCCCACATTTCGGGCCCGGAGCCGTCTCAGACCTCGACCCTGGGACGCCCGATCTCTGCAACCTGGACCCGCAAGGACGGTACCTCTGGCTCGATTACCTTCAAATATCTGATTGACGCTACCGGAAGACAGGGGATTGTTAGCACGAAATATCTGAAGAACCGAAAATTCAACCAAGGACTGAAGAACATCGCTAATTGGGGCTATTGGAAAGGCGGTGGCGTCTACGCCCCAGGTACCCCTATGGAGGGATCGCCGTATTTCGAGGCACTGAAAGGTACGCACGCCTAATTGAAAAAGCAGTATTGGGAGCTGTAGACTAATGAGACACTCTAGATGCCAGTGGTTGGTGTTGGATCATTCCTTTGCATGACGGAACTCACTCCGTTGGCATTGTTCAGAATCAGGAGATGGCGACGGCTAAGAAGAAGGAGCTAGGCTCCCCTTCTACGAGCGAGTTCTATGCCAAGATGCTTGATCTGGCTCCTACTGTCAAGGACCTCTTGTCTAAGGCTGAGTTGATCTCAGATATCAAGTCTGCCTCTGATTGGTCATATACCGCTTCTACCTACGCCGCCCCGTATCTGCGCCTCGTCGGTGACGCGAGCTGTTTCATTGACCCTTTCTTCTCGTCTGGAGTGCATCTGGCCATGACTGGAGCACTCTCGGCTGCGGTGACAATTTGTGCAGCTATGCGTGGTGACTGCGAGTGAGTAAGACCCTTCAGGTTCGTTCAGTATGTGACTGCTGCGTGACCTGGAAGTCACTGAGCTCAGTCTCCGTTGAGGGGCTTTGATATCAGATACTTCTGGCACCAGGTGTTCCGCTTTCACCTCTCAAGAGACCTTGCTAATTTCGGTTTATCAAGTGAGAGCACTGCTGCAAGCTGGCATTCTAAGAGAGTGGCCGAGAGTTACACTCGGTTCTTGTTAGTGGTTGTCGGTGCTCAGAAACAAATCCGATGGCAGGACGAGCCCGTCATATATGATTTTGACGAGGAAAGCTACGCACGAGCTTTCGAATTGTTCAGACCAAGTAAGTCATCCCGATCGACTTCAATTCGGAGAAGACCGGAGTAACTCACGCTAATTTCCACAGTCATCCAAGGAACCGTCGATGCCGGTCCCAATGCTAAACTTACGCAGGCAGAAATCTCCAAGACTGTTGAGTTCGGCTTCCGCGCAATGGCACAAATCTCTCCAGAGCAGAAAGAGTCTCTTGTCCAGAAACTTAAGAGCCTTGGAGCAGACGGCAGTGATGAATTTCAGACACTCGAAGATATTGATAGAATCCAGAAGACCCTCACGCCGGACGAGTCACAAATCTTAGACGCGCTACGAGCTAGACGAATGCTGCGAACAGAGGACATCCATACTCTTGATAATTTCACACTTGATGTCATTGATGGACTAGCGCCTAACATTGAACGTGGAAAACTTGGGCTCGTAAGGCCGAAGGCGAAAAAGGCCACTAAAGCAGACTTGTATAACATGTCCTTCTTGGAACCCGAGACCGCCCATTTTAGCCTAAACGACGCTCATGTATAATTTGACAATTAGCACAATTCTAAATAATAATCACAAGTTTTGAAACTATTGATGACTTGTGAGATCTTAAAAGGAGAATCAATTTGACGGTTCTCTTTACAATTGGTAAAGTTTGGTATCACCTCAACAGCCTAACATCCCTCCCTACATAGCGAAAACCCTACTGTACCGAAGAAAATAATAGGTATTTGACTTCAAAAAAAGTCAAATTCTGTGCATACATTCATGTCTTCCATGTTTGTGCATAAGTCGTATCCTATTGCTGATGCTGAACACTCTGAACTCAATCCACTAGAGAATTACATTCGCCTTGTCGTCAAAGGGAGCAGATTTTAGACTAAACAAAGATACCCAGTGGAATACTAGCCGATACAGTAGAAGTTGGAATACCAATCTCGTGCATCATCTTTATATTTCCCGCTACACTAATCAACATATAAGCTTCTACCCTCGCCAGCCCCTTCTCCGCCACCAAC
>Ga0302325_10035699_pt1 | contig 10149 bp, 13 predicted proteins | sample Palsa_T0_2_FD_201948 | JGI IMG/M metagenome (GOLD analysis project Ga0302325, IMG submission 201948) | Peat permafrost microbial communities from Stordalen Mire near Abisko, Sweden - Palsa_T0_2 | ecosystem: Environmental > Terrestrial > Soil > Palsa > Peat permafrost | place: Sweden: Abisko... | reverse complement strand
CTGGTGGATGAGGATGGCACACTGGTCCAATCTCGGGGCCATGTAGAACGTTGTTTCTTCTATGAAGAGGGTTTGGATCAAGGAGATCAGTCTTCAGGGTATGCAAAGTTTCCAATGCCACCAGTAAATCCGGCTACACTCAATCAGCAACTTTCTCCGGATTCTGATCAATTCGGAACGTCTGGTCAGTACACGTGCACCATCAAAGAAGATACAATCAATCAATGGCTACTTCTTAACCTCCGAAGTTCTCCTCTCAACGTCTACCAACTGGAGGGAGCTCACCGGGAAATCATGGGGCAGATCGGGACCGGTGATAGCTGGGCAGAGGATGTGCTCACACTCTGGTATCAGGATGGCACAGACAGACCCACCCTTAGTGAGTCTGCCTATGCTCAGAGCCTAGCCGAAGGATGTGCCCGTGAGGGATGTGCCTGTGAGAGATGTGCCTCTGAGGGAGAAGGGATCCATTTCAAGTTTTTATCCATTACTTCCGAAGAGTCATGGGTCTAAGCTTCTTTAGACTCGTGATTACCATTCGTACACTCTCTACCGCGCTCTCTCCCTCCTGCAGTACTACAACAGTCCAAGTCTTAATTGGGCCAGATTATATATTTTATGCCTGAGCATGCCGCTGTCTCTGCCCATCCTTGACGCTAGCTTTTACCTGTACAACGACGTGCATCTGCTCTTCCGCGGCAGTGACAGTTTTGGACCATCTCCATGCCGGAGTCTTGCGCTGTACAACTCGTCGATTTTAGCTGCGGAGCGGCTACGTAATGTTAGGTTACATGTATCTTATTATTATATTTTCTTATACTTGAAAGGAATGTGTTGCGTGGGAGTAGGTGGTGAAGTGCCTTTTAGTCTCCGGGAGGTAGAGCCACATTTAGGATATGGATGGGCACGGAGAAGGCGCCGTACACGAAGCCGGCTTTGACACTAAGTGCAAGAAGCATGAGCGGAGTGGCATAACTGCAAAAATGAGTATGGAATCTTGATCCCAATAATGGAGTCACAGAGACATACTAGTCTACGTCGCCAGGATTTGAGGAGCAATAGCTCTGGAAAGGAGCTCCGGGAGTAAGGAACACCAAAAACAGGCGTAGGAAACATTATCAAATGAGCATCCAATATGAAGATATTGGTTGAAGCGAGAGGGAAGCTGAAGGACACAATCTAGAAAGGATAGGTACTTTTAGTTTAGACGTTCCCCAAGATCTCCTCCCTGCAATACACGCGATGTGCCTAGACCAAAACAACCTAAATATTAGTCAGCAATACCTTGAGTGGTGGTCTACCCTTGTCGCGAGAGTGAAGAGTTCGTGTAACGTGGGCTTCTGCATGACGACCCAATCAACTCTGCAAACCCCCGAACAATCCCACCATCGCTGACTTCAGCTATCAATTCTCAGCACCACCAAACCCGAATAGCGGAAAAATTCAGCCACGAAAGAACCTAAATGTAGATCTCTGGTCCCACTAAAAGTACGACATGCAACGAAACAGTTCAGCTTCGGTTGGCGTCCCCCCTTTCCAACTCGCTTAATTTGTGGCGTTTTGCGAAGCACACTGCCCCTTTGACGGTCGCATGAATGGACACTTCCCGCTAAGCACAAAAGTTAGTACAGGGCCTGAAGGCTCCAGCCACAAACAATGCCGGTTATTTCTAGCAAACCTCACCTCCAGCTTATCTACATTGCAGAAACCAATTCCTTCCATATTCTCCTTGATTTCTCTGCTTATGGATCCATTGGTCCGTGATATTGCTCCGTATCCTAAGCACGACGAAGTGTTCAAGCACACGGTGACGCCAGGCGCTCCCAGCGGCAGCAACGTTGGCGATGTCACCGACCGTGATACCGGTGCAGGTAACTTCAATATACTGGGCTTAGAGGACACTACAACTAAGCCTTTGGCAAGTAAAAAGCGTTTGCTCGAGGCTGGAAGGTCAATATCATACCTTGAGAATACAGAAGAAATTAGATAGCACTAATAGGTCGACAGAATTTACTTCAAAACCCTTGAACCCTAAGCCGATGTAAAAGTAGCCTAAATTATAGTCATTTCCTTAATGTCTTGATTGCTCTCGTTACCGCTTCTAATATTGGCAGGCGCCTTTGACTCTATAATATCTACACGCTTGCTGTACACTACTGTCCGAATCCGACCCTCTCTCAAATCTTTAATCATGTGTACACAGTTATACCAAGTCTCTTTGCAGCCATTGAGTGGCCACTTTAACCGGTAAGTATAGCGCGTTCTCCATCTATATTCACAGACTCCCGCCCCCCGGAAAAGCCCCTCGTTTATATATAAGTAGATTCATATCATAAGCAATCTCTCTTATTGCTCACCAAATGTACGTCAACCAACCTCAATCGCATAGGATAGCATTCTACCAATAATAAGAGAAAAGGTTAACAGCAACCACGCCTTCTCCAGTAACGAATCCATCAAATTCAGACCCAGATACCTGACGAGTCTTGGTCTTCCTAGTGCTATAAAGGCCACGCCCATATCTCTTCATCCTCCCCTCTCCTCCTCCTCCTCCTCCACTTTAGAAAGCATACATGAGCTACCGGAGCCCACTACTAATACACTACCGCCTTTGCGTGTGCGAGCCAATATGTCCTCAGCATTTGGTCGAGAAACGTCACGATTGCAGACAGATGTGACCAGGAGTGTTTCCCTTTATTTATCTCCCCCAATAGAAGGCTCCTTTCTCATGAATGCATATTGTTGCCTATAGACAGTGCAGTCGTTGTCAATAACCCATTGAATTAGAGTTTTACAGTGTTGAAGGATGCAGAAAGTTTGTACTTGTGATGTGATGCAAGAGAGTCGATGTTTGTTGATGGAAAGAAAAGAATCGAAGACGGACTATAAAGACTCAAGTAGGCGTTCTGCTCCGTTCTACTCGCCAAATGCCGTCTTGGCCAATAAATCAACTTGTTGGCCAACAAATTTAGTTTGGCCAATACAGCAGGATGCCTACTAAACGTGCAATTTTTAATTACTACATGGCAATCATCATTCTTCTATTCGCCTAAAAACAATATTAAATTCCATAGTATTGTTAAAATTATAAAATCAGCTTCACTCCCACCACTCCACGCTTGGGGACCTTGACATGAGGCTCCCACTTTTTCACTGCCTTCCTCACCTATTTATTCCTCACTCCTTGAGGTGGAGTAGCTACAGCTTTATCCTTGCCGCTTTTGCGTAATTAATATAGGAAAAAGAAGACACTGAAATACTAGTAAAAGTCGGACCAGGAATAAGGGCGGTAACGTAGCGGGACAAGCCCTGATTCCCTGAAATAGCCTATTCAATCTCCTGTTTATGCGACCGATACCCTCTTGAAACCTAAACAATCCCACCATTGGTGAATCAGATATTTATTGATCAAACGCGATTTATTGACTAAAAGCACTGATTTTGGTGAACTGGGTGTTGCGTTGAACAATACGGCGTTTGGTGAATGAATCGGAACAGTTCTCTACAAGAAAGGCAGGTGCGACTCCGATATAAACAAACACATTCCGCCCAGTTCGGAAAACGCACCTCACAACTTTTCCTTCCGGGGAAGGGGGAGAGGTAATTGCTTCTGTTTTTGCCATGCACCAGCCCAAAGGAGGGTCGTCACGACGGTCGAAAGCACCCCCGGGCCAGCGAAGAAATATGTCCAGGAAAGAACTGTGCTTGCCAGTTGGGCCGCAACCAATGCCCACGCAAGACCCTTCACCACGTCCCATTGTTCCGGGGGGACCTTATCAAGCTGCCATGCTATCACAGCAGAGAGAAGCTGATTGATTGAAGCTTCGATACCGAAACCGAACCAGAAGTTGTACCAGGTGCAGGTCGCGCCGTTGAAGTTGAATTTGACCGATTTCATGGATTCAAAGACGGCGTCTGCTTCTGGCCCACGAGATGATTGGAGAAGCATGCCGCCGAGGGTGTGGCCGGTGCAGAAGATGAGGAGCAAGATGGTTGCAGCTCGATATAAGGTGAGGAAGGACATGTTGAGATGTTGGACGGGTGTGACCTGTGGGAGATTGTTGCGAACGAAGAGAATGGAGAACAGCTAGTAGACCGACCAAGTGAGGTACGGAAGGGGACAAGTCGGTTGCATTTAAGGTTCTGTAATGTGGTGAGGTATGAAGTTGAAGAAGGTCGGGAGATCTTCATAAATCGGATCGGAGGATGAGCTCCATTTTTTGCCTTGCGGATCAGGCCATACAATGGGATGTTCCAGGCAGCAGTATCTGCGGCTAGCCCAATTCGCGGTACCAGGCCTCAGGCCTCAGCGGCTAGTTGACAGGCCTCCACACTTCTGGCCAAGACGCAAGACAAACAGCGAGAACGAAAATTTTGGAATTGTGCATCACCAACCACATCTAGCAGCCCTGCTTTTGGTAAATTGGCAAGCCTGAGCTCGTGTGCACCGCCCAGTGCGACATAGGCGTCATGGCAGCACCGTGGCTCAAAACAACTCCTGCCCTAACACCTTCTTTCTCGTCTCGGATACTGCAATTGTCAACCCCCAAGTCTTCGGCCTCCTTCCAGCGTCTCTGATTCCGGTATGTCGAAGCCAAGTTGGCCATGCTGGTCAGCGCGTCTGGATGCTCCTTTCCTAATACCCTTAAACTTGTCTCCATTACTTGCACGGACATTGCGGGAGGATCACTGCTTGATATACTTCTCTTAAGGTCAGCAAACTCATTCTCCACGTCGAACCAGTTATTCGGGATAGCATTTTGAGGAATTTGTGTGCTTTGACTCGTCGGGACTCAAGGTGGCCGTTCCATAGCAAGCTGGAGTCTAGTGTGAACCCCAGATACTTAGCCTGCGGCGTCGGTTTGATCGTCCTCCCTTCATTTAATTCTAGTTCTTGGTCGAGGTCGAATTCTTTCGGTTTCTTTGTGAGGTGTAAGAGCGTGTACTTACTTGGTGCGAACACCGAGGCGTGCTTCTTTGCCCAGTCTTCACATTCGGCGTGCACCTCTTTGAGCCTTCCGCAGTTCTCCTCCGTTGTTCGGCTGGACACGAGGATGGCTACGTCGTCAATGTACCCGCTGGTGCACATGTTCAAGTCCGGTCTGCTCCCGATTTCTAGCAAGTCGGCATTGTAAAAGAGATAGAGGATCGGTGATGGTGGGGAGCCCTGTGGGACTCCTGTGCTTGTCCTAACGGGGGCCGACGTATCCGTTCCCAGGCGTAATGTGGTCGTACGGACCTTGAGAAAGCTCTCTATAAGCATCACCGGCTATAGGTCAACCCGTCGTTTTCTCAGAATGTGTATCAGCCTGGGGTGTGGGACGTTGTCAAGCGCACCGGACACATCGAGGAGAAGGAAAGTGGCAATGTCCGTCTCTGTCGCATACCAGGCCATGTAATTCCGTTCAAGAAGGACATGGATTGCATTCTCCGTGGATCTCCCTCGTCGGCCACCTCACCACCTGCAACCTGGCAACCTGGCGGAATGTGCATTGTTCCATCGAGCAAAAGATATTGCGCATAAGTATGTCTCGAGTTGAGTTTCTCGAAGGCATAGTTCGAATGAATGATATGGAAGAGTCTAAAAGGTCGGAGGCCCTAAGTCCGATTGTAGACTCCCTCTTGGTCAGGATTAGGCAGGCTGCGAAGGAAGCACTAGAGGAGCCAGATTTCAGGCGCATCCACGACGCTAACTCTTTTGCATGGCTCAGATCAATTCGTCCTGGTTATCTGGAAACTTTATATCACACGTTTTATTCTAGTTGATGGGTGGCTGCCCGATGATACTGTGTGGTGTCTGGACTAGGGGATGCGTTTGAAAAGTGGAAATAAAGGCACCCAATATGGTTTTGAGATTTTACACTGTAAATTACTCCGTCCTTGTCTGGGACTGGGCCAAAAGAAGGAGTGGTTGCTCATGGTTGTAACTGTGAGTTCTTATCAGGATCACTTGCTGGTAGAGTGCGTTACAGTCCAGTCACTCACAAGTGTTCTTCGATGTTCAGCCGGGGTTCACTTTTACATCGGCTTAGGGTTTAGGATTTTGAAGTATATTCTGTTGTCCTGTTAACGTTATCTATTTTTTTTTTCTATACGCTATAGAGGGACAGAATTTAACCGTCTCGAAGAAATCTTTACAATACACCTGAAATCTTTAACCAACTATCTACCAATTTTTAAATTGTGGGGGGTTTTTTTGGCGAGTTTGTTGCCACTAAGCGAGAAGGTTTGCCCAAGTGCCAAGAAATGAATTTATATCATGTTCTATTCTAAGGCTCTAAGCTGTTATTATGTTCTTTATCTATAATCTTTCAAGTAGGTTATTGGCCTCTTACCCGAACAACTGCGCTGGGAAAGAATCCCACTCGGCCATTCCCAGTAATCTTTAGTTCGCTTGGTGGCGAAAAGGTTCGATACGAGCGAAGAAAGCTTTTGCACATGCGTGTTCTTATACCCCCTTTTCATCTCCATACCCGCACCGTGATATCTCCCACCCTCATTCTATCGAGGCGCTTCCCCCCCCATTTTTTCACTCTTCCGCAACACGGCCAACCCTCTCCATAGCTAATATCTATGGAGAACATAACTATTCCAAAACCTCATCGAACCTGCCCAGGTCGACTTCGTATCTAAATTGGCAACCACCGCCCTCCTAGGTTTGGGGTCCAGTCATGCCCAGCAATAAACAGATACTCGCAAGTTACAACAACTCTTGTCCCTGCTCTCCTTCATGGACCGGGAATGGTAGTTATCATAACGCTGCACCCACAAAGCATAATTTTTCCTCCAGATATTAAAGCACGAACCACTCTTCGATGGCTCCTGCAGGAGTGCAGATGCAGCCATGACATGTATTCTAACGCAGCAGCTTACACACCTACATCCATTTGCGAGCAGACTAACGGGGTTTCAAGAGAAGGAGCTATGAAGAGAGTATCTGAACTTATGACGAGAAGCGAAGTTCAACCGCACGGCAAAGACTAGCGGTTCATTAAGCTTTATGAGGGAGTCCTGCTGGTAGGACCGTAGGACTTTCTATGCTACGAGGTTTACGTACGATCAAGTCAACCCAAGACCAAGGCAAATAATCCCCCTTCGCCTTATAGTTCTATACACCTGCAGCTTGAGGGAACTGAAGTGAAATCTGATGCAAAAGTCACGCAAATGAAAACTTGCTCGATCTCCAATGTATCATTCCAGCAGGGGGATGCTGAACGAACAGAAAGAAGCAGCCACACTTCAGTGGGTTCCATGTACATCAAGTCAGGGAACCATCATCTCTCGAATTGCCTTAATCATTGATCGAGCAAAGCTGTCAATGTGCATATATAAAGCTTCAGGGTCTCACCCTCTGCAAAGGCAGGGAAGCCGAATTACATACAGTGCAGTGTTCTTCCACAGCCGATGCCAATTCCAAAGCGCAAACGTTCCCAGCCCGCTGTGTATCATACAGTTCAAGCAATGCAAGGGATCTCAAGCTGCTCTTCTAGCAGTCGTACTCATCAGAGTAATCTTTTTCGCTTTCTTCTTCTTTCCCTGCCCTGAACCTGCCGGTCTCACGGTTTCGTTGCCCAGAGACGTAGCAGCAACCTGGGCAATAAGCTCATTCTCAGCAAGAATCTCCTGTTCCCAAGATTGAAGCCAGCCATCGTCGCCATCGTGCTCGCTTTGCTGAGCATAGACTTCTGGGGACGCCGGCGCAATCAAAGTAGTTCCCCAGACGGTCCTGGGTGCACTGGGACTGGTGGACGGAGAAGCAAGTGATGCGAATGATGAGCCTTGGCGGTTGGGCCAAGGCGGCGATGCATTGTTGGCATCAAGAGAGGATGGAGCCAGAGGATGAAAATCTTCTCCAGGAAAGGTTTCGGATGGAATGCTCGGTCGTTTCCTCCTTGCAGTCGCCCAGCGGGCATCGTCTTCCGCCTTCTCTGCACGGACTCTGTCTCTCTCTTCTCGGGTCTCTTTGTCTCTATTGCGCTTCCGTCTCTTCTCGATTTCTTCTTTGAATGGCTCTAAGATTTCCGGGGTAACGACATCCGTCCAGTTGCATTCGAGGAAGCCGACCTCACAGCCGTAAGGGAGGTGAGACAGATATTTAGTCCTTTTTCGTAAATCATCGTCCATTATGTGGCCAGTAGAAATGCGCTCAACGCGGGGAAGAAGTGTCGAAGGGAAAGAAGCAAAGTTGCCAAAAGCAGACTTCAGGATCCGGATGTCTAATGGCGCGAGGTAGTAGTGAAGGAGAGCTTGATAAAAGTAGTATGGCCAGTCAGGGTGATGAGGCTCATTTTGATTCGAGCGTGGATGCATTGGTCGGGGATGGGGAGGAATCAGCTTCGGTTCGGTTGCTTGTGATGGCGGGGGATCAATTGATTCGACCTTTGGCTGGCTGAAAGAGCGTTCTGTTATAGAGGTATCGGGAAAGCCATTCGATAAACTCAACCCAGATTTTGATGCATGTTGTACGAAATACATCTCTGGAACATCCTCATCGGTAGTAGTAAATTGAATCGGTGGTCTCTTGGCTTTTCTCTCTGTTGGCTCCTTGGCAGCAGGCGGTGGATTGCCGATTCCCTTCATCCTCTCCTTCGCCTCGTTCACAGCATAGACAGCCTTTCTTGTCCACTCTGGCTCCTCCCCAAACATTAACTCGTCTTCGTTCTCTTGCTGCTGAATGTCTTTGATCTCGGAATCATATTGTTCAATCATGTACTCTTCGCTGCCTTTCATTATTCGAGCATAATCCATGACCTCGGCAGCGAAATACCAAGGAATATCTTCGGATTTTGAAGGAATTTCCGCGCCATCTCGTGGAAGCGCGAGCGTACTTCCAGGCTGTCGCATAACCAATCTCAACACCACATCGTCACCCTCCCGGGGTGGAATGCCCTCTTGGCCAGTGTACCATCTCACAGGTCTTGTCTCAGATATGTATACCGAATCCCAACAAATTGGGCATTTCTTCCAACGAGCTTTCCTTTCAGGGATGGGATTGGTATCGTCGCCCGAATGCATGTATCGAATGATGCATGGTAAACAGAAAATGTGACCACACTTGGCCATTCGGGGAGCAACCGGGTGCGAGAGACAAATTGGACAGGACGCCTCTTGAGATACGGAAGAAGCCAGAATTTGAAGTACATCATTCCAATCCAGATGCTGATCAGCATTGACAGCCTGTGCCCTGTAGTCTCCATTCGGTTTGACAATGAACCTATAATTGGCATGAATGTATCTTGCTTTATCCGTAGAATGATGACCAGATCCAATGCCATAGATGTTGCCTCTCCTGGTACCTCGGCCAAAAGTATTTCGATAGTCTTGTGGTCGAGGTGGAAGAGTGAAATTCATAAGATGGGTGATGGAGGTTTGACCGCGGCGGCTGTTGACATTTCTCATGGCTCCCTGGTTCTGTCAGTCGGGGCTTAGAACATGAATACCATAGGTATGATAGAGCTATTGTAAGTCTTCGTGAAACATTAATAATGCCTGGGGTTGACTTACGGATTCCGCCATTGCATCCTCATCCGCGAGTCTCGGCTTCCTCGAGTTCTTGTGTTGCTTCCTGTTCCCTTGGTTGTTCCTGGGAGACGAGTAAGATTGTGCTGACGAGCTAATAGAACGGCGGGATTCGAAGCCTGGAGATATGACCTGATTGTTCTGCTGCTGAAGAGGCGAATGAGACGAAGAGACGTTGACCGATTTCCCGCCAGGTGTGGACGCGTTCGATGAAGCAGGATTCATTGTTGCCCTCCTCTCAACCTAACCTAACCGCAGCGGACATACAGACAATAAAGCTGTACTAAGCAGTAGATTCGCTCGAGATTCTGCTCGTCCCGTTTGGTACAATGGTGGATCCGGGGCGAGAAGCTGGCGTGGGAGATTCGAGATGTCCCAGGTTCGCGACGTTACAGAAGTGGCAAGCGCGCCCTCCCAAGCAGTACCTCCGAGTCGCCACCCAGAAGAAAGCAAAGAAGAATGAAGCTGTTGATGGAATGGTCGCAGACGCCAGGGGCGCTGGCATTGGGTGGTGGGGGAGTCACAGATGATGAGGGGCGAAGAGAGCCAATGCTTGGCTTCGGCAGACTGGGAGGAGCAATCACTCACTCGACTCCCGTCAAAGCGGCACTCATTTCCCTTGTCCCATAA
>Ga0302325_10035698_pt1 | contig 10149 bp, 7 predicted proteins | sample Palsa_T0_2_FD_201948 | JGI IMG/M metagenome (GOLD analysis project Ga0302325, IMG submission 201948) | Peat permafrost microbial communities from Stordalen Mire near Abisko, Sweden - Palsa_T0_2 | ecosystem: Environmental > Terrestrial > Soil > Palsa > Peat permafrost | place: Sweden: Abisko... | reverse complement strand
CTCGAGGCCTGCCTCAGAAACTTCGACCATCTGCGTGTACATGCCGGCATCGACCTCATCAACGAGCAACTTACCAAATGGTAGGTTATTGCGAAGCTGCCGTCAAGCCTGTGACGACCGTTCGGCAGCGTACGTGGTATCCTTCGGGGATGCGTCTCATGCTGCCGGGTTGGGCGTTCGCGCTGCTTGGCTTGGTCGTTCTGGTCACCGGACACCGGTTCGCGGTCGCCGGCATGCCGGTGACTACGAAGTTGATGGACCCCCACATGGAGATCACGTTGCGGCGGCTGCCGCAACCGGGCGACGCCGAGCGAGCCGATGCGATTGTCGCCGACGCCCGGCGGCTTGTTGCGCAGTACGCCAACGTGGCCGATGCCGAGCGCGACGGCTACACGAAGTTCTTGCCGAACATCGAGCTTCCGCAAGAGCACTTCACCAAAGCCGGGTTCGCGCGCGAGGCGTGGTTCGGCACGTTCGACTCCACTCACCCCACGTCGCTCATTTACGATCGCGACGCCTCCGGGCTGCACATCGTCGGCGTGATGTATACCGCGTCGAACCTCGCAACTGAAGCCGAGCTCGACCGGCGCGTGCCGATGAGCATCGGCACCTGGCATCGGCACGTGAACTTCTGCTGGGCTCCGGCGAGCGTGCCGATGCGCGATGCGTATTTTGGCGCACACCCGAAATTCGGTTTCGACGGTTCGATTTCGACGCGCGCAGCCTGCGATGCCGAGAACGGCAGCTTCTCGCCGATCGAATTCGGGTGGATGATCCACGTGTGGCCGAACGCGCCGACACAAGCCGCGATCTGGTCGATCCACGGCGACGATGAGCAACACGACATGGTGGGCGAACACATGCATCACCATGACGGCGAATCCGTGGTCGCGACGGCGAGCGCCGTCCTGCCTATTCCGCTCGACCACCTGCCGTCTGCCACGATCGCGAGCGGCGACCCGAACCACGGCGCACGGGTCTTCGCGCAGAATTGCGCGAGCTGTCATGGCGCTTCCGGCCGCGCCGGCCCGGACGCGCCGCAACTCGCAGGGCAGGGCCTCGCGGCGGGCCAAGTCGCGTTCATGGTTCGCAATCCGGGTACGATCGATGTGTCGAGCGATATGCCGCATCTGGCGATCAGCGATGGCGATCTCGCCGACGTGGCCGCCTACGTTTCACAGCTAAAGTAGTGCTTTCGCGAAGGCAAGCGCTCGCGGGAATCGCAGCCGCCGCGTGCGCTCCCTTCCGCGGACGCGCGAGCGCCGCAGCATCGGCGAATCGGCTCGCCGGAATTGCGAATCTGCTCGGTATCGACCGTCGCTACGCGGGCGCCGGGCTCTCGTTCGATATCGGCGCGGTGTATCCGGTGACGGGCGCAGGCGGTGTTTACGGCGCGCACGTCACGGATATCCCGAAGCTCGCCTTCAGGCACATCGCCGCGATGGGTGGACCCGAGTTGAACCTCATCTTGAAGGACAATCGCTCGGGCGATCCGCAAGCGGGTGCGCAAGCCGTGCGCGAACTCGGGTTCGCCAAAGTCCCGATGATGCTCTCGTCGTACTCGGCCGATATCGGCGCGATGCTGAGCGGCATCGAACGGTATCACATCCTGAGCATCGACGGGAGCGGGGGCACCTCGATCTTCGCGCGAAACAAGCCCTATTTTTGGGGCTCGATTGCCACGACGCCGAACGACGCGCTGTCCGGCGTCATCGCATTTCTGCAAGCGGCGATGCCGGCCGTCGTAACGATAAGCACCATCGGCTGGGACCTTGGAAGTCTCGGCGACATGGTCGTCAACGACGCGACGCGCCAGTTCTCCGGCACGGATTTCAAGCTCGGCACTGCGGAAAAGAGCCGCATCGGTTCGACCGACTATTCCGCGTCTCTGCTGAAAATCAAGAACAGCGCGCCCGATTTCGTGTTGTGCGTGCTTTACGGCGAAGATCTCGGATATTTCATGAAACAGTACGCGCTCGCCGGCATCGAGAAGCCCGTGATGGCGTTCACGCATTCGATCGTCGCCGAAGAGATCGCCGGGCCCGCGTATGACGGCCTGTACTTCGCCTTCGACTACTTCGATGCGGCGCACCCCTCGAACCCGTGGGCACAATTCTACATCGACGAATTCTACGACCTCGAGGGCACATATTACCCGCCCGACAACTACGGAGCGAACGCCTACGAGGACGTCTTCACGCTTTGGGCGTGTATCCGGCGCGTCATTGAGGCGGGCGGCGACCCGCACGACGGCGCGCAGCTCGACGCGGCGCTGCGCGCGCACCCAACGTTTCCAAGCCTGTACGGCGGCGATGGCGCGGCGCCCGGCACGCTCACCTTGGATCTCGCGACGCACTCGGTCGCGAAGCGGCCGATGACGATCGCGCGGTTTAAGGACGGTACAATCGTGCCGCTCGCGCACTTCCAGACCGGCGGCGTCAATTTTTCGCTCGAGCATGCTATGCTGTAGAGCATGGGTCGCATCGCACGTGCCGGCGGAGTTGCAGCCGCTTCATCGTGAATTCCGGACGGCGGATATTCCTCGAAATCGCGGACCTGCTCGGCGTCGAGCAGCGCTTTGCCGGGGCGGGTTTGCGGTTCGATATCGGCGCACTCTATCCGCAAACGGGCACGGGCGCGCTCTACGGCGACCACATCGGCGACGTGCCGAGCCTGGCGTGCCGCCACGTGGCAGCGATGGGCGGACCGAAGTTCAACCTCATCATGCGCGACAACCGCACGGGCGATCCGCAAGCCGGGGCAAGCGCCATCTCGGAATTCGGCCTCGCGAACGTGCCGATGTTGCTCTCGTCGTATTCGGCGAACTTCGGCATGCTGTTGCCCGAAATCGAACGCTACAAAATCTTTACGATCGACGGCGGCGGGGGCGCACCGCTGTACGCGCAGGGCAAACCGTATTTCTGGGGCTCGATCGCAACGACGCCGAACGATGCCCTCGCGGGCGTCATCGCGTTCGTGCAAAACACGATGCCCGGCGTCGCGAAATACAGCAGCATCGGCTGGAAGTTAGGGCCGTACGCGAACGAACACATCCTCGACGCGAAACGTTATTTCGAAGATGCGGGGCTCGTGCTCGTCGCGGCCCAGAGAGTCAAAATCGGCACGACCGAATATTCCGCGCCGCTCCGCGCGATGCGCGCTAGCGAGTGCGACGTCGTTTTCTGCAACCTCTACGGTGAAGACGTCGGCTACTTCATGAAGCAGTACGCGGCGTCGGGAATCGGCAAGCCCGTGATCGCTTTCACGCATTCGCGGGCGGCCCAATGCATCGCGGGCCCCGCCTACGACGGCCTCTACTTCGCGTGCGACTACTTCGATCCGGAGCGGCCAGCAAATCCGTGGGCGGCCTTCTATCTCGAAGAGTTCCGCGAACTCGAAGGCCGCGGCGTCCCGGCGGATAGTTACGGAGCGAACACGTACGAGGATATTTTCGCTCTGTGGGCCTGTGTTCGCCGCGTCCTAGCAAAGAATGGGAATCCCCACGATGGCGCGCAACTCGATGCTGCGCTGCGAGACGATCCGACGTTTCCGAGCCTCTACGGCGGTACCGCAGAGACCGTCGGCACGCTACGCTTCGATCTTACGACCCATTCCGTGGTACGCCGTCCCATGACGATCGCGCGTGTCGAAGGCGACAGGATCGTTCCGCACGCGCGCTTTGAGAGCGGCCGGCCAGCATTCGAACTCGTCTAGCGAACGAGGGCCACGGTGTTGCGATAGTCCTCGACGGAGATGCCCGCGAAGCTCGACCCGTACCGCTTCGCGAGATCGGCCGACGTCGCATCGATGCCGGGGAAGAACTGCGCCGGCGGGAGGGTCGCGTACGACGTACCCGCCGGGGAACCCGAATGCGTGCTCACGCCGAGCCACCATGGCTTGCCGACCGCCGCCAGCTGGTCCATCGCCGCGCCGCCGAAGCTCTCGAGGGTACTCTCGGCATTGCGATACGCCATCAAATCCGTCGCGTCGACGGCTCGCGCCGCGCGTTGCAAGAGCGTAGCCGCGTACGCTCCCGGCGGCGAGTATTTCGCATACGTTGGGTGGACCGTCGCGAGGACCGGCAGGTTCGCCGCCGCGGCGGAGGATCGGATCCGAGCGAGCAAGTCGACGAAGTTCTCAGCGACGCCGGCCTTCGCATCGTCGTCTTTCCATTCGGGCAAGGTGTGCGGCTCGATATCGAGCGCCAAGCCGGCGAAAGCTTTGTGCGCGGTCGCAAGTCCCAGCAACGTGCGGACCGATGCGGGGATATCGCTCCGCTTCTTCTTCACCCACTCGGGGTCGCCCGCAACACCGTAGACGGTGAGGCCGGCGCCGGCGAGCCCGGCCAGCGCACGCAGCGCACCGGCGTCACCCGCGTCGAGGGCGGGGCGATCCGCTTTCACGGAGAGGTAGAGTATGCCGAAGCCGTTCTTCCGCGCGAAATCCGCGACGGCGCCGGCGTCGGCCAGCGGCGTCTGCCAGACCCACAACGACCGCTTCGCCTGCGCGGCAGGAACGGCCATGGCCGGGGTCGCGGAGACTGCCGCGGCAAGGCCGAGAAAGTGTGCTCGATTCACGCCTGAGCCCCCTTTTAGCGCTGCGCCCAACACGCTCGCGCCACGTGGTGTTGACGGCCGCGGAAGGTGATTTCCTCTCGCGACGGCCGTGGAAAAGCCTGTCCGCGCAGAAGGAACTTTGTTTCCAGAGGCGACAAAAGTCGCGAAATCGATAAAAGTCGCATTTGAGCGATGCCGATTGGAACATGCCCCTTCCTGAGGACGGGATCAGCTACGCCCCCTGCAATGACCCGTACGCGAGTGCGAGAGCAAACGACTCTTCAAACAAACTCGGATCTACTTACACGGATTTCTGGAGACAACACATGATCAAAACCGGAAAAACGCACCTGCTCGTAATAGCAATGGCAACGTTCGTACTGTTGAGTTGTCAGGCTGCTTTTGCGGGCGGTCGTCTTCTTGCCACCGGCGGCGTCACACAAGTCGAAGGCTCTGCCGGAGCCGGCATCGTTCCTTGGGCCCTCATCTCCGGCACGGAGACGCAAGACGAAGTCGGCGGCACGGCGTTCTACACGCACATCGCCATGCCGAACTACGGCCTCGACGTGGCGGGCGCCTCGATCGGAATCAAGGAGCGCTTGGAACTATCGTACGCGCGCCAGACGCTCAGCATCGACGACAACGTGACCACGCCGATCAACACGGCACTCGCGCTCCCGACGAATACGCTGAGCAACACCACGCTGAGCCAAGACGTCTTCGGCGCGAAGCTCAAACTGTTCGGCAACGCGGTCTACGACCAAAACTCCATGCTGCCGCAAATTTCGCTCGGCGTCCAGCACAAGACCAACGACGACTTTAAGAGCGTCCTTGGGATAACGGGCGTACCCGAGGTTCTTGGAGCGAAGAACCCGTCCGGCACCGACTTCTACCTCGCGTTTACCAAGATATTCATCGGCGGCGCCGGTGGGTTGAACTTGGTCGTGAACGGAACGATTCGGGAAACCGAAGCAAATGAGAACGGCCTGCTCGGTTTTGGTTGCGCCACGACCAACGCGTTCGTGCCGACGTTCGTTTGCAAGCCGGGCACGGGTGGCTACTCGACACAGGGCGAGGGCTCGGCAGCCGTGTTCCTCAACCCGCAGACCGCACTCGGCGGCGAATATCGCATGATGCCCGACGACTTGGTCTCAACCCAACAGGACGCGTGGAAGGACGTGTTCGTGGCGTATTTCCCGAGCAAGGAATTTGCGCTCGTGCTGGCCTACGCGTCGCTCGGAAACTTGCCGGCCGGTATCGGCGCGAACGGCATCACGAAGGAACAGGCGAACGGCTTGTACCTCTCCGGCCAAATCGGCTTCTAGCCTCCTCCTGCGAATCTTTTTGGAGACAACCAACACTATGCAGACTCTCAAACGAATAGCGCTGGTCGCGGCCGCAGCTCTGCTCGCAGCCACGATCGTTCCCCTCCGGCCCGTCGCCGCCGACTCGCTGTACGACGAGCTCGGTCAGAAAGCGGGCATCACCAAGGTGCTGGTCGATATGGTCGGCTTCATCGCCGACGACGGGCGCATCAATCACTTCTTCGCGCACGCGGACATCCCGCATTTGGAAGGCGAACTCGTCGACCAAGTGTGTTACGTGTCGGGTGGCCCGTGCACGTATACCGGCAAGAGCATGCAGGACGCGCACAAAGGCATGGACATCAAAGAAGCCGACTTCAACGCACTGGTTGAAGATCTGCAGAAGGCGATGTACAAGAACGACGTGCCGCTCCCGGTGCAGAACCATCTGATCGCGGCGCTCGCACCGCTGTTCGACTCCGTCACCTACAAGTAGGCGTTTAGCGCATCAGCGAGTCGAGCGCTTCTCCCGCGTGAGCGCGCTCGGCACGCCCGCCCAAATAGCGGGCTAAGAATTCTTCGAGCAACGCATTGAAGCGCAGATTGTTCGCAGGATGGACGAACCCGTGGCCTTCGTCGGGAAAGACGACGTAGCTCACGGGTATTTTTTTCGCCCGCACGGTCGCGACGAGCCGGTCGGTGTTGCGAATCGGAACGCGCAGGTCGTTTTGCCCTTGGCCCACGAGCAGCGGCGCCGAAATGTTCGCCGCGAGATACAGCGGCGATTCCGCACGCAGCGCAGCCGCGTCATCGCCCATGCGCCGGGCGTAGATGTCGCGCACCGCGGACGGCTCTTTCGCCACGGCGGCCGAGACGCTGCCGAGATCCGATAAACCGGCGATGTCGACGCCGCAGGCAAACGCTGAGGGGGTCGTCGCAAGGGCTGCCAGCACGGCGTACCCGCCGTAGCTCTCGCCCACGATCGCGACGCGCGCCGGGTCCGCAAAGCCGGCCTTCACGACCCAGTCGCGCGCGTCGAGCAGATCGGTGCGCATCCCGCCTGCCCACTGGCGGTCACCCGCGTTCTCGAAAGCACGACCATAGCCGGTCGATCCACGGAAATTCACCTGCAACACGGCGTAGCCGCGATTCGCGAGCCACTGCACGATGCCGCTGTATCCGAAGCGATCGCGCGCCCACGGGCCCCCGTGCACGAGCAGAACCGTCGGCAGGCCGCGCGGGTCGACGCCGGCGGGCAGCGTGAGATACCCGTGCAGTTGGAGCCCATCGCGTGCCAGCAGCGAGATGGGCTGCATCCTCGAAAGCGCGAGCCCGGCAAGCTCGGGCGCGGAAAAGAAGAGCGGCGCCGCCGCCTTCGTCGTGCGATCGTAGGAGTAGTACGCTTCTGCACCGTCATCGGTGCTGAAGCCGACGATCCAGGTCCGGCCGTCGGCGCTCGCGCTCGGGATTTCGATGCCGCCCGCGCGGACGTGCCCGAGCGCGGCGAAGTCGGCAGCGTAGTTCGGATCCGTCACCGTCCACTCGACGCGTTCGCGTTCCACGGCAGCGGCAACGACGTTGTGCGTGCGCGGATCGACGAAGGCGCTCGTCACGTCTGAAGAAGGATCGGCGGCAAGCGGCTCGGCCGCCCCCGTCGCGAGATCGTAGCGCACGAGCCGGGCGGTCGGGCTATCTTTTGCGTCGATCGCATATAACGACCGGTCGTCGGCCGAGAAGGCGATCGGGTCCGTGAAGGCGTCGTCCGGCCCGAAGGTCACGAGCGTGCGCCACGGCGCGAGGGCGCCGTCGCGCACTTCGATCGTGCTCGAGCCGTCTTCGCCGCGCACGATTGCCGCGCGCACGAAGAACTCGTTGTCGACGAACCACTCGTCGACGTTTCCCGGATTTTTTTCTTCGAGCACCAAGGTCGCGTGCTTGAGGTCGAGGCGGTACACGTCGAAACGCGCTTTATCGCGTTCGTTCGTCGATATCAGAATGGTGTCGGGAACGGCCGGATCGACGTCTTCGATGTTCGCGCGCAAGCCGGGATCCGGCGTAAGATCGCGAGCGTCGCCGGTCAACACGTTCACGACGATGACGTGCGTATTGCCGTTCCCGGCCTTATCTCGCAGATAGAAGATGTGCCGGCTATCGCCTTGCCACAGGAACCCGGAAATCGGGCGCCCCGGATCGCTTGCGACCGGCTTCGCATCGAGCAGCCCGATGGTGCGCACCCAAATACTCGACACGCCGTTCGAGGGTGCGAGGTACGCGACACGGCGCGCGTCCGGCGATATGGCGGGCGAGGTGTTGGTAGGGTCGCGAAAAAAGACATCGCGCGGGATCAACGGAGGTGCTCCGGCGGCCGCCGGAAGCGCGGCGAATGCGACCGCGAAGATGGCTGCGGCGGCCCGCAGCATCGCGTTAGTTCGGCGACCCGACAAGAGATGCGGGCGAAGTACCGCGCTCCGTGGCGTTCATCGTCAACAATTCGTACGAAGCGACCGTTTCGCCCGATTGGTTTGTAATTTCCACGTCCCAGCGCACTTCGCCGTACTCCGGCTTGCGCGGGCTCTTGTGCTTCACGGTGAGGCGCACGTCGATCGTATCGCCCGGAACGACCGGCTTGAAGAAGCGCAGAGTATCGAGGCCGTAGTTCGCGAGTACCGGGCCGGGCGACGGCTCGACGAACAGACCGGCCGCGAACGAGAGCAGCAGATACCCGTGCGCCACGCGGCCGGGAAAGAACGGATTGGCTTTGGCGGCCTGTTCGTCCATGTGCGCGTAGAACGTGTCGCCCGTGAAACGAGCGAAGTGCTCGATATCTTCGAGCGAAATCGTGCGCTTGCCGGTGCGAATCGTTTCACCGAGCGCGAGTTCTTCGTAGGTGTGCCGGAACGGATGGCCCGCCTTCGTGACTTCGGCTGCTCCGCGCGACCAGGTATTCATCAAGGAGGCGAGGCGGCTCGGCGATCCTTGAATCGCGGTGCGCTGCATGTAGTGGAAGACGCCGCGCATGCCGCCGAGCTCTTCGCATCCGCCGGCGCGCCCGGGGCCGCCGTGCACGAGCGACGGCAACGGCGAGCCGTGACCCGTCGATTCGGCGGCATCGTCGCGATCGATCGCGATGATGCGCCCGTGATACGACGCGATACCGAAGATCACGCGGTTCGCGACCTCATCGTCGTGCGTGTACACCGATGCGGCGAGACTCCCGCCGCCGAGCCGCACGAGCGCGATCGCCTCCGCCACGGAGTCGTACGGCATCAGCGTTGCAACGGGTCCGAAGGCCTCGACCTCGTGAACCTTTTTCGCATGCAGCGGCTGCTCGCAACCGAGCAGCAGCGGCGACATGAACGCACCCGTTTCCGCGCTCGCGCCCTCGACGCGAACCTCGTTCGGGTCGCCGAAGAGCAGGTGCGCTTCCGTCAGCAAGGTCGCAACGTTAGCGCGCACTTCATCGCGCTGCGAGAGGCCGGCGAGCGCGCCCATCTTCGTCGCCTCGAGACGCGGATCGCCGACGACGACGGCCGCCAGCTTCGCGCGCAGATCGTCCGCGGCGGCGGCATAAAATTCGCGCGGCACGAAGGCGCGGCGAATGGCGGTGCACTTCTGCCCGGCCTTCGTCGTCATCTCGCGCACGATCTCGCGAACGAAGAGATCGAACTCCGGACTCCCCGGCGCCGCATCGGGTCCGAGGATCGCGGCATTGAGCGAATCCCGTTCGGCGACGAAACGCACGGCCTTCTCCGCGACGACGTGGTGGTCGCGCAACTTCAGCGACGTTTCGAGCGACCCGGTGAACGAAAGGACGTCTTGGCTATCGAGGTGGTCGAGCAGATCGCCCGTGCTGCCGGCGATCAGCTGCACCGCGCCCTGCGGCAGAATCTCCGATTCGACGATCGCTTTGAAGATTGCATGGGTCACGTAAGCGGTGGCCGTCGCCGGCTTGACGATGCAGGGGACGCCCGCGAGAAAGGCCGGCGCGAGTTTCTCGAGCATTCCCCAGCACGGGAAATTATAGGCGTTCACGAACACCGCAACGCCGTGCAGCGGCGTCAAGATGTGACGGGCGACGAACGTGCCTTTTTTCCCGACGGTTTCGAGATCGCCGTCGATGACGAAGCGGTCGTCCGGCAGCTCTTTTTTCGCGCGCGAGGCGTAGGCGAACAGCGTCCCGATGCCGCCGTCGATATCGAAGGCGTTGTCGCGCTTGGTTGCGCCCGTATCGTAGGAGAGGTCGTAGAATTCGAGCTTCCGCTTGTTGAGCAGCGTGGCGAGACTCTTGA
>Ga0302325_10035696_pt1 | contig 10149 bp, 12 predicted proteins | sample Palsa_T0_2_FD_201948 | JGI IMG/M metagenome (GOLD analysis project Ga0302325, IMG submission 201948) | Peat permafrost microbial communities from Stordalen Mire near Abisko, Sweden - Palsa_T0_2 | ecosystem: Environmental > Terrestrial > Soil > Palsa > Peat permafrost | place: Sweden: Abisko... | reverse complement strand
TCAACGCTGCCTACAATTCGCCCGCGCGTGCGCAGCAGATTCAGACCTACGGCGGCAACCTCCAGAACTATTACGACACTCAGGTCAATCAGCAACAGGCGATCAACGCGCGCGACTTGACCTTCTCTAATGCGCGCAGCGGCTTGACCGGCGGCTCGGCTGCGGCGGACAACAACTCGCAGCTCCAGAAGGATTACACGACGGGATTGGTCAATGCGTCGCAGAGCGCGCAAGCTGGACAGTCTGCGCTGGCGAATGCGGATGTAAATTCGAAGAATCAACTTATCGGGCTCGCCGAGCAGGGCGACACTACCGGGCAGCTCGGGACGCAGATCGCATCGGCGCAGAGCGCGGCGCTCGGAGCGGCCAGCAACTACGGCAGCGCCAACGCGATCAACAATATGTTTGCTGGCACCGCCGGCATCGTCAGCAATGAGCAGACGGCTGCTGCGGCTCGATTGGGAATGCAGACGCCGTTCGGCGGACCTTACGGCGCCAATCCTTCAGGCGGCAGCGCATACCAGGGCGGCACTGGCGGCTCGGCAGGGAAGGGATAGACATGGGCAGCGGCAGCAATTTCTTTTCACAAGTTGGTGGAGCTGTTCGGCAGCTTCCCGGCTCGTCTATTGCGAATTGGGGGCAACACGCTCTTGGAACTGTTGGTCAGGTATCGGCTCCGGGTGCAAACAATCTTTTGGACGCCGGCAATGGAGAATACGGTAGCGGTAGATTTCAAGGGGTTAATCCAACTGGCGCTCCAATCAGCCTCGCCAATGCAAATGTTGGTTACGGTGCGCCTATGCTGGCGCAGAATGGGAATGTTCCGCTCGGACAAATGTTCGGGACCGGAGGTAAGTGATGGGCACTGGAAATTTCATGTCTCCGGCTTTGCGCACGGCTGGTGCGCAGGAAGGTCGTGAGATAAACGCGCCGCAGTACGTCGCGCGTGGACAGGCGCAGGCTGGTGCGAAACAGCTCGGGGCCGCATTGGCTGCTAATATGAAGCAGATGAAGCCGCCGAAACGCGGGCCTGAGTATCCAAAGACTTCACCGTTCGGGGGATAGACCGTGCCGATGGCATTTGTAGTTCCGGCTGTTATGACCGCACTGAGCGCGGCGGGAACGGCTTACACTCAAGTTTCTGCATCCAATAAAGCGAACGCCGCTGAAGTCGCCGGTATCGAGCAGCAACAGCAGACTCGTCAGCAAGCCGCTGGCGCCGTGAACCGAGAAGTTCAAAACATCTCGGCATCCAACCCGGCCGCGCTGAAGGCTCAGTCCTCTGCCGATTTCACGAGCAACCTTCGGGCCAACGAGGCCGCGACCAACCCGCTGCTCTCGGGTGCCAGCACGGTGCCGGGCTCAAACAAGAAGTATCAGGCCAATACCGCTATCGACTCGACGAATGTATCGGACTTCGCGGATAACCTTGTGAACAACATGGCTGGCATGAACGCGGCCGTGAAGCAGCGTCAGCAGGAACAGCTTTCGATGGGCACGCTGCAGACGAACCTCGGTTTGTTCGGTCAGCAGTCTGGTGCAAATTCGTTCATCACACAGCTTCGCGCGGCCCAGGCTGGACAGATCAATCCATACGAAGGCAGCGCCGCCAGTGCGCTCGGTGGATTGGCACAGGGCGTATCGAAGAATCCGGGCGGCTATGGCTTGACCAATCCGTATGGTCCGACGCTCGATCCGGGCAGCTTGACGGCGATCAATACGCCGATCCCGGCGGCGTCTCCCGCGTTCGGCGGTGGTGGAGGACCTTGATATGGCCGGTATAACAGGCAGTCACCCGCTCGCTGATTCTTTCATCAGCGCGTTTGGCAGTGGAGGTAAAGGCTTTGATCGTCAAGGCTTAGATCGGTCCGTGGCCGAAATGCAGGCGCACAACGGATTGGTCAGCGCGCAGACGTGGGAGGCGATGAATAACGCCAAAGAGCAGCAGATCAACATTGATGCAGCGGGTCAGCAGGAAGATGCTTTCACCAAACTGGCTGCTGTCATACCGGGCCTCAAAGAGCATCCAGAGATATTTCAGCCTCTAGCACACGCATTCGCGAACATATCGCAGTCCCACGGCGGCACGCCGGGCATGGCTGTTGAAGCTGTTAAAAATCTCATGTCTACCTTTGCGCCGCAGACCGTCGCAGGCACGACACGTGAACCGCTTGGGGCACCAGGGAACATATCGACAACTCCGCAACAGGATGCGGAGACGCAATTGGCGCAGGCCCATGCCGCATTCACTGATGCTCAGAGACTTCACCCTGAGCTGTATAAAAATTTGAGCGTCACGCCAACGGATGACCAGAATGCTGACATTGCTGAATACCTGAAAAACAATCCGGGCGCAGCGAACAATGTTCGTGCGTTGGTCTCGCAAGGTGGAGCTGCTGTCATCAGCCATTTGATGCACTCTGGCCCAAATGGTACTTCTCCGTTTTTAAGCAACGGTATCACTCCTGCGCCGGGCGTAAGTTTTCAAGAGCAGGCCGCGATCCGAAAGGATTTCGCGGACGGTGTGGGCGCGAAGCAGATGGGCTACGCGAATACGATGGTGAACCACTCAAAGCTGTTCGACATGATTGCTGACAGCATTCAGAACGGAGATGTAACACCGTCAAATGCGATAAAAAATCTTTGGGCAAAAACCTTCAATGGGGCTTCAGCGCCGACAAACTTGAATTTAGCTGGCGGCTTCCTGCAGCGCGAATCTATTCGAGCTACGGTCAATGCCGGCGCTGGTACTGGTGACGAGCGAGAATTTAAATTAGGCGATAACGCAGCGCCTCAGCAGATGCACGATGCTGCGAGCCTGCTGCGCAATCTTGCAGGCGGTCAAGCGAACAGTTTGTCTCTACGCGCGGCGCGTGGTGGAGTTGACGCATCTCAGTTGATCGACCCAGTAAACCGAGCAGCTTTAGGGTTTGCAGTGGGCAATCCGGTAGCTTCACCAACTCCACCGCCCGGTACGCCCGGTGCTGCTCCGACCGCAGCGGCGCCTCCGACCGCAGCGGCGCCTCCGACCGCAGCGGCGCCTCCGGTTGCACCAGCGCCAATCGCTGCTCAAGCGTTGCCTCCGGGCTCACCGCTCACCGGCCGCTTCGCCGGCAATCCGAACGCTGGTAATGGCGGCTATCCGGTTCCGGCGGGACCAGTTGGCACGGATGCCCAAAATAACGCCCCGGCTGTCCCGGCCGGCCAGCCTACGCAAGTGGCTGCGGCTGCGCCGCCTCCGGCTGGTGGACCCAACGCCGCGGTCGCTGCGCAGCGCTCGCCGGTTCCGCTAACCGATTCTCATGGCTGGTTGCGTGGGGGCGATCCGGCTAAGCCGAAAGAACAGGTATTTGCTGAGTTGAACAATCCGGCCGACCTCACCGAACTTCATGCGCTCATGCAGAATCCGCAGTTTGATCCGCACGGTTGGATGCCGCCGAACGGACTTAAAGGCAGAACCTATCCAGTTGGTGCAGTGTCGCCGTTGGATCAGCCGCCGCCTGGGCAGTAGGTCATGGGCGAATTTGATATTTCAAAATTCAAAGTTGGCGACCCACACATTGCGCCAACCTTTGATATGAGAAACTTCAGAACGGGTGACAGTCCGCAGGCTATCGTGGATGGAAACAAAGAAGCTGCGGATGCACGACAGGAACAGCTCGATAGCTTACAAGACGCAGCACAAAAATCTCAAACCGACCAGGGCGTTGCCGCCGCTGAGCAGAAGCCCACTGGTGCAGAAGCTATGTTTGGTTTACCGGCTGGCGGCAGCGATGCGCTGCATACGATTGTCAGTGGCCTTATGCACGGTACGCTCCGAGCACTCCCAGATTTAATTTCCCGCGCCACTGGCGGAGGCGAACTGCCGCCAGCACAGAGCCGACCGCTTTCAACACCAGCCGGCCAAGTTGGAATGGCACCACTCGCTGATGTGAGTCAAGCTACATCCGATCTCGGAAAAGAGTTTGTAGGTCATTTCAAAAGTCCTGTCGTGCAGGACGTTTTGCGTAACACGGCCGGGGTTGCCGGAGATGTTTCTCAACTCGCTGGTGTTGCCGGCGCCGAGCGTTCTTTGATTGGGGATGCTGCACCAGCAGCGCAAGTTGTTGCGCGTACACCAGCCCAAATATCTGAGGCTGCTGGTTTTAAAAATCTCAAGAGTCAGGCTGATCTGCGTTTGCCCGAACCGCAGGCGAGTGTGGACGCGATGATTTCTAAGGATTTGAATTTGCCGGCGGGTCAAGTGCCTAACGCTAAATCGGTGCAAGACGCGCGCAATGCCGGTCCGGGTATGACGCGAAATCGCGCGCAGGCCGCTCTGCCTCCGAAGATGACTATGGATCAGCAGCTCGCTGATGGTATTAACGCTATTGGCCCTAACACGAGTCTGTTGCCGAAAGTGCCAGACATTGAAGTGTTGAAGCAAACTTTGCTCGGCAAAACCGACTTCAGTCCGCAAAATCTGTTCACGACAATTCAGGAAGCGCAGGAGAAAGCTGGCAAGACCTTGGGCTCTCAAGCCAGTACAGCGTCTCAGGTTGAATACGCGAATGCGTTGAATCAGGCAGCGTCGCGCTACAGTGAATTCGCCGGGCGCCGGCTTGACGAATTGCCGCCGGAACTCGGAGCCCCGACCAGCGCGGCGCTGGCTGCAACCGACAAGCAATTCGCGCAGAGCTATATGGCGGAGAACGCTCTCAATGGTACAGAACACTTCAGCGCGAAGGCTTATGGAAACGCGGCTGCGCATGGCGCACCCCTGACAGACAACGGCGCGATAGTTGCGAACGTCCACAACAACCTGCCGGTCGCTACACCAGCTTCGTCGCCGCTGGCTGATTTAGCCCACGCCGCTGTTGGCGGGAGTGTTGGCGCTACGGTTGGCGCCCTGACAGGGCACAGTCCAGAAATCGGGGGACTCGTTGGCTCTACGCTTACAACTGGAGTCCCGCATATCGCGCGTTTTGTTAATCGAATGATGAACAAGCCTGGCGCTGATCTCGATGCTGCGGCGGGCGCGTCTGACAATCCAGCGCTGAGTTATTTCAAAGGGCCTGATGCGCCAAAACCGCCAGCACCAGCAGTACCGACACCGCCGCCTGCGCTCACTCAGGATGCTTGGCATAAGGCTTGGGGCGTACCGTCTGAGCCCGGAACTGGTCCGACTGCCGGAACAGATGTGCCAGAGCCCCCGCTCGGCCGCGCAATCACACCGCAATTCGGTCCGCCGCCTGAGCCCGGAACTGGTCCGACTGCCGGAACAGATGTGCCAGAGCCCCCGCTCGGCAAAGCATTCAAACCGCAATTCGGTCCGCCGCCTGAGCCCGGAACTGGTCCGACTGCCGGAACAGATGTGCCAGAGCCTGTGCCACGGCCGAAGGGTACACCGTTGCAATTCGGCAAAGTGTCGCCAACTCAAGGTGCGCTCGGCGATCAGCTTTTGAAAGCGCTGCAGGCTACGAAAGCGAAGCTGACCGGCAATCCCGTAGCGGAAGATGACCTGCCGCCGATAAACACGGCACCGTGGCGCAACCCGAATTTGCCGGGAAGCTGACGTGGTATCGCGCGTGCGTCTCCCGGTCGTCGGCGGACTGGTCAAGGTTTTGTCGCAGCCGGCTAGTTCGGTCGCGGCTGTCGTCGAGCTACAGGGTGCAGTCAATACGCTCAATCAGGCCGTGGCCGGCTTGCAGTCTCCGTCGGGCGCTGCGCCCGGCACCTTCAGCCAATCGCCAAGCGCTCGCATCCACGTATGGCCCATCTCGGGCAACACCAATGCGTTCCTCGATGCCGGAAGCGCGCCCGCTGCCGATCCGTCAATTTTGGTGCATCGCGGCCGACGTGGGGAGGATGGTGAGGACGGCCGGCGTGGCTACCAGGGCGTAGCGGGTGCTCGCGGCCTGAGCGGTTTAAACGCACCACGAGGCCGTCCAGGCGATGATGGAGAATTTGGGCGTCAAGGCTACCCCGGAGTGCCCGGCGTGGCAGGCGCGACCGGAGGTGCGGGGCCAGCGGGGCCAGCGGGGGCAACCGGGCTCGGCGTACGCGGCCGAACCGGCGATGACGGTGACGAAGGAAAACGGGGCTTCCCCGGCAGCGCCGGAGCAGCGGGGCCAACCGGCGCGCAAGGTCCGCCCGCTATTCGGGGCCGTACCGGAGACGACGGCGACGAAGGAAAACGCGGCTTCCCCGGCAGCGCCGGAGCAGCGGGCGCTGGCGGAGCTACCGGGGGCACAGGGCCAACCGGCCTGACTGGCTCGCCTGGCCCGCGCGGCAAGGAAGGCGTAGACGGCGACGAGGGACGGCGCGGGGCGCCGGGGCTCGCGGGCTCGGCCGGCGCTCCGGGCTCGGCCGGCGCGGCGGGACCGCGCGGCCTGCAGGGCTTCGATGGCGATGACGGCCATCGCACGCTCGGGGCTGTTGGCTCGGTAGGTCCGCTCGGTGCCACGGGCTCGCCCGGCCCGCGCGGCAAGGAAGGCGTAGACGGCGACGAGGGACGACGCGGAGCGCCGGGGCTCACGGGCTCGGCCGGCGCAGCCGGGCAAAACGGTCTGGCTATACGCGGCCAACGCGGCGATGACGGCGACGACAATACCAGACACAGACGAGTCACTTTGCGCGGCACTGCTGCAACAAAATTGGTTGGGTTAACTGCTACTAGCGGCATCTCAGATCAGTTCATGCCTATCGACGCTGTGCTGGCGTTGGACACATCCATAGCTCCAACTTGGACTGGTGCGCACATTTTCAACGGAGGCGAATGCACGTTTAATAACGGAATTACAATGAATGCTTCTGTTGCAGGCACGCCGACGTGCAACGGTATTTCGGGAGCGTATTCATTCCTTTTGCTTGGCGTGCAGTATGGTGGAATTGCATTCGGGTCAACCCTACCGTGGGTTGCTAGTAACAGCTCCACAACTAGCTCGGGGAACAATTACACTCTCATAAATTTTTCGACAGATCCGACTCAAACGACACGCGGTTCCATCTATTACAACGCGACAAGCGGACTGGTTGTGTACGGCACAACCTCAGACGAACGGTTGAAGCGCAACATTCGCGATTCGGTCGAAGCTGGCACCATCCTTGATGCGATAAAAGTTCGCGCTTTTGAGTGGGATGAAAAGCACGCACCGGGCGCCAAAATGTCGCATTGGTTTGTAGCGCAGGAGTTGGCTGAAGCCTATCCAGCTGCTGCCTTACACCGCATGGATGTTCGCCCCAAAGCTGATGCTGTCGATATGTGGCACGTAGATGCCACATCTCTAATTCCATTGCTGGTCAAGGAAGTACAGGCCCTTCGGGCTCGTCTTGCCAAATTGGAGCATTGAGTTTACCCTTTCAACCTTCCTAGGAGTGACTTTTCATGGCACAGAACAAACGGCTATTTATCCCGCCTCAAGTGGCGAACGTCACCACGACCACGCTGCTGATCGGCGGGGCCATGACGACCATCAGCGGACCTACCGGCTTCACCGCGACGCAGTGGTACATCTTGCTCCGGCACATCCGGGCGGTGAACACCAGCGCAACGCAGTACACCGTGACCATGTTCTACGGTTCGGTGAACACCCTCGCAGCCATCTGGAGCGCGACTCCGGTTGCAGGCAACAGCTACATTGACTGGTTCGGCGAGCTGCGTATCGACGGTACGGGCAGCACAATCAACCTTTGGGGCGGAGCGTCGAACGCGGCGATCTACTTCAACTTTGACGACGCTGAAATTGGCTTCGTGTGACGCCGGCAGGCGCTGCTGTATGGATCGATGCCCTAGGGGGGCGTCGCTTCCTTTTGTGCATTAGCGTGTGTATAGTCAACGCGGTTCTCGTCATTATGCACAGGATCGGTGAAGGCTCTTACACGAACATCATCCTCGGGACGATCGGCGCCTTCATCATCGGGAACAGCTTTGAAAATCACGGACAAGGCGGACAGCAATTCCAAGTGCCGCCGAGCGAGCAGGGGGCCGGCCCCCCGCCGCAGCGAAAGTGGGACCAGCATTAGGAGATAGACGATGGCAACGCCAGCATTAGGTTCAAGTGCCGCCAACCCGGTTGTGTTGGTATACGGCGCTCCAATTACGTTTTCATGGACCGACCCATCTCTCAACGTTGATCTTTCCCCCATCACCCCAGGCGAAGTAACCGGCTACACAGTCGGCATTCGTAACACGACTACGGCGGGCAGCGCGGCCGGGACATACCCGGTCACTGTCGCCGCACCCGGTGCAGCTGACGTTTCAGCATTGGCCTCTGGAGCTGCGGCTGCACTGGTGCCCGGAGTCTACGCGATGGCAATTCAGACCAACGGCCCGATCAATTCCGCGTGGTCGGTTGAACTGTTCTTTGAAGTGCCAACCGCACCAGTGGTGCCCGAGACGCCGCAAGCGCCTTCAAACCCTCAAGTGACCTAACGTGGTTGTGGATCTTGCTAGGCGTAGCAGGATTAGGTGGGGGCAGTTGGTTGATTGCCCACTTCGTTAGGTAGAGACGCTATATGGGAATTCTGGCCTCGATAGGCGTACAGGGATTTCTGTACATAGCGCTTGTGACTGGAGCGCTTGGGGGCTTCGCGTATTTCGTTCACCACGAGCGCGAGTTAGGCGCTGCGGCAGTCGCGGCCGCAGATCAGCGCACTGTCGCGGTTGCCCAGGAGCGCGACACCGCGGTTCAAACGGCTGCGGTATTGCAGACTTCAATCGCGGAAGGCAAGTATGACAAAATTATTCAGACTCCTGTTGTTGGTATTGCCCCTTTCAAGCTGTACCACAACGCACTCTGTGTCGATCCCGTGTCCGCTACCCCCGCCAGTGCAAACAGTGGAGATAGCCCCGCCGTCAGTGGAACAGCAGATCGAGGAAGCAATCAAGCCCTACCAGACCTCGCAACCGGACTTGTCACAATCGGACGAAACGCCGACGCTCAAATAACAGCGCTTCAAGCTGAAGTCGCAGCCCTAAGATTGGAGATGCAAAATGGCAAATGAATTCACCCCCGACGATGCGCAGGCGATAGTCAATATCTGTCGCTCCGCGCCACTTCCCCATCTGGACGAAGCGCAGCGGCGCCTAGCGCTGTTGTCGAAGTTCGTCGCGTGGTGCAATGACATTTTTGAGCCGACACCGCTGGCACCGCGCCAGCCGGCGCAGGAGCCCGACAAGCGTTTAAACGGTGCGGTTGAAGATCCGCGCGTGCCCACGGCCGCAGCGATGCGAGCAGCCGGCATCCGGCCGCTGGGGCCGCAGGAATGAACGGCAAAGTCGTAACGCCCGCAGTGGAGGCGACGACAGTCGGGGTCTCGCTGCGCGAGTATTTCGACGCAAAGATCGAGGCGCGCGATAAGTACGTTGATTCCATGTTCAAAAATCAGGAGACGGCGGTCAACGCCGCGCTCGCGTCTGCGGACAAGGCAAATCTCAAAGCTGAAATAGCGAGCGAAAAGCGCTTTGATTCAGTCAACGAGTTTCGGCAGTCGCTCGCGGACGCTGGTAGATTGAACATGCCACGCACAGAAGCCGAGCTGCGTTTTAACAGTATCGAGTCCACTTTGAAGTCGCTGCAGGACGACACGCTGGCGCATACCGAGCGCAATCGTGGTGAATCGCGGGTGTGGGCAATCGTTACAGGTGTTATGGGCGGCGTATTAGGCGCGATCGGCGGCTACCTTAGCGGGCACCCATTCCGATGATCCTCAGTGCTACCGGCACAGCGCTTATCGAACGCTTCGAGAAGTTGGAGCTGACAGCGTATCTCGATCAACGCGGTATCCCCACAATCGGATGGGGCCACACAGGGCCTGACGTTCATCTCGGGCTTGTCTGGACAGCGCTTCAAGCTGCAATTGCTCTAGGACGCGATTTAATATCAGCAGAGCGCATAGTGTCGATTGGCATTCAGACTGTGCTGAATCAGAATCAGTTTGATGCGCTGGTATCACTTGCATTCAACATCGGCGCCGGCAACTTCATGGCCTCGACGCTGCGCAAGATGCTCAACGCGGGCGATATAGCCGGTGCCGGGGGGCAGTTCATTCGGTGGGACTTCATCAACTCGAATCCTGATCCGGGCCTCGAAGATCGACGTTTGGCCGAACAGAAGCTGTTTGTTACCATAATCGACCCCGTAGGAAGCCCTCAGAGCGGCGATCAGA
>Ga0302325_10035693_pt1 | contig 10150 bp, 9 predicted proteins | sample Palsa_T0_2_FD_201948 | JGI IMG/M metagenome (GOLD analysis project Ga0302325, IMG submission 201948) | Peat permafrost microbial communities from Stordalen Mire near Abisko, Sweden - Palsa_T0_2 | ecosystem: Environmental > Terrestrial > Soil > Palsa > Peat permafrost | place: Sweden: Abisko... | reverse complement strand
CACCGCCATGTTCGGCAGCGTGATGGATGTCGTCGACCGCTACCTTCCCGACCGGTCGAAGCACGCGCCGGTGCGCAGCATGCTGGCCTTCCTCGCGGTCAACTCGACCTTCCGGGGGCCCTTCTCCCCCGGGAGCGCCATGTGCCTCGCCTTTGCGCTGGCCTCGCCGGGGACAGCGACGATGTCGAAGGTGCGAGGTGGCCTGGGCACCATCGCCCATCACCTGGCCGGGTTGTTCGAGCAGCACGGCGGTGAGCTCCGCCGCCACGCCAAGGTGACCCGCATCGTGGTCGAGGGCGGTGCGGTGACCGGTGTCGAGCTGGGCGAGGGCGAGGTGGCGACTGCACCGGTGGTGGTGTCGAATCTCGATCCGACGACGACGTTCACCCATCTGCTCGACGCCGATAGCCTGCCGGAGAGCTTCGCCGGCCGCGTCGGCGCCATCGACCACCGTGCCGCCTATTTCCAAGCCCACTTCGCCCTGCGCGGCCTGCCCGAGTACCGCGCACCCTATGAGGCGCTGAACGACACCACGTTGGGGCGCAACGTGACGTTCTTCGGCACGGCTGAACAGATGCAGCTGGACTTCGAGGGATGTGTGCGCGGCGAGGTCCCCGCTTCCCCGAGCTTCAATCTGCAGATCCCCTCGCTCGACGATCCGACGCTCGCCCCCGAGGGGATGCACGCCGCCAGCAGCTTTGCCTTCTACCTGCCGATCGCCGACCGCGAGACGCAGGGCCGGCTCCGCGACGAGATGGCCGAGCGGATCGTGGCCAAGATCGCCTTGGCCGCCCCGAACTTCCCCGACCTCATTGAGCGCCAGCTGAACTACCCCGCCTACACCTACGAGTTGATGTTCGGCTGTGCCGGTGGCGACTTCACCCACGGGCTGCTCCAGCCCGAGTTCATGGGGCCGTTCCGGCCGGGCCCGACGGGATGGCCGGATGCGCCCATTCCCGTCAGCGGTCTGTACCTCTGCGGGGCCGGATGCCACGGTGGCCCCGGGGTCACGTTCATCCCCGGCTACAACTGCGGCTACGACGTGCTCGACGGTGTGAGCGCCCGGTTGTAGCGCAGCTGGCGCTCCATGAAGGCGAGGAAGAACGCCACGGAGAAGGCCAGGCTTGTGAAGAGGCTCATGACGAAGAAGATCCAGGGCCACTGCAGTCCGCGCCGCCTGCCCTCGGTGATGGTCCACAAGGGCAGCAGGACCAGGTTCACGATCGTGTAGTCCTGGGCGGCGGAGTCGGCGGCCCAGTTCGAGAAGAGCATCTTGGTGTAGTTGACATAGCTGGCGCGGTGCCCGTAGAGGTGCACGTAGCGCACGTTGAAGTACCACCCGAGGAGCAGGGAGCACACGCCGATGGTGTAGTAGATCCCCTCCAGCAGCGAGACCGAACCGGCCTGATCCCCCGTGAAGAGCCGGCGGTTGACGGCGAACGCGGCCACCGTGCTCGCGACGCCGAGGATCCCGTAGAACACAAGAGAAGTCGTCACTGTCGCCCCCGTTTCGTGCCCCCTGCGCGCACACCCTAACGAGGACTGCCATGACAACGACGGGACCGTCAGAGGAGCTCGAGGACTCGCTCGGGTGGGCGCGCGATGACGGCCCGGTCGGCGACGACGAAGTTGGGGCGCTCCAACAGGACGGCGTGGCGGGCAATGGCCTCGAGGAGCGCGTCGCCCGCGACATCGTCCAGCGCCAGTTCGGCAAAGAGGGGCTCGCCCGTGCGCATCATCAGACGGGGGTCGCCGATGGCCAGCGATTTCATGAGCCGCTCGAGGTCCGCCACGCTCGGGGGCTCGTCGAGGTAGAGAATCGTGTCGGCCTGGACGCCGTGCTCCTCCAACAGCGAGAGGGCGGTCCGGCATTTCGAGCACGACGGGTTGACGTAGATCTGTGAGGGCATCGCTCGCACCCTACGGTGCCCGGTCAGGCCGCTCCAGACGGCAGCGCGGCAACCACCTGCGCCCAGCTGAAGGTGAACGTCTGCACCGGAGCGCCGGCGACGGCGAGCGTCACCGCCATGGACGTGCCCCGGTCGTCACCGCGGTGCGTGTCTCCGGTCATGTCGACGGCCGCACCCATCACCAGATGGGGACCCGAGCCGAAGTCGTCGAGGATGCCCTTCCGGTGGCCCCAGCAGCCGGCGGCTCCCCGGTGCAGGCAGTCCAGGTTGCCGCTGTCGAAGCCGTCTTCGTACATCCACCCGTAGTCGGCGTCGAGCCCGTTCGACGACCCTCCCGCCCACTCCGCGTCGTCGAGGTCGTAGGCCTGGCCCGGGTCCGGCGGGTCGTTGGCGTCGTCCGCTCCTCGTTGTGCGTTTTGATTGAGCGCGGTTGTCAGCCCGCCGAAGGCCGGGAGTCCCCGGTCCACCCGCTCCAGGTTCACGGCGACGAAGAGCTGCTCGGGAATGCTCAGCAGGGCGAAGTCCGCCGGCAGCACCATCGGGCGGATTCCTTCGAGTGCGTGGGCGTGATTGATGGCGTCCAACACGGAATCGAGACAGGCAGGGGAGTCGTCGATCCCCGCTGCGACACAGACGCGCGTGTAGTCCGGCACCGGCGACACGTTGTGGGTCGGGTCCTGAATCCCAGTGTCGGACTCCGGGGCGGGGATCGCCCGCAGAGGCCGCAGTGCTCCGCGGGACATGGCGGCCAGGGCCTGTTTCCACGTGTAGGCGTAGTGCCCGGCGCGAGAGGTGGTAGCGAGTATGGCCGTCAGCGAGGATCCGCCCCGGTCTTCAATCGATGTGTCGCCCTCCGGGTCGTAGGCGGCTCCCATGGCGAGGTGTCGTGTTCCGAACCGGTCGAGGACGATCTGCCGATCGGCCCAGCAACCCGAGGTCGTGGGTCCCGAGCACCCCGGCACGCCGCTGTGCGGACCGTCGTTGTACAGCCATTCGAAGTCCGCATCGAGCCCGTTGTCGACATCCCCGATCCATTCGGTGTTCACCGAGCCATAGGCCGGGCCGGGCCGGGTCGGGAGCCGGGCGGTGTCAGCCGCCGCCTGCGCGTCGGCGTCGAGCGCCGTCGTGAGAAGTCAGCGGGCAGGTCCATGGGCCGTAGGCCCTCCGCTGCCCTGGCGGTGTCGATGGCGTCCAGCGTGATGCGCAGGCACGGGCCCGTGGTGTCGGCGCCGACCGGAGCGCACGTGCTGGGGTAGTCGGGGACGGGGGACACCGAGTGGGCCGGATCGGCGAGGCTGCCGTTCGCCGGGCCCCGAGTCGAGCAGCCCGCCAGGAGGAGCGCCACTGCCATGCAGGCGCCGGACCACAGCGCCCCCCGCCGCGCCGGCGGATGCGTCGAGTTGGGAGGACGCCGCATCAGACGACACAACGTAGCCACGCGGAACGCTGTCCCGGCTGCAGGTCTGGAGGCCGAATTAGTGCTCCGGCGCCGCGGAGCTCCCGAACTTGGGGGGTCGCTTCTGCAAGAAGGCGGCGACGGCCTCCTGCATGTCGTTGGTCATGGACGAAAGGATTTGCGTCCGGTTCTCGAGGTCGATGCCGGCCTGGAGCGAGCCCACCTCGAGTTGCGACCACATCACCTCCTTGGTCATCCGGACTCCCCACGATGCGTTGGCCGCGATGAGGCTCGCCGTCTTGAGCGCGGCCGCCTGCAGCTCTTCGTCGGTCACCACGCGCAGGACGAGCCCGATACGGTCCGCCTCGTCCGCCTCAATGATGCGCCCGGTCAGCATCAGCTCCCAGGCACGTGAGGCGCCGATCAACCGGGGCAGAAGCCAGCTGACGCCGATGTCGCAGCCCGAGAGCCCGAGGCGGACGAAGCCACGTTGAAGCGCGCCGTGCGACTTGCGATGCGGATGTCGCTCGCCAGGGCCAGGCCGCCGCCCGCCGCCGGGCCGTTCACGGCCGCGATCACCGGCTGGGGGAGCGAGCGCAGCCGCGGCACGAGCGAGGCGATCTGGGTCTGGATGGCAAAGGTGGCTCCCACCCGGTCCAGCCCCCCGGAGCCGGGCGCGTCGCCGTACCCTGCGAGGTCGATCCCGGCACAGAAGCCCCGTCCGGCGCCGGTGAGGACGACCACCCGGCAGGCGCGATCGAGGGCAATGGCCGCCAGCGCCTCGTGGAGCTCTGCGATCAAGGCCGCGTTCATGGCGTTCAGTCGTTCGGGGCGGTCCAGGGTGATCCGGGTGACGCCCTCGTCCGGCTGGTCGACCTGCAGCGTGTCCATGGTGTGATCCCTCTTCTCGACCCGGCCATATCCTGCAACACACGGCACAGCAGCGCGCCCGATCGGGTCCGCGCTGGGACGGGAGCTGCACATGGGCCTGCACTATTCGAGCGTCGTCGATGCTTCGCTGGCCGAGGTCTTCGCCTGGCACGAGAGGCCGGGAGCACTCCTGCGCCTCTTGCCGCCGTGGCAACCGATCAAGGTTGCACAGGAAGCGCAGGCGCTGGCCGACGGGCGGGCCGTCCTGCAGCTGCCGGGCCACGTGCGTTGGGTCGCGCAACATTCGGGTGACGACCCGCCGCACCAATTCGTGGACGAGCTGGTGTCCCTCCCGCTGCACTGGCGGCACACGCACTCGTTCGAGACGGCCGACGGCGGGGCGACCAGGGTGATCGACGACGTCGAGACGCCCGTGCCCGGGTCGTTCCTCCGGCAGACCTTCCGCTACCGGCATCACCAGCTCGCCGGGGACCTGGCTGCGCACCGCAGCGCGGCGCAACGGGGCGGGCCCCTCCTGGCCATCGCGGTCACGGGCTCCTCCGGCCTGGTTGGCTCCGCCCTGTGCGCCTACCTGTCGACCGGCGGGCACCGCGTGATCCGTCTGGTGCGAGGGGCGCCCCATGATCCGTTCGAGCGGACCTGGGATCCCGAGCGCCCCGATCCGCGCCTGTTGGAGGGCATCGACGCCGTGGTGCATCTCGCCGGGGCGTCCATCGCCGGTCGCTTCACCGACGCCCACAAGCGGCTCGTGTGGGACAGCCGCGTCGGCCCCACCTCGGAGCTGGCCCGCGTCATGGCCGCCATGCCCGACGGACCGCGGCTCCTTGTGTGCGCGTCGGCCATCGGCTTCTACGGGAACGAACGGGGAGACGAGTTGGTCACGGAGGACAGCGGGCGCGGCACGGGCTTCCTGGCCGAACTGGTCGAAGCCTGGGAGGCGGCGGCGCGGCCGGCCATCGATGCGGGCGTGCGAGTCGTGCACGTACGGACGGGGATCGTGCAGTCCGCCCGTGGAGCGAGCCTCAAACTCCTTCGCCCTCTCTTCTCGGTCGGCCTTGGAGGACCGCTCGCCCCGGGTTCGCAATGGGTGTCGTGGATCGGCCTCGACGATCTGCTCGACGTCTTCGGGCGGGCGCTCACCGACGATCGGGTCGTGGGCCCGTTGAACGCGGTGGCGCCCGTTGCCGTCACCAACGCCGAGTACGCCTCGACGCTGGCTCGTGTGATGCGACGGCCGGCGTGGCTCAAGGTCCCGGCGTTCGGCCCTCAGATGCTCCTGGGCGCCGAGGGTGCGCGCGAGATGGTGCAGGCGAGTCAGCGCGTCGCTCCGGCCCGCCTCGTCGCAGCGGGACACGTCTTTCGCCATCCCTCCCTCGAGGTGTGCCTGCGGCACGAGCTGGGTCACATCGATGCCGCGCCCTTCGGCGAGCAGTCGGGAAACATTTGAGACGCGACTGAGGTGGTGGGTCCACCCGACGAACGGGGACCCGAGCACCATGAGATCTCGCTCGTGTGCGACAACATCGAGCAGACGGTCGAAGAGCTCACCGCCAAAGGGGGAACTTCTCCGGCGTCCATCGAAAACCGAGGCTTTGGTCGAACGATCGCCCTCGAAGTCCCCGGCGGTGGCCACGTGATGCTGTACCAACCCCGGCATCCGACCGCATGTGCACTCTGAGGGCGGCCCCTCACCCCAGGCGCACGAGACGAGGGTGAGGGAGAATCACCGCATGGACATTCACGGAAGCGCCCTCGTCACGGGGGCCAGCCGCGGCATCGGGCGGGCGGTCGCCCTCGAATTGGCGCATCGCGGCTTCGACACGGTGGCCACCATGCGAGATCCCGACGCGGGAGCCACCCTGGCCTCCGAGACTTCGGGGCGCCTCCAGGTTCGCCGGCTCGACGTCACCGACCCCGCCACCTTCGACCTGCCCAGTGATCTACGCGTGCTGGTGAACAACGCCGGGGTCGACACCGAGTACCTGCCGGTGGAACACGCCAACATCGACGACTGGCGCCGCATGTTCGAGACGAACGTGTTCGGGGTGGTGGCGCTGACCGCAGCCGCCATCCCCAGCTTGCGGGAGAACCAACCGTCGGTGGTCTGCACGGTGACGTCGTCGTCCATCATCGCGTCCGTGCCATTCTTCTCGGCCTATCGGGCCTCCAAGGCCGCTACGTCCGCCTTCGGTGACAGCCTGCGGGTGGAGGTGGCGTCCGCCGGTATTCGGGTGGTGGAGATCCTTCCGGGGCCCCTCGACACCGACATGTTCCGTTTGAGCACCGGCGAGCAGGGCGCCGCCCGTTTCCCTGATTACCGCGCCCTGGCCGAAGTCGCAGGATCCCTGCGTCGCGAACATGCCGATCCCCGGGTCGTCGATCCGGCGCAGGCGGCAGCGACCGTCGTCGACGCGATCCTCGATACGTCCGGCCCCATGCGCTACGGCTGCGACCCCGTGTCGCTGGAGCTTCTCGATCTGTGGCGCCAATGCGACGACGAGACGGTCTTCACCATGACCGGGCAGCCTCTCGTCGACCAGTCCCGAGACACCGCGTCGCAGTGAGCCGTTGAAGGTTAGAACCCCGGAAGGTCCCGCAGCGCCCCCGCCCCGCTCGCGCCCGTGGTGATCAGGTGGCCGGCGCGGCGAATCTGTACCCGATGCCTCTGATGGTGGTGATCCAGCGCGGATTCTCGGGGTCGACCTCGATCTTGAGCCGAACGCGGCGGATGTGCTCGGTGACCGTGGACCGGCCCTGCCACCGTCCGTTGGATCCCCAGACGCGCTCGAGCAGGTCCTCGCGTGAGAACACCCGTCCCGGTGCGGAAGCGAGGAAGGCGAGGAGGTCGAACTCCTTGCGGGTCATGACCACTTCGACACCGCTGACCGTCACCTTGCGGGTGCCTTGGTCGATGACGAGGTCGCCGTGGTCGAGTGTCGTCGTGGGCGTGGCGGAGCCGCGACGCAGGACCGCCCGCATCCGTGCTTCGAGTTCGGCGAAGGAGTACGGCTTCGTGAGCACGTCGTCGGCCCCGAGGTTCAGCAGGGCCACTCGATCGCGCTCCGAGGAGCGGCCCGAGCAGACGATGACGGGAACGGCGCTGCGGCGCCGGATGGTGGTCAGGACGTCGGCGGTGCCGCCACCGATGTCGAAATCGAGGATGACCAGATCAGCCGGGTGGGCAAAGACCGCCTCCACCGACTCGTCCACGTTGGCCGCCTCTCTCACCTCGTACCCCGAGCGCTTCAGGTAGTGCTGCAGTGCTCGGCGGGTGTTGGTGTCGTCCTCCGCCACGAGGATCGTCCTCTCGGCCATGACCTGGCCCACTGGGGTGAACACGGACGTCGGATTGGTGTCGACCGTCCGGAGGCTCTCGCTGTAGGGCGCTCCCTCCCCGGAAGCATCCAATGGAAACGTCATGCGACACCGCCCGGTGCCGACGACATCCTGGCTCGGGCGCGGCGCCCAAAGAGCTCGCCGGTGCCTTGACGTCGAGCGAACGCTTGCGCCGTGCCGACCATGTCCCTTGCCCCTCTCGTCCACCCCGCACCCCGTGCAGACCGGTTCGTCGTGCGCTCGGGCAAACCCAGGGTGCTGTTCGCACCGGCTGGGCGCCGAGCTGTGTCCTCAGTGTCGGCAGATGACCGATCCGGCTCCATAGGACTTTTGGACCAATAAATTGGGCGCCCGTAGTGCAAGCGCGATCGGGTGCCGTCACGCGCACACCGGACCCGTTCGCGCATGGACTTTTCAGGCGTCGGGCAGAGTGAACCGGTACCCGACGCCCCGGACGGTGGTGATCCAGCGGGGAGAATCCGGATCGGGCTCAATCTTGAGACGGACGCGGCGCACGTGCTCCGTCACCGTGGAGCGTCCTTGCCATTCCTCGGTCGAGCCCCAGACCCGCTCGAGCAGGTCCTCGCGGGAGAACACCTGGCCCGGTGACGCCGCCAGGAATGCCAGTAGGTCGAATTCCTTCCGGGTCATCGGGACGGACTCGTCGCGCACGGTCACCGTCCGCGTATCGCGATCGACCACGAGGTCTCCGAGATGAAGGGACGTCGCGGCCGGCTCGTTGTTGCCGCGGCGCAGGACGGCCCGAACTCTTGCCTCGAGTTCAGCGAAGGAGAACGGCTTGACGACGAAGTCGTCGGCGCCAAGGTTGAGGGTGCGGATCCTGTCCTCTTCGGAGTCCCTGCCGGAGCAGACAATGACGGGCACGGCGCTGTGGCGACGAATCTTGGCCAGCACGTCCATGCCGTCGAAGCCGGGAAGTCCCAGGTCAAGCAGGACAAGGCTCGCCGAGTGCTGGAAGACCGCTCGCAGTGTGGAGGGCCCATCTGCGGCCTCGGTGACCCGGTAGCCGCTGCGGTCGAAGTACTGGAGCAGCGCGCTCCGGCAGCTGTGATCGTCCTCGGCGACGAGGATCGTGCACTGTCCATGTTCAACCGCGCCGGGCGACGCCGAGGGGTCCGTGCCAGCCGGGGTGAGCGGTCTGAGGCCGCGGTGCTGCGTGGGGACGCGTGTCGCCACGCCGACCGGCGGGTTCATGTCCCGACGCTCTCCGGGCGAGAACCCGGAGTCCGTTGCTGCAGCAAGGGTGTGTTGCCCATGTCGAGATTGTCGGCTGTGCCTGCGCCGAACTTGAGAGAATCGCGGACGGCTCGGACCAAGGCGGCCGTCATGGTCGAGCGCGCGTCGCGTGACGCCGCGCCACATAGAACGAAAGCCCTACGGAATATGCGACGCACCTGTCTGGTATTCGACGTGAAGTGCTGCGTCCTCCATGAGGAAAGGCGTCGCACCGACAACGGAAAGCACGCCGTTGGAGCCACCTCGATAGGGCGGCGCGAATGGGACGATTGCGGCGCCGATCGAGGCACTCGGCTTCGTTGCGTGGAGGTTGCGTGAGCTCTGCAACCGTTCCACAACGGTTACGCAACCGACCTGCAAGAGGGCAATCTATTAGAGTGGTGACTACTCCTGAATACGTGAAATGCGTATGGCCAACTGATGGCTGCAGGGACAAGTTGCACCAGTCGGATGGTGCAAATGAAAGAGGGGGAAAACGTGGGATCGACCACAAGTCAGTTCTCCACGGCGCAGGAATCGGCGGAGGCGGGTATCGAGAGTCTCTGGTCAGAGTTCAAGCGAACCGGGGAACAGTCACTGCGCAACCAGCTGATCATCTACTACTCGCCGTTCGTGAAGTACATCGCCGGCCGCGTGCTGGCCGGGTTGCCGCGGCACTTCGACGAGGAGGATCTCGTCAGCTACGGCATCATCGGTCTCATCGACGCGATCGAGCGGTTCGAGCTCGATCGCAATCTGCGGTTCGAGACCTACGCAATTCCGCGCATCAAGGGGGCGATCATCGACGAGTTGCGATCGATCGACTGGGTTCCGCGGTCCGTGCGCACCAAGGCCCGCGCGGTCGAACAAGCGTTCACCCACTTGGAGGGGACGCTGCGGCGTACCCCCAATGAGGCGGAGGTGGCTGCGGAGCTCGAAATGTCCGTGGGCGACTTCCACAAGGCGCTGCGCAAGATCTCGACCGTCGGCATGATGGCGCTCGACGAGGTGCTGCGCGGCGGCGACCGCTCCGAGCGCTCGACGCTGGGCGAGACGTTGCCGGACGGGTCATGGGGCCCGGTTGACACCTTCGAGGCGAAAGAGTCCAAAGAAGCACTCGTGACGGCCGTCGACGGGATGCCGGAGCGTGAGCGCACTGTCCTGATGATGTACTACTACGACGGATTGACCTTGACGGAGATCGGGCAGGTGCTCGGCGTCACTGAGAGCAGGGTGTGCCAGATCCACACCAAGGCGCTCCGTCAGCTCCGATCGAAGCTGGCCGACCGGCCGGAGAGCGTCCGCACCGACCAGGCTGCGGGCGGAACGGCCGGCACCGCCGCCCGGCGCACCGGCAACCGTGAGCGCGCCGGACGCGCCC
>Ga0302325_10035692_pt1 | contig 10150 bp, 9 predicted proteins | sample Palsa_T0_2_FD_201948 | JGI IMG/M metagenome (GOLD analysis project Ga0302325, IMG submission 201948) | Peat permafrost microbial communities from Stordalen Mire near Abisko, Sweden - Palsa_T0_2 | ecosystem: Environmental > Terrestrial > Soil > Palsa > Peat permafrost | place: Sweden: Abisko... | reverse complement strand
GTGCGAGCGTGCCGCCGTCGGTCCAACTGGTCCGGGCCCAATGTCCCGCCCCATCGGTCACGACGACCTCTTCACCTGCCTGCAACCGGAGGACGCGGGCCAAGTGGCGGGCATCGTCCGGCGCCACAAGCGGGTGGGCCGGATCGGCCACAAACACCTGGGCCGAGGCCGCGGCCCGCGCCGCGATGGCCGCGTACACCGAACGAGCAGAGCGGGCTGGACTAGCCAAAGGCGGAACGGAGGCGCGAGAACACACCATCGCCTCCGCTGCCGGGCGGGGAGACCTGCTCACCCCGGGCCGCGGCGAACTGCCGGAGCAGATCCTCCTGCGCGCCCGTCAACCCGTTGGGAGTCTCAACCAGAATGTGCACGAACAGATCTCCCCGACCGCGGCCACGCAGGTGGGGCACGCCCGAGCCCCGCATCCGCTCAATGGCTCCATGCTGGGTCCCGGCATTGACCACCATGGGCACCGTGCCTTCCAGGGTCGGCACCTCGGCTTCGGTTCCCAGCGCGGCCTGGGCCATCCCGATGGTGACGGTGGTGTGCAGGTGCTCGCCCTGGCGCTCAAAGCGCGGGTCCGGCGTGACGACCAGGTGGACGAACAGTGATCCCGTGGGCCCGCCGCGCTGGCCGGCCGAACCCCTTTCGGCCAGGCGCAAGGTGGAACCGTTCTCCACGCCGGCCGGCACCTCAACGGTGAACGTGCTCTCCTCCAAGCGGCGCCCTTCACCCCGGCACTCGGGACACGGGTGGGGAATGGTCTCGCCCAAACCACCACAGGTCGAGCAGGCCACCGCCGTCACGACCTGGCCAAGCAGCGACTGGCGCACCCGACGCAGCTCACCGGCACCTTGGCAGTCCACGCAGGTGACCGGCTCCGTCCCGGCCGCCGTGCCCTGGCCGGCGCAGGTGCCACAGGTCACCGGCAGTCGAACCGACAACTCCTTGCGACATCCGAACACCGCCTCGGCGAATTCCAGACCCAACCGCACCTCGGCGTCAGCGCCGGCGGCCGGCCCGCGGCGGCGGCTCCCGGAGAACCCGTTGCCCGCCATCTGGCCGAAGAACGCCTCGAATATGTCACCGATGCCACCTTCGAACCCGAACCCGCCCCCGCCCCCGCCGCCACCTTGCGTGCCGAAGACTCCCTCGGGACCGAAGCGGTCGTAGCGGGCGCGCCGTTCGGGGTCACGCAGGACCTCGTAGGCCACCGACACCTCTTTGAACTTGGCTTCGGAGGCGGCATCCCCCGGGTTGGTGTCCGGGTGCAATTCCCGCGCCCGGGCCCGGTAGGCCTTCTTTATCTGGTCGTCACTGGCGTCGGGCGACACACCGAGGAGCCCGTACAGGTCACGCAATCCGTCAACGCCGGCCATCGTGGCTCCCCAGTCGTTCGCCCAGCCGGTCCCCCACCACGTGCGCCGCGGCCAGGGCTCGCGGGTAATCCATGCGGGTCGGGCCCAACAGGCCCACCGCTCCGATCTCCTGCCCGTCGACCGTCACCGGGGCCACCACCACCGCGCACGAGGCCAGAGGTTCGTAGCCGTGCTCGGTGCCGATGGCCACCGAAAGGCCTCGATTCAGCACATCGCGTAACAGGGTCACCACGACCAGTTGTTGCTCCAGGATGCCCAGGACCGACCGCACCGTCTCCACGGCGTCGAACGATTCGGCCAGTCTCCCGGGCCCGCCCACAAAGACTCGGTCAGAGTCGAGCGAACTCCCCATGAGTCCGAACGCCGTACCGGCCGCGGCCACCACGCGGTCCACCTCGGCCGTCCCACTCGGCGGCACCGACCAGCCGGCGGCCGAGGTCCGCCCGATGAGGTGCGCACTGAGTTGGGCGCCACACTTGGCCAACGTCTCGTCGGACACCTCGACGTCGAGGTCGATGGTCCGCTTCTCCACCGCTCCGTCGGAGAACACCACGACCAGGAGGGCGAACAGCGGACCCAGCCCCACCACCTGAATGGAGCGGATGGTGGCGGAGTCATGTGAGGGACCGACCACCACCGCGGCATACGAGGTCAGCTCGGTCAGCAAGCCGGTGGTCCGCTCCAGCATCTGTTCCATTTCGCCGTAGACCTGGTCAAAGAAATGGCTCACCTGGGCATGCTGCGTTGGCCCGAGGATGCCGGGCTCGGTCAGGTGGTCGACGAAGAAGCGGTACCCCTTGTCGGTGGGGATCCGGCCGGCACTGGTGTGCGGCTGAACGAGGTAGCCGTCCCGTTCCAGCGCCACCATCTCGGACCGCACGGTGGCCGAGGACACCTGCACGCCCGGGGCGTTGGCCACATGGGAGGACCCGACCGGCTCTGCCGTCCCGATGTACTCGGTGACGACGGCCTCAAGAATGGCGGCCCGGCGCTCACCCAGGACGCGCGCGTCCTCACTCTCGGCGGCTGGTGCGTCCTGGTCGGCGTTCGTGGTCATGAGCGTGCTGACCGTCCAGTCTACCGAGTGCCTGACCGACTCTTCCGGCTGGGTCCCGGGCTCAATCGTCGGAGAGCCGGAGGGCCGAAATGAAGGCTTCCTGGGGCACTTCGACCCGTCCGATGTTCTTCATGCGCTTCTTGCCCTCTTTCTGCTTCTCCAGCAGCTTGCGCTTACGGGTGATGTCGCCGCCATAGCACTTGGCCAGGACATCTTTGCGCTTGGCCTTGACCGTCTCCCGGGCCACGATGCGCCCGCCGATGGCGGCCTGAATAGGGACGTCGAAGAGCTGGCGTGGAATGAGCTCGCGCAGCTTCTCGGCCATGCGCCGGCCGTAATTGTCGGCCGACGACCGGTGCACAATGGTGGAGAAGGCGTCGCACGGGGCGTGGTTGATCAGAATGTCGACTCGCACCAGGTTCCCCGTGGCGTAGGCGTCGGGTTCGTAGTCCAAGCTGGCGTAGCCCTTGGTGCGGCTCTTCAACTGATCGAAGAAGTCCAAGACCACTTCAGCCAGAGGGATGGAGTACACCAGCTCGATCCGCTCGGGTGAGAGGTACTCCATGCGGATCATCTCGCCCCGCTTGTTCTGGCACAGCTCCATGACGGTGCCGGTGTACTCCGACGGCGTGAGGATGGTGGCCGTGAGCATGGGCTCGTCAATGTGGTCGATGCGGCTGGCGTCGGGCAGCTCGGTCGGGTTGTCGACGTCGATCTCGCTGCCGTCGGTCAGGAAGGCCCGGTAGGCCACGCTGGGCGCGGTGGCGATGAGCGACAGGTCGAACTCCCGCTCCAGGCGCTCACGGACGATCTCCATGTGGAGAAGCCCCAGGAAGCCGCACCGGAAGCCGATGCCCAGGGCGTGGGACGATTCGGGCTCAAAGGTGAAGCTGGCGTCGTTCAACTTGAGCTTCTCCAGCGCGTCGCGCAGGTCGGGCAGCTCGTCGCCGTCCACCGGGTAGAGACCGCAGAACACCATCGGCTTGGGATCGCGGTAGCCGGCCAGGGCATCGGTCGCACCCTGGCTGGCCGTGGTCACCGTCTCACCCGAACGGGCTTCCCCCACATCCTTAATGCCGGCGATGAGATAGCCCACCTCGCCCGGGCCGAGTCTTTCCACCGGGACCCCAACCGGCGTGCGCACGCCGACTTCCTCTATGTCATGCACGGCGTTGGCCTGCATGAAGCGGAGACGGGCGCCGGCCGGCAGCGTGCCGTCGACAATGCGGATGGAGCTGACCACCCCTCGATACTGGTCGTACGACGAGTCGAAGATCAGCGCCCGTAGCGGTGCTGCGGGGTCGCCCTTGGGGCAGGGGATCCGGTCGATGATGGCGTCGAGGAGCAGGTCGACCCCCTCGCCCGTCTTGGCCGAAATCCGCAAGACATCGGCGGCCGGGAGGCCGAGCACATGCTCAATCTCGAGGGCGCAACGCTCCGGATCGGCCGCCGGCAGGTCGATCTTGTTGAGGACGGCCACGATCTCCAGATCGTTCTCAATGGCCTGGTAGCAGTTGGCCAGGGTTTGGGCCTGAATGCCCTGGGAGGCATCGACCAGCAGCACCGCACCCTCGCAGGCGGCCAGGGAGCGGCTGACCTCGTAGCCGAAGTCGACATGGCCCGGGGTGTCGATCAGGTGCAGGACATGGCCCTGGTGCAGGACCCGGACGTTCTGAGCCTTGATGGTGATGCCCCGCTCCCGCTCAATGTCCATGGAGTCCAGGTACTGCTCACGCATGAGCCGTGGGTCGACCGCGCCCGTAATCTCGAGAATCCGGTCCGACAGGGTCGACTTGCCATGGTCCACATGGCTGATGATGGAGAAGTTGCGGATGTGCTCAATGGCGACGGGTCCACTGGCGGTAGCGGGGGGCACGGTCCGTCGATCGTACCGGCCCACACCCTGGTGCCTGTTCCACCCTGCCGCAGGCAGAAATGGGCCCATCACCTGCTATGGTTGCTCTCCGCATCGGTAGGCCGACGCTTGCCGCAGCCCCCCATTCGAAAGCACTGAGGACGAACACGTGGCCAACATCGCCAGCCAGATAAAGCGGAACCGGCAGAACGAGAAGCGCCGTCTGCGCAACAAGTCGGTCCGGGCCGAGCTTCGCACCCGCACCAAGAACGCCGTCACGGCCGCCGAGACGGGCGCCGAGGACACCGTCGAGCAGCTCCGCCTGGCCGTGAAGCGGATCGACAAGGCCGCCGCCCGTGGCGTGATCCACAAGAACACGGCCGCCAACCACAAGTCCCGCCTGGTCCGCCGCGTCGCCGCCCTCGAAGCGGCCGCCGCTTCCGCCGCCAGCTAGGGATCCGACCGCTCCACCTCGCCGCCGCCTCCGGCGACGCTCGTCGCTGATGATGCCCCGCAGATGCGGCCCGGCCCGGTCCGCACTGGCGTCAAGCAGTTGTTGCAGGGCGATGAGTTCGTCGGTGGTCTCGTACATCACGCACCTTTCAGCGCCGCGACCCCGCCCGCGGCCGAGCCTGACGGGTCAGGCGGGCCACCAGAATCTCCACCACCAGCTCGGGGGGGAGGCCGGAGCTCCCTTTCACATCGAGGTCGGCCTGGGCCAGCCAGTTGATGGCTTGGGCGATGCCGGCGCTCCCGAGGCGCCGTGACTGTTCCAGCGCCTTCTTGGCCACGAACGGCGCGCTGCTCAGGATGTGCGCCGCCTCTCCCTCGCTCAATGCATTCCCGCCATCGAGCGCCAACATGTTCGCGAAGTGGTGGTGCAGCGTGCTCAGCACCTGCACGGGCACCAATCCGCCCGCTTCGAAGATCCGGTGCAGCACCGGCAGCGCCTGGGCCGGGTCGCCCCGGTCGATGGCATCGGTCAGCTCGTAGCGGGGGACGTTGCCCGCCTCCCCCAAATACGGCCGCAGATCGTCGACCGAAATGCGGGCACCCACGCCGTAGGCGGCGGCCAATGCGCCCAGCAATCCCTCCACCCGGCCCAGGTCTTCTCCGACGTGCTGGCCCAGAAGATCGGCCGCCGCCGGCTCCAACTTCACCTCCACACCGCGCAGGTGCTCGTGCAACCAGGCCTTGCGGTCACCCGCCCGGCTGACCGAGACGTCGATCACCCGCCCGGCTGCCGTGACCGCCTTGATCAACGGAGCGGGCACGGTGCCACCACCACCGGCCAGGACCAGAACGGTCGTCGGGAGCGGGTCGTTGACCACTTCGACCAGGCGGGGCACGTCAGCGGTGAGCAGTCGTCCGGCGTCGCGCACCACCACCACGCGGCGGTCGATCAGGAACGGCGGCGTCAGGCAGGCGTCCACAATGGCCCCGACGTTGACCTCTTCGCCCGGCCCACCGCCCACCTCTTCGACCACTAAAGAGTGGTCACGGTCCCCCACCACCTCGGCCAGCAGGGCCCGGACCGCCTGGGCCACCAGCGAGGGGTCGTCCCCTTTGACAAGGTACGTCGAACTGATGGCCGCACTCACGGCGCCGTACTCACCGCAGCCAGGGCATCGCGCACGCGGCACGTGGCCGCCACGTCGTGCACACGCAGAATGCGGCATCCCCACGCGACACCGAGGGCCGCCGCACCGAGGGACGCCTCGCGACGGTCGGTCAGCTCCAATCCGAGCGTGACACCGAGAAAGGTCTTGTTCGAGGCGGAGAGCAGGAGCGGATACCCCAGGGCGGCCAGCTTCGACGAGGCCCGCAGCAGGGTGAGGGACTGGTCGGCGGTCTTGCCGAGGTCCAGGCCGGCATCGAGCACAATGCGTTCCGGAGCGATGCCGGCGTCCCGGGCGCGCCCGGCCCGCTCGGTGAGGAAGTCGCTCACCTCGGCCACCACATCGTCGTAGTGCGGATCGGGGTCGGCCACCCGGGGGGCCAGGCGAATGTGGGTGGCCACCACGGTCGCCCCGAACTCAGCCGCCGCCGGGAGGTAATCGGGGTCGGCGAACCCGCTGATGTCGTTGCCCATCACCGCGCCCTCGCCGTAGGCGGCCCGGGCCACCGAGGCCCGCCAGGTGTCGACCGACACCGGCGTGTCGAACCGGGCAGCCAGCTCGGCCACCACCGGCACCACCCGTTCCAGCTCCTCGGGCTCGGTCACCTCGGGGCCGGGGCCTGCTTTGACCCCTCCCACATCGAGGATGTCGGCCCCGTCGGCCACCAACTTCTCCGCCCGCTGGTACAGATCGTCCAGGGCGTAGGTGGCGCCCTTGTCGTAGAAGGAGTCCGGTGTGCGGTTCAATATGCCCATCACCAGCGCCCGGTCCCGCAACTCGTACCGCCGGGCGCCGAGGTCCAGCACGGTCGAGCCGAGATCGCCACCCTCCATCAGAAGAGGCGGGTGGCCAAGGCGCGGCGGAAGGCGTTGGTGCGGGGATCTTCCGCACCGAGCGTCTCCAGCAGGTCAATGAATTCCTGGCGGGCCGCATCGTCAGTGCGGACCAGTTCGAGGAGCTCGTTGAGGCGAGCCTCCACCTCGCCGCTGTCGGCGCCGACAATGTCGACCCCGCTCTCGGCCAGGCGCGCCTCGGCGGCCAGGGTCCGCGCCAGCGGCGTCTCGGGGATGCTGGCCAGCAGCGCCAGCGCGTCGGCGGCCTGACCGGCGTCAATGAGGATGCGGGCCAGGGCTTGGGTGGCGGCCACGTGCCCTGGTTCCACTTCGAGCGCCTGACGGAGGGAGGCCTCGTCGCCCATGGCCACCAGGGTGTCGGCCTCGCTGGGCGCCGGGGTCAGCTTCTGGACGAAGGCGGCGACCTCCGTCTCGGGGAGCGCGCCGATGAATTGGTCGACGACCTTGCCGTCGCTGATGGCGAAGACGGCCGGGATCGACTGGACGCCGAAGGACTGGGCGATTCTGGGGTTGTCGTCCACATTCACCTTGGCCAGCTCAACGGCGCCTTCCGTGGCCGCCACCGCCCGCTCCAGCATGGGCCCGAGTGTCGTGCAGGGCCCGCACCAGGGCGCCCAGAGGTCCACAATGACCGGGACCTCGGCACTGGGGGTCAGCACGTCGGCCTGAAAGCTCTCGTCGGTCACATCCATGGCCCCGAACATAGTCAGAGCAGCGGATGCGGCGATCCCTTGGCCGGCAACGACCCGATGCCCGGCTCCCGGGTGGTCGCATGAGACCTCCTGTTCAGCACCGATTAGCGTCACAGTCCGTGTCACCGCAGCCCGAAGGCATTCACGTCGCCAACGTCACCGAATGGTTCGAGACCAATGTGCCCGGGGTGTCCGCCCCGCTCACCTTCACGCTGATCGCTGGCGGCCGCTCCAACCTGACCTTTCGGGTGGAGGACGCCAGTGGCCGTGCCTGGGCGCTGCGGCGGCCGCCGGTGCATCATGTGCTGCCCACGGCGCACGACATGGTGCGCGAGCACCGGCTGATGCACTCGCTCGGCCCGGCCGGCATTCCCGTGCCGAAGACCGTGGGTCTGTGCACCGACGAAGCAGTGAACGAGCGTCCCTTCTTCGTCATGGAATTCGTGGAAGGCCACATAGTGCGCAGCGCCCCTGAGGCCGAGTTGGCCTTCGACGAGGCGACCCGGCGCTCCGTCGGCGACCACATGGCCGACACCCTGGCCGCACTCCACGCCGTCGATCCCGAGTCGGTGGGGCTGGGAGACCTGGGGCGTCATGAGGGGTACATCGAGCGCCAGCTCAAACGCTGGCGGGGCCAGTACGAGCAGATGCAGGTCGAAGGCGTGGACCACGGCGGCCTGGTCGAACGGGTGAGTGACGAGTTGGCGGCGCGCGTGCCCAAGCAGCAACGCACGTCGGTGGTCCACGGCGACTACCGCATGGACAACGTTGTCCTGGCTGACGACGGCACGGTGCGGGCCATCCTCGACTGGGAGATCTGCACCCTGGGCGACCCCCTGGCCGACCTCGGTCTCCTGATGGTCTACTGGGCCGACCCCGACGATTCGATGGCGGTGCTCGGCCTCTCCCCCACCACGGCCAAGGGGTTCTCCACCCGGGCCCAGGTCATGGAGCGCTACGCCAGCAAGTCCGACCTCGATACGTCGGGCCTCGGCTACTACACCGCCTTCGGCTACTGGAAGCTGGCCTGCATCCTGCAAGGTGTCTATGCCCGCTACGTCGCCGGCGCCGGCGCCGGCGACCAGGGCAGCGTGGATGCGTTCCCGATTCAGGTGGCCCGGCTGGCCCAGATGGCCGCTGAGGCCCTGGAGGCCACACCGTGAGCCCCGATGGCCTGACCGAAATCTTCGAGGTGCACCGCGAGCCGGTGCTGAACCGACCGGTGCTGATCGTGGCGCTGGAAGGGTGGGTGGATGCCGGGCTGGGTGCCACCACCGCCATCGCCGCCCTGTTGAGCCAGGGCGATACCGAGCCGTTGGTCACCTTCAACGGTGAGCACTTCTTGGACCAGCGGGCGAGGCGGCCGGTGGCCCGCATCGTCAACGGGGTGACCACCGAACTGACCTGGCCCCGCACCATGGTGCGCCAGGGCGTGGACGGCGCCGGAGCGGACGTGCTCTACCTGGTCGGCCCCGAGCCCGATTTCTGGCCCGTTCCTGGCACGTGCGCATGATGGTCGGACTGGGCGCCTTCCCGGCCCCGGCCCCGCACACGCGGCCGGTCAAGTTGGCCGCCACCGCACCCCCGGGCTCGGCCGACCTGATTGAGCGGGTGGGCATCGTCCAGGGCGAGCTCGAGGTACCTGCAGGGGTGCTCTCCGCGCTCGAGCTGGCCTTCGGCGACGCCGCGGTACCCGCCATAAGCCTGTGGGCACGGGTGCCGCACTATGTGGCCGGCATGCCCTTCCCCGAGGCCAGTGCCGCCCTCATTGAGGGCGTGTCGAATATTGCGGGTCTCACGCTGGACTCGTCTTCACTGCGTCACGCCGCCGACAGCTCGCGACGCCAGGTCGACCAGCTCATCGCCGACAACATGGAGCACCAGTCAATGGTCCGCAAACTGGAAGAGAGCATTGACGCTTCCGAAGGCAACGCCATGGGGATAGAGGTCCCGACCGGGGATGAGATCGCGGCCGAACTGGAGAAATTCCTGCGCGGCGAAGAGCAATAGAGGAGAGGGAATGAAGATCGACGGGGGGATCGGGTTCGATCCCGACGGGATTGTCGAGCAAGCCCGACGGGCCGAAGCGAGCGGGTACGACGGGGTCTGGACGGCCGAGACCGGTCATGATCCGTTCTTGCCCATCGCCATCGGCGCCGGAGCAACCGAGACTCTGGAGTTCGGCACCGGCATCGCCGTCGCCTTTGCCCGCAACCCGATGAACCTGGCCGTGCTGGCCAACGACCTGCACCACCTCACGAAGGGACGCTTCATCCTCGGGTTGGGCAGCCAGATCAAGCCGCACATCACCAAGCGCTTCTCCATGCCCTGGTCGCACCCGGCCCCGCGCATGCGTGAGCTGATCATGGCCATGCGGGCCATTTGGGCCACCTGGGAGACCGGCGAAAAGCTCGACTTCCGGGGCGAGTTCTACACCCACACCCTGATGACGCCGTTCTTCAATCCCGGCCCCAATCCCTATGGCAATCCGAAGATCCTGCTGGCCGCCGTGGGTGAGCTCATGACCGAAGTGGCGGGGGAGGCCGGTGACGGGCTCCTGGTGCACGGCTTCACCACGGAGCGGTACCTGCGCGAAGTGAGCCTGCCCGCCCTTGAGCGTGGCGCGGCCCGGGCAGGCAAGACACGCGCCGACCTGACCGTGTCCTATCCGGGATTTCTGGTCACCGGAAAAAC
>Ga0302325_10035691_pt1 | contig 10150 bp, 11 predicted proteins | sample Palsa_T0_2_FD_201948 | JGI IMG/M metagenome (GOLD analysis project Ga0302325, IMG submission 201948) | Peat permafrost microbial communities from Stordalen Mire near Abisko, Sweden - Palsa_T0_2 | ecosystem: Environmental > Terrestrial > Soil > Palsa > Peat permafrost | place: Sweden: Abisko... | reverse complement strand
CCCCGCCAAGAGCAACGCGGTGACAACACTCCGACGGGCGATGAAAAGCCAGACAAGCCCACCAGCCAGCACCGGGATCTGCCAGAGATGACCGAACGCGAGTCCCAGCGGAATGGCTGATCCGGCGATCGCGCCGATGACCGCCGGCCCGGCCCCGGTGAGGAACGACTCCACCACTCCGTTGGCCCGGATCTGGTCAAAGTGCGGGCCGCCGACAAGGACAAAGGCGAAGGAAGGGGTGAAGGCAACCAGCGCCGCCAACAGTCCACCGCCCACCCCTCCGACGGCGTAACCGACCACGGCCACCGTCTGCACGACCGGGCCCGGGGTGATCTGACCCAGGGCGACGGCGTTGAGAAATTGTGCCCCGGTCATCCAGTGGTAGGTCGACACGACATCGTGCTGCATCAACGGGATTATCACGAAGCCACCGCCGTAGGAAAGGGCACCGACTTTGAGCGCCACCCAGGCCAGAGCCCCGAGACCGCCGACCGCCGCTCCGTGGAGGACGAAGGCGGGGATAAATGCCCTGGCCGAACTCGGGGGCAGTTGTCGTCGTTCCCGGCGGATCATGATCTCGGTCGCACCGCAGCCGACCAGCACGAGGACCAGGAAAGGGCCGATCGTGGCCGCGGCGGCACCTCCCAACAGTCCGTAGACGATCCAGCGAATCCGCTGCGCGCGCTCGGTCCCGATCCTTTTCCAACTGGCGGGAACAAAACCCCAGGCGGCGTTGAGCGCCACGGCGGGCACAGCGGCTCCGGCGCCGGCCGCTGCGCCGAGGATCCAATCGGGCGGATGGTGGGCCAAGAAGAGCGCCGACAGCGCAAGGATGAGCACGAGTCCCGGGACGATGAAACACAGCCCGCCGAGAACGGCTCCGGCCGCACCCCGTAGACGCCAGGCGCAGTAGATGGCCAGCTGCGTCGATGCGGGACCGGGGAGCAGATTCGTGGTGGCGATGGCCTCTTCGAACTCCTTCGCTTCGATCCACTGTCGCTCCTCGACGCAGAGGCGACGGAGCAGGGCGATGTGGGTCGGGGGTCCCCCGAACCCGATGCACCCGAGACGGAGCCACTCTTTGCCGATCGTGCCGAGTGGCACCTGCGCCGAAGGGAGGCGCTCGACCCCACCCTCTTCGGTGCTCATCCGCGCTCGTCGCCCAGCACCTCGTCAGCCAACTCACTGAGCTGGTGCTTGATCGACTCCAGTGACTTCCTCCCCCTCGCCGTGGCCACGTAGGTGCGGCGGGCCCGCCCGGCAACGACCTGCTGGGTCGATCGGAGGAGCCCCTCGGCCTCCATTTTGTGCAGGGTGGGGTAGAGGGATCCCGGGCTGATCCGGTAGCCGTGGTGGGCCAACTCCTTCGCCATCCAGGCGCCGTGTATCTCGCCCCGGGCGGCATGGTGGAGGATGTGCAGCCGCACGGCCCCTCGCAGGAATTCCCGCATCGACCGACCGTAGCAAATATCGGTTTCAGATATCTGTTACCGATTCTTATCGGCCCATTCCTCGCTCATATGCTTCACAGCGCCTGGGTGGGCGAGATACGAGCAGCTCGTAGCGCGGGCCATAGACCGGACACGGCGCCGATGAGGACAGAGACGCCGCCGCCCGCCCAGGCGCGGGCAGGGATGACCACGAGCTCGTGCCTGGTGACGACGTTGCTCAGGAAGTGGACGGGGTGCGCCACAAGTCGATGCCGGCGTCGACGGCGTAGCGGTCAATGGTTGCGATCTCCTCGGCGGTGAACTCGAGGTGGTCGAGAGCGCTGACGTTCTGTTCGAGTTGGGCCACACTGCTCGCCCCGATCAGGACGGAGGTGACGCGAGGGTCGCGCAAGGCCCAGGCGATGGCCATCTGGGCCAGCGATTGGTCCCGCCCGTGGGCGATGTCGTTGAGGGCCCGGATCCGGGCGAGATTCTCCTCGTTGAGCATGTCATGGGTGAGCGAGCCCCCCAGCGAGGCCCTCGAGCCCGGAGGAACGCCGTTGAGGTACCGGTCGGTGAGAAGTCCCTGCGCCAGAACAGAGAAGGCGATACACCCAACCCCTTCAGTCCCGAGGACGTCGAGGAGGCGACCCTCGATCCAACGGTTCAACATCGAGTACGACGGCTGGTGGATGAGCAGAGGGGTGCCGAGCTGGCGGAGGATGGTGACAGCCTCGGCGGTGCGCTGGTCCGAGTACGAGGAGATGCCGACATAGAGGGCCCGGCCGGAGACGACTGCGCTGTGAAGCGCGCCGAGAGACTCCTCCAGGGGGGTCTGGGGGTCATAGTGGTGATGGTAGAAGATGTCGACGTAGTCAAGCCCGAGGCGCTGCAGGCTCTGGTCGAGACTGGCCAGGAGATATTTCCGGGAGCCGAGGTCGCCGTAGGGGCCGGGCCACATGTCCCAGCCGGCCTTGGTGGAGATCACGAGTTCGTCGCGGAGGTCCCGGAAGTCGTCGTGGAGGATGCGGGCGAAGTTCGTCTCGGCGCTGCCGTAGGGGGGTCCGTAGTTGTTGGCCAGGTCGAAGTGGGTGATGCCCAAGTCGAAGGCCCGACGCACGATGGCGCGTTGGGTGTCGAGAGGCCGGTCGTCACCGAAGTTCTGCCACAGCCCGAGCGATACGGCGGGCAAGAGGAGGCCGCTGCGCCCACAGCGGCGGTAGGTCATGGACCGGTAGCGATCTTCGGCGGGGATGTAGCTGGTCACGACTCTGTGTCACTCCGTCTTGGCAATGACCACGAATCTATTCGATCGATTGTCGCGATGCCGGCACGTAGGGCGCAGGCCGCCGTCCCGCGCCCAACCCGTTCCAGCCCGCGCCATCGAAGTGATGGTGCGAGACCCTGACTGCTACCAGCCGTGGCGGCGACGATGGAGCCGTTCAGATGCTGCGCGGCCAGGGACCCGTCATTGGGGGTGTCGCGGTAGGCATTGACGGCGCCATTGGCCGAAGCGATCCAGTAGCCGCCGCCGGACGACGTGATTTGCCGCGCTCGCATTGCGATTGAACATGGCGGAGGGCACCGTGCGGTCACCTCGTACGCGCGCAAGTATTGGGAGATGAAGTGGGTTCGCCCACCCCTTTCAACAGAGTCCTCGAGGCTCAGAGAGATCGAGGGGCTCGCGGGAGAACTGTTCCGGTCGCTCGGAATGGACTGGATAGCCGACTCTGATCCCATGTCGGCCGAGGTGCTGGAAGACTACGCGCGCGACGGACGCAGTTGGGTTGCCGTCGACGAGAACGATCGACCGATTGGCTACGTCGTGGTCGATGTCGTAGATGGAAACGCTCACATCGAACAGATCAGCGTCCTTCCGGACTACCAGGGTCAGGGGTTCGGTAAGCATCTGCTCGAAGCGGTGCACGCGTGGGCCGTCGAAGCGGGATATCCGGCACTCACCCTCACTACCTTCATCCACGTCCCTTGGAATCGCCCGCTGTACGAGCATCTCGGGTTCGTCGTGATGCCCGAAGATGTACTACAACCCGGCCTTCGGGAGGTGCGTGCGCATGAATCTCGGATGGGGCTTGATCCGAGGTCGCGCGTCTGCATGCGCAGAAGCACCGGCGTCAGCGTGACCGAGGAGTCTTGACGACCTCCAGCTCGATCGGGATGCGTGGGCCATCAACGGCTCCACAGCCTGTCGGAGCCATCGTTGGTAGCCTCGCTGTCTGGGCAGTCCGAGTGACAGGAGCGTCGAATGGCTTTTGGACGAAAAGATGACAGCCAGGCTGCCTCCTCGGCTCCCACAAGTGACGGGCCCACCACCATCTCGGGTCGTTTCTCCATGCCCGCAGCCGCGGCGGGCCGCATCCAGCGCCTCGAGCAGCTCGAGGAGACGGACAAGAGCGCCTTCACCTCCGACCTGTCGGTCAACGAGTTCGTGCTGCTGCACAAGCTCGGCTTCGACCCACTCGGTTACGTCATGGGGACTTCGATCTACCACGTCGGCCTGCAATACGGGAACTGGCGCCAGTCCATGGAACTCGAGGTCCTGACGGCGGCAATGTACAACGCCCGTGAGCTGGCCATCGACCGCATGCGCACCGAAGCCCACGCACTCAAGGCGGACGGGATCGTCGGCGTGCATCTGGCGATCCAGCAGCACGCGTGGGGAGCTGGCGAGCTCGAGTTCGTGGCTCAGGGCACCGCGGTCACGTCCAAGGACCCCAACCCCTCGCTCCGGCTGGCCGATGGAGGCCCTTTCACTTCCGATCTGTCGGGCCAGGATTTCTTCACGTTGGTCAAAGCAGGACACTTTCCCCGTGCCCTCGTCTTCGGCACCTGCGTCTACCACGTGGCTCATCAGAGCGTGCGCCAAACAATGAGGATGACGGGCCAGAACATGGAGATTCCCCTCTTCACCGAGGCCGTCTATACGGCACGCGAGTTGGCCATGACCCGTATGGAGGACGAAGCGGCCCACCACGGCGCCGACGGCATCGTCGGCGTGAGGGCCGGCGTGTACAACCACATCTGGGGTGAACACGCCACCGAGTTCCTCGCCATCGGCACCGGAGTGACCACCTCCCCCGAGAGCGGGCTGGCCGAACCGTCCATGACGCTCTCCCTGAACGACTGAGCGCACTCGGGGGCTGGCAAGTTTCGGGCGCCTGCTCGGATGCCAAGCAGGCGCTACCGATGAGATCCGTGGCGCCGCCACGTCTCAGAGGGAACCGGATCGATTGGAGTCGCCAATGGGCAATCAGCCGAAGATCGTCTCAGCCGAAGAGTGGGAGAGAGAGCGAGCGCAATTGCTCATTGCTGAAAAGGAGGCGACTCGTCTCCTCGACGGGATCGCCGCCCGGCGTCGACGCCTACCGATGGTCGCCTTCGACAACGCTCGATACCTCTTCGATGCTCCTGAAGGAAAGAGAACGCTGATCGACCTGTTCGAAGGACGTCCGCAGCTTGTCGTCTACCAGTTCATGAATGTCGGGCCAGACGGATTCTGCCCGGGTTGCACCCACTTCACTAACAACGTTGTCGATCTTTCCGAGCTCGCCGACAACGACGTGAGCTGGTCGAACGTCTCCACTATGCCCCTCGATCAAATTGAGAGGTACAAGGCCCAGATGGGCTGGACCATGACCTTCGTGTCATCACACGGCACGACCTTTGCCGACGACTGTGGCGCAAGTGAGGGGTTCATGCTCAGCGTATTTCTCCGCGACGGCACGAACGTCTTTCGCACCTACGCGACGACTGCCCGTGGGGTGGATCGGCTCTTGTTTGTGAACAACATCCTTGACCTCGTCCCCTATGGCCGTCAGGAGGATTGGGAAGATTCTCCACCTGGCTGGCCGCAACACCCAACCTACGGTTAGCGCAGTCCCCTAGCCGTTCCCGCCTCAATCGACCAGGACCGGGGCCAACTGACGCCATTGCGCGAGCGGCAAACCCGATGCCGTCGCATCGGTGAGCACCTGAATGCAGACGTGGTCAGCCCCGGCGGCACGGTGGAGATCAATCCGTTCCCGGATGGATTCGTCGTCGCCCCACGCGACCAGGGCGTCGACCAGTCGGTCACTCCCGCCATCCGCAAAATCATCGTCGCCGAATCCCAGTCGCCGGAGGTTGTTCACGTAGTTCGGGAGTGCGAAGTAGAACGACAGGTGGGCCCGCCCGAGAGCCCGGGCCCGAGACGGATCGCGCTCCAGTGCCACGGCCTGTTCGGGGAGGACCAGACCATCGGCCCCCATCGCTTCCCGCGCCAGCGCCGTGTGTTCGGGGGTCACGTTGTAAGGGTGGGTTCCGGCCGTCCGTTGTCGAGCCAGCTCGAGCATTTTGGGTCCGAGAGCAGCGAGAACACGCCGATCGGAGGGCAGAGGGTGGACGGCCGCGTCGAGCCCGTCGAGAAAGCCGGCGGTGCTGGCCAGCGGGTTGCGGTACCGCCCCGGCTCCGCCGCGTCGATGAGGGGGGCGTGACTCACTCCGATGCCGACCAGCAAGCGGTCACCATAGGCCTCCGTGAAGCCGGCGTACGCCTCCGCCGTCTCCTCGGGTGTGTGCATCCACAGGTTCAGAATTCCGGTTGCCACCGTGATTCCCGTGGTTGCACCCAGAAGTCGCTCGAGAGACTCGAAGAGGTCCCCCCCGGTATCGGGGATCCACAGAGCCGAATACCCGAGGGATTCGAGTTCCCCCGCGGCCTGCACCGCTTCGCCGGCGTCGCCGTAACGCAGTCCGCCGCTCCAAATCCCTGTCCCACCGAGCCTGACCATTGTGATTCCCTTCGCTGCCGATGACCCAAGTCAGGCTAACGCCCCGGTTCCCTTACGTGGTGATTGTCGACGACACCAGCAAGGACTCCAGTAGAGCGTACGACACTCGGCGGGTGCATTCCCCTAATATTGATCGGGCCGCCATGCGACTGCCCTCGCGCTCTTCCATCGAGACGCATAGACGATCGAGCCGTCAATTGATATTTGGCCGCCAAAGGAGCCCCGACGGTGGGACGGCGACGCGGAGGAAGTTGACCCTCTTCGTGGTGGCGATTCTTGGCATCGCCGTCCTGGCCGCCTGCAGTGGTGCAGCGGCCAAACGCCGATCGGTGACCACTACGACCGCGTCGCCGACCACTACGACCACGACGCTTGGCGCGGTGGCGCCGCTCACCGGCCTGCCGGCTACCAACCCATCGATCGCGACGCGACCTGCGGTGATCGTCAAGATTGACAATGATGCTGCCGCGCCGCCGCAGAGCGGGCTCGATGAGGCCGACGTCGTCTACGAGGAGGTCGTCGAGGGCGGGATCACGCGATATCTCGCGATATTCCAGTCTCAAGACGCAGACCCCGTCGGTCCGGTCCGGTCGGTCCGTGAGACGGACGCCGACATCGTTCGCCCCATCGGGGGCCTTTTCGCCTACTCCGGAGGCATCCCACCATTCGTCAGCCTGATCGATTCCACGGGCATTACCGATGTAGGGGCAGACGACGACGGCGGCGCGTATTACCGCTCGAACGAGCGCAACGCGCCAGACAACCTCTACACGTCGACCACCGTCCTGCGTCAGCGCACGCCAGCGGGTGCCGGGCCGCCGCCTCCACTGTTCAACTATGTGGGTACCCACGAGAAGTTCTCAGAACCCGGCGAGAAGGCTGTCTCGCAGGTAACAGTGACTATGAGTGGGGCTACCGTCGCAACCTGGTCCTACGATGCAACGGCAAGGCAGTGGGACCGTTCGACAAATGGCCACCCCCAGACGGTCGCGGTGGGCACGGCGCTTTCCCCGGGCCCGCCCGTTGCATTTACCAACATCATCGTCGAGATGGTTTCCTACCAAGACACCGGGTACATCGATCCGGCCGGAAACCCGGTGCCCGACGCCAACACCGTGGGGTCGGGTCAGGCGGTGATCCTGTCCGACGGCGAGTCAGCTGACGCGACCTGGTCGAAACCCACACCCTCTGCGATCACCACGTATCAAGGTTCGGATGGCTCACCCGTCCGCCTGCTGCCGGGTACGACCTGGGTAATGCTGGCGCCCCAAGGAGCTTCGATTACTTCACGCTGAGAGAGTGCTCTCCCCTCAGTTGTTCGTACCCAGGCAAACTCACCAGGAGTGCACCGACCAGCCAAGCCCAAGCAACGATGTCCGAATTCCGCCAGCGTGTGCGAGGCAATGTCCTTACGATTGGTGAGGACGCAGGATGAGGGATCGAGGACGAGATGGATTCCAAACAGACGGTCATGGCGCTCTACAGCGCGTACTCCACCGGGGATGCGGGGAAGATCAGCGGCTTGCTGCATGACGAGGTGGTATGGACCGCACCAGCGGGGAATGCGACACAGGTCGCACTTGGGCTCGGTCGGCCAGAGGACGCTGGTCCGCCCTGCGGGGCGAATGACCTCGATCGTGATGCCATCGTGGCGTTCATGGCGTACAACTTCGCGCGGTTCTTCGGCGGTGTCGAGAACAACTTCCGAAGCGTTGTGGCCGAGGGCGAGGTGGTGGTCGTTGAGCACCGACTGTCGGCCACTCTTCCGAATGGTCGATCGTATGTGAACGACTACTGCTTCGTCTACGAGGTGCGCGAGGACAAGGTATGGCGGATCCGCGAGTACATGGATACGAGGGGCGGGTGGACGCAGGTGTTTGGAGGAGATGGGCCAGGCCAGCTGCTCGAGTTCGTGGTTGGGTAGGTGAATCAGTCCTCAGGACCCGTTCGGCGGACGAGTCCGTTCCACGACCAGTGGGGGATGGTGAGCCCGTCCGGCACGTCCTCTTCGGATTGGTGGTAGCGCGACATCGTCGACGTCGTTGTCCACTCGAAGTAGTCATGCAGGACCCGACTGAGCCGATCGTCATCGGCAAGTCCCACGTCCACAAGGGCCGCGTCGAAACAGGCGATCGCCCGTCGGTCCATCTCCTCGTGCGGCCCGTTTCCGCTATGCATCCGGACAACCACGCTCTCGTTCCCGTACAGATCCGAATACCGTGTGGGACCGCCGAACGCCTCCGCCCAGTAGGCAGCAAGTCGCTCGGTGTGCTCCGGATGGAACCCGTGGCTAAAAGCATGGCTCACTATTTCGTCCGCCATCACTCTGGCGTGCCATGCTCTGGCCAAGCCCAAGACCTTGTCGTCACCACCTATGGCCTCATAGATCGACTGCATAGTTCAGCATGGTATTCCGAACGGCTCTGTTCCCGCCTCGGGTCGGCCGCTCGGTGTGTGCCGGTGTCGGGGACTACGATCGTGACGTGAACCGTTGGAAGGCGAGCCGCCCAGTCCTGGTGGCCTTGGTCGTGCTCCACATCATTGTGACGACGATCACGCTGCGGGACCTCAGCCGGCGAACTGACGCCCAGATCCATGGCCCACGCCTGTTCTGGCGGGTGTTTACTCCGTTGCAGATGGGAAACTCAGCCATCTACTGGCTGGTGGGTCGAAGGCGCGAGATCTCATCCACGCAAGACCACGAGGGACCGCAGATCTCGCCTTCCGGCTAGCGGACTGAACAGCGTCGGGGCGGTTTAGGACCGAGCCGAACGGACTACTTCCAGGTGATGTTGCGCATGGCTCTGCATGTCCGGACCGCGCTCCAGCCCTTCCCACCAGGTCGAAGTCGCCGCGCTGACCAGCACTCGACAGAGTTCCAGCACCTGCCGGTCGATTTCGCCCGGATAGTGGGCAGCAACAGCAGGTTCCAAATGGGCCAGGTCCCATTCCAGTGGACCAAACTCCACGGTCTCGAAATCGATGAACTTCGGAGTTCCGTCGACGTTGAGAATATTGAATCTGTGCGGCGAGCCGTGGATCACCTGGTCGCTGCCCTTTATCCGCGCCAGCCGAGCGACCCCATCGACCAATGTCTCGCGCAAGAGAGCACGATCAGGCTCCGCAAGCCCGGGCGCGAATTCGGGCCGCTCCAGACCACTTACGGCCGACATCAGCGGTTCCGTAACTGAAGGAAGGGCGGCACGGTCCCGCAGCGAAGCGAGGCAGGAGTGCAGGCGGAACAGGTACTCGGCCACCTGATTCGCGCTTGATTCGATGACCGTGTTCTGAGGCGCGTACTGCCAGAAGGTTACGACCCTCTCGTTCATGCTCACGGGCTGCTCAATGCCCCGCCGCTCGAAAGGAGGCACCACGGGAGCGGCTAACGCAACGAGTTCCCTGGCGATCGCAAGCTCTCTGTTCGCTCTGTCGAGCTCCCTCGATATTTTGGCGACGACAGGACTCGGCGAGAGCCATACGACCACGTTGTTGCTCGACCTCAGGCTGACTGGATCACGTACGTCGAATCCCCAGGACCGGACCAAATCGGCCGCCGGAGTGATTGCATCCACGCCGACATGATCGCACTTCTCCACTTCGTGGGGGAAGCCAGGGAACCGATCGCTCCAGCGCTGAGGAGTACCACGAGATCACGGATCGTCAAGAGTCAGTAAGACGGGCACGAACGAATTCCCCTAGCCGATAGGAGCCGAGGTGTCCGAACAAGTACTTATGCCACCAGTCACAACCGACGAGAACGTCCGAGGCCCGTTGGGCATTCGGCGTAAGTCATACAAGCCAAAGAAGGTGAAGGATCCGAACGAGGAGCCGGTCTTTCAGCGGATAGCCGACAAGGTCAGCTACGGCATGGGAACGCCACTGAATATTGCCATCTGGATCGTGCTGGTACTCGGCTGGACGTTGCTGTTCGCA
>Ga0302325_10035690_pt1 | contig 10150 bp, 8 predicted proteins | sample Palsa_T0_2_FD_201948 | JGI IMG/M metagenome (GOLD analysis project Ga0302325, IMG submission 201948) | Peat permafrost microbial communities from Stordalen Mire near Abisko, Sweden - Palsa_T0_2 | ecosystem: Environmental > Terrestrial > Soil > Palsa > Peat permafrost | place: Sweden: Abisko... | reverse complement strand
GAAACCCAACCCCCTGCACAACTCCGCGCACCGCAACGCTTCGGCGTTGCAGCGACGCTTCTTCCGGTGCTCGATTTGGTTCGATCCCCTCGGTCAAAAAGAAGCCTCGCGTCGCAAACAAGCATAGCGCATGAGCAATTGCCACGCCGGGCGGTTTAAATTGAATCTAATGAGGATCGTGATAGCTTCCCCTATTATTCGTCTTCAACTCGCCGTAGCATGTCTGTTCCTCGCGCTCGTCACTGGCGCGCACGCCCAGGGCCCGCAGCCGGACGAGGCCGCAATCATTCGCGGCATCGACGCCGCCGTCAAAGCACGGCTCGACGCCATCGTCGGCTACACCGTGACAGAGCATTATGCTGTCTACCGCAACAGCGACCAGACCCACCCCGTGGCGGAAAGAACCGTCAAGACGACCTACCAGAAGGGCGTCGGCAAGAACTATGCTATCGTTTCCGACAGCGGCTCCGACCTGATCCGAAAGCTGGTGCTCGACGCTATTCTCGATAACGAGAAACGCATCAATACTCCCGGAGCCACCGATCACTCGTATATCATCTCCGAGAATTATGAGATGAAACTGCAGTCTGGCGGCCCGCAAACCGTCAATGGCCGTGAATGCTATGTCCTCTCCATTAGCCCCCGGGAGAAGGCTCCCAATATGATCGTCGGAACGCTCTGGGTAGACGCCAGGGACGAGTCAATTGCGCAACTCGAGGGGACGACCTCGAAAAGCGTTTCGGTATTCACCGGACCGACGAAGGTCATGCGCCAGTATGCAACGGTTGACGGCTTTTCTGAAGCCACCCACGCCAGCGGCGCCTCAACCAGCTTCCTTTTTGGCCTCACCACGGTCACAATCGACTATAGCGGCTACCAGATCCAGCTTCGTCCTTCCAAGTAATCCCGCGCCGCCCCTTCCACCAGCATTCAGTTGCTCTCTTCGTGGCGTTCAATATCGCAGTATGGTACGGATTTTAAACGAGTGATCCGGGTCACCGATACCGATTGCCTTCAAACCGTACAACATTACACAGACAAGGACCACGGCGGCCCCGCACAATTGCCGTGTGCCCTGATTGCCCGCATCCAGGAGGGAACCGTGCCAGCCTTCACACCTCCGCCGCTGCCCAGCGACGACAAACGTTGGAAGATCGTGAACGGCACCATGCGCAAGAATGGGTTTGCCCGCCACGCGCTGATTGAAACGCTCCACACCGTGCAGTCCTCGTTCGGCTTCCTCGACGACGATGCCATCCGTTTTGTAGCCCGTTCCTTGCGCGTGCCCCTCAGCCAGGCCTATGGAGTGGCCACCTTCTATCATCACTTCAGCCTCAAACCGCCTGGCAAGCACACCATGACCATCTGCACCGGCACCGCCTGTTACATCAAGGGAACGGACAAACTGGTGGCCGCGGCCGAAAAGCGTCTCAACGTCCCGCAAGGGCAGACCACGAAAGACGGCAAGATCAGCCTGATGACCGCGCGCTGTGTTGGCGCATGCGGCCGCGCTCCCGTGGTGCTCACCGACGGCGAACTGTGTGGCCAGATGACCGGCGAACACATGATCGAACAACTGGAAAGGTGGGCTGCGGAATGACCATCGAAGAGCTTGAACAAATCGCCGAATCGACCCGCGCCGAATACGCCAGGTACGACCACGAGATCAACGTCTGCATGGGCACCGGCTGCATGAGCCAGCACTCTGACCAGTTGCGAGACGCACTGACCAAGTCCGTCTCCGCCGAGGGCAAGAACGCCTTTGTCCGCCGCACCGGCTGCATGGGTTTGTGCGCCGCAGGGCCGCTGGTGCTGGTTGACCCAGAGGAAATCCTTTACCAGCATTGCAATGCGAGCCACGCTGAATCCATCGCTGCAAGTCTCGGCGGCGAGCCGATTGCGGCCCTGCAATGCGACCTGCGCGAGCACTTCGACCAGCAGGTGCATGTCGTGCTGGAAAACTCCGGCCACATCGATCCGGAAAAGATCGACGACTACATCGCCCGCGACGGCTACCAGGCTTTGGTCAAGGCGCTCACCGAAATGTCGCCCAACGAAGTGATCCAGCAGATCACCGAAAGCGGCCTGCGCGGACGCGGCGGCGGCGGCTATCCAACCGGCCTGAAATGGGGAACGGTGGCCAAGGCCGGCGGCGACCTGAAATACGTCATCTGCAATGGCGACGAGGGTGACCCCGGCGCATTCATGGATCGCAGCGTTCTTGAAAGCGATCCGCAGCGAGTCGTCGAAGGCATGGCCATTGCCGCCTATGCCGTGGGCGCGAGTAAAGGCTACGTCTACGTCCGCGCGGAGTATCCGCTGGCCGTTGCTCGCCTGACGAACTGCCTGCGAGACGCGCGACGCCGCGGCCTGCTCGGCAACAACATCTGCAACACGCCCTTCAATTTCGATGTGGAGATTCGCCTCGGCGCCGGAGCTTTTGTCTGCGGCGAAGAAACCGCTCTAATCGCCTCCATCGAGGGCAAGCGCGGCACGCCCAAGCCGCGGCCTCCGTATCCTGCCGTAAGCGGCCTGTGGGCCAAGCCCACGCTCATCAACAACGTTGAGACCTTCGCCAACATTGCGCCAATCATCCGCAAAGGCGGCAGGTGGTTTGCCTCCATGGGCTCGGAAAGAAGCAAAGGCACCAAGGTCTTCGCGCTCACCGGAAAGATCACCAATACCGGCCTGGTCGAAGTGCCCATGGGCATGAAACTGCGCGACATTATCGAAGGCATTGGCGGCGGCGTGCCCGACGGCCACACCTTCAAAGCCGTGCAAACCGGCGGCCCCTCCGGCGGCTGTCTGCCCGCGGAGTTGCTCGACATCGGCGTCAGTTATGACGCGCTGGTCAAGGTTGGCGCAATGATGGGCTCCGGCGGCATGATCGTCATGGACGACACCTCCTGCATGGTCAACGTGGCCCGCTTCTTCATCGAGTTCTGCATGACCGAGTCCTGCGGCAAATGCATTCCCTGCCGCGCCGGCACAGCGCAGATGCACACGCTGCTCACCCGCATCTGCAACGGTTCCGGAACCATGCACGATCTCGATCTTCTTGTCGATCTCTGCGCCACGGTCAAAGAGACCAGCCTCTGCGGCCTTGGTCAAACAGCGCCCAATCCGGTGCTCAGCACGTTGAAATACTTCAAGAACGAGTACATCGACCACATTGTCAACAAGCGCTGTCCGGCAGGCGTCTGCAACATCGAGGCGCCCGCGCCCGATTCGTACGACCCCGCTTGCGCAAAACCCTCTACTCTCTTTGAGGTGTTGGCATGACTACCAGCATCGACGTAAAAACACTCACCATCGATGGCCAGGAAGTCAGCGCTGGCGCCGGACAGACCATCCTTGAAGTGGCGCGCGAACACAACATCGACATACCAACCCTTTGCCATCTCGATGGCCTCAGCGATGTGGGCGCATGCAGGCTGTGCGTGGTCGAGATCAAGGGCAACACCAAGCTCTTTCCCGCCTGCGTGACCACCGTTTTTGAAGGAATGGAAGTCACCACGGTGACTGAGCGCTTGCAGAAGCATCGCAAGACAATCCTCGAGCTGCTCTTCGCCGAGCGCAACCACATTTGCTCCGTCTGCGTCTCCAACGGCCACTGCGAACTGCAAACGCTGGGCCAGCAGCAAGGCGTCACCCATGTCTCGCTTCCCTACCGCAACCCTGCGTTGCCGGTCGATGCCTCGCACGAGCGCTTCACACTCGATCACAACCGCTGCATCCTCTGCACCCGCTGCGTGCGCGTCTGCGCGGAGATCGAGGGCGCGCACGTGTGGGACGTAATGGGCCGCGGCATCGATTCGCTCATCATCTCCGATCTCAACCAGCCTTGGGGAAGCTCCACCAGTTGCACCCGCTGCGGAAAATGCGTGCAGGTCTGCCCCACAGGAGCGCTCTTCGACAAGAGCAAAGTCGGCTCCGACCATCCGAAATATCCCGATTTTCTCGTCGCTCTGAACCTCATGAGGGAAGCGCAATGAGCAAGCTGACACTGGCGACGGCGTGGCTCGATGGATGCTCCGGCTGTCACATGTCCATCCTCGACATGGACGAGCGGCTTCTCGAAATAGCCGAGCTTGTCGACATCGTCTATAGCCCCATCGTCGACACCAAGGAATTTCCCGACTACGTTGACATCGCGCTTGTTGAAGGCGCCGTCGCCTCATTCGACGACGAAAAGAAAATCAGAAAGATTCGCGAACACACAAAATTGCTGGTGGCCATGGGCGATTGCGCCGTAGCCGGCAACGTGCCCTCCATGCGCAACCCCTTCGGGCCGGAAGCCATCCTCAACCGCGCCTATATTGAGAACGCATCCGCGCAACAACAAATCCCCTGCGTCGTCGTACCTCAATTGCTGCGCGTCGTTCGCCCCATCCACGAATTCGTCAAGGTCGATGTATTCCTCCCCGGCTGCCCGCCCTCCGCCGACACTTTCTACACCGCGCTCACCGCACTCGTCACCGGCGCATCGCTGGACGTTCCAGCCCTGACAAGATTTGGAGCCTGATCAAGCTCACAGGAATTCGCAGTTTTGAAAGGGCACGACTTTAGTCGTGCCGCAAAGAAGCCGGAAAATAGCCGGGGCTTTAGCCCCCGAGGGAATGCGAAATTCGAGCAGGAACGATGCTCAACCTTCCCAACCGCCTCTGGAGATTCATCTATGAGTCAGACCATCACCATCGATCCAGTAACCCGCCTCGAAGGCCACGGCAAGATCACCATCCAGCTCGACAGCGAGGGTGAAGTCGAAGACGCGCACTTTCACGTCACCCAGGTACGCGGCTTCGAAAAGTTCTCTGAAGGCCGTCCGTTTTATGAGATGCCAAGCCTCATGGCGCGCATCTGCGGCATCTGTCCCGTTTCGCATCTCATCGCCTCTGCCAAGGCCTGCGAAGCCATCATGTCTGTGCGCATTCCCCACCCCGCCGCGCAACTGCGCCGCATGTTGAACCTCGCGCAAATGGTGCAGTCGCACGCGCTGAGCTTCTTCTATCTCGCCTCGCCCGATCTGCTTCTCGGCATGGAGTCCGATCCAGCGGCCCGCCACATCTTCGGCGTGGTCGCCGCCAAGCCGCAACTGGGCCGCGCCGGCATTGCTCTGCGCCGCTTCGGCCAGCACATCATCGAGTTGCTCGGCAACAAGCGCATTCATCCCGGATGGGTCATTCCCGGCGGCGTCACCGAGCCTCTTGCTCCCGCCAAACGTGACGAAGTCCTGGCCATGATTCCGGAAGCGTATGCGAACATCGGCCTTGCCCTCGCATCCTACAAGCAGATCGCCGACAGCTTCCGCGCGGAGATTGAAGTCTTCGCCAACTTCCCCACCAACTACCTCGGCCTCATCAACGAAGACGAGACTGTCGAATTCACAGACGGTGCGCTGCGCCTCATCGGCCCCGGCGGCCACATCATCGAAGACGGCATTACCGCCAACCGCTTCACTGAAATCATCGGCGAAGCCGTCGAGCCCTACAGCTACACCAAGTTCGCTTACTACAAACCGCTCGGCTATCCCAACGGCAGCTATCGCGTGGGCCCGCTCGCCCGGCTCAACATCGCAACAACCATGGGCACGCCGCAGGCCGACAAGGAACTCGCCGAGTTCAAGCAGCTTTCACTCGGTCCCGTGCAGAGTTCCTTCCACTATCACCACGCGCGTCTCATCGACATTCTCTACGGCATCGAAAAGATCGAGCAGATCCTCACCGATCCGCTCATCCTCGACAAGCACATCCGCGCCACCGCCGGCGTCAACCGCCTTGAAGGCGCAGGCCAGGCCGAAGCCCCGCGCGGCACGCTGCATCATCACTACAAAGTCGACGAGAACGGCCTCATCACCTGGGCCAACCTGGTCATTGCCACCGGCCAGAACAACAACGCCATGAACCGAGGAGTTCTGCAAGCCGCAAAAGAGTATGTCAAAGACGGCAAGTTCACCGAGGGCGCGCTCAACCGCGTAGAAGCCGTAATCCGCACCTTCGACCCCTGCCTGAGCTGCTCCACCCACGCCTTCGGCCAGATGCCATTGGTGCTCACGCTACTCAACGTCGACGGTGAACAAATCGACCAGCTCATTCGCACATAGATCTTGTCGCTGCAAACTAAATTTGAATTGTCATCCTGAGTGAAGCGTTCTTCAGCGGAGTCGAAGGAACTGCGGTTTTTCTTCGGGCCTTCCGCTCAACGAACAACCCCCGAGGGCTGCAAAATGCCGAAGCCAATTCGCTGCCTGATCCTCGCCTGCGGCAACACCCTCCGCAGCGACGACGGCATCGGTCCCTGGCTCGCTCAATGGGCCGAGGAAAAATTCCGCGACGAGCCCAACCTTCGCGTAATTTCCCGCCAGCAATGGACTCCCGACTTAGCCGAAGACATCGCACAGGCGGAGTCAGTTCTCTTCATCGACTGTTCCGTGGAATCCGCCCCGGGCTCTTCGCGCATACTCGAATTCGAGCCATCGGCGCCGGCATCAGGGCTCGCCACTCATCACCTGGACGCCCCGCAGCTTCTCACTTTGGCTCGCGAACTTTACAACTCCCATCCTCGCCAGGCATCGCTCCTCACCATCGGCGCCGGCTCCACAGAATTAGGCGAAACATTCAGCGAGCCGGTTCTCGACGCCATCCCTGAAGCTTGCCGTCTGCTCGAAGAAGCAATCCTGAACGCGTTGCGAGATGGCGATCACCGTAAGTAGCCCGCCAACTTGAACGAATACGCATAGTCGCCCTTCAATTGCGCGGGCAATGCAATTCTTGTACTCCCACCAGGGCCGCTGCCGCCAACTTCGCCCCCATCGCCAAGCTGTGTAATCGCCACACCCTGTTTCGCGGGGGCATCTGGAATTGTCACCGTCTTCCCCTTCGGCTTGCCCAGCACCGTCGCGTAAAGATCGTTCCCCTTGCGCGTAAATCGCAAATCGTCTCCTTCCGCGCTCTTCCCCGTCGCCTGCGTCCACGGCGTCGTATCGTAGATCGCCTCGCCATTCTGTTTCAGCCACGCGCCAAGCGCCTTCAACCGCTCCATCTGCACCGGCGGAATCGTCCCATCCGCCTCCGGACCCACATCGAGCAACAGGTTGCCGTTCTTGCTCACGATATCCACCAGCAGCGCGATCAACTCGCCCGGTGCAATCGTCTCCGCCTCGCCCTCCGCGCGGTTATATCCGAATGACCGCCCAAGCCCCCGGCACTCTTCCCACTTCTTGGCGCTGATCTTGTCCAGCTTCGCGTACTCCGGCGAAGTGAAGTCAGAGTGCGGCACGCCAAAGCGGTCGTCGATCACCCCATCGGGCACGGCATTGTAATAATCCGCCATCACTTCCAGCGCCTTGCCCGTCTTTGGCCAGTCAATGTCATTCCACAGCAGCATGGGATGATACTTCGCAATCAGCTCATGAATCTGCGCATTGGCATACTTGCCATACGCCTCGGTCTCCGGCTTCACTGTCCCGTAATCCGCATTCACTTCGATCGGCCCAGTGTTGAACGTCCAGTCATACCCGCCGGAATAATAGAGCCCCATGCGCAGCCCTTGCTTCGTCACCGCAGCCGTCAAATCGCCAACAATGTCGCGCTCCGCGTGGCGCTCGTTCATCGGCAGCGTCGGGCTTGGATTCGGCGTCGTGCTCGGCCACAGCGTAAATCCCTCATGATGCTTGCTGGTCAGCACCACATATTTCGCGCCTGCCTCGCGAAACGTCGTCGCCCACTCATCCGGATTCCACTTTCTGCTCTCTTTGTTGAACGTCTCGGCAAACTGATAGTAGTCGTGATGCGCCCCGTAGTGCTCGCGATCGTAAGCCTCCGTCGGCGACCCCGGGACGCGAACCGTGTTCAAATACCACTCGGCATACGGGTCGTACTTGATGTAATCGTTCGAATTGAAATCATGATCCGGATGATTCAGCGGCGCCCATCCCGGCACGGAATAAAGCCCCCAGTGAACAAAAATCCCCAGCTTTGCCCCCGCATACCAATCCGGCAGCGGATGTTTGTCGAGCGATTCAATAGTGGGCTCATACTTCACCGGCGCCTGCGCAACACAGTTCACGCTCATCGCCAACAAGCCACACAAAACAAGCCCTGCAACTCTATGCCTGAAAACCATCCCCACTCCAATCATGCAACCGATTTGATTTCGAGCGCTTGCCAACGCGCCAATCGATCCACCCCGCATGATACCGGCAGCAGCCGAGTCTGCCAATCAAGACCGGAGTCAACCCAAGATATCGCGTTGAAAAATCGATTATTCCGCACCTCCGGATGGCGCCACATCCAGCTTTTCCTCAGCCTTTTCCTCCGGAGCAATGTGCGGCGTCTCCCCGCGCCCCGGCATCGAGGCGCGCGCCGAGTAAACCCTCCACTGCCGCTCCACATCGTCCTGCGCTTCCTTCAGCAGCGTCGCTGCAAGCTCCGGATTGCTGCGCGCCAGCATGGTGTACCGCGCTTCACGATACGTGTATTCCTTAAGCCGGATCGAAGGCGCCTTCGAGTCAAGCTGGAAGGGATTCTTGCCCGTCTCGCGCAGCGCGGGGTTGTTACGCATCAGCGGCCAGTAGCCCGATTGCACCGCAAGCTTCTGTTGTTCCAGCCCATGAACAAGGTCGTAGCCGTGCGCGATGCAGCTGGAGTAAGCGATGATGAGCGACGGCCCATCGTGCGCTTCGGCCTCCTGGAAGGCCTTCACCACATCCGTGTCGTTGCCGCCCAGCGCCACCTGCGCCACATACACCGAGCCGTAACTCACCGCTTCCATGGCCAGGTCTTTTCTGCTGTTGCTCTTGCCGCTGGCCGCGAACTTCGCCACGGCGCCGCGCGGCGTGGCCTTCGACATCTGCCCGCCGGTGTTCGAATACACTTCCGTATCCAGCACCAGCACGTTGACGTTCTTGCCTGAGCCAAGCACGTGATCCAACCCGCCGAAGCCGATGTCGAATGCCCATCCATCGCCGCCCAATATCCACACGCTCTTGCGCACCAGCGCGTCCGCAATCGCCAGCAGATTCAGTGCATCCGAAGTCGTGTTGCCGGCCAGCTTCGCGCGCAGCGCAAGCACACGCTCGCGCTGCTTGTTGATTTCTGTCTCCGCTGTCTGCGAAGCACCAAGCAGATCCGCAACAAGCTCAACGCCAATCTCCGCCGCAAGCCGCGTCACCAGCGTTTCGGCAAAAATCTTCTGCTGGTCGAGCGCTGTTCTCATGCCGAAGCCAAACTCCGCATTGTCCTCAAACAGCGAGTTGGCCCAAGTCGGTCCGCGCCCCTGCGCGTTGCTTGTGTAGGGAGTCGTGGGCAGATTGCCGCCATAGATCGACGAGCACCCAGTCGCATTCGCGATGTACAGCCGATCGCCGAACAGTTGCGTCAGCAGCTTGATGTAAGCCGTCTCGCCACATCCCGCGCATGCCCCGGAAAACTCAAACAGCGGCTGCAGCAGTTGAATGTCCTTCACCTGCCCATGAGAAAGCTTTGCCCGATCCACTTCAGGAAGATTCAGGAAGAACTCCCAGTTGTCGCGCTCTGCTTCGCGCAGCGGAGCCTGCGGCGCCATGTTGATCGCTTTGTGGCTAGCGTCGCTCTTGCTCTTCACCGGGCACACCTCCACGCACACCGCGCAGCCTGTGCAATCCTCCGGAGCCACTTGCAGCGTGTAGCGGTCTTGCTCCATGCCCTTCCACTTCGGCTTGGCCCATTGCAACGTTGCGGGGGCCTTATCGGCAAGTTCCGCACCATACACTTTGGCGCGAATCACGGCATGCGGGCAAACCATGACGCACTTGCCGCACTGGATGCAAAGATCCTTGTCCCAAACGGGAATGAACTGCGCAATGTTGCGTTTTTCCCATTGAGCCGTCCCAGTTGGAAACGCTCCGCCAGCCGGAATCGCGCTCACCGGCAGCAGATCGCCGCGTCCGGCTGCAATCTGTCCCAGCACGTTGCGCACAAACTCCGGCGCATGCGATGAGATCGATGGAATCAAATCGAAATCGGAATTCGCGGTAGAAGGAAGCTCGACTTTTTCCAGGTGCGCGAGCGCCGCATCCACAGCAGCGTAGTTCTTCTCGACAACCGCCTCGCCGCGCTTGCCATACGTTTTGTAAATCGCCTTCTTGATCTGCGCAATCGCCTCTTCGCGC
>Ga0302325_10035687_pt1 | contig 10150 bp, 9 predicted proteins | sample Palsa_T0_2_FD_201948 | JGI IMG/M metagenome (GOLD analysis project Ga0302325, IMG submission 201948) | Peat permafrost microbial communities from Stordalen Mire near Abisko, Sweden - Palsa_T0_2 | ecosystem: Environmental > Terrestrial > Soil > Palsa > Peat permafrost | place: Sweden: Abisko... | reverse complement strand
GGCGTGCACCGGCACTCTCGCGCTGCAACCACGACGCAGTGTAGATGCAGGAGGTTCCGAAGTGCGCGCAGGCGACGGTCGATTCCATCAATTCGGAGTTGAGGAAAGAGATCGATCCGTGAGCGAGCGCAAACCAACCGTGGTGAACGAGCGGCTGACCGCTTCTCAATTTAGAAGAAGTCCGAGCGTTTTGACACCAAATGACACCAAACTGAAAACCGGGCTATCCGTATGTGCTTGAAATATGGTGGACCTGGTCGGGATCGAACCGACGACCTCTTCCATGCCATGGAAGCGCGCTCCCAGCTGCGCCACAGGCCCACGATTGAAGACAAAAAGCCGAAGCCCGACGAGTCGGCATCGAGGGAAGTGCTGAGTCATTTTCGCCCACATTGCCAGGATAGTCAACGCGCGCGAATTCTCTGTTTGTTTCCACAGGCCTCTTCTGCCATAATTGATCGTGCACCCCACCTGCACAATCCTTCAAACACAATTTAGAGCGAGGAAGAGATGTCAGCAAAGTACATCTTCGTAACGGGCGGAGTTGTGTCTTCCCTGGGCAAGGGATTGGCTGCGGCCTCGATCGGTTGTCTGCTGGAGAGCCGGGGGCTGAAGGTCAACCTGATGAAGTTTGATCCTTATCTCAACGTCGATCCCGGGACGATGTCGCCGTTTCAGCATGGCGAAGTTTTCGTAACCGACGATGGGGCCGAAACTGATCTCGACCTTGGCCACTACGAACGCTTTACCCACGCCAAACTTTCTCGCGACAACAACTGGACCACGGGCCGCCTCTACGAGCAGATTATCGCGAAAGAACGGCGCGGCGATTACCTGGGCAAGACGGTGCAGGTGATTCCGCATGTGACGAACGAAATTAAAGCTGCCATGAAGAAGGTTGCGCAGGACGTGGATGTGGCGATTGTGGAGATTGGCGGTACGGTGGGCGACATCGAGTCTTTGCCCTTCATGGAAGCGATCCGGCAGATGCGCCAGGAACTGGGCCGTGAGGATACGTTGTTCGTCCATGTGACGCTGGTGCCGTTTATTGCAGCGGCGCAGGAACTGAAAACGAAGCCGACGCAGCACTCGGTGAAGGAACTGCTAAGCATCGGAATTCAGCCCGACATTTTGCTCTGCCGCACCGACCGCTTTCTGGCCAAGGAGCTGAAGTCGAAGATCGCTCTATTCTGCAACGTGCAGGAAGAAGCTGTGATCACTGCCAAGGATGTGGCCTCGGTGTATGAAGTGCCGCTGGTGTTTGCGAATGAAGGCGTGGACACGCTGGTCCTGAAATATTTGCGCATGGAAGCGAAGGATCGCGATCTTTCCAAGTGGGAAGACATTGTGCATCGGGTATACAACCCGAAGGATACGGTTACGATCGGCATTGTCGGCAAGTACGTTGAGTATGAGGATTCCTATAAGTCGCTAAAGGAAGCGCTGGTGCATGGAGCGCTGGCGCACAATCTGAAACTTCAGTTGAACTGGATCGAGGCCGAGGGGCTGGAGAGCGGTGACCAGAGCAACAGCAATAACGCTCAACTCGAAGGTTATGACGGGATTCTGGTTCCGGGCGGTTTCGGCAAGCGTGGCATCGAGGGGATGCTGATCGCAATACGTTATGCCCGCGAGAATAAAGTTCCTTACTTCGGGATTTGCCTCGGAATGCAAACCGCCTGTGTGGAGTTTGCCCGCAACGTGGTGGGACTGGAAGATGCGAATTCGAGCGAGTTCGATCAGGCCACGCCACATCGCGTGATCTACAAACTGCGCGAGTTGCGCGGCGTGGAAGAACTTGGAGGCACGATGCGACTCGGCGCGTGGACCTGCAAGATCGAACCCGGCACGCTGGCTCACAAGATCTACGGCAAGCTCGAGATCAGCGAGCGTCACCGCCATCGTTACGAATTCAATCGCGAATACGAAGAGCCCATGGTTGCCGCGGGACTGCGCATCTCCGGGTCAACGCCCGACGGCACCTATGTTGAGATGATTGAACTGCCGGACCATCCGCATTTTATCGGCTGCCAGTTTCACCCGGAGTTCAAGTCGAAGCCGCTGGAGCCGCATCCGCTGTTCAGCGCCTTCATTGCGGCGGCGTACAAGCACGGCTCGCAGCGGCGGGCGGAGAAAGAAATCGCCTCGGTGGAAATGTTTCACCGTCCCGAGAAAGTTGCCCACAGATAAGTAAGAAAGACGTTTTTACCGTCGAGATCACCGAGCACGCCGAGAAATAGCAAAATCGAATCGACCCCGTTTTATCTCGGCGATCTCTGCGTGCTCAGCGGTGAAAGGCTTGTTCGCTTTTGATTTCTTCCTTCAAAGTCGGCGAGGTTCACATCGGCTCGGGCAATCTCTTCCTGATTGCCGGCCCCTGCGTGATCGAAAGCGAAGAACACGCCATCCGGATGGCGGAGATCATCAAAGGCGTGACTCGGGCGCTCGGTTTCCCGTTCATCTTCAAAGCCAGCTACGATAAAGCCAACCGCACATCGATTCGTAGTTTTCGCGGGCCGGGCGTGAAGGAGGGTCTGCGCATTCTGAGGAAGATCAAGGACGAGGTCGGAATCCCGGTGCTTACCGACGTTCATGAAGTGGGGGATGTTGCCCGGGTCGCCGAAGCGGTCGACGTGCTGCAAATCCCGGCGTTTCTTTGCCGGCAGACTGATCTGGTGGTGGCGGCGGCGCTCAGCGGGCGGCCCGTCAATATCAAGAAAGGGCAATTCGTTTCGCCCTGGGATATGCGGCATGCGGTCGAGAAATGCCGCGAGGCGGGCAACCCGCAGGTTTTTCTGACCGAACGCGGCACGAGTTTTGGCTATAACAATCTGGTTGTGGATATGCGCTCGCTTTCGATCATGCGCAAGTTTGCTCCCGTGATTTTCGATGCGACGCATTCCGTGCAACTGCCTTCGGCGCAGGGGGACGAACGGGGCTCCGCGGTTAGTGGCGGCCAACCAGAATTTATTCCGATACTGGCGCGGGCGGCGGTCGCGGCGGGCGTGGATGGCGTATTTCTGGAAGTGCACGACAACCCGAAAGAGGCGAAGTCCGACGGCGCGAATGCGCTGGAGTCGACGAAATTGCGTGAGGTGTTGAAGGAGTTGCTGGCGGTGAGGAAGGCGCTGGATGTGGCTCGTGCCACACCGTGAAGTGTTCCTGGTTCCTGCCGTTCTCCGTGCCTCCGTGCTAGATTTGAGTCTCCGCATGAAGCAAATCGCTGACTGGGCCCTCAACGTCGCCGCGATGCGCGGCGTGAGCTATGCCGACGCGCGCATCGTGAGCCAGAGAAGTCGTGCGCTCTCGACGAAGAACGGTAAAGTTGGCAGTGCCTCTGATTCTGAGTCGATGGGAATGAGCGTGCGCGTTCTCGCGGGTGGCGCGTGGGGATTCGCTGCCTCGGAGGACCTGTCCCGCTCGGGAGTGGAATCGACTGCCGCCCGTGCGGTCGAAATCGCGCGTGCTTCGGCGCAGGTGAAGCAGGAAGATGTGCGTCTCGCTGCGGAAAAACCGGTGACCGCGGAGTGGACCACGCCTTTCGCAATCGATCCCTTCTCGATTTCGGTGGAGCAAAATATCGCTCTGTTGCTGAACATCGACTCCGAACTGCGCTCGGTGGATGGTGTCACTCTGGCGGAAAGCAACCTCAACTTCAACCGTGAGGAGCAGTGGTTCGTATCGTCGGAGGGGAGCTATATTCACCAGACCAAATATTCCGCCGGCGCGGGATATACCGCATATGTGTTTGCGGGGAACGATCTGCAGAAGCGTTCTTATCCTACTTCTTATGGCGGACAGTGGCAGAACAAGGGTTACGAACTGATCGAAGAATTGAAGCTGGTGGAGAATGCGCGCCGCATTGCCGAAGAAGCGGTGGCTCTGCAACACGCGGAGCAATGCCCCGAGGGAACGTTCGACATTATTCTCGACAGTTCGCAGCTGGGATTGCAGATTCACGAATCCATCGGACATCCCATCGAGCTTGATCGAGTGCTCGGCATGGAGGCGAACTTCGCCGGCACTTCGTTCCTCACTCTGGACAAGCTGCGCACCTTGCGTTACGGCAGCGAGATGGTGAACGTGGTCGCGGACGCGCGCCAGGAGCACGGACCCGGCCTCGGAACGTTTGGCTTCGACGACGAAGGCGTTCCCGCGCAGTGCACGCCGATTATTACCAACGGTCTATTCACCGGATATCTCAGTTCGCGGGAGACGGCACACACCATTGGCGAGAGCCGCTCCGGCGGGACGCTGCGCGCCGAAGGCTGGAACCGCTTGCCCATGATTCGCATGACCAACGTCAGCCTGCTGCCGGGCAAGACGCCACTCACGCTCGAGCAACTGATCGCCGACACGGATCGCGGCATTCTGATGCAGACGAATCGCTCGTGGTCGATCGATGACAAGCGCTATAACTTTCAGTTCGGGTGCGAGATTGGCTGGGAGATCAAGCACGGCAAGCGTGCAGGCATGGTGAAGAATCCGTCGTATTCCGGCATCACGACCGAGTTCTGGAATTCGCTGGACGCGATTTGCTCGCGCGATGAGTGGACGCTGTGGGGAACGCCGAATTGCGGCAAGGGCCAGCCCCAGCAGGTCATGGGTACGGGGCACGGAGCGGCAGCGTCGCGGTTTAGAAATATCAAAGTGGGAAGTGCTTATCGCGGAATCTGACAGCTGTCACTGCTCATTACCAACTGCTGCATGCTTACTCGAGACCAAGCCGGCGACATCTTCGATCGCATCAAGAAACGATCATCCGCCGATGAAGTCGAAGTGCTTTTCTCCGGCGGCAGATTTGCTCTTACCCGTTTTGCCAACAACACGATTCATCAAAACGTGGCGGAAGAAAATCATACCGTTTCGGTGCGAACTGTTTTTGCGGGACGTACGGCTCGCGCTTCTACGAACCGGTTCGATGACGAGAGCTTGCGGCGCGTGGTGGAATCTTCCGAGAGCATGGCGAGGCTGCAGCATCCTGATCCCGATCTTCTGCCCATGCCTGATTCAAAGGAAGCCGAAGGCCGGTCGAGCGAAGGGACGATCTCAGAAGCGCCTTCACGGCATTTCGAGCAGACTGCGGCCATCACGCCTCAGCTTCGTGCCGAAGGAGTGAAGAAAATTGTCGAGGTTGCAAAAAAGCATGAGCTGACAACCGCAGGAATCTTTTCCAGTTCGGATGCGGTTGAAGGCATCTTCAACTCGCGCGGCCTCAGCGCCTGGCATCGGCAAACGCTGGCAGAAATTTCAATCACCATGCTGGCCGACGACTCCTCCGGATGGCAGAAGCTCAATTCACCTGACGTGGCCAACCTTGATCCGCTTGCCTTGGCGGAAACCGCGGCGACGAAAGCGGTCGAATCCGCGAATCCCGCGGAGATTCCGCCAGGTAAGTACACGGTTATTCTGGAGCCCGCCGCGGTGCTCGACGTTGTCGGTTTCATGTTCTGGGATTACTCCGGAATGGCGATCCTCGACCAGCGCTCCTTCCTGAGCGGCCGCATCGGCACGCAGCTGTTCGGCGAGAACGTCACCATCTGGGATGATGTCGCCCATCCCTTGCAAACGGGAGCGCCATTTGACGGCGAAGGCGTGCGCCGGCAGCGTTTGCCGTTGGTCGAGAACGGAGTGGTCAAGCGAGTGGTCTACGCGCGGGCGACGGCGGAAAGAATGAGGCATTCGGAATATAAAGATAAGGTTGGACCGGTCGCAGCCACGGGCCACGGCTTTGCGCTGCCCAACGAAATGGGCGAGATGCCGTGCAACATTGTTTTTGCTGCGCCGCAGAATCCGCAAACCGTCGCGCAGATGATCGCTTCCACCGAGCGCGGTGTGCTGGTCACCCGATTGTGGTACATCCGCGAAGTCGATCCCTACGAAAAAATCCTTACCGGTATGACTCGTGACGGCACTTTCCTGGTGGAGAACGGGCGAGTGCGCCGTGGCGTGCGCAATTTCCGATTCAACCAGAGTCTTATCCACCTGCTCTCGAACGTCGACGCCATGAGCGTGCCGCGACGCTGCTGCGGGGAAGAGTCGTTTGATATGGTAGCGCCGGCGATGAAAGTCCATGACTTCAGCTTCACGGAAGTGACCAAGTTCTAGTAGAGCTGCGCTCGCAACCAGACCGGCGTTCGGTGGCCAAACTCTCCGCGGGAATCGCGTCACCCTTCGCAAATTCCCTCTAATTAGCTCATCTGTAAGCAGTTAGCACCCTTTTGTTCCATGACTTCGGTAACTTTGCACCTATGGTTCGGGGGTGTACGCTGCCTTTTAGTTGCCAAAATTAGGTCGGCTCGAAGAGAGCCGAAAATCCGGATCGGCGCGGGGTCGGCGCCTTCTGGAAGGAAGGTTCGTAAGAAACGGTGTCAGGTGAAGCAACACACGAGCAGCTGACGACAGAGGCGCAGGCCGAAACTGCGATCAAGCACTATGCGGAAATGCAGAGTGCCCCGCGCTTCCCGCTGCATTTGCCGGTGGAGGTGAAGTCGCAAAGTGGAGACTGTTCGGGGGAAACGCAAAACATTTCCGCCAATGGAGTCCTCTTCGCGATGGACCGGGATGTGCCGGTAGGTTCGGTCGTCGACTTCACGATCCTGCTTCCTGGCGATGTCGTGGGTTCGGTTTGCGATGTGCAGATTGACTGCCACGGCCGCGTGGTTCGCAGTTTTGAAGACAAGGGCCGTCGCGGGGTTGGCGTTGTGATTGACGAATACCATTTCGAGCGAGCATAGAGCGTAGGGAAACGAATGGCCAGCGCTACGGTCAGCGTAGGAGAAAATCACGGCGTTCGCGAGAATGACGGCAACGGCCGTCTGATCCGCGTAATCCTGGCCGACACCCAGGCGATCTTCCGGGCTGGGCTCAGGAAGATTTTTGCGCTCGAAGACGATATCCGCGTGGTGGGCCAGGCTGAGACGCTGCCTCAGACACAATCTGCCGTGACCAAGTTCTCCGCCGACGTTCTGATTTTTGAATCGGCGCTTACCCCTAATCCTGTCGAGGCGGTGACCGAACTTCTGCGCCAGGCGCCGCAACTCAAAGTCGTGGTGGTAACGCCTACGTCGGACGAACAACTTACGCTGGAACTATTCCGCCGGGGTGCGCATGGCATTCTGTCGCGTGAGGTGGAACCGGAGTTGCTGATCGATTGTCTGCGCAAAGTTGCCGCCGGCGAACCGTGGCTCGAGAGCCAGGCCATTCAATGGGTGATGGAAGCCTATCGCGGCCACAGTCTGCGTCCTTCCGGGGCGCGCCCGAAAGTTCAGCTCACACCCAAGGAAACGGTGATCGTGTCCTGCGTGACCCAGGGCATGAAAAACAAAGAGATTGCAGTTCGCGTGGGGACGACCGAGCAGGTTGTGAAAAATTACTTGCGCAAGGTTTACGACAAGCTGGGTGTCGCCGATCGGCTTGAACTCGCGCTCTACTGCCTGAGCCATCACGTCGTCGATGGAGTGAAGCCTCCTCCGGTACCGGTGGCTCCCGGGCCAGGCAATGCAGCGGCAGCCGCTGCCGGAGCATCACCAAGTGCAGCCGCAGCGTCCTCGCCGGCGGACAACTCCAACTCTGCCGCGCCCAATTCGGCCCTGTCCTATTCCCTTCCGCCCGAAAAACTATCTTAAGAGTCTTGCGCAGCAGCGCTTTGACGGAGCCCCGTTTTTTGCTCTTCATCTCCCGCTCGTATCTTGTTCGGTCCGGGTGAGCGATTTGCGCTTGTGCGCGGCGGCCCATAGAATGAAACGACGCCGGTCAAACCAGCTGGACAGATGCTGCAGAAACTTCCGGTAGTCTAAGTCGTTCTTCCCAGATTCACGACGGAGAGATGGCCGAGTGGCTGAAGGCGCACGCTTGGAAAGCGTGTGGCATCTCCGAAGGATTTGCGTGGTATAAGCCCAGCGTTTGCAACGTTCCTGCTGCTGGAGCATATCACGGTTTGGACAAAGCGTGAGACCTTTTTCAGGCATACTTCGGCATCCGTCTGTACGCTCACTAAGCCGCACCGACCATAGGCAATCTTCAGAGGCAGAAGCCCAGACCGTCCACGCTCAGGCTGCTATCCTGCCCTCAACCGTCCGTACGTTCACCCAGCCCCGCCGGACCCGTTGACCACCTATAGGCAGACACCCAGCGGTTCCCCCGGCTCACGCTACCCGTTCTATGGCACCTCCTTTGGCTTTTACTAGGCATTTCCCGTGCATTACCCGTGCATTACCCAGTGTTTGCTAGGCTTTGGCTGGGTTGAACCGAAACAGTCGCATCCGGCAGTACATGCCCGGATCGAGCCACATATCGTAGCTCTCGCGGTCGAGAATCACTGGCATCCGGTCGTGAACAACCGAGGTCACGGCGTTCGGGGTCGTGGTCAGGATCGAGCATGACTTCACCCACTGCCCGCTAATGTCTTTCCACCGATCCCATAGCCCCGCGAAGGCGAACAACTCTCCGTCGTTGACTTCGAAGCAATATGGCTGCTTGGTTTTCCCGTCTCGCTTCCACTCGTAAAAACCGTCCGCAGGGATCAGGCACCTGCGAGATTTCAACGCATCGCGAAACGCGGGCTTCGTGGCGGCTGTTTCAGACCTCGCGTTGATCGTCCTAGCGGCGACTGACTGGTCTCTTGCCCAAGACGGGATGAGACCCCATCGCATCAAAGACAGTTCCCTAATAGGTTCTTTCGGACTCTGGCGGATGACCGGGATTTGTTGGGTCGGCGCGACATTGAACCGAGGGTTTCCTGAGTTCATGAAGAGTCCCGTTAACCGAATTGCTCGGTCGAATCAGGCAACTCCCGGCGTCGAAGGGTACGTCTTCGACGGAGCCGATCAAAGCCAAATGGCATTTTGGACATGCACGCAGACCGCAACTTCCGCAGAGCACGTCCATGAATTTGATGAATACATGCTAGTGGTGCAGGGTTGCTATACGTTGCTGATTGCTGGAAAGCGCATCTGTGTCAAAGCTGGCGAGGAGTATCTGATTCCTCGCGGTGTGCGCCACGGCGGGGAAGTCGTTGCCGGAACTAGAACAATCCACGCATTTGGAGGACACCGGGCTGACCGAGAACGGCGGGCATGAGTCCGGTCGCGAACAATCCGGTCATCGTTCCAGACCGCGAGCTTGAGCAAGATAAGAAGCCCGACGCTGCGGAACCGCCGCGCATCCGCTGCCCGCTCTGCGGTTGGTCGCCCCGCAAAGATGACCAATGGTTCTGCACTTGCGGCTGCGAGTGGAAAACGTTCGACACCGGAGGCGTGTGCCCTGCGTTCCTTCATCAATGGACTGAGACGCAGTGCCTCTCGTGCAGTCGATGGTCGGCGCATTCCGATTGGTATGCGAAGTGAATCGGGACAATGCTTACTCGAACAGGCGAGACAGCCCCGCTTCCGAGCGTCGCTGAGATACTGGCTAGTGTGATCGTGACTTGAACCCGCCATACGTCAGGTAGACGCCGAGGACGAGTGAAATAGCTGCGTATACGTAGAAGAGTTCTCGGTAGTGAAGCTGCCCAAGGAAAAGTCCCGCTTCCATCTCATGCGACAGGAACAAGAAGAATAGGCTCTTGATGAGCGCCATCCAACCTACGAGGGTGACCACGACGACGAGGGCACCTCCCGACCAGATATTGTGCGCGAGAACCATCGCCAGCCCAGCCGCCAGTGTGATTACACCAAGGATCAACGTCATCGCGGAATTCTGAAGAAGGGCGGTCACCGTCTCCACGGTCGCTTGTCCACGGGTCATCATGGATAGCCCGATGAGAATGCAGTACAGCCCGATCAGCCTGCTGAGAAAAAGTGTGCGTGGCAACATGGTGCCCTCCAAACGAATCAGTTATCCCGCTCGGATTGTGGCAGAACAGTCCAGCTACGCACTTGCTGGCTTGGCAAAGGGATGAGCTTTGTTGCTGACCTTCTTGAGCCAAGGTTGGCGCAGTCTCATACGTCCAGCGCTATCCCACTTTACAAGCGCGTCGTCTTCATTCGTTTGCTCAACTGTTCCGAATTCTCCAGTCGGCTTTCCAAAATTACCCAAGCCCTCTACTCGATCACCGGGATTCAGTTCCGAGTCGGGAGCAGAGGGCTGGACGAGCGGTGGTCTCTTGGCTCGGTCTGAATCAGCGGGTGCTCCAGCATGCGAGAGAGGC
>Ga0302325_10035686_pt1 | contig 10151 bp, 8 predicted proteins | sample Palsa_T0_2_FD_201948 | JGI IMG/M metagenome (GOLD analysis project Ga0302325, IMG submission 201948) | Peat permafrost microbial communities from Stordalen Mire near Abisko, Sweden - Palsa_T0_2 | ecosystem: Environmental > Terrestrial > Soil > Palsa > Peat permafrost | place: Sweden: Abisko... | reverse complement strand
AGGATAAATGAGGATGCGGCTGTTCGCCGTATCGCAGATCGCCACGCCGTCGTTGATCATGAAGAGATTGCCTGGCGCAGCGCCGAGTTGCTGCTCGCTAATGGATGGAGGCTGAGGCGAAACGGTGGACGGGACGACACCGATCAAACGGCTGGCGGCGACACCGATGGACAATGCTCCGGTGTAGACGAGGATGCGGCCGCGCGCTCCCGCCGCGGATTCGGAAATGTAGAGACGGCCCTCATTATCGAAGGCGATGCCGGTGGGCTCATTGATCGCGTTCAGATTCGTAGGATCGTTACCCGGGTTGTTGTAGCTGGTGGTGACGAAATCGGTTTGGCCGATGACGATGTCGGCGGCAGGCCCGTTGCTGGCTCCGGAACCGATGGAGGACGCGTTGTAACGGAGCACGCGATTGTTGCCGGCGTCGCAGACCCATAGATTGCCCTGAGCGTCGAAGGCCATGTAGGAGACGAAGATATTGCCGTTTCCGGGGTTGAACTGGAGGGTCTTGGCGGAGGCGCCGCCGGTGTTATTGCCGTTGGTATTGAAGCTGGTCTGTCCGATGACCAAGTCCGGGAATTGCGTGGTGTGAGTGAAGGGAGTGGGGAAGCGAAGGATGCGATTGTTGCCCGTATCGACGATGTAGAGATTGCCCTTGCTATCTGTCAGCAGACCCGTGGGCTCGGTGAGCCCTGTGGAGCGGCCCCCGCTGGCGGTGGGGACGCCGGGCCCCTGAGCAGTGGTCGTGACGAAATCTAGTTGACCGATCACGAGATCTGCTTTTTGGCCATTCGCGAAGGCTAGCGCGTTCTTGAAACCGAGGACGCGGTTGTTGAAGAGGTCCGACACGTAAAGGGCGGGAGGGGTGACTGAGGTATCGAGAGCGAGCGATATAGGCCCGTAGAACTCCCGGCCTTCGACGAGGTTGATTGCACCGGTCAGGAGGCTGTCCTGGCCGATGGCGCGCGCGGGAGTGCCGCTGAGAGCTACTTGAGCAAGAACTGCGGATGGGGGAACGATAAGTACGCTAAATAACAGATAGGAAAGAATTTTCCGCATGAGCAATCAGTCTTTTTCCACTAGGCTACCAGCTTAGAAAATACCACGGGCCAAGTTTGGGCGTGTGGGATTACCCACCATCGGAAGGGGTAGACCATGGGTAGTGTGGTTGTTTCGCCAAGCGGAACTTAAGATGAATTGTGAATGATTTGCGCATAAGCGCTGTGAGCTTCCTGAATACTTGCCCGCTCGTGTGGGGGTTGACCCGTGGGCCGCTTCAGGGAAGGGCCGAGATTTGGTTTGAGGTGCCGTCGGCGTGCGCGGCGTCGGTGGCTGGAGGGGTTGCGGATGTCGGCATCATCCCGGTGATCGAGATGGCGCGGCAGGGGCTGCCCTCCGTGCCTGGACTCGGGATCGCATCCGACGGGGAGGTGCGGAGCATTTTTGTGGTGTCGCATGTTCCGGCAGAGGAGATCCGGAGCATCGCGCTCGATACAAGTTCGAAGACATCGGTGGGGCTGGCACGGGTGATCCTGGAGCGGAAGTATGGCGTGCGGCCTCGGACCATCCCCTATCCGCCGAATGTTGAGAAGATGCTGACTGTGGCCGACGCGGCGCTGCTGATTGGCGACCCTGCCTTGCGCCTCGAACCGCAGCAGGAGGGCTACTTCGTCTACGACCTGGGGCGCGAGTGGACCGAAATGACGGGCCTGCCGATGGTCTACGCCATGTGGGCTGGGCGCGGAGCGGCGGGGGCGGTGGATTTGCTGCACGAATCGTATGCGTACGGGCGCGAGCGGATCGATGAGATTGTGGCTTCGGAGGCGGCACCGCGTAGGATTCCGGCGGGGCGGGCACGTGACTACCTGACGAAGAATATCGTGTTCGAGTTGGGAGAAAGGCACATGCGCGGGCTGGAGATGTACCTGTCCATGGCGATGTCGTAGGGGGCGATGTCCTAAGGGCGATTCAGTTATACTTTTCATTCACCCTCAGCCACGCCGCTAGCGGTTGAAAATTTCATTTCCTAGCAGAGGTATCATTCCGTGAAGTTCTATTCCTTCGTTTGCATTGCGGCGCTGGCTTTGCCGGTATTGGCTCAAGACCCTCCTCCCGCCGCCCAACCCCAACGGCCTAAGCGCGCGCCAAAACCGGGGGTGAAGACGCCCGGTGTGCAAATTCCGATGGCATCGCTCAAGCCGGAAGCGATCTATGAGTTGGGCGGGTCGCCGGACTGGCAGGTGGTCGGGGATGCGGTTTGGATTTCGAACAAGCCGAAGGATGCGGTGTTCAAGCTGGACCCGGCGACGGGCAAAGTCGCGGCTACGGTAACGGTGGGCAGCAAACCATGTTCGGGTTTGGCGATCGGGTTCGGAAGTTTGTGGGTGCCGAACTGCGGGGATAAGACTGTTTCGCGCGTCGATCTGAAAACCGACAAAGTGACGGCCAGTTTCCCGAGTGGGATTGGGAATTCGGAAGGCTACATCGCGACGGGCGCGGGCAGCGTTTGGCTGATGACGGATGCCAAGGGGACGCTGGCGCGCATCGATCCGGCGACGAACAAAGTGATTAAGGAGATTATGCTGCCCGAGGGTTCGTATTGCCCGATTTTCGGAGGCGGGGCGATTTGGGTGACCAGCACGGATGGTAACTCGGTGACACGTGTGGACCCTGCGACTAACACCGTGGTCGCGACGATTCCGGTGGGCAAGATGCCCCGGTTCCTGGCTTACGGCGAGGGCGCGGTGTGGACGCTGAATCAGGGTGATGGCAGCGTGACGCGGCTGGACCCGAAGACGAACACAGTGGCGGCGACGATCGAGGTAGGGATTCCGGGCGGCGGCGGAGATGTCGCGGCAGGAGAGGGTTCGGTGTGGGCGACATCGTTCGGGTTCCCGATTTCGCGGATCGATCCGAAGACGAATACCGTGGTGCAGCAGTTCACGGGCGATGGCGGCGATGCGCTGCGGGTTGGGCTGGGTTCGCTGTGGCTGTCGAATCTGCGTGCGGGTACGGTCTGGAAGATCGATCCGAAGAAGTTGATGGCGGTTAAGGCGGAGTAGGAGGAAACGTGTTAGAACTGCTGCGTGCGGATTCTTTTGGTTTTCTGCGTCCTGGCTTCGGCCTGCGCGGCGCAGCAGTTTACGGAACACACCATTGCTTCTAACCTGAAAGGCGGCTACCAGGTAGTCGTCGCCGATATCAATCACGACGGCAAACCGGATATTATCGCCCTCGCCAGCGGCATGACCGAACTGGTTTGGTTCGAGAACCCCACCTGGGAGCGGCACGTGATCGCGGGCGGGCTTTCCCGCATGATCAACCTTGCAGCCTGGGACATCGATGGCGATGGCATCCCGGAGATCGTGTTGGCCTCCGAATTCGCCAATGAGGCGTCGAAGAGTATTGGGATTGTTTCCGTGCTGCACCACAATGGCGACCCCCGTCAGCTTTGGACCGTCAAGGAGATCGACCGCATCACCACTGCCCACCGCCTGCGCTGGGCCGACATCGCGGGCGACGGCAAGAAGGTTCTTGTGAACGCTCCTTTGACTGGCCCGAAAGCCGCCGCGCCCGATTACCGCGACCATGTGCCGCTGGTCTTCTATCGCCCGGGCGAGTGGAAACGGGAGCTGATCGATTCCACCAATGAAGGCGTACAGCATGGCATCTTCGTCGTCGATTGGGACGGCAACGGACGCGAAGACCTGCTCACGGCAAGCTTCAGCGGCATCGATTTATACCGGTATGGATCGAACGGAAAGTGGACGCGCACCGAGATCTCCAAAGGCGATCCGGGAGCATGGCCGAAATCCGGCTCAAGCGATATCGCAGTAGGGCATTTGAAGGGTGAACGGTTCCTCGTGGCGATCGAGCCCTGGCACGGCAACCAGGTGTCGGTTTACAGGAAAGATGGGACTGAGTGGAAGCGGACGGTGATCGACGATTCCCTAACCGATGGCCACACCATCGCGCTCGCAGATCTGGATGGCGACGGCAACGACGAGATTGTCGCCGGGTTCCGGCAGGGAGCGAAGAGCGTTTACATCTACAAACTGGATGCCGCCGGGAAATGGGTGAAGCGAGTGCTGGATCAGGGCGGAATGCCCGCCGCCAGTTGCGCAGTGGCGGACCTAAACGCAGACGGCCGCCCCGATATCGTCTGCATCGGAGCGGCCGTCTTGAAATGGTACGAGAACCGGTAGTTACTTCTTGCGCTTCTTCATTAGCGCTCCGATCAGAAGGAGTCCACCGCCGATCGTCACGAAGGTGATCGGCTCGGGAGTGGCGCTAATGTTGGTGGTTACGAGGCCGGTGCCGCTGAAGTAGTCGTCATGGGTTTCACCAATGGAATTGACCTGACCGGCGATTAGCTGGCCGAGGACATCGAGGCTGGTGTTCACGGTCGCGAATGGCGCTAAGATGCTTGCGTCGAAGGTGTTGTTGAGGGTGACCGTGGTCGCTTGGTAGAAGTTAAAGAGGACCGGATTGGCGCCAAAGTCGTTGCCCGAGGGCACGGAACCGTTGTAGTAAAACTCGAAGTTACCGGTGGTGATGGTAGAGCCGGCGACGTTGAAGATAATCGCGGTCACCAAGCTCTTGTTGTAGTTAATGTTGAGCGAACCGGCGGTCAAATATGCGGGATTCAAATCTACGTAGACGGGCCCTGCGGTGGTGGGGCTTGGAATAGTGATGCTGTACTGGTAAGGTTGTCCGCTGACTGGCGCAGGAGTTCCAAGAAGGTTCAGCGATGACGAAGTGAGGGTGTTGTAGGAATAGTTGTCCAAAGCCGTCCGGGCTGCCGCGAAGTTGAAATCGAGGCCGGTGGAGGAGACGGTGGGATTAGAGCAGCCCACTGGAGATGCCGAACCGCCGCCGCCAAGATAGATGTTGCCGCAGCCTTTTACCGTGGTTCCGCTGTTGGAGCCGTTGACGATAACATTAAAAGCGTCGGTATAGGGGTTCGTTACGCCCCCGTTGGTGAGGGTGTTGGCATCGCTCACGTTGCCGAAGGCAGCGACACCGCCACCGATATCGCTGTTGGAGCTGAAGTTGCCGGCCAGAGTAGGGGCGCCTATGAGGTTGCCGGAAAGTACACCGAGAGTCACGACGTTGAATGCGGATGCGTTCCAACCGGTTCCGGATAACGGACCGAGGACATTCGCGCTCGCTGAACTGACCAGACAAGAGCTAAGAAATGCAATTGAGACAAGTTTAATCATGAAAGGTACTAAGAAATACGCTGCGAAGTTCTAGTATTACGGCCAAGTAAAAGGACGGTCAACGCCGAGAAGCCGCTAGATTCGGGAAAAGTACCGTTCTCTTTGGTGAATATCCAAACGGGATGAAGACTACACTCTCGAAGAGGGAGTCCGAAGGGATGAACGCCGTCGTAGATGCGCCAACAGAAGCCCCATGCTCATCAGGCTGCAACCGGCAACCACGTATGCGGCTGACGATTGGGCGTGGGGTTTGGGCTTCTCCGTCCGAGAGACGCGGATGAGGGGAGACCTTAAGTGTTTCCGGTTGACCGAGCTAGCAGGGGAGCCAGGCTCGGATTCAGCGAAGGCAAATCCGGCGAGCGAAACCAAGAGCAGTAAACCGGAAAGAGTTTTTTGCAGCACCGTCATTACCTACCTTAGTAAGTGTTTCGCTATCTACTTTCGGACACAAGTACCAAAGGCAAGTCGATTCGATGCCGGTACTAGTACGTTGGGGTCTCGCTGGCGTAAATTCGCCACTCCCTATACTGTGGGGGTTATGAGTTTTCAGCTCACCGTGAATTACCAGCCGCGCGGCGATCAGGTTACGGCCATCGAAGAACTGGTCCGTGGTGTTCGCGACGGCGAAAAACATCAGGTACTCCTGGGAGTTACGGGCTCCGGGAAGACGTTCACCATGGCCAAGATTATTGAGGCGATGGACCGGCCCGCCCTGATTCTGGCGCACAACAAGACCCTGGCGGCGCAGCTCTATCACGAATTCAAGACCTTCTTTCCCAAGAATGCCGTTGAGTACTTCGTGAGCTATTACGACTATTACCAGCCGGAAGCCTACATCCCGTCGAGCGACGTGTATATCGAGAAGGAAGCGACCATCAACGACGAGTTGGATAAGCTGCGTCTGGCCGCCACGAAATCCCTGTTCGAGCGGCGGGATTGCGTGATCGTGGCGAGCGTGAGTTGCATCTACGGACTGGGCTCGCCCGAGGCCTATTACGGCATGCTGCTGATGCTGGAGAAAGGCCAGAAGATTACGCGGAAAGAGATTACAGCGAAGCTGGTCGAGATCCTCTACGACCGCAACGAGGGCGATTTCCGGCGCGGGACTTTTCGCGTTCGCGGCGACGTGGTCGAAATCTTTCCCACGTATGACGATTACGCTTACCGGATCGAGCTATGGGGCGACGAGGTGGAAGGCTTGTTCCAGATCGATCCTCTGCTCGGACAGGTTCGCCAGACTTATCAACGGCTGCCCATCTATCCGAAGACGCACTACGTGATGTCCAATACGACGAAAGAAGCGGCCATGCAATCGATCCGGGACGAGCTCGAGATCTGGCGCCCCCAACTGGAGCAGCAAGGCAAGCTGATTGAGGCCCAACGGCTGCACCAAAGGACCATGTTCGACCTGGAGATGATGAAGGAAATCGGCTACTGCCACGGGATTGAGAATTACTCGCGGCATTTCTCGGGCCGGCTTCCCGGTGAAGCGCCGCCCACCCTGCTGGACTATCTGGCGCAGGATTCCATCATGTTCATCGACGAGAGCCACCAGACCATTCCCCAAGTGCATGGTATGTGGGGGGGCGACCGTTCGCGCAAAGAAATGCTGGTGGGCCATGGGTTCCGGCTGCCGAGCGCGCTGGACAACCGTCCGCTCACGTTCGAGGAATTCGAGCACCGCGTCAATCAGGTGGTATATGTTTCGGCGACGCCGGGTCCGTATGAACTGACGAAATCGGCGGGCGTAGTGGTTGAGCAGATTATCCGGCCGACAGGTCTGGTGGATCCCGAAATTGAAGTGAGGCCCATCAAGGGGCAGGTAGATAATTTGCTCGCGGAGATTCGCCGCCGAGTGGAATTGAATCAGCGCGTGTTGGTCACTGTGTTGACCAAACGCATGGCGGAAGATTTGGCCGAATACTATTCCGAGGTTGGCGTAAAGTGCAACTACCTGCACTCGGAAGTGAGCACGCTGGACCGCATCAAAATTCTGCGGGACCTGCGAAGAGGTGAACATGATGTGCTGATTGGGATCAACCTGCTGCGCGAGGGATTGGATTTGCCCGAAGTATCTCTGGTAGCGATTCTGGATGCGGATAAGGAAGGGTTCCTGCGGTCGAGCGGGGCTCTGATCCAAACCATAGGCAGGGCGGCGCGTCACCTGGAAGGACGCGCGGTGCTGTATGCGGATGTGATGACGGACAGCATGAAGCGCGCGATCGGCGAGACCACCAGGCGACGGCGCGTGCAGGTGGAGTATAACGAGCGCAACGGAATTACGCCGCAATCGATCGTCAAGCCGATCGATATGACGCTGATCGCGATTGCCGAAGGCGATTACGTGACCGTTGCGGCCGAAAGCGAACCGGATGTGGAGGATCTGACGCCGGCGGCTCGCGAGGAGTATATTACTGAGCTGGAAACACGCATGCGGGAAGCGGCCAAGAAGTTCGAGTTCGAAAAAGCGGCGCAACTGCGGGACAAGGTCAAAGCGTTGCGTACGAATGCGATCGTGGGCGCCGGGCTCACCGCACCTTAACGGAACAAGAAAATGCCATCAAAGCGCCGATATGCGTTGTTTGGGGCCGGCGCGGCAGCGCGCACGGTTCTCGCGGAGATGCCATCTCTCCGGAACGAACTCGGGCCGATTGCGGCCGCGACTACGAAGGTAGCTGGAAGGATTGCGAATTTACTGAAAACGGGGCATCCCGTGCGGGACCTCACCAGTTTTAACGAGTGCGAGGTAATCTTAGTTTGCGCGCCGGACACAGGGCTCGAGCGGGCGGTGGAAGTCCTTCGGGAATCCGCAATTGAGTGGCGGTGGAAGGTGGTGCTGTTCTGCGTCTCAGATGTATCGAGCGTGGATTTTTCCTTCTTCCAGGAGCGGGGCGCTTCGGTCGGGTCGATGAATCAGATCGATGGGCTTGAGAAGCTCTACGTCGTGGAGGGCGGACGCGAGGCCTTGCGCGAAGCGAAGCGGCTGGTGAAGGAACTGAAGGGCAAGCAGGTGGAAGTGAACCATGAGGGGATGCGTCTGTTTGAAGCCGCGCGCACGTTGTCGGGGAGTTTGTTCACGCCGCTGGTGAATAGCTGCGTGGAGTGGATTCGGGAATCGGGAGTAGAGAGCAAAGAGGCATCGAGGCTGGCGGAGAGGATGTTGATGTGGACGCTGCGCAGCTATCTGCATTCGGGCCGAAGGGGTTGGTCCGGCGCGGCGGCCAAGCGCGATTGGGCCGCGGTGGAACAGCAGTATGAGGCTGTGAAGAAGTTGAATCCCCTGCAAGGAGAGTATTTCCGGAGTTCAGCGGAGCACGCGTTTGCTATGTACGAGAGCTATCCGGAACTGGCGCGGTACATGGTGAAGAAGTCGCCGGATGAGTGAATAATCGGATGCCGGCGACGCCAGCGGCGCCGAGTCGTACGCAGACCGGGATCAACTCCTCGGTGATGCCGCCTAACGCAAAGACAGGGATATTGGTCGAGTGTACCGCCTGAGCAAGATAGCGCAGGCCGAGTGCCGGACTCTTGCCAGGCGTTTCAAAGATGGGCGCGAGGACCGCGAAATCCGCGCCTTCCGCAGCTTCAAGATCGGCGATCGAGTGGCAGGAGACGGCAATGAAGAAGCCGGCCGGAGTAATCTTGCGAAGCGTCCGCGGCGAGACGGAGTTGGCGCGCAGATGTACGCCGTGAGCGCCGCAGGCGAAGGCGACATCGAGGCGGTCGTTCACCAGGATCTGTGTCTGGTGCGGATTCGGGAGCCGCAGAACTGCGTTGACATGAACCGTGAGATCGCGCGTCGAGAGATGCTTCTCGCGGATCTGGATGAATTCGATACCTAACTGAAGCGCACGCTCAATCTCTGACAGCGGCGTTTGGTTGGTGATCAGATATCGCTTACTCATCAAGCAACTTCGAGAGCAGCTCTTGAACCTCGAGAACGACTGCCCATTCGTGGAGATACCCTCGGTCAAGGCGATTGCCCTGTACCTGGAGAATGTTCTGGATGTCGTTCCATTGACGCTCGGAGGCGCCTCCGCCGTCTTGATACCAACGGAGTTTCGCCAGGATGATGTCTTCGGCGGATATCACCGGAAGCACAAGTGCGTCTCCCCCAAGGATCGCGGTACTCGTTAGCTGACGCCGTTTGATCTCCTGCGCACCGAGCGGATGCGAACTCGCCGGGAAGATGTCTAACTTAAAGGCAGTCGCGAGGTGAATCACATTGAAGGAACGGCACTGCAGGATGGCGTCGCGGATTTGTCCCGCGTCCGCGTAAGAGGATTCCTTCAGCAGCACTGTAAGCTGCTCGCCTTGGGACAGCGTGATAGCGGCACCGATATCGAGGTCTTGAGTCGCCCGCGCGATTCCGTGTATCGAACTGGCGAATGAGCCGCCCATCGCGTAAGCAATGTTGAGGGAATCGAGATCTGCGCAAAGCTGAATCGCGGCATCGCGAAGCTCAGTCATGCGACTCGGGATCCCAGCCATAAGCCGCAATCATAAGATCCCTTGGAATACGTAGCGACGCTGCGCGGAGGAAGACTTCGCGGTCTGTGGCATCCGGGTAGCGCAGTCGCACACCCGCCTCGGCGTTGGCAATCATCCACTCGGTCAGTTCGAAGACGTCGTTGAGTTTCTGCGAAGGAGTGCGCTGACGCTAAAGTTCATAGAAGACAGCCAGCGCCTCCGGTGTGGTGTCGGCAGCGAAATCGAGCGGGTGAACGCCCCTAGCTGCGGCCGGTTTCAAGCTTGGTGATCCGATGTTCGTGATCCGCAAAAAGGCGAGTGATGTTGTCCTCGAATAGGTCCAAACGATTGAGGATTTCCGTCTTGCCTGCCTGCTCTTAAGTCCGTGATACGGCTATTGCTTACCAGTAAAAATCTCACCGGCGCGATGCCCGAGATGGCGAGTGTTGGGATTTG
>Ga0302325_10035685_pt1 | contig 10151 bp, 8 predicted proteins | sample Palsa_T0_2_FD_201948 | JGI IMG/M metagenome (GOLD analysis project Ga0302325, IMG submission 201948) | Peat permafrost microbial communities from Stordalen Mire near Abisko, Sweden - Palsa_T0_2 | ecosystem: Environmental > Terrestrial > Soil > Palsa > Peat permafrost | place: Sweden: Abisko... | reverse complement strand
ACGAAATGTACGCTGACGGAAACGGTTACTGGAAAATGGTTCTGCCGCGGATGGGATTGAAAGAACGCGGCAGGGAATGGGGAGCGGGACAGTGGGCGAGCTTCTTTTGCCTCGAAAATAAGCACTGGCGCATTATAGGACTGGACACAGGCTACAATTCCACTCGTTTTGAATGGGATAAGGTGCCGGTGCTGCAGCGGAGCAAATGGCTTCGCAAGACGACGGCGTTCAAGCCGGGGTGCGCTATTCCCGAGCCCCTACTGGCCTGGCTGAAGTCCTCCGTGAATCCGGACGGAGACAAACGCGGATTGATTCTGCTGTCGCATCACGGGCCGTACTCGTCGTTTGAGGGTTGGTATCAAGTTCCGGCGAAGCAATTGGCGAAGGTGATTCACCGGCCGGTTATTTGGTTTTGGGGCCACGAGCACAGGCTGGCGATTTACCAGAAGTTCAGCGCCAACGGCGGCATCGAGTCATACGGGCGATGTATGGGCCATGGCGGCATGCCCGTCGAGCGCGGAACGGCTCCAGACATTCCGGATTGTAGATGGCTCGCTTGGGATAACAGGCGTTATCCCAGCGACGAGGAAGTTGACGTTGGCTACAACGGGTACGTAGACTTTTCATTTAACGGCCCGGCGCTGCACATCGCATATTACGATTTGAATCAATCGCTGGTCCTGACGGAAGATTGGCATATCGATATCGAGTCTGGCGCGCTAGAGGGACCTGGCCTGAAGAAGGTACTTGACGATCCATCGCTGCATTGCCGGGAAGCTTAAGAGAACAAACGACCGAAAATACGTCCCTAAGCTGAATGGGATTTGAAGGGCACTGTACATGCGACTCCATACGGCAACTCTTGCCGCATAGTCGGCAGCACTTGCACCTGGGTGCGGACTTAGCGAATGATTACCTTGTGTTCACACACATTTTACTTCGGTCCCAAACGTGCCCTCTACATTGGTTTTCAAAGGAGAAATGAAATGCTCGGCTTAGGACTGCTCGGAACCGTTATTGTGATTATGGCAATCGTTTGGCTCGTCCGCAGGGCGTAACGATTACGGATTGAGATACTCTCTGGCACTGAGCAGTTCGCCAATAATCAAACCGATGAACCGGTGCCTAACTGGCTTTAACTGGCTTCAGCATCCTACCTAACAATGAAGATAATGTTGAGCTGAGTGTCCCGCCGATGTGCCCGCTCCGCCCTGGCGAAGATCCGCTTCGCACAAGTGACTCTGCATCGAGAGTGCACTGGCTAGCAGTTTTCTTATTATCAGAGCCGCTATATTGGGGGCAGAACACTTTCGCAGTATTGCGACATATTCAGGAAAATTCCGATTCTGGTAGCACCAGCAAAGGCAGGTGGAAGTGATACTGCTGCGTTTAGCTCTGTTATCGTGTCCTTCTCTTGCGGCAGTGGGCCGGGCGCGGTGTACGATGGCCTTTCTTTGTTGCCCTTCAGGCCGGCCCTAGATTCGACTCTGCAACTCGAAGTGTCCAGAGCGCTATCACGATGCACTCAGACGATAAGGCGGCGACGTCCTGATTTTTCAAGGAAGCCGAGGAACTGATACGGCTAAGAGAGTGCGGCTCGATAAGTTAGGCGATAGCTGGACACCCTGGGAGTTAGGATCGAAGTACCGTTTCCCAAGCGGCTAGCGAGACCCTGCCAGCAAAACGGCCCCGTGCTCGCGATTCGCGTGCGCTACGCGATCCGAGGACCGCGCCGAGGAACCGGATTGTTCCTCTCGCACATCACTTCCGCGTTTGGCACGCCGATTGCTGCCATCTGCTGTTAGGCAAGCGATTTGAGAGAGCAAGGCGATCAACGCCTTCTTCGTGCGCTTGTAAGGAGGTAACGATGTTTTTGATCTTGTTTGTTGTTTTGCTCGTGGCATGGATCCTCGGATTTCTTGCATTCCACGTTGCGGGAGGTCTGATTCACCTTCTGCTGATTATTGCGGTGATTTCTTTGATCCTGCACTTCGTGCGGGGCCGCCACGCTGTTGTTTGAAAGCAGCCGTCGGCCACCGGGCCAATGGAGCGGTTCATCTAGAAATCCGATGATGGCGCGATTTTCGTTCGCCGCCAGGATCTAAACTGCGTAGCGCGTGACCGCTCCAGGTCTGAGACAGGCTAGAGAGGTTTCGGCCGCGTTCGGAAGAGCCGCTCGGCCCGTCGGTGGGTTTTTTACAGTAGAGTCTTGTGAACCACAAGGTTGAGTTAAGTCAGTATTTGAGACAAGGAGATTCGATGAAAGAAGCGACGAAGTGTGGACATCCTGCCTGTAGTTGTGTTCCACCTGACGGTAAGACTTACTGCAGCACATCATGTGAAGACGCGAAGAGCCTCACAGAATTAGCTTGCCAGTGCCAACATCCTAAGTGCCGGGGAGAGAAACTGAAGCTGTAAGGCCTCTAGTCTGCGAATGGCCGACCTTTTCGAAAGGTTCCAATTGAGCAGGCGTACGATGGTATGGAAGCCTGCAGAATCTCGGCTGACGAGGTGTTCCACTGTGAAAGCTTTGAGTTAATCTAACCTATATCCAAGAGCTTCGCCCTGGGTAAGATCCTCGGCACAGGCAGGACAGCAACATTACGTCGGTTTTGTGGTCGGCCAAAATGCGTGAATGGATTCTCAGACTTACACGGCTAGAGTCCTTACCTTATAGAATGTAATTCGAATGAGTCAAGTTTTAGGCAACCAGTTTCTGAACCTCACAGCAGGAGTCGATTTCGGAGTTGAGACGGTCGAATGCGGCGCGCAATGAGGATGCGATGGGCGGCGCCTGGGGCATGATCTCGGCGAGTTTGGGGCGCAGTAAGCGGGCATAGGTTCTGGAAAAGAACAGCGCGATGCGCAAGCCCTCTGGTGTGAGTTGATACCGATGGCTATGGGGAATGCGTTCAATGATGCCGTGCAGGCGGAGCCGGCGCAGGTCGTAGGTCATCCTTCCGATGGGGTAGCTGGCTGGATCGAGGCCCAGCAGTGGCGCCAGAAGGGCACGCAGTTCTCGATTGTTGAACCCACGCAACTGGAGACTGAATACCACCAGCACGGCGAACAGGGCTTGCACGCGCGGGTCACCGAAGCGTAGCGCCGAGGCCCTCTGCCTTTCTATTTCGATGGGACGAACCACCCGGTCAAACGCGTCTTCGCCAATCGAGCAATCGTGGGAAATCTTTTGGACGTCCAGCAGGCGTCGGTTGGCGCGGAAGCCGACCTGCCGCAGCGCGGGCAGGTTCTTCAGGAGCTTGCCGATGCCGAAGTCGCGGGTATTGTTGATGGTGGTTTCGGTGCGGAGGGCACGACCCTCCTTGTGATACTGCTTGATCCGAGTGTTCTTATAGTCGACATGCAGGGAGGGGACCACCCCATCGGAAATCACCCGTGTACGGAACTTGCCGGGAGTACGTCGGCTGACCCGCCGGTCAAAAATCAACTGCACTTGGCTGGGCCGGCCGATGTCAAGATTCTCGCGGATCACCTCTTCGAAGAACACCCGGCCGGTGACGGGCCGATCCAGCACCTGCGTCAGCGAGAACTCCGCCTGCAGCATCGAGATTTGGTAGCGATAGCCAGCCTTGCGATCACTCACGCTGTAGGGATGCGGCAGCAACCGCAACCACTTCCTTAATAAAGCGTCGATCTTGTCTGCGCTGAGCCTATCGCAAATCATCTGTAGCCGTTTCGGATCATCGCAGCGCAGCACTCCGTTATCCAGAGCCTCGAATCCGATCCCCTGGTGAACCAGTTGCTGTTTCGCGTATTCATGTCCGTTGAGGCAGAGCTTGACGTTATAGGGGAAGTAGGTGCTGAACTTCAGGAAGAACGGGCCGAAGTCGTGGTCCACGCAATAGATGTAGAAGTGGTTCACCATGGCTGTCGACCGCACCAGCCACGAATAGCTGACCCCGGTCTTTTCATTCCTGCGTCGCTCGGTACGGAACACCGGCGTCTTCTCCTGCGCTTTCCCGATAAACACCACTCCCTCGCCCTTATCGAACTTCTTACGCTGTTCGGCCGCGATGTCGTCCTTCCGCTGACCTTTACGGAACGCAATGATGGGGACCTTCTCCCGGCGCGCATATTGCTCCAGTGCCGCCACGAATGCCTTGCTGATCGGATCCATCAAAGCGCTGGAAACAAACTGGTACCACGATGGTAGCGAAAGAAGCCGACCACACCCTGTTCCCGCTGTAACCCCGGAACGTAGACGTTCAAGTACATCCGGTCAATTCCCTCGACCTCCAGGGTGACGTGTTCAGCTAATACTTCCGCAACGCTGCGTGTTACGCTCATTTTCGGCTCCGGTACGACTCCGATCCTTCGGGATCGACTGCCGCTGCGGCGGCCTAAACCATTGGCGAGAACTGCTTGCAGTTCTCCACTGTCGACCGGAGCCATCTCTCCGATTATGTGCGATGTTCAAGCGCGAGCGAAATACACCTTTTCGGTCTGAGGCGGAGCCTCGTTAGAAGTTTCACCGCTTTGCCGAAAGCTGGTCCGAGTAGTTTAATCGCGCGGAGACCGTGTTGGAGTGGCGGCAGATGCGCCGTCAATCCGCCGGCGCTATGATCGCCTATTCATCGTCCGTCGCCTAGCCTGTTGCACTAAACGCTGAAAACGAATCGTTATCAAGTTCCGTGGGACGATGTTTTCGGTCGCGCACCAAAGAGTCACCGGACCTGCGAGCCGCCGCGCAGCTCTCATCGAGAAGATCGATACGGCCTGTTATGTTCATGGCCTTGTTGTGTCTGATTGTGGCCACCCGGACTCCGTGTTTCGGAAGCTCTGAAAAGTCACCTCTCAGACATTACGAAAGATGGTCTACTCATCCTGCCACAAAGTTCCAAGAGAGCCGTCTTGTTCCTCTGCATGAGAGCACGCGCTTGGGATTAAAGCAGTACCTTGCCATCCGCAAGCGGACTAGAACGACTTCTCCGAAATGTCTTTGTTTCCAAGCACGGTGCGGCGCTGCCCTATTTGATGGTCCATTCAACCTTGTCTATATGCGCCACGCTCAGCCGCGATCGGACACACAAGATATTGCGGTCATCGGAGAACCACTCTTGGAAAACAGAGGATTACGAGTCTTGTGGCGACGGCGAGGCATATCCGCCATGGCCGTGCCTCACGGTGCAACAGAGCCATCCTGATCAATGTGTCGACGATTGAACAGTTCCTCGACACGTACGGATCGTGACATCCGCCCATTATCGCCGAACCAGCGCCGTCTCAACTTGGCACGGAGGGGCTTCATCTCGCGGCGCTTGAGCACGGGAATAGAAAGTCGTAAAATTTGATCGATGGATTTAATGGCTGGAGTCTCTAAGGTGTGAAGCACGCCAGCACTGTTGCTCAGCCGAAACAGCGCGGAATTGTGTTTCGGTTTTTTGCCAATCTCGGGCCCGGACTGATTACGGGCGCCGCGGACGACGATCCTTCGGGAATCTCAACATACTCAGTCGCAGGCGCAGTTTTCGGATATTCCTTTCTCTGGACGGCTCTTCTTTCCTTTCCGCTGATGGCCGCGGTGCAACTCATGTGTGCGCGGCTCGGAATGGTGACGGGCAGCGGGCTCGGGGGCGCGATCCGATTGCGGTATCCGCGGTGGGTGCTTTGGCCTACCTGCTTGCTGCTGATGGTCGCGAACGTATTCAATATCGGCGCGGATCTGGGCGGCATGGCCGACGCGATGCGGATGGTAACGGGAATCCCCTCCCACTACTGGACACCCTTCTTTGCCTTGCTGATCACCGGCCTATTGATCTGGACTTCTTACAATCTCATTGCGCGTGTCTTCAAGTGGCTGACGCTGGTACTGTTCGCTTACGTCATCACAGCGTTCCTGGCACGGCCAGACCTGACCAGCGTCTTTCGCGGAACTTTTCTTCCGCATGTGGCATGGACGCGATCCTACATGGCCGTGCTGGTGGGGATTTTGGGGACCACTATTTCTCCGTATCTGTTTTTCTGGCAGGCGTCGCAGGAAGTGGAGGAAGACCGGAGGCACGGGAAGACGACCGTGGCGCAGCGGCGCGGTTCCACAAATCAGGAACTGAGCGTGGCGAAGGACGACGTGCTAACAGGTATGTTTGTTTCCAATCTGGTCATGTTCTTCATCATTCTCAGTACCGCGGCGACGCTGTATGTGCATGGGGTGCGGAGCATTGAAACAGCCGAACAGGCCGCCGAAGCATTGCGGCCGTTAGCAGGCAGGGGTGCATACTGGCTGTTCACACTGGGATTGATTGGAACCGGCATGTTGGGCGTCCCAGTACTGGCGGGATCTTGCGCCTATGCCATTGCGGAAGCAGCATCTTGGAGAGGAGCATCGTTAAGCAAGAAGCCGCGCCGGGCGACGCAGTTCTACACGGTTATTGCGGGAGCGATGGTGGTCGGGTTGGTTCTTGATTTTGCCGGCTTAAATGCAGTGAAAATGTTGTTCTGGTCGGCTGTGGTGAATGGTGTGCTCGCGCCACCACTCGTGGTCTTGGTGGTACTGCTGACGAGCGACAAGAAGGTAATGGGCACGCGTACGAACTCGCGGGGAGCGACAGTACTGGGATGGATCTGCGCGGCGTTGATGACGGCAGCGGCTTTGGCTTTGCTGGTTACGTGAGGAAGAGGGATGGGGGCGGCTTACGGGTGCATCGTCGCAGTCCAAAGATGTGAGGAGTCCTACCTCTCTGCGGACTTCTGACTGATACACACAGGCGTAGAAATGCACTTAGTCGGGTGTGCCTTCGCTTCGTTGTGAAAAGTCGTGAGATGGTTTTGCAGAGTGCGAAGACTGATCCCGAGAGTATCGAGGCAGCGCGCCTATGATTGCCATGCACGTGATCGAGGGTAAGTTTGACATATGCTTCGTCTAGTTTATTGAGCCGTTGGCCCGGCTGAAGCGCCAATCCAGAGCTCTACGGATCGCCGCGTTCCCGACGGTACGCCGCCAGGCGCGTCAGCGCGATGGTCGGAATCTTGCCGTCGAGCTGGAAGAGCACCACTTCACCGCAGCAGATAACGTGGCGTGGTGTCCCACGGAAATGCGTCGCGGAGTTGCTGGGCAGTCCACTCCGCGGTGGGATGGGCCGTGACCCCGAAGTGGAGGATTCGGCGGCGCTCGTGAGCCAGAACCAGGAACACATACAGGAGCTGAAACCGGATCGTCGGCACCGTGAAGAAGTCGACGACACCATGGTCTTGACGTGATTCTCAAGGAAGGTCCGCCAGGTTTGCGACGGCGGCTTCCGTTGTCGGGCCAGGTACTTGGCGACGCTGGTCTCGCCGACATCGATGCCGTGTTTTGAGCAATTCGTCGTGGATGCGGGGCGCTCCTCAAAGCGGATTCTCGCGGCTCATTTTGCGGATCAGTTCTCGCACGTCTTTCGGGACTTCGCCTGCAAGGCTTGGCACCGGCCCGATATCTGTTTTTTGCGAGCGACGTCGAGGTTTTCCTGAACGTGCACAACGCGGCGGAGATCAGCCATTGGCAACGTCGCGGACAGAGCCTGACGCTCCAGGCCGGCAAGACAACTTCGTTGGAATTGCGGGTGAACACTCCGTGAGCATTGACTGGGGATTTTCAATCGGAACGTGGTGCCCATGCCCAAAGGCAGCCGTCTTGGCGGGAGGGGGAATCTGGCATCCGGCGGAAATAAACTTTTACAATTGTTTCACTCCTTACTTACAACGCGAGGCGACGATAGGAGTATAACGGGCACATGGTCAAAGACATTCGTCCGATCACACTGACAGCGGGACTGGTTGTAGCTTTTGCGCTGACCCCCCTATCCCGCTAATGGTCAAGCCGGCAGTCTCGATCCAACCTTCGGAACCGGCGGCATTTTGACCAGCACCGTTGGGCCGCCGCCGGGCACGGCCACCCTGGATGCTTCGGGCGACATCCTGATCGCCGGCACCAGCGCCGCGTTCCAGCCGGCCCAAATCGTGCGCTTCCTCGCCAACGGCCAATTCGATACCAGCTTTGGCACTGCGGGCGTGGTCACGACGCCGGGTCCGATGCAGATCTCCGCCATCACGGTTCAAGCGGACGGCAAGATTTTGATAGGTGGCTTTACAAATGCCCTCAACGCGGATGCGGATTTCGCGCTTGCCCGTTACAATACCGACGGTACGCTCGACACGACGTTCGGAAGCGGCGGTCTAGTGGTCACTCTGTTTCCGCCTCCCGTTACCGGCGGCGCAGCCCAGGTGATTCTGGAGCAGCCCGACGGCAAAATTATGGCTGCGGGCGCTAATGTCAACTCGGTTGTGGTCCGCTATAATTCCGACGGAGGCATCGACGACTCGTTCGGAAGTGGCGGCGTCGTGCAGGGCCGTTCCCGGATCGGAAGTCATTACCGCGATGGCCCTTCAATCGAACGGCACGATTCTCGATAGTTGGGCGGCGTCTGAAGGGCTTCGGGAGCTTAGTCCCACCGGCCAACACGAACGGGTGAGGATTGGAACCATCATTGCGGTCGCGGGTTTCATGCAAAACAATGGCGACGTCGTGGAGCTTGACGATATTGCCCAGGATGCGCAGGCGGAATCGAAGCAGGCGCAGGGCCGGTCGCGGCCGTTGTCCCAGGCCCCCACCCGCCAGGAAGTCGAACTCAGGCGTTTCCTGACGAATGGTGAGGCAGACCCTACGTTCAATAGCCCGGAATTCTACTGGCGGAGCCAGCCGGCCGCCGATCTGGATCTGAGTTATATGTCGTCGGTCGCATTCCCGTCGAACGGGCAGATCGTGGCGGTCGGCTGGTCTACAACCGCCGCCGCCGGAGTATTCGCGTTAGGGCGGTTTAGCTCGTCGGGTCGCTTCGATCCTACTTTCGGCGCGGGAGGTGTGGTGACCACCAAGATCCTGGATAACTGTTCCATCCAGCATGTGCTGATTCAAAGTAGTGGCAATATTGTGGCGATCGGATTGGCATCCGATGCCGGCGCGACTTTCTCGGAGCTGGCCCTTGCCCGTTATCTGTCCGAATAGCAATCGATTCGGCTCTTACACCAGACCGTGTGAATTGACGCCGCGTGTTTTTAATTCGTTCACGCCGGGCAAACTCGGGCCGCTGAGGTTGGGCAATGCGCCATCAGGACGCAGTGCTGCGATTGTGTGAAATACCGGGAGTGCGGCAGGATGCCTTGTTGCAAATGATAGCGGAACTGGGTCCGGCTGCAATGGCATTCGAGACGGCCGAGCAGATGGCATCCTGGATGGGGGTCTGCCCGGGACGAGAAGAGAGCGCGGGAAAGTCCAACCGAAACCGTTCGCCGAAGGGGAACCGCACAATGCGCCGTGTGCTCAACCAGGTTGCCTGGAGCGCGGTCCGAACAAAGGATAGCTTTTTCCGGGAACTCTATCATCGTCTGATCCCGCGGCTGGAAGTACACAAAGCAATATGGGCTATCGCGCATCGCATTGCCAAAGTTGTGTGGAAAGTATTGCACGAGAAAGTGCGCTACATCGAACGGGGCCCGCTGGCATTGGACCCCGCGGCGATGAAACGGAGAGTAACGAGACTCGCTCGCCAGATGCGGAGATTGGACTATACCCTCGAACTCAAACCAGTTGTGGTCGCCACCACCGGCTAAGCTTAAGGTAAATGTTTTCGAGAGTGGACGTCGCGGGTTCGAGTCCCGTCTCCCGCTCCATTGTTTCAATAACTTGCGCACCTCGTCAAATCAGCTCTTGTCTCACTCGCCTCAAATTATCCGCGCAGGCTGAGTCTAAAGGCTCGGCTGATCTTTCTCGCATTCCGCCTCTCCATAGAAGTACTAGTACTACTGGTCATAAAATAAAGGCCTTGAGTCGCTGCCAGAAGTTGAGCATATCCTGAAGAGGTATGTCGCCGAAACCAGCTGAAGCGAACGGTGTGAGTGAGATTTATGAACTCCTCCGTTATGCGGCGGCTCACAGGCAGCCGGTAGCAGCCAGAGGATCGGGGTGTTTGGCGTTGCCTGGCTGTGGAGAAACTCAGCCAAGTCGAGTTGCGCACTGGCACGTGGCACACCGAGTCACGCTCCCCGCGTCAGACTTGCATCGATGAAATCGATTTCGACGCCGACGCTCAGCCGGAAGAAGATCCGCAGTAGGGGCAGTGCGGCAGTTGCCGCAGCAATAGGCGTGCCAGGATAAT
>Ga0302325_10035684_pt1 | contig 10151 bp, 7 predicted proteins | sample Palsa_T0_2_FD_201948 | JGI IMG/M metagenome (GOLD analysis project Ga0302325, IMG submission 201948) | Peat permafrost microbial communities from Stordalen Mire near Abisko, Sweden - Palsa_T0_2 | ecosystem: Environmental > Terrestrial > Soil > Palsa > Peat permafrost | place: Sweden: Abisko... | reverse complement strand
TCATGAAACCATCGATGGCCCAAAACGAGATGCTCTGCGAGGTCAGGTGGAAACTCTGGCCGAAAGGGCATGGCCATGCTTACCAGAAATTTGCAAAGCGCCACCACGATTATGCAATCGTGGCGAGTGGTGCGCTCATGACGCACGATGGAGGCGGCAAGATCAAGCAAGTCTCATTGGTGGTGATCGGCCTCGGTATCAAGCCGACTCGCCTGACCGAAGCCGAAGAGATGCTCACGGGCAAAGCACCCACAGTGGAACTCTTTGCTGAGGCGGCCAAAAGCGTTCGCCAATACGAGCTTTACCCGGAGGAATTCGCCAATCAGGGCTATCCGCGCCGCTTTGTTTCCGCGGAGTTTCGTCGCCACTTGGGCGAGGTGTATGCGCGGCGGGTGATGGAAGCCGCTTGGCAGCGCGCTATCCGATAAGAGACAGGGGGCTAAAGTATATGGATAGGGCAATTGCCGATGCTCAATTAGCAAAAACTGAAAATCCCGAGGCAACGCGGGTAGTGACGCTTACTGTGAATGGCGCGCCGCATAGCGCTGAGACAACGACGCGGACGACGCTCGCGATTTTTTTACGTGAAGACTTGCGCCTGACTGGGACACATATTGGCTGCGCGCACGGCGTTTGCGGGGCATGCACGGTGATGATGGACGGCGAATCCGTGCGGAGCTGTCTCATGTTCGCCGTCCAGGCACACGGTCACGACATTCTGACTGTTGAGGGTTTGAGCAATAAGGGCGAGCTTGCGCCGCTGCAAGCCTGCTTCCGAGCCCACCACGCACTGCAGTGCGGCTTCTGCACCCCCGGTTTCCTGATGACGCTCACGGATTTCCTGCGCCACAATCCAAACCCGACGGAAAGCGAAGTCCGCCAGGCCTTGACTGGCAATCTTTGCCGGTGCACAGGATATAAGAACATCGTCGCGGCGGCGTTGGACGCGGCCAAGCAGATGCGCGCGAACGCGGCGGCGGCATGAAAAAGCAATTCGTCGGCACTCCAGTAGAGCGCGTCGAAGATCATCGGTTAATTACTGGAAAGGGCCGGTACACCGGCGACCTTCGTCCAGATGGCTCCTGGACCGCTCATTTTCTGCGCAGTCCCTACGCTCACGCAAGATGGTCAAAGATAGACGCCTCCTCCGCAAGGGCGCTGCCTGGCGTGCATTCGGTCTTCTCTTTCGACGATCTCCCTGCGAATCTACGCGACAAAACCTTTCCCCTGCTGGTGCCAAATCCATTGATCCGCCAGCCCCTAACATTTACCACGCTCGCGAATCATGAAGCTTGCTACGTCGGCGAGCCGATCGCCGTCATTGTCGCCGATTCCCGGGAAATCGCCGAAGACGCGGCCGAGCTAATCTTTGTCGATTATCAGGTACTGGGGGTTGCCAACAACTGTCGCGATGCAGCCAAACCCTATGCGCCACCGGCTCACTTGTCCTCGGCAGACAACATCGCTGCTGTCATCAACACGGTGATAGGTAATGCTGAGAAAGCCATTTCCGAAGCTCCGCACAAATTGCACGATAGCTATTTTCAGCATCGCGGGTGCGGACAGGCGATGGAAGGTCGCGCTGTCCTCGCCGTGCTCGATCCTCTGAACGACCGGCTCTCCGTCTGGTCCGCTGGGCAAGCGCCTTACATGATCCGAACTATCATCGGAGCGATGTTGGGACTGGACGACACTAAGTTGCGGGTTGTTTGCCCTGACGTGGGCGGCGGCTTCGGTCCCAAGGGCATCGTGTATCACGAAGAGGTAGTCGTAGCCTGGCTTGCCTTGACGCTCAATCATCCCGTGACCTGGTCTGAAGACCGTCGCGAGCAATGTACCGCGACCGGTCAGGAACGCGACCAATACGCTGAGGCGGATGTTGCGTTCGACGATGAGGGGCGGCTGCTTGGGATCAAGGTTGTGGTTATTCACGACATCGGCGCCTACCTGCCTTGGGGCATCATCCAACCATGGATCGGAGCCACTACCCTGCCCGGGCCTTATGTTCTACCGAACTATCATATGGACTTGACCCTCACTATCACGAACAAAGTGCCGTGTGTACCGCTGCGGGGAAACGGACGTCCGCAGGCAGTGTTCGTCATGGAACGATTGATGGATCGCATCGCTCAATATTTAGGCAAAGATGCCGCGGCTGTGCGGAAACTGAATATGGTCAAGCCGGAACAGATGCCCTACAAAGTTGGCTTGACAGGACGCGATAACAGCCCGGTCACTTACGATAGCGGTGATTATCCCGCTTGCCAGCAAATGGCCTTGGATCAGGCTGACTACTCGACATTCAAAGAGCGGCAGCGGAAAGCGCGCAAGGAAGGCCGGTATCTTGGGATCGGCATTGGCAATGTGGTAGAGACCACCGGCCTGGGTCCGCACGAGGGATCGACAGTCCGCGTGCTCTCTTCTGGCAAAATCGGCGTGTTTACCGGAGCCGCGGCTCAGGGACAAGGCCACGCGACGGTTCTGACTCAGGTCGCCGCCGAAGCCTTTGGAACCGATCTCGACCAGATTGAATATTTCGCAGCCGATACCGCCCTGTTCCCGAACGGGGTGGGAACATTTGCTAGTCGTGTGGCGGTAAACGCCGGATCCTCTGTGCACAATGCATCCGGCAAGCTCCGTGAGCAGGTCTTGCAAGTTGCCGCGGATCAATTAGGAATTCCCAGTGACGACCTCGAAATGTTGCCGGGCAAGGTCAAGGTAAAGGATGAGGCATCGGGAAAGATCGATAAAGGTAAGCCCACGGAGATCACGCTCGCTAAGTTGCTGTTGCTGTCAAATGGCATTCCCGGCTATTCAGCCACCGGGCACGGCAATCCGGGTCTGTCAGCCACAGATTACTTCTCCCCGACCCAGGCTACCTATTCGAACGCGACGCATGTTGTCGAGGTTGACGTGGATGTGGAGACCGGATTCGTGCAGATTCTTCGCTACATCGTAGGTCATGACTGCGGCAAAGTGCTGAACCCACTGATCGTGCATGGTCAGATCCAAGGCGGCGTGGCGCACGGCATCGGCAACGCTCTGTACGAATACATGAACTACGACGAGCACGCGCAACCGCAAACCACTACCTTGGAAGAGTATCTGCTTCCCGCTGTGCTCGACGTACCGAATGTCGAGATCGTGCAGATGGAAAGTCCGACGCCGCTCAACCCCCTTGGGATTAAAGGCGCCGGAGAGAGCGGAACCATTCCGGCGGCCGCAGCCATCATCGCGGCCATTGAGAACGCGCTGCAGCCGTTCAAAGTCAAGATATCGCAGTGTCCGTTGCAGGCGGAACAGATCGTCGAAATGATTGGACGTGCGAAAGCCGCTGCAAAAAAGACGGAAAGCTTGGTAGGAGCATAGTTATGACAGACTCATTCCTTGTTGACGCTACAGGTCCGGTGGTCCGAATTCGCCTGAACCGCCCTGAACAAGGCAATCCATTTACCCCTGAAATGATGCGCACCTTTGCGGGTCTCCTTCGGGAGCATGGCGAATCCGCCGAAACTCGTGTGATTGCTTTGACAGGGGAAGGCAAGACGTTCTCTATAGGACGTGACCCGAAAGAGCCGAAGCCCGAAAAGGAACCGACGGCTTATGAGCTGCGCAAAACTGTGATGGCTGGGGTGCTCGGTGCTTATCAGGCGATACGGGATACGCCGGTGCCGGTGGTGGCGTGCGTGCAAGGAGACGCGCTGGGGTTCGGCGCGGCGCTGGCTGGATGCTGCGATATCACCTTGGTGTCGTCCGCGGCGCGGTTTGCATTTCCTGAGATCGTGCACAATATCCCTGCGACGCTTGGCGTCTCCGCTGTTCTTCCCACGGTTCCGCTGAAAGCGGCCAAGTGGTTGGCTTACTCAGCCGAAACCATTACTGCGGAAGAAGCATTGGCGGTTGGCCTGGCAAGCAAGGTTCTGCCCGCTGAAGGATTCGCGGGCGCCTGCGAGCAAGTGTTGAATACGTTGGCGGCCAAGCCGCGCACCACGCTTGAAGTGCTCAAACTTTACTTCTCGAAAGCGCCGGGCATGCCGCCTGAAACGGCGTCGGAGTATGCGGGCACGCTTCTCGGGCTGGCGATGACGCAAAAGCCAAAGTAGCTATGCCGATGGCGCGAAGATGTGTACGCCGTTGAGCAGCGCCGATAGGCCGGGGTGAGGCGGCTGGCTAAAGCAAGCGTCTCCAACCGGTTTCTCCACGGACCGGTCAAGTCTATGACTAAAAGGAGCGCATAAAGTGAACACAGATTTTATGACTTCGAGTCAATTCAGACAAGCTCTCGCTAAATCCGACGACGAGCGAACTGAAAAATATCATACGAAGGCGCGGGAAATAGCACCAGAAGCGACTTGCGACTATATCGGCACGTTGCTCGCGCTCGTGAGCACGGCACGCGATTAGCAAATGGAAAGCGTAATCCTCATGCGACTCGCGCGGCACCACGCCGAAACATTTGCGCCGGCGCTGCGCCACGCATTGGAAAAGCTCGGCGAGACTGATCCGGGACTTGCCGGGTTCATTCTCGAGGACGGCGTGGGCCGCCTCATGGGTAGCTCGGTGCTCGATAACCGCGAATGGGCAATGCTGGTGCTGGCGACGCTGGTCGCAATCGGCGACACCAGCGACCAGCTGGAAGTTTATCTGGGGGCGGCGCTTCACCAAGGCGCCAGCGTTGACGAGATCCGCAATGTAATCGAGCTTGCGTGTGGCTATGTCGGCGCACCGCGCGCAGTGACGGCCGCTCGCCGGATGGAGAGCAGGCTGCACGGCGATGAGACCCGCAGGCCCTGGGGCGGGGAAACAATCGTCTCTCTTGGCGATCATGAAACCGCAGTGGTCGATTCCGGCGGCCACGGTACTCCGTTGCTCCTGTTGCATCCGTTGGGGCTGGATCGCCGGTTTTGGCGACCAGCCACAAGCAAACTCACAGCAGGCGTGCGGACCATTGCTCACGATTTGCGGGGCCACGGCCACGCCCGCGGTGCTCCTCTGACAACCGGTCTTGCGCAGCTGGCGACCGATGCGCTGGCGCTCCTCGACCGGCTCGGCATCGAACGGGCGGACGTCTGTGGTTCCTCGTATGGCGGAGCCATCGCACAAAATATTGCGCTCGCAGCGCCGGCTCGCGTGCGCTCGCTTGTTTTGATCGGGACATCAGCGCGCTCGCCGCACGATATGATCGCCGCGCGCGCCACGGCCGCTGAAAAATGCGGCATGGAAGCGCAGGTGGCGCCTTCGCTCATGCGCTGGTTCCAACCCGATACAATCGCGGAAAATCGCTGGCCGGTCCGGTATGCGCGCGCTCTGATTCGCCGCGCAATGGTGGAGGAGTGGGCGGCGGCCTGGCGCGCAATGGCCGACCACGACGTTCTCGAGCGCCTATTGACTCTGCCCATGCAGACTCTGGTTCTCGCCGGCTCGCAGGACACATCGACGCCGGCCGACACGGCCATGCGGCCGCTGGCCGCCGCCCTCTCCAAAGCTGAGTATCGACTGATCGATGGAGGCTCCCATCTGATGGCGATCGAGCAGCCGGAAAACGTTGTCGAGGCGATCTCGACGTTCCTGCAGCAAGTCGACGCTTAGTTCCGGAAGCATCATATGAATGGCGAAAGACAAGTGTGATCATCGCTGTCGTGCGCCCGGATGGCGGCTGGTCGTTGCTGGGTCAAGCTGTCGAGGCCGCGGTTCCTCAGTCTCGCATCGACGGCTCGCCGGCCGGGTACTTCCACTCGACGCGAGCCGTGCAGGACGTCGACACGCGACGTCGACACTCATCGTATTGAATCCCGTAAGGTCCTATAGATGAATTCAATTTCACTGATCGGGTCGGAGGGGTCTAGTTTGATCGAGCGCGCGGCTCTTATCGCCACTCCAGCCCGACCCTAAGGAGCAACGTATGACCGAATCGACAAAACCCACGACGACCGACGCGGGCGCGGCAGTCGCGAGCGACGAGCATTCGCTCACTATCGGCGCGGATGGCCCGATCGTCCTCAACGATCATTATTTGATCGAGCAGATGGCGAACTTCAATCGCGAACGCATCCCGGAGCGTCAGCCGCATGCCAAGGGCGGCGGCGCCTTCGGTCATTTCCAGGTCACCCACGATGTGAGCGGGTATACGCGGGCCGCCGTCTTCCAGCCGGGCACCAAAACCGAGACCTTGATCCGCTTCTCGACGGTAGCCGGCGAGCGGGGTAGTCCCGACACATGGCGCGACCCGCGCGGCTTCGCCCTGAAGTTCTATACGAGCGAGGGCATCTATGACATGGTGGGCAACAACACGCCCGTCTTTTTCATTCGCGATCCTTTGAAGTTCCAGCATTTCATCCGTTCGCAGAAGCGCCGCGCGGACAGCGATCTGCGCGACCATGACATGCAGTGGGACTTCTGGACATTGTCGCCCGAGTCGGCACATCAGGTGACGTATCTCATGGGCGATCGGGGAATCCCCAGAAGCTGGCGTCACATGAACGGCTACTCCAGCCATACGTACATGTGGGTGAACGCCGAGGGTGCTAGGTTTTGGGTGAAATACCACTTCAAGACGGACCAGGGGGTCGAATTCCTGGCGCAAGCCGAGGCGGACCGCCTAGCCGGGGTAGATGGTGACTACCATCGGCGCGATCTGTTCGCCTCGATCAAGAGGGGGGATTTCCCGCGCTGGACGTTGAAGATGCAGATCATGCCCTTCGATGAGGCCAGGACTTACCGCTTCAATCCGTTCGACCTCACCAAAGTTTGGCCGCACAGAGACTATCCCCTGATCGAAGTGGGCAAGCTGACGCTGGACCGCAACATCGGCGATTTCCACACCGAGATCGAACAGGCCGCCTTCGAGCCGAACAACCTGGTGCCCGGCATCGGACTGAGTCCCGACAAGATGTTGCTGGCCCGGGGCTTCTCATATTCCGACGCGCATCGCGCGCGGCTCGGCGTCAACTACAAGCAGATTCCGGTGAACCGACCGACATCGCCTGTGCACAGCTATAGCAAGGACGGCGCCATGCGGGTGGAGAACGTGTCCGACCCGGTCTACGCTCCGAATTCATACGGCGGTCCCAAGGCCGACCCAGAGCGGACCGACGCAGCGGGGCTCTGGTACGCGGACGGCGACATGGTGCGAAAGGCATACACCCTGCGCGCCGAGGACGATGACTTCGGTCAGGCCGGCACCATGGTGCGTCGCGTACTCGATGACGCGGCACGCGCGCGCCTTGTGAGCAACATTGTGGGTCATCTCAAGGATGGGGTTTCCGCGCCCGTTCTTGCACGGGCCCTCGACTATTGGCGCAAGGTCGACAAAGATCTTGGTGATCGGCTCGCGGCCGGGACGAGCATGCCGGAGCCTGTCGCGTAGAGGGCATGCAAGAGCGCGGCTCTGTCCAGCGCGATCTCGTGTTCATTTCAAAGAACGCATGGACATCCGCGCGCTGGCACGCAGGTGGAATGAAGAACTTGGACGAAAAAAAGGGACGTCTGGCTCCTCGCATCAAGCGGATGGCGCATCTCTTCAGGGTCATATCACGCACGGCACGTCGATGGCTTACGCTTTATCGACGGAATCGCTCGAGCAACTCAGTGGTCGAGAACGTCTCGAAAGACAAGGATACGTCCTCACGAGTCTATCCGCGGTGGTCCGAATTCGCCTGAACCGCCCTGAACAAGGCAATCCATTTACCCCTGAAATCAGGCGTTCGCGTTGCCTAAGTCGCGAACGAGCGCGCCGACCTGCTTGCCCTCAGCAAGCAGCATCTTTACCGCCGCCCCGTCGACATTTCCAGTGATGCCTGCGATGAAGAACGTAAGTGAATCGCTTCTTAATTTGCGGCAGATACTTGCTGGCCCACGGGGTTGTGCCTAGGCCGCAGCCACCGTGGGAAGCAGCGGGAACGCGTCGCCCGTGAACGGGGAGGTGTCGAGCCACAGATATTGGAAGGAACGGCTTGCGAACACCCACCCGTCACCCGCGCGCCGCAACCGATCGGAGGCGATACAGTGATTCCGGTAGTAAGTTTTGCCAGGCCCGCGCGCAGCCTCGTGACAGAAGGTACGCGTGGTTGCTTCGTCACCGTCGATGTCGATGACGCCCGGCAGGGCGAACTGGACGAAAAAGTCCCTCCCCGCTCGCAGCCGCCGTAGCATGGCAACGATGTCGTCCACGCCGGTGGCGCTCTGCCCGTGAGGAGCATGGCCGATGATGAATTCTGCGTCGTCGGCCCACACCGTGCGGAACATATCGTTATCGAATCTGGTCACGCTATCGGCGAAGCGAGCGATCGTGTTGCGGATCGACGCCTCGTCCATGAACCGCCTAAGAGCTTGATCGTTGGACATGGGAATTCCTTTTGGTGTTCGGATCGATCTGTCGCTCGGCGGTTGCCAAGAATTCGTGGTCAATCGCCGCAGTCTGCAGGATATTGTTTGGGCTCACCGTCTGCTAACGTACGCATGTTATCAATCTCGCTTTACAACCCTGAAACCGTGATGGTAAAGAAGGACACGCACCTAAGATCGCTGGCCGGCTTGCTGGATTAAGGAAAAGAACGATCGTCACGGGCACCGACCGATACCTACATGAACGTTACGATCAGTCGTCTCGCCCCCGCGCCAGCGCCGGGTATCCTGCTCTCGACGGGGGAGCCGCCCGGCACGTTGAAGAAGTCCGTGCATGTAAATGTCTCGCCCGTGAAACCGTGGACAACTCGGTTTCAGACGTGCTCGGTTGACACATTTTTTGCACAGCGTGCCGATCCAATCTGATCAGAAGGCGCGCGCTGTCTGTTTCCGGCTCTGATCATCCAGCGTGGTGTAGCGCCCACTCAATGTACTTTTGCCAAACGTCAGGGTGGGTTGGAGCGTGGGGCCACCGCGGTGCCAGATGGTGAGATCCTCGATGAGCCGAGATAGCTGGCGGCAAAGTAGTCTAACAGCTCATGTGGGGTTGATGGCCGCGGGTGACAATTCTTTATTTCCTGATCTAGGTTAAGCCACCGGTCGACGTTAACAGCAATGATGGCGCCGCAAGCTCCAGCGCAGAAACGGCGTCGTTTCATAAGTCGCCCCTGACATTCAGCAGAGACTACAGAGCGATGCGGATGGAAAACGGCGTTCGCATGAAGATGCAGAGGTCGTGGGCGATGGGCGGCACCGGTCGCGCAGTCATTCCCGCGGCGACAGCGTGTCCAATGCACACATCAATCGAGAACTCCTTTCACATAGCGACCGTCTCAATCGAGACAGTAGAACGGAGAAATAAGTGTTCTGGCCTAATAACGCACGCATCGCCGTCACGATCTCGCTGATGTTCGAGGCCGGCTCGCAGGACTTGCGGAAGGCGCTCGGGCCGTTCCCTGTCGCGCAGGAGGGAGATTCGCCCGACCTGCCGACGAACAGCTGGTTCGACTATTCCGCGAATGAGGGCATTCCGCGCGCTCTGGATCTGTTCGATCGGCACGGCGTGAAGGCAAGCTCATTCATGACCGGTATGTCGGTCGAGCGCTATCCACATATTGCGCGCGAAATTGTGAAGCGCGGCCACGAGGCCGCCGCGCATGGTCGATCGTGGGCACCCTCGTTCAATATGGCGCGCGATGTGGAGAAGAATTTCATTGCCGACGGCATGGCAAGTGTCGAGCGTATTACAGGACAACGCCCAGTCGGTTGGAACGCCCACGCCATGCGCAATTCCGTCAACACTCTGGAGATCCTGCAGGAGCTGGACTTTATCTACTTCATTGACGATCTCAGCCGCGACGAGCCGTTCATAATTCCCCTACCCCAGGGCGAGATCGGCGTTGTCCCCTACACCGCGCATCTTAACGATCTGCACAACCTGCTTCATGTCTATGATCTCGCGCAGCTGGAGCTGCTGCTGAAGGAGGAGTTCGACCAGCTTTATGAGGAGGGCGCGAGACGGCGACGAATGATGGTTGTGAGCCTGCACGATCGGGTAGGCACGCGCCCGGCGGACCAAGCTCAGGGCAAATCAAGGCGCCTGCCACAGCCCGCTCGTAAGGACCCGCAGTCTGCGTTCGTCAGCGCGCTCGCGCATGTGTCGTTCACTACACTTAGTTCGTCAGCGACGATCTGATGCGCCACGCGAGATGGTCCCCCACGCAAAATCAGCTACTAGCGCAGCTTCC
>Ga0302325_10035681_pt1 | contig 10152 bp, 9 predicted proteins | sample Palsa_T0_2_FD_201948 | JGI IMG/M metagenome (GOLD analysis project Ga0302325, IMG submission 201948) | Peat permafrost microbial communities from Stordalen Mire near Abisko, Sweden - Palsa_T0_2 | ecosystem: Environmental > Terrestrial > Soil > Palsa > Peat permafrost | place: Sweden: Abisko... | reverse complement strand
GGCTTCAAGAAACTCTGTTTCCCTAAGAAAAGAGCCCCGCTTTCGCGGGGACCCTTGTGCTCGGTCGGGGCAAGGTCTCCAGGTCCGTATATTGCCGCGGCCGACCGGCCCGGCCTAGCGCTGAATCTCGCGCGGTGTCACGTCGTAGAGTTCTGGGTACGGGAGCGACCTTTCGTTCAACTTGGAAAGGCTAACGCCCAGAACCGCGGTTCGTCGCTTCGAACGATATCGCGCAAAATCGCGCGCAATGGGGGCTCGCGTACGCGGGGTCTCGCCGTCTCTCTGAATCGCCCCGCGTGACTGAGTGCGGCGCGGGCGTTTCTTTTCAGGACTTCGCGCTACGCCGGGTCCCACCGACACAGGATTTCTGCGAAATGCTGGTTAACGCGCCCCGATCTACGGCCGTAGATGGTTGAGATTTGAATGTATTCCGATTGGATATTTGATGCGCTCTGGGCCGCGATTGTTTTGGCCGTCAGCGCCGTCATTAGCTGGCGTGTTGTGCTACGGGCCCCGTGGCTGTACTGGGTCGGCGCGGTCTTCCTTGCGGTAGACATCGGCGGCGTTCAAGTCGTGCCCCGCGACGTAACATTGTTTTTCCCATGGTTTAACCCGTGGCAGTTCGTCGCGGTAGTAATTCCCGTGACGTTGATGCAACTTGGCGTTGCCGGATGGGCGCGAGGTGCAAAAAGCGGTGACGACTATATGCGTGTCTCGAATCTTTACGTTAGATACAGCATCGCAAAGAAGGCGCAAGGAGACCGCGAACGTGCCGCAGCCGTGGGTCTTAAAGGGGCGCGAGCCGCGGAGCTTGCCGCGGTCACCTACCGCGGCGCGTCGGGCGCTTCAATGGCGCGCGGCGATGATAACGCGACCTTAGAGGCATCGGCGAAACAGGCGATGCGAAACGCAATTCAGCTTGCCGAGGACGTTGCCCGAATGCACACGTCGTCGTCGAAGGAAGCCGCAAGCGATGCGCACTCATGGCGTGCGACGCTCGCGAATTGGTGGCCTGGGGAATAATTCGACGGTCGCACACTCGAGGGCGCACGATGAAGCTAGCACCGCGCGCGGCACGACGACGAGCTCATAGACCCGGCGGACTTCGGCCACTCGTCGTGCGCGGTCACCGACCGACACGTTGCGCCGATACCTTTTGAGGCAAAGGCTACGGCGACGTCAATCGACGAGAGGCGGCAGCGAGAGGGAGCCCTCCAAAGGGAGACCGCCCAGCGTCCAGAACCGGAGTTCGTTCCTCAGAGATCAACACATTGGGGTGTCGCCAAGTGGTAAGGCAGGGGACTTTGAATCCTCCATTCGTTGGTTCGAATCCAGCCACCCCAGCCATATCATCGCTGGTTCCTTGGAGTTGGGCCGCCAGCACCACGCAGCTTTCGGCGACAACTTGTCCTCACCAAGTGGGGTGTCAGTTTCTCCGCTTCTTAGCACGAGTCTCGTTTCGGTCGGGTCTGCATCGGCGACTCTACCCTTTGGGAGAACACAACAGCAAATAACACCAATCCTACCGATCCGGAGCAACAAAATGAAGCGCATTTTCATTGCATTGACAGTCGCTCTTGTTCTCCTTCGTTTCGGTTTTTCGTTGGCCGTCGCGGCGCGGGACGAGCCGGTTGCATTAGGAGCGGGCGGCAAACGGCGTTCGAATCGGGATTTTTGTAAGAATGATTCAAGTGAATAGTGACTGGCATCCCATGCTCCACGTGGTCATAGCTAACGTCAGTAAGGAAACTAAACAGTTCTTCCCGGTAACGAGCTGGGACAACATAATTGCCGTAGTTGATTCGGCTGGTGCCCTTATCGCCCAATCGCGTGGCGCTCCATGCCCGACCAGCGGTAACGGCGAAATTCCCGAGAAGCCCCAAAACTTTCTACTTGCCCCGGGAGCCGTGCGAACCGATGACATCGCGTTCGACCTAACGTGCACTATGAAGAAACCGGACTCGTACTCTGTCACGCTTACTAGCGACTTTTTCTTCCCCACGCGAGACGTCGGATACTCAAGTCAGATATCGACAGTAGTTAAATCCAACACGATCACCGTTGTCATGCCGTAGCCTAACCGCTCGCTCTTTGAACCCTCCATTTGTTGGTTCGAATCCAGCCACACCAGCCACGTCGCTTTACGTTCAGGCCACGGCGTTTAAGGCGAGTCGAGCGCCTCGGCTCCGCATTGGCAGCGCGCTCTTACTTAGTAGGGATACGACTCGAGGTTGGTGCCTCCGGCGGATGTTTGTCTAGAAGCATCCTGAAGTTTGTTTCGTCGTTCTCGCTGATAAGAAGTCCGATGACCCAGGCCTGCGGATATCCTTTTAGATCGAAGTAGAGCCAGCAGTCGCCGCGCGGAAGCGCCGGAAAAGTGAAGCGACCAGCCGCGTCGGTCGTCGTCCTTATCAGCTGGCTGCGCTTTCCGAGTGAGCGTGCTGAGACAGCCACCCCTGCAAGTAGCGCTCTCGTTTCGGAGTCGCGGACGGTTCCTGTCAAGCTACCGGTACCAGGCGAGATAGCACCCACGAGCGACGTCGGCCAGAATGCGGGTGAATCTGCGTCGCCTTCCGACCCGGCGTTGAACCGCATTATGTAAGCGTCGAAAGCCCGCGTGCTCGTCGCGCTCGTAGAGCACGTGTATCGGCCGGCGTAGCGCTCGTGAATGGCAATGTTTGTACGCGTCGCGTGGCCCGCATCGAGATAGAGTGTCTCCCGGCAATCGGCAGGACCAAGGTTGACTGTAACAATGGCCTCGCCTCCGGCGAGTCCGAGCAAGCTAAACCGCCCGCTTCTATCAGTCTTCGTGGAAATAGTGGGTGCGTCTCGGATGTCGACCTGAACGTCAAGTCCCGAAACGTCCACGTTCGTTACGTTCACATCATTTGTTACCTGGCCGCTCAGAGAAGTCACCTGAGCCGCCTGCGAAGTCTGCGGCTTCAGCGCAAGAGCTCCAGCCAGCAGCGCCACCACGATTGCAGATCGACCTACCGATCTCATAACGGACCTCCGGACAACGTCAAATTCGACGACGCTTTTTTTGTTCCTGAGCACCGAAAGAGACGGCGCTGTCCGAGGCCGAGCAGCCGAGGTCACCATGCGCGACGCAGTGCTATTATATGGGCAGGCGGCGCCTGCCGTCGGTTCTCTGAAAGGAGCTCGCCTTGGGTTTCGCTTTTCGATCGCTTTATAGCTGGTCTAGAACTCCAATGTCTGCCGTTGCCGGAGCGGCTTTGGCATTAGTACTAGCCGCGTCCGCGGTCGCACAAACAGTTGAAAACGGCCCGATCAAAGTCACTGACGACGGCACTCTATCGCAAGGCTACGCGTTGAAGGGCGTCACGGGTTTTGCCAACGACGCGGGCCTCTTTGGATACGGCGCGGTCTCAAATGGAGCGCTCAATATCGACGGCGTTGTTGGCTACGTGCAGACTCCGCAGTCAGTGGGGGTCGTCGGGTGGTCGGACTCGTCGGGCACCTCATCTTACGGTGTCTACGGATACTCCGGTACCGGGCCCGGCATCTACGGCTACAACAACAACGGCGCGGCGGCGTCGATCTACGGTTACAACACGAGTGCGGGCGGTACAGCGATGTACGGCAACTCGACGGGCGGAACTGGCGTGTTGGGCAGTTCGACCGTAAGCAACGGCGTCGTCGGGATGACCACAAGCACCGTGTCTCCCGGCTACTCAGGTGTGTTGGGCCAAGATATGTCCTCAACGAGAAACGACGCCGGCGTCGCCGGGTCAAGCCTTATGGGCAACGGTGTCGTCGGCGCCGGTCAATGGGGTGTCGCCGGGCTCTCTACGAGTACAACGGGTTATGGTGTATTCGGACAGGGTCCGACAGGCGTGGTCGGTTCGTCACTCGAGAGCGCAAGCGGCGTGGGCGTCGTTGGAGACGGCGGCTTAGGTACGGGGGTCGTTGCTCTCGGTGTATACGGCGTATACGCATCGACCACGTACTCGGGCGGAGTTGCACTCTCTGCGTTCGGGCCGAGTCAGGTGACTGAGGCGTTGATCGGCGCCGGTTCGGGCGAGGGTGGAATCTTTTACGGGAACGCGGGGAGCGCGTCGCATCCATCGATCGTTGCACAGCAGGTCACGACCGGGACGGATTATTTCGCGGCGGTCAACGCGACAAGCGGAGGATCGAACGCCAAAGAGAGCTTTATCGTACAAGCTGCTTCGGCGGATTTTAGCGGTGACGCTGTTCCGACGTACGGGAGCGACGTGCAGATGAGTGGCGATCTGTACGTGCAGGGCCGCGTCTACCAGCTCTGCTCGCAGGGAGCCGGCTCGGCGTTCCCGGTCACTTCGCCGGCGGGTCATTGCTCGTACGACAACGACCTGACGTCCGCCGTGCGGACGAGAAGCGCCGCTAGCGTCTCGCTCACCACGTACGCGACGCATCAGACGTTGCCGACCGTCGAAGATTTCGGTGAGGCGCAACTCGTCAACGGTCGAGCCGAGGTGCCTCTCGAGAGTAAGTTCGCGTCGACGATCGATCCGATGCGCTCGTACCTTGTGTTCATCACGCCGCTCGGCGATTGCCACGGACTCTACGTCGCCACCCGTTCCGCAAGCGGCTTTGCGGTTCGAGAGCTTATGAATGGAAGGGGCAACGTCGGATTCCAATACCGAATCGTAGCGCATCCGTATGGCGACCGTTCGACGCGGTTGCCGTCGGCGGCTCCGCTTTCGGCGCAGCAACCGACGATCGCGTCCATGCCCGCGCGGCCGATCGCGCCGCACTTCTCCCTCAAGACGTTGCTCGGGTCAGCTCCTCACCTTCACCCGATAAAGACAGGTGTGCTGCCGGAACGTCCTCCGTTACCTCACGTGAACGCAATTCGCAAGCCTTAAACCCCTTAGAACTAGCGGAGCCTCGTGACGTCGGCGGGGACGATCGTCGGCGCAGCATTTCCCCATGAGGTCCGTTCGTGATCGATGATGGCGGCGATCGTCGCGTCGCTGAGTTGCGCGAAGGGCGGCATCGGCGAAGAATATTTGGTGCCGCCGATCGTTTTGCCGTGGAGGCCGTGGAGCAGCGTCATGATGTGCGCTTTCGGGTCGCTTGCAGTTACGACCGGATCGTGCGCGAGCGAAGGGAAGGCGCCCGGAACGCCGGATCCCGTGGCTCCATGACAGGCTTGGCAATTCTGCTCGTAGCCTGACGCGCCCGCAGTTCCGTAGTCGAAGCCGGCAAGACTTTTCCCTGAAGCAGCCGGCGGCGCATGAGCGCTCGACGCGGCCAGGCCGGCCGCGGCGGGATTTGCCGCGTACGTCGGGGTTTGGGCGAAGGCAAACGGTGTCGGAAATTCCTCGAGTCCATACCAGGTCGCCCAAGCGCCGATGACGGCGATCACCACCCACATCCAGACCGGAATGGGATTCTGCGATTCAGCGCGCTCCACGTCGAAGGGCCCGGCGCCGCTAAAGGCGTTGACGTTGAACTCGACCGTTCCACCAACGGTTCTACCGTCGCGCAGGCCCGTGACGCTGATACCCGGCCCGTTAGCCACCGTGAAACGGATCGTGCGCCGGCCGATGCTGCCGGCCGAGTCGACTGCGACCAAGCGGAGTACGTGCGGTCCGTCTTCGAGAGTGCGCGTATCGAGCGACACGGTCGCGGGCGGCCGGTAGGTCGCAAACGGCTCGGGCGCGTCGTCCAGCGTCAGCGAGATCGTGGTGGATGCGGCGATGCCGGTCGTGGCAGCTGGATCCGGACTCACCGGTCGTCTCGCAAGATGATGCGTTTGGGATGGTCGACTCCGCGCTCTCCCGGCCAGATCGTGACTTTGATCGCGAGCGCAAAGGCACCGACCGTCGCAAGCGTCCCCAGCGCAACGACGAACCAGCCGGCAATGTCGTGGAGATTCGGCGGCGCCATGTCGTTCATGGCGACCGCGCTCCGAGTGGTACTTGTTTGAGCGATTCGATGTAAGCAATCAGCGCCTTCGCCTGCGGTCCCATGACCACGACCTCGCCGGGAGGACCCCAAGGGGCAGGGACGGGGACAACGGTCTCGTTCGCCAGTGCTTTCGTGCGCACGATAAAGAGGTATGGGTACGCCGGCATGATCGACCCGGCAACCAGCGCGCGCGGCTCGTAGAGGTGTATCGCGTTCCACACGTCGCTCGGTTGACGAGTGCCGACGTTGGTGAGATCCGGCCCATTGCGATGATCGCTGAGCAACTCCGGCGTTGCGTAGACGTAGTCGCCGGCGACCGACGGCCGGCCAAACGCCTTATCTTGTGCGAGCGGTCGCACGACTTGCGAATGGCAGTACGCGCAGCCCTCGCTCACGTAAACTTCGCGTCCGGCGGCCTGTTCGGCGGTGAGCGGCCGTAGGCCCGGCGTGGCGGGGACGTGGGACAGCACGATGCCGGGCAGCACACCCATTACGAAAGCAAGAGCGCCGTAGATCCCGGCCGATGCGCCTACCAGCACCCACACGTTCCTCATGCCTTAGCGCCGCTCGGCTGAGCCAGACTCGCGCTGCGCTCCGGCGAGCCTACCGTCATAATGAAAACGTTATACGCGAAGAGCACGTGGGCCGCGAACATCATAATGCCGGCAACTGCGCGCCCGAGCCAGAACGGCTGCGCCGATTCAACGGAAACGATGAAGGGGTCACCGGCGATCCAGTGGACGCCCTGCAAAGTGCCCGCGACCGAGAGCACGATAACGTAGATGCCGACCCCGAGCGACGCGAGCCAGAAGTGCATTCCCGTTACGAGTACTGAAGGCGCCCGCCCAGTGACTCGTGGGAGCAGCGCGTAGATGCCGCCCCACGCGATGAAGCTGATAAACCCATACATGGTTAGATGCGAATGACCGATCGTAAAATTGGTGAAATGCCAGTAGGCCTGTGCCGAGCGCAGCGCCTCGACGGTGCCTTGTGTCGAGCCGAGAAAGTAGCAGAGGACGCCGAAGAAGATGAAGGGCAGTGCGAGCGATCGGCGCACGCTCTCCCAACGGCCGCGCATCGTTAATAGGAAGTTGCCGCTGCCTGCCCAGACGGGCACGAGCATACCGACGGAAAAAACGATTGCCAGCGTTTGAAACCACCAAGGCAGCGGCGTGAATTCGAAGTGATGCGCGCCGATGACGGGATAGAAGACGAGGTTCGTCCAGAAACCCAAGATTCCGAGCGCGTACGAATAGATTGGGCGATTCAGCAGCTTCGGAAGTACGTAGTAGGTGATTCCGAGAGCCAGGAACGTAAACCACATGCCGACCGCGTTATGCATGTAGAAACCCTGGACAGCGACTTGCCCCAGTCCATATTGATACCAAGGTAGCGCAGCCGTCACGCCGAGAATCGTCGTGAAAATGTAGCCACCGATAAAGTACCAGTTCGAGAGATAGATGTCGTGCTCGGCGCGCTTGGCGACGGTCCACACCGTGCTGATTCCCGCGCTTACGACCGCGAGGAGAAATATGGCAGCGACCCACCACACCCACTCGCGATATTCTTGGTCGCCGTTGTTCATGCCGAGGTCTAGCGTCACGGTGCCGAGCGTCGCGGCAATGTTGTAACACCACAGCGAGAACCAGGCGAAGCGCCGCCCGGCCAGCGGTATTCCCGAGGTGCGAGCCGCAACGTAAAGCGCGGCGCCCGTCAACGCAAGGGAAGCCCACCCGAAAAAGGTCCCGTTCGTGTGAATTGCACGCAACCGGCCGAACGAGAGATACGGGCTCGTTGCGAGGTCCGGATACGGAAACTTGAAGCTCATCAGGAGGCCGACCGCCGTCGTCAACAGCAGCCAAAATGTTGCCGAGACAGTGAAGGCGACGAACAGCGATCGTTCTTGCCGGTCGATGTTATCCGCGAGCATGCGATCGTCTATCGCGAGGCAGCGACGACGCTAGCCGATAGGCAAAACGAGATCATCCTCAGTACCTCGGCTTTCTATTTCGCCGGCGAAATGCGCTGCGAGTTGGCCATTCGATCGTATGACAGATGGTATGGTACGGTTCTGCTTTGCCAACGCCCGATCTAGCCGCCCGGTAGCGTCGCGCCGGCTGCGCCCTACCGTAGTTGCGGACCGTGGTCTTCGACCAAAAACTGCGCCACGCTTCTACCGCCTCTGTGCCAGCATCCGCTGGGCGGAGAGTGCTTGATGCGCTACCGCCGTTAGGCTGGCGAGGTGCGCGCTCGTTAAAGTATCGAGACCCTTTGCATGCTGTGCGCGAGCGACTTCATCCTGAAGCAAGACCAGGTTTGCCCGCGATAGCGACTGCGCGTCGTATGGCGTCCCGGCCGCGGGCGCCAAAATCATTTGCGCAAGCTTCCGCACGTACCACTGCTGCAAATTGCGACGAATCTCGGCGGCCTTGGCAACTCCGCCGTTTCGGAGATCGCCGTAGACCGCTTGATACGTCCACACGAAGAGATCACTCAAGCTCATCGTCGCTCCACGCTTGTATTTCATCGACGCATCATCGAGTCGCTGAAGCAGTATAGGTTGGAACATGTAGGCAAGCGTTGCCTCTTGGAGGCGCTCGATGATGGTTGCCACCGGCATGTCGTGACGATCGGGTGGATTGTACTGCCAGGGGGCCTGGCCGATCTCCCATTCCGTATAAACCATCGAGCGCAAGAGCTCCGGTTGAAGTTGCCACGCTTGTTCGTCGAGCAAGCTCGTATCCAGGATCCTGAATGCGCGTTGGGATTCCGTCCGTGGGACGCCTACCAGGGGAAGCGCAGCGCCGGGATCGCCGACATGAGCACGTGACAAATATTCGCCGCCGATATAGTGCGATGCGATTCCCGAGCATATCACGTAGGGTCGGAGCGCATACGCGAAAGCGATACGCTGCGGATCATGCGTTTCACCAGGAACGCTGAAGCGCCGCTCCAGTCCATCGATGAGCGTCCGCCCGATGCGCATCTGCGCCTCGCACCACGAGAGGTTGTCGCCGGTAAGCTGCCATTGACTGACGCGGGGATCGATTGCGTGACCTGTCGCCCAATCCACGTCCTCATCGCTTGCAAAACGGTACGTCGGGTCGGACCATTTAGACGACCATTGCCGCAGGGTCGGAATCTCCAGTTCCGGCGTTTTCGCATCGGGCACCGTCGCGTAGCCCCAGTGAATCGCATAATAATCGTATGGTCCGAGAGCCGTTTGCCAATAGGCTCCGTTCGGCGTGCCCTTCGGCCAAATATTTGGCGGAATGTATGCCATCACCGATGTTGAGAGGCCGTTTTGCGTAGTGAACGCTTTGCTCTGCAGCTGCGCGGCGCTGTACGCCTGAGACGCTATGAAGTTGTGTTGCAGGCCCCAATTGTGTCCGGATTCGTGCAGAACGACATAGCGAAGGAAATCGTCGAGATATCCCGGCGGCGCCTGTCCGGGAGGCGACGATCCCATTGAGCTCAGCGCCCAAGCGCCGAACGCCATGCTCGCGTGGGCGCCCGCGCCGTACTCCGCTTGCTCCGCCGCGAATCCGCGCAAGGGCGTGCGCGCCGGCGCTGCAAAATCGGTGCCGCTAAGATGGAAAGTATTCAGCAGGTCGGCGTCGATGACGATCGACGTCTTGATTATCTCGCCCGTGCGCGGATCGAACACGGAGCCGGCCTCTGCGTAACCGCCGCTATTTGATTGCGTCAGCCAATGAACGACGTTGTAGCGGATGTCGTCTTCATCCCAACCTGAGTCATCAGGCTGATCTCTAACCTGCACGGTATTCGGGAATCCGATCTTCGCAAACGCGTCATTCCACGTAAGCAGCGCTTGGCGGATGGGCTCGCGATATTCCACGGGCACAGTATTGCCGATGTAGTAGATCATCGGATGGCGCGCGATGTTCCAGCGCAAGATGTAGCGCAGCTGGCGTTCCGTCACTTTATCGCTAGAATAGTTTAGAAGAATGTCTGGGAAGTAGCCAACGCGGTCGTCCGCAATTCGGGGCATGTACGATCCGGCGGCCGGCACTTGAACAATGTTGTATTTTATGCGAATCTGAACGCTACGGGCATCCGGGACGTTGTCAACTATAACGCTGGTTTCACTCTGTGGTTGCTCCGACGCGAACGTCTCATCGGCCTCAACGACGACATTCTCCGGGAATGCCTTCGCTGGACCGAAATACGAGCGATCCGGGTCGAGCTTGTACGCCGCTCCCGGATTCTTGT
>Ga0302325_10035679_pt1 | contig 10152 bp, 17 predicted proteins | sample Palsa_T0_2_FD_201948 | JGI IMG/M metagenome (GOLD analysis project Ga0302325, IMG submission 201948) | Peat permafrost microbial communities from Stordalen Mire near Abisko, Sweden - Palsa_T0_2 | ecosystem: Environmental > Terrestrial > Soil > Palsa > Peat permafrost | place: Sweden: Abisko... | reverse complement strand
CGGCGACCAACAGCTTGGAAGGCTGAGACTCTACCACTGAGTTACTCCCGCTTTTCTTCAACAACTTAGGGGTAAAGTATTACGTCGAAGAGGCTTAGCCTACAGCCGGACGGCTGTGACGAAATGCTTCATCCAAGAACGAGTATACCGCAAGCGCACGTCCCGCCGTATGGTGGTTGACGCGACCCCGAATCACGTGCAAAGAATCTAGCATGCGTACCCGCGTGGCCAGCGTCGTTCTTGCGTCCGCCGTTCTCACGGCCGCGCAATTCGAAGTGGCGTCCGTCAAGCCGGCTGCCCCCGATGCGCGCGGCATGCGATGCACCGGCGGGCCGGGCACGACGGATCAGGGCTCGCTCACTTGCGAAAACTACAGTCTCTCGTATCTGGTGATGATGGCGTATAATTTGCGCAGCTTCCAACTCTCCGCGCCCAACTGGATGGATACAGCGCGCTTCGACATCATCGCCAAGATCCCCAGCGGCGCCGGCCGCCGGCAGTTCGACTCGATGCAGCAAAAACTGTTGGCCGGGCGCTTCAACCTGCGCGTCCACTCCGAAAAGAAGGACATGGCGGTCTATGAGCTGACGGTTGGCAAGAATGGTCCGAAGCTGACGGAATCCCAAGAGCCAGAGACGGCGAAACCGGAACCGCCGTGGCGTCCACCCGCGGAGGGCCGCCAGCCCGCACGATGGCTCACGTGAGCCGAAAGGGCGATTCGATTGCCGAACTCGCGAATTTCCTTTCGAACCAGTTGGGCCAACCGGTAATCGACGGCGCCAGGCTCGCCGGCCATTACGACTACGAGTTGTCCTTTATGATGGAGCCGGGCGGACGGGCCGCGGGTCCTGTGGCATCGAGCAAACCCGGAGCCCGACGCGGGGACGAGTCTGTTCGACGCGCTACGCGATCGGCTCGGCCTGAAGCTGGAAAAGAAAAAAGGGCAGGTCGACGTCCTCGTCGTGGATCATGCGGAGAAGGTCCCGACCGGCAACTGACGTTGTGATAATCTCGGAACTATGCTGTTTGAGTCCGATAAAGTGATGTTCGAGATCTACAAAGAGACCGAGTATACGGGGCAGTACCGGGTGGTGTATTTTACCGAATTGCAGGACCACAATAAGGAATCGGAGATCAACCACGCCCTCGCGGGGGAGCATTTTTTCGACGGTTTCATCAAGAATTTCGGCAAAGAGGAAGCCAAGGAGATCATCATCTCCCTGCTTAGCCGCCTGAACAACGGCGAGGCTGTCAATCCCCAGGACGTCGAGCGCGCGCTCGGGGACCACATGGCATAGGGCGCCGCTTTGCGAATCACGCGCTTCCCTGCCCTTTCCGAACCGCAATTTTTCGGCTGCACCGCCGCTTTTACCGACTCCCTTTTCGGCGAATTGAACGCTGCCTCCAGTTCCCTGCGCCGCCTGGAGGGGCGATCCAAAGGCGCCGCGTTCGCTTATGAGATGACCCTCGATACGCATCGCTACGGAGCGTTGATCGTGCTCGACCGATGGTCCACGCTGGTGAATGCGTTCGGCCCGCACCTGCAGCTTTCCCGCCATCAGACCATCGTCCGGAATGGCGCCGCCCGCATACAAACCGCGGAGTCGATTCTGGCCACTGCCAATCAGGTGCTGGACAATTCCAAGACCTACTCCAACGACGTGGTGGAGGGTTGCGCGCTCGCTTTTCGATCGCTGCAAACCACCTTCGCGGAGGAGCGCGAAGAGGCTGACCAATCGGCGAAACTCGGCCCCATGCTGCCTGAAGACTACACCAGCGCCCGCCGCATCTTCCTCGAAGACCTGGCCGCCCGCTGACCGTATGAGTCCCCAGCCGACGGCCCCGCATACACCTTATTTCGACCCGGCCCTCGACGTGTGGGTGCTCAGCCGGTACGCCGATGTGTTGGCGGCATTCCGCGATCCGCGCCTGCGCACCGTCTCCATCAGCGGCAAAGACCAGATGGACGTGCGCGACGATTCGGGCCGGCTGGCTGCCCGCGTGGCGATGCAGGAGTCGCTCTCCCATCCCAAAGTCGCCGAGTGGCAAAACCATTTCGAAGCCGTCGTGGCCGGCGTTCTGGCGGGGCTGGCCACCAATCGTCCAGTGGACTTGCTCCGCGATTTCGCGCAGCCCTGCTGTCTCGCGCTGGCGGCGCGGATTACCGGCGTCGAGTCATCCGGCATTGCGAGACTGGGCGCACTCAGTGCCGCGGCATTCGGCGGAACGGGGGCGGCCGAGGGGTCGGAGACGCAAATCCGCGCGGTGGAAGCTACCGCCGAGTTGAATCGCTACTTTGCCACCGCCGCGTTTCGCATGGGGGAACCCACGTTCGTGGGCACGGCGCAAACCATGGCCCGTCTGCTGGCCAATGGATGGCTGGCGCTGCTTTGCCATCCCGTGGAGCGCCAGCGGCTCAGGGCGCAGCCGCAACTCATGCCCACGGCTGTGGAGGAACTGCTGCGTTACGCCGGGATTGTGCCGACACTCTACCGGCGCGCCTATGAGCCCCTGGAGATTGGCGACGCGAGCATCGCCGAGGGGCAGCGCGTGCATTTGAAAATCGCGTCCGCCAATCGCGACCCCGAGCAGTTCCCCGAGCCCGATCGTCTCGACGTGGGGCGGCACGCGGTCAACCACCTGGCGCTCGGTATTGGACGGAATTCCTGCGTGGGAAATCTGGTGATCCGTATGGCGTCCTCGGTGGCCACAGGAGCGCTGGTGCGCACATTCCCTCAGGCGCAGATAGCAGGCGAGGTGGATTGGCGAACCACTTCCAGTTTCTGCTGGCCGGCCTCGTTACCAACGCTGCTCGGCCCGCGATCGGCTGGCTAGCGTCCGATCACCACGCCGACGCCTTCGGGCGCTACCTGCAGCCGGTCGATGCGAAAACCCATCTCCACGGGACGGCCCACCATGGCCTGCGGATAGAAAGGGATCACGAAGTTCTGAATCAGGAAATCGAGAGTGCCGCCGTCAATCTCAAGTCCCGAAATCGAGGCTTGCTTTATATCCACTGTGACTTTGCCGCCCCCCGACACAATGTGCGCGGTGGCAGTGATGGGCCGCTCGCCGTCCAGCAGTTTCGACATCAGCCAGCCCGGTTGGTAACCCTGAGCTCGCCGCAGTTTGCCGAAATCCACCAGCGCAGTCCCGGAAACCACGTCCGGCTGCGTCACGGTGAGCTTCACGTTACGGATACCGGCGGGTGATTCCTTGGCGGCAAAGGCGTTGAGCTCGCCCAGGCTCAGGTCGACACGCGCGCCGGCGTGCAGGTGGCCGCTCTCAACGGAATCCACCTTTTGGCGCGCCGAGGTATAGAGATCGTTGGAAAAGCCGGAAGCTAGGACCAATACCGCCAGACAAACCACCGCGAAAGCGCGCCTCACACTTCGATATACGCACCGCCGGCGGGCTGGGTTGGCTGTTGTTGGGGACATTCCGGAATTCACTGCACGCTCTGTGGATAGTTTGGCACACTTACCGGCAGCGCAAAGGGATCAGCTGCGCAGCACAATCATTACCGGGGCGCCATCCAAGCGAGTGAATTGGAAGCCGGTAAAATTCTCGGCGTAGGTGTTGGCCATATCCTGAAGCAAAGCGATGGCGACATTCTCTCCCAGCACCATTCCCGCTTCGGCGTCGCTGCGATAGTGGATGCCGGCGAAATCGCGGCCCATGGCGGCGTTGAAGGCGAGCTTATTCACCTCGGTTCCAACTCTCGTCGAAGAATGCCTTGAGCATCGTGGCGCATGCGCCCGCGGAATTCATGGCGGTGGTCACTTTCAAAGGCAACTGCAATCTGGGGGCTTGGCGCCTAATCGCATCGCTTCCGGCACGTTGGGATTGACGCACATCAGCGACGGCATCATCCTTCCGCTCGCGGAGATCGATTGCACCGCGGTCCGGGGCTTCCTCGAAAGGGATCTCCGGTTCGAGCCGCCGGAACGGCGCGAGTTCCTGTTCGGACGTGCGCTGGGCCGCGTAGTAGCGCACGAGTTGTACCATATTTTCGCCAACACCAGGCGCCACGGCGCAGAGGGTGTAGCGCGGGAGGCTTACTCTGTGCAGGAACTGCTGGGGAGCAATTTCCGCTTCGAGGAGAAGGAATCGACGGCCCTGAGAAACGGCCCGGCGCATGCAGTGCTGGCCGCGGCGTTGCAAGCCTCCCCTCCCGAAGAACCGGACAGCAACAATCGTCGCCAGCTATAATCGCGAGAGTGGCCAATTCCGAACTCGAACTTTATCGTCAGCAGTTTGAACAGATTCAGCAGCACGCCCGCGAATTGACCGCCGGACTCGACGAAACTCGCTTCAATTGGCAGCCTTCGGCGGAAGCTTGGTCCATCGAGGAGTGCCTCTCGCACCTCACTATGGTCGGCCAGTGGGAGGTTCTGGCCATTGAGCGTGCCATCGACCAGGGAAAAGAGCGCGGACTCACCGGCCAGGGCCCTTTCGAATATGGCGCCATCGATCGGTATATCCTCCATCAGACGGAACCGCCGGTACGCAATCCCCGCCCTGCGTCAGCGCATTTCATACCCCTCCACGGACAGCCCGTAACCGGCATCATGCCCACGTTTCTCCACGTTCAGGACCAACTGCTGGTCCAGTTAGGCCGTGCCGAGGGTTTGGATTTGCGCCGCGTCAAAGTGGTCACACCGATTTCGCGCTTTCTGCGCATGAGTCTGGGCATGATGTTCGCACAGATTGCCGCCCATGAACGCCGCCACCTGGAACAGGCCCAGCGTGTCCGCGAAAAACTGGCCGAGTTATAAGGGTGTTCACTTGACGCGTGGCCCGGCGGAACGGCGCATTGCTGCTGGGGCTCGTTTTCCGGATAGGCGACCTCGCCGCGGACAAATGCGTGCGGGGAGTAAGAACCGGACCTCATGGGACGCGTCACTCAAATCGGAGCTTTGTACGGGTGGCGCGTCACCCGGCCGCAGCACCACGGTTAGCGGTCATAAGCCGACTTCTCGTTCCTAATATCCTCGATGAGCGCGTAGCGGATCTGCGGCGACAGCTTCCATCGTGGGGAGAGCGAAGTCGAGCAGTTCACGGGCGCTTATTATGTGCGTCATCGCGTTTCCTACCAGAGCGCCGTTGTTCTCGGTCTTTGCCAGAAAACTATCGACGGTCTTCGCGAAGAAGCGATCTGGCCAGTTCGCATGAGCGCCATCGCCCGAGGTATCAATTCCTCCATCGCGCGCCAGACCCGACAGCCGTTCTCCATGACGGGCACCTGATAGCGTGCGACTCGCTTTCCTGGAATGTCGACGATGTGTTCAACGTAATGGAGAAAAGTCACGGCATCGTGGTCGGACCCGAGCAGGACGATCTTGCCATCAAGCAACACGAACCGCTCCAGCGCAGAATCGGCACCGAAGGCATAATTCCACGGTTGGCTCTCAAAGAGATGCCCCGTCTGCTTACCCCAGCAGACGAAACGGGCGACATGGTGATTCACATGAGAATCTGGAAAGGTTCTTAGGAACTCGACGAGTATCCCATTGTCGCGATCTGATCTTGCTGTGAGAGGATCGAACGCCGGTAGCTTCTCAAGGAGCTCCCGCTCTTGCTCCATAGTGAGGTTCCCGCGGCCCACCTCGTCGTAGAAACGCGGGCAGCTCGCATACATCATCAGGGTGCCTTCTGGAGTAAGCGCCGATTTGAGGGCCAGATGGATCGCATCCGGACCTCCGGCAACTTCTCCGACCGCTCGCACCGAGGCATGGAGCATGACGGTGTCGCCAGCCGCGATACCCAGTTTGCGAAAGTCATTCGCCAGTTCCTCTATGGAATACATAGCGACATACCTAGGCATCCACAGCAGATGAAGTAGGGATGGCCGACGTCTTGCGACTTTTGCCAACTGCAAACAGCATCAGATAGAAGCCGGTGACGACCTCAGCAAGGACCATCGGTGGAAAGCAGATGTACTGCAACAATGCATGACGTTCCGGGAAAACTAAGCTGGCAAAATAGAGGGCTGTCCAGATCACAGAGGCGAAAAGGCCGAGCACTGAGATGACTCTCGGAATATATCTCGATGTGAAAAATAGATAAAAGAAAAGACACGACCCTAGGCCGAATGAGATGCCTCCGATGTTCTCAGTAGTTCCTGCAATCGTTCGTATCAGGTCGGATAACAGCTCGCCAGGGATCAATCCGGCTCCGGCGCCTGGCGCAGAAGTATAGAGATGCAGTCTCACGAAGCTGCACATCCGCACAATCAGGGCCAGAAATGAGTCTCCCAAAGTGAAGATCATCCCGAGCTGGGCCAGCAGACTGTTGACCGGCTTCAGCGCTACATAGAGTGAGAAAGCAAGCAGAGTGCCGCTCAAAGTCACAATCAACACCATCGACAGCGCCACTCGATAGAGACGTTCCGATGCTGCAATCCGAGCTGCGATCTCCGCAAAGTTTCCGTTACCCGCGATGTTGGAGAGGATGGCGCCGCCGCCGATCGCAATGACAATCGCCCCAAGCATCAAGATCCCCGCAAGCCTCGCATACGTGCGTTGCGTTGAATTCACCTCTGCGATTTCATTTGCAGAATGCATCTATGCGACCGCCTGGGCTTCTGGGGCCAACGCCGGCGGCTGAGCACCCTTAATCAACAGCCACAACATGAATACAATCTCACCCACTACAGCGGGTTGAGTGTACGTGTAGACCTCGCTCTGATATTGCGGCAGCACTATGCTCACCAGGCTCAGGATGACCCAAGCGGCCCCGGCAAGGCCGAGCCAGACCCCCAGAAACCGCGGCAGGAATCGAGACCTGTATACCAGCAGACCGAGCGGAAAGAGCCAAAGACCCCAAAACAATTCAGCAACAACCAATCCGCGGGCATGCAGATTGAGGAACAGCATGGCGAAGGCATCCCTCTGAGGTTTTTCGACTATAGAGAGGAAGTCTGCGCCGCGGACGAGGGCGAGGGCAGCCAGTGAGTTCAGCTCGTTGGCAAACGCGATAGGGACCGAGACCACGATCAAGATCACCATGAGCGAGGCGTGCCGCCTGTTGACCCCTGCGAGCAGTTTGTACAAAGCGAAGGCCACGAAGATAAAGGCAGCCTGGCTGATGAGCTGCCCCGCGATGCCGAAGCGAAAGAGCATCTCGTGCGCCGCGATATTGTTTACTGTGGCCGCTGTGTTTCCGTGGACCATCAGCTTGCCGGGAACGTAGCCCATAGCGAAGAATCCCACGATTGACGTCAGTACATACAGCAAGCCTGCGAATCTGCCTGGGTTTCCATTGGGTGTCATGTGTTCCCGATCCTTCCTTGTGATACGGCGGAACGTTGTCGCAAGTTCCACTACACAACTAAATCGGGGCCGACTGTGTGAGTAAACCTCATTTACACAGTTTGATACGAATCGTAGTCCGCGCGAGAGGCTGTACCGGCTATTCTGGAATTAGTAATGATTTAACGCGCTTCGATCCCTAGATCCGGTAGAAACCTAGATCGGGAGGGGCCGGCGCCGAACGCTCTTCTGGTCGACGACAACAATGGATCCGGGAAGGTCCTCGGCGGCCACGGACATCAGGACGCGCCGGACGCATTCCAGGCTCTCGGCTTCGCTGTAGTTGCCGCTCCGGAGAAGTATTAGACCCGGGCCGCCCGCTCCAGCCAGCGCGAGGAGCCTGGGGAAGTCCAGGTCGGCCGAGATTACATTACAACCCGTTCGCCATCCAGTGCTATTGAGAGAATTTGCGTGTCGGGAGCGCGATTCAGCGCTAGCTCGCTGGCATGAACTGCATCATGCCCTCGAAACCGCAGCAGATCGCCAGATCCAGCGATAAGGCCATGTCCACAGAAATTTCACTCCGCAAGTTCCACTGTTTCGTCATCGGCAAGGAACGCCGCGTACCGGAGGGCCTCGTCGATATCCGCAGTCTCCAGGTATGGATACGCCTTCAGGATCGACTCACGCGTCTCCCCGGCCGCGAGCAGGCCCAACAATCGCGACACCGGAAAGCGCAGGCCCCGTATGCGAGGCTTCCCAGTAGCGATGGCAGGATTCACCGTGATTCGTTCGAACCGCATCGGAATTCACCTTCGATTTCATATTAGCGGAGTTCCTCGGAAGTCGCATTACTCCCCGTAAACGCGCTTGGGACTCGCCGCTTCATTCAGGGACGCCGACGGGCAATCGGTGACACGTGGTCTTGCGCGCCTTCACGGTGATCAGGGAGCCGCCCTTCAGCTCGGCTTCGAACCTGGCGAGGACGTTTCGGACCACTTCAACCACCTCGGGGCCGCCCAGACCCTGCAACCGCATACGAATTACGGAAGGCCCTTGCGCCCCAGAGACTGCTAAGATCGCGTGAAAGTCCGCGTCCAGCGTCACAACTACTGCGTTTCTCCCCAGCGAGAATGCGAGGATCTCCTCATCCGCGGCTTTGCTCATACCGATCTCACCAACGTGAATGCAGTCATGTCCGAGACTGCGCAGCCGAGCAGCCGCGTCGCGGGGAACTCCCTGATCCAAAACGAACTGCATGGCGGACCGATCAGGCCGCGTTACTTTCGGTGGCGCTGTCCTCAAGACTGGCAGCGGCGAAGGCCAGCGCCTGCCTGACGTCTTCCGGTTCCAACTCGGGATAGTTCCGGAAAAGGTCGTCCCGGTTGGGATAGATTGCCACGGCTTCCACCACCCGACGCACCGTCAGCCTCATACCACGGATGCACGGCTGACCATTCATCTGGTTCGGGTTCCAAGTTATCCGTTCAAAGAGCTGCATTGCTTCCATTCTGATACATTTTGGCGCCAGGCGCTCTCCGTCCCCGGATTACTCCCCATAAACGCGCTTCCATCCGCCAACGGCTGCTTCGGGCGAATCGTCGGCATTCCGGACACAGATTTGGGAACCACAACTGCTTCTGCCAGACAAGAGGGACTATATGCCAAACAAATTGATAAGACGCTGAGGCGTTTTTCTGTCTCGGCTAATATCGATCTTAGAACTTGCCGTTTGGCCCAAACCGAACGTAAGGTCAGATAGGGATGATCTGGCAGGCCGGGTCCAACCGCCTGAGGCCGCGCAGATCGCTTGTGACGATCCGGTCGCCGCGCAGCCTGGCGAGAATCACCACCGAGGCGTCGATAATGTCGGCGGTTCCGGTGGCGCCGCAGAGTTCTCCGCAGGCGCGGGCGAGCCGATCGTCGATAGGGACAATCTCGACTTCGTCGATCCGCAAAATCCGCGCCAATGTGACCTGAATGCAGCCATCCCGCCAAGTTTGCCCCACCACACCGGAAGGCACTCGTAATTTGAGGCGCTGTGCCAAGGCGCGAGCAAGCAAAGCAATCAGTCGCTTATCGCCACGATCCAAGGCGATCAAAGCGCCCGCGTCCAGTGTTATCCCCGCCCGCGCCGCGGCAGCATGCGTTCTGCCCATTTGACGTCCTCCGGTGACGGCTTGCCATGTTGTTCTATCAGGTCGCGAAGGAGCGTCCGGAGGGAGTCACGCTTTTCCTGTTCCGCCAAGGCGCTGGCAATATAGCCCGAAACCGAATCTGCTCTTCCGGCGCGGATTTCCCGGTGGACTCTCGCAAGTTGCTGCTTCGGCAAGCTAATGGCGATCTTCGCCCTGGTCATACCAATATCATACCGCTGGTGGCACGGGATAAATAAGCTGGTATTCCTGCGCGGTACACACCCAAAATCCCCCAGCCTCGTAAATCCGATATGATGTCGAGATCATGCGCATCGCTGCCGCTTGCCTGCTTTTTGGCCTCACCGCGTGGGCTGCCCCGCCCGCACAGAAGAACGACGAAGGCTACACCGCGAAGATTCTGCAATACACCACCGAGAAGTTCTTCCTCACCGAGCTAGTGGACCACCTGCCCGCATCCGACACCGTTCCCACCCCGGAAAAGATACTGGGCTACGCCATCGGCACTCCCAATAAGCTCACCTACAGCAAAGACATCTACCGCTACATGCGCGAGCTGGAAAAAGCCTCCAAGCGGGTCAAAACTTTCGTGATCGGCCATTCCGAAGAGGGCCGCGAAATCATGCTGGTGGCCGTCTCCGACGAAGCCAACATCGCCAAACTCGACCATTACAAGGATCTCACCGCGCGCCTCGCCGATCCGCGCAAAACTACACCGGCTGAAGCCGACCAGTTCACCTCCG